>OLNN01002390.1_pt1 | contig 13376 bp, 9 predicted proteins | sample 1672141 | NCBI WGS metagenome assembly OLNN01 (sample SAMEA3136652, study PRJEB25190) | human gut metagenome | biome: human gut; feature: human-associated habitat; material: faeces | place: Austria | collected 2013 | reverse complement strand
CGAGGCTGTTCTACTGCGACCCGAGGCGCAGCGACCAGAAGGGCGCCTGCGAGCGCAACCACGTCGAGATCAGGAAGCTGCTGCCGAAGGGCCGCGGGATATCGTTCGACTGGCTGGCGCCGGCCGACCGCGCGCTGCCGACGGGCCAGGTGAACTCCGAGCCGAGGGGCTCGCTCGCCTTCATGTGCCCCTCGGGGATGCTGCTGGCCGCCTACGGGGGCGACGCCCGGGCGCTCCTCGACGGGCTCGGCATCGAGGTCCTGGACCCCTCGGAGCTCGACCTGACGCCCGGGTGCATAGAGCGAGCCCGGGCCGAGAGGGGGGACGGGCCGCTGGCCGGGTAGGCGCCGGAGTACCCATAGGCCCCGCGGGGACCCGTTGCGCTGAGTCCGGGAGGGCCGGCCGGCGGGGCGCCCCCGCATGCCTCCAGGACCCATCGCAACACCCGAGCGGGCCCCGTCCGGGCGCTGCGAGCCGGGATGATGCGAGCCCGCGAGGGTCGGGGGCGTTGCGATGACCTCGGGATATGCGGACCGCGGGGAGGGTGTTGCACTGGGGTTGGGAATCAACCCGATCAAGATGAACGTCTCCATGCGCATGGGCTCTACCATCGCGATATCCGCGCCGCAAATATCTGCGTGCGGCGTTTCGGGATGCAACCGGAAGATCTTCATGCAACGCTCATCGATCATGAACCGGTGACCGGGTACGAAGGTACCGACATCCCCGCCTCTGCCGAACGATATCGCAGAGCGGTGTTTTGCGATATCCCCCGACATCTCCACACGGAAGCTTCGGAGATACGCCCCACTTCGCTCATGCGTGATCTGGGGTACCTCTCCGCCTTGCGCTACGAGCTCGCCAGCGGCAAAAGTATAGAAACCGCATTGCCTGGAGAGCTTGCGATGGGCATTCGCCCGTTTTTTCAATACACGGAAGACGGGATGCCCATAATACGCAGGCTCGACCGATCTCAGGATATCGATCCCATCGCGCACCTGCTCAGACTCACGCCGCCCGATGCGGACCACTTCTTCGACGAGCGAATTCGCGCCTTCATCAAGGAGCGCATTGCCCCAAGCGGCTACCTGGACGAGCGGGCGCGCCAGGTCGCCCAGCGTGAGACGGGAATCCTAGACGACGCCCCCGTCGACCGACTTGCACGCGACACCGCCTACCGCATGTGGGCAGATGCGTGCAGACGCGCCGGCCGCGTTCCGGAATACAGTAGTTTTGAGGATCAACCGGAACAGCTGCAGGCTTCGAATATCGATCAGATTCGAGATATCCCGTCCAAGATGCGCGCGCTCGGATATAGGATAGTGAAACGCGGGCGAATACCCGAAGCTCAACGCGTCACTTCGTTTTCTGCAGAAGAAATTGAATACCTTGCCTTCCTGGAGCATCTCCGATGGTGCGATGAGCGAATCCAAGGTGGCTGGGTCCTCGGCTCCCCGCGCGACGACGAACGTCGCATCCACCCCAACCTCATCCCTTACGATGCGCTTTCGGAGACGGACAAGGAGTACAACCGAGTTGCGGCGCGCGGCATCATTGGAATCCTCGATAGCATGGGATACGCCGTGGCGCGCGACAGCTGAGGCGGATACGGCGCCGTGCGGCGCACACGGCGCCGTGCGGGTGCCTCGCGCTGCGGAATCTGTCTACCCGTTACAGCTTCCTTTGCTGGTAGAGCCCGTGGTCCTCAAAGCCAAGATGTCTGTAGTATTCCCGCGTGCCCACCGCGCTGATCACGTTGATGCGCCGATAGCCCGCATCCCGTGCCATGGAACATGCACGCTCGACCAAGCGCCTGCCCAAGCCGAGGTGCTGGGCAGCGCGGCCGTCGGCGCCCACGCATGTCGCCATACCGTAAACGTGCACCTCGCGAATCATCGCCTCGCCCGCGGCGACGGGAAGTTCCGCGGCATGGGCCTCGATATAGACGGGGTCAGGCAGCGAAAGGCGCAGGAACCCGGCGATGCGGCCGTCCGCGCACACCCATTGCAGGAAGAACTCCGCGGTGTTCTCCGTCTCGTATGACACGATATCCAAGCGCAGGTCGCCCACATCCACAGCTCGCGTGCCGATCTCGCGGAAACGTATCTCCTGCACGTCGGGATGAACAGGAGCTCCATCGTCGGAGCGCGCCGCGAGCCGCGTCTCGACAAGCTGGCGAAGATTGGGCTTCTTGTTGCCCGCAACGATATCGTCAGAGGAAAAATCACGGATCATGCGCGAGATGCGGCAGTACGCCGGCGTCGCGAGCACGTCCTCGACGAGCACGTCGAGCAGATCCTCCTCGGTATAGGGCACCCATGAGCCGTCGCGGTACCGCTCGGCCAAACGCGCGCTTCCGATCAGCGCACAGGGGTAGAGCTTCACCTCGTCGGGTCGGTACGCCGAATCGCGCATCAGGCGCGCGTAGTCGCGCTTGTCGTCCTCCGGCGTCGCACCGAGCAGGTTGGCCATCGCGTGCACATGGATCTTGAACCCGAAAGCGCGTAGCAAACTAAACGCCTCGGCGATGCGTTCGACCGGAATGCCGCGCTCGTTGATGTCCAAGATGCGCTGGTCGGTGCTCTGCACGCCCATCTGGATCTTGGTCGCTCCCAGATGCCTGATGAGGGCAAGCGACTCGGGCGTGATGGCATCTGGGCGCGTCTCCACGACCAAGCCGACAACGCGATGACGAGCGGTCTCGTTACTGCGCTGCTCATGCTCCAACTCCGCGAGGGTCGCCGTCTGGACAGCGGCAGCGCGCCGCCATGCGGTGCTCTTCCCGTATAGCCGCCCAACTGCCCGATTGTAGCTGCATACCCCGGTATCGACTGCGACCTGGGTCTCCGCAGACGCTTCCGCGAGCTCCCGCTCATCCGCGGCGATGCCGCAAGCGCGGTACCACGCGCGGCGCTCGACGACCCCCGTCGGAACGTCCGAAGAGCTCGCGAGCACAGCGCCCTTGTCCTCGCCAGGTTCAGCGAGCATGGGGTTTGCCGCTACACCGGAGACGGCATCGTCGTTGAGGGCGCGGAACAGTTCGGTCACGAACCATACCTGGTAGTCACGCGGATAGTCGCTCCACGTGCCTCCCAGAATGATGAGCTCGATCTTGTCGGTAGCATGGCCCATCTGCGAAAGGGCAGTCAGGCGAGTTGCCACCTGCAGATAGGGGTCGAAGCGGTTCTGTTCCGCACGAGCGCATGCCGGCTCATCGTGCAGATAGCTTTTGGGCATGCGCACGTCGTTGGGACAGTACAAACAATCGCTGCCGCACGGCCACGGCTTGGTGATAACCGTGATGGTCGCCACACCCGAGGCAGAGCGCCGCGGCTTCATGCGGATAACACTCAACAGACCGCGCTCCAGCTCCGACGTCACGTTCCAGCTGCGCCAGCGATCGGGCTCCTCGATCTTGATGCGCTGGTAAAACGGCAGCAGGCGCCGCTTGGCAAAGGTGCGCTTGTCGCCACCGGTGCGCTTGGCCTGCGCATGCACGAGCTTGACGAGCACCGCGTCGTCAACCGTCTCACCGCGCCGCAGCATCTCGAGTATGTTAACGATGATATCTTCCATAGGGCGCATTGTACTATGGCGCGGCTGACAGGGCGGTGCCAGGCGGTGCAAGGTAATAGCAAGATGCCTGAAACGGATTATCGAAACCCGCATTCCGTCAGCCGGAACCCATGCCCTCGTCTTGGAGAGAGCTGTGGCGGCATCGCCAAGTACGAACGCATCTGACAACGCATGTACTTGCACTTTTTTCGAGCGCGATATGCCGTCCGCTCGACCAGACACTCTATAGCCGTCCCAAAAAGGGTTATGGCCCGAGCCGCTACAATGGAGCGAACCCGATTGACCGAAAGGCCCGAATCGTACCCGAAAGGAGGTTCCGTGGACGCACGGCTCGCCCGTCAGCTTATCGCCTGCAACGAGTTCTACCGGCATCACGCCGCATCGTTTTCAGCCACTCGTCAGACGCCCTGGCAGGGATGGGCGCGTGTTGTCGAGGCGTCCCGAGCGCTTGCGAAGCCGTCGGGGTCCCCACGCGTGCTCGATGTCGCCTGCGGGAACATGCGTTTCGAGCGGTTTTTGGCCGAGCGGGTACCCGCAATCGGGCTTTCATGCCTCGCCGTGGACAGCACGCCCGAGCTCGCCGAAGACGAACCGATACCCCGTGGCGTTCAGACGCGCACCATCGATGTGCTCGAACCGCTGCTCGACGGCTGCGACCCGCTTAGGGGAACCGGGACGTTCGACCTCACGGTCTGCTTTGGCTTCTTGCACCATGTGCCAGGTGAGAAGCTCCGCCGCGCGCTGCTCGACGCCCTCGTGCGTCGCACCCGTGCCGGAGGCATCGTAGCGCTTGCCCTCTGGCAGCTCATGGACGACCCGCGCCTCGCGCGCAAGGCGCTTGCCGCAGACGAAGAAATGCGTGCCCGGGGGTTTCCCATGGACGGCCTCGATGCGAACGATCACTTCCTCGGCTGGCGGGATGGCATCCAGCCCGTCCGCTACTGCCATCACTTCAACGAGGTCGAAATCGACGAGCTTTCGACGCACCTTGCCCAGCGCGGTGCTTACGAAGTCGACCGTTTCTCGTCGGACGGCCGTTCCGGCGCGCTCAACCGCTACCTCATCTGCCGCATTGAGGGACCGAATCATCCATGATCGCCCTCCCTTGCGCCAGCAGGACGGGTCGAGCGCAGCTTCGAATATGCATATGGCGCACGTCCTGCCGGTTCTAGCCGTCCATCGTATACAATCCTCGAACACGAACATCCGACAGCAGGGAACGCCATGGGCATCACGCATATCCGCCTCCCGAAGAACTTCGACCTCGACGAGCGCCTCGAGCGCTACGCCGGCGCCATCGAGCGCGGCGCCGGCGCCTATAAGGGGCGCTGGGCGGAGGCCTGCTGCCCGCTCGCCATGGACGGGGGCGGCGCCCTGAGGCGGTACGGCTCCGTGCACCTCGACCTCGGCTGCGGCAAGGGCGCCTTCGTCGTCGCGTGCGCCGAACGGGACCCGGAGGGGCTGTACATCGGGATGGACGCCGAGCCCGTCTGCATAGCCTACGCCGCCCAGGCCGTGGCCGAGCGGGACCTGCCCAACGCCGTCATCGTGCCGCTCGGCGCCGACGCTCTGGCGCGGGTCTTCGCCGAGGGCGAGCTCGCGGGCATCACGCTCAACTTCCCCACCCCGCACCCCAAGCGGCACCACGCGCGCAAGCGGCTCGTCCACGTCGACCGCCTGCTGGCCTACCGCCCGCTGCTGACGCCGGGCGCGACGGTCACGCTGCGCACCGACAGCCAGCCGCTGTGGGAGTACGCCAAGGGGCAGTTCGACGCCGCGGGGTACCGTGCGCTGTGGACATCGGCCGACGTGAGCCGCGAGCGCCCCGGCTTCCCGGAGACCGAGTACGAGCGCCGCCTGACCGCACGCGGGGCGGCGGTGTACGGCATCTGCGCCGCGCTCGCACCGGCCCCCTCGCCCGATCGGGTCCAGGCGGGACGCGACGCCGAGCAGAGCCTCATGGCCTACCTCCCCGACGACCTGTTCTCCCTGGATTACGTGCCGCTCGGCATGGAGGCCGCCGTCGAGAACTTCCGCAACCGCGAGCGCAAGGGCAAGGCGCGCATCCCTGGCGCGGCGGGCTGACGCCGGACCGATCGGGAACCCGACGCGGCGGGCCTGCGGATGGCCGGCACCCGGCCGGTCGGTGCCGCACGCCGCCGATCGGATAGCCCCGAAACCCGTAAGGCGCGCTTTGCGCCGCGCATCGCGCCCTGTGGCACACTCGCCCCATGAGCGTTACCGTGTACAGCCATCTCAGCGCCCTGCGTGCACTCCGCAGCTCGCGCACCTGGCGCGGCGAGGTCCCCTGGCGCGCCTGCACCTCGGATGAGCAGGAACACGTCCTCGCCCGCTCGGACTGCCGCAGCAGCGCGACCGACCTCGAGGAGCTTAGGTCACTCGGAATCGCCGCCGACGCCGACCCCGAGTCGGGCGCGCCCCGCGAGCCGCTCGACATCCTCGTCGGGAACGCCGGCTCGCGCGTGCCCCGGATCGGCGTGCGGCCCCATCTGATTTCCAGGCTCCCTCCAGACGGATCGCTGCTCCGCGTATCGCAGGGCGTGTACGTCTGCCGACCCGAGCTGTGCCTGATCCAGCTCGCCGCCACCATCAAGCGCGAGGAGCTGGTCGCAATCGCCTTCGAGCTGCTGGGGCTCTACACGCTGCCACCCGACGGCGACGGGGACTTCAACCCCTGCGAGCCAGCCATGACGCTCGACTCGTTGAAGGATTACCTCGACAGGGCGGGCAGGTTGCAGGGCTCGCGAACCGTCCGAGAAGCGCTCCCCTACCTGCTCGGGCGCTCCCGGTCGCCCCGGGAGACCGCGACGGTCGCCCTGCTCACGCAACCGATCGTCCGCGGGGGCTACGGGCTCGACCTCCCGCTGCTCAACCATACCGTCCAGCTTGACAGCTACGCCCGCGAGCAAGGCGGTCCCCCTGAATACGAATGCGACGCGTACTTCATCAAGGCGCGCGTCGACCTCGAGTACGACAGCGCCCACCACAACGACGAGGAACAGCGCCGGCGCGACACCGCGCGCGACGTCGCCTTCGCCCGTATGGGCATCCTCGTGCTGCGCGTCTCGGCGGCGCAGCTCAACGACCCCGGAAGACTCGAATCCGTTGCACGGATCATCGCCCGAAGGAGTGGCGGCAGGCTGAGGATCCGTTCGTCCGTCTTCGCCCTGCGGCAGGCCCTTCTGCATAGCGCGTTGATAAAACAGCAGGATGCAGAGGATGAACCTGCATCGGATTCCAACTCCGATGAGGAGACGCCGGAGCAGGGTGGTCAATTTCAGCACGAATTGTGAATTACCACCACTTGAGCATCATCTTCGTAGTGCGATGAAGGGGTTTCCCACCCAACATCTTGTATCGGCCCTTCGATGCACGGGAGATCCCGATGCGAAGACAGGCCCGCGCCGGTATGCAGGTTCGCAATTCGCACTGAAATTGACCACCCCCCCCGCTTCGCTGCGGCAGGTACGGAAGGATCGGCCCGAGATACAGGCGGAGGCCCGCCGCCCCGCGCAGGGACGGCGGGCATCGGAGTTCGCTGGCTGGACGAGCGGCGCCGTGTCGAGGCCGCGCAGGGACGGCGGCCGCCGCTTGGTCCATAATGGGATGCGGCCGGCGCATCCGCACCAGCGCGCATCATCGGGAGAAGGGCAGCACGTGGCAGACAGCACCGACATCGCATCCTCGAGCGCGAGCTCGTTCTCCGCGGGGACCGGGGCCCTGGCGGCAGGCTCGCTCGGCGCGCTCGCCCCCAGCTGGTGGGAGCCCGAGGACGGCAGCGCCCCGGAACCATGGCTCACCCCCGACGAGGCCTTCGAGCGGTTCCTCGATTGGGCGGGCGACCAGGGCATCGAGCTGTGGCCGCATCAGGAGGAGGCGCTCATGGACCTGGCCGCGGGCGACCACGTCATCCTGGGCACGCCCACCGGCAGCGGCAAGTCCCTCGTCGCGCTCGGCATGCTCTACCTGGGCATCGCCCAGGGGAAGCGCGCCTACTACACCGCCCCCATCAAGGCTCTCGTCTCCGAGAAGTTCTTCGACCTGGTCGAGGTCCTCGGCCGCGACAACGTCGGCATGATCACCGGCGACACGCATATCAACACGCAGGCGCCCGTGATCTGCTGCACCGCGGAGATCCTCGCCAACCAGGCGCTGCGCGAGGGGGAGGACTCCGACGTGGGCTGCGTCGCCATGGACGAGTTCCACTACTTCGCCGACCCCGACCGCGGCTGGGCGTGGCAGGTCCCCCTGCTCACGCTGCCGCACACGCAGTTCATGCTCATGAGCGCCACCCTGGGCGACGTCACGCAGATCGCCGACGCGCTCCGCGAACGGACCGGGGCCGAGGTCGACGTCGTCGCCGACGCGCCGCGGCCCGTCCCGCTGTCCTACGAGTACGTGACCACCGCGCTCGAGGGGACCGTCGAGCTCGCCATGCGCCGCGGCGAGGCGCCGCTCTACATCGTCCACTTCTCCCAAGACGCCGCGCTGTCCACGGCGAGCTCGCTGGCGAACTTCGGCGTCGCGACCAAGGAGCAGCGCGAGGCCATCAAGCAGGCGTCGCGCGGCACGCGCTTCACCACGGCGTTCGGCAAGATCCTGAAGCGCCTGCTCTCCTGCGGCGTGGGCGTGCACCACGCCGGCATGCTGCCGCGCTACCGGCTGCTCGTGGAGAAGCTCGCGCAGCAGGGGCTGCTGCCCGTCATCTGCGGGACCGACACGCTCGGCGTCGGCATCAACGTCCCCATCCACACCGTCGTGCTCACCGCGCTCACCAAGTTCGACGGGCACCGCATGCGCCGCCTGCGCGCCCGCGAGTTCCATCAGATCGCGGGGCGGGCGGGACGGGCCGGCTTCGACACGGAGGGCTGCGTCATCGCCGAGGCCCCGGAGCACGACATCGAGAACGCCAAGCTCATGGCCAAGGCCGGGGACGACCCCAAGAAGCTGCGGAAGATCAAGAAGAAGAAACCGCCCGAGGGCTTCGTGACGTGGAACAAGCAGACGTTCGAGCGCCTGTGCGAGGCCGCGCCGGAGACGCTCAAACCGCGGCTGCGCGTGACGAACTCTATGGTGCTCGCCATGGTGGAGCGCGGCGGCGACGCGCGCGCTCGCGTCCACGACCTCATCGAGCGCAGCCTGCAAACGCCCGAGGAGAAGCTCAAGCTCGAGATGCGCGCGGATGAGATCTTCGCCACGCTCATCGATACCGGCGTCGTGGTGCGCGAGGAGCTGCCCGAAGGCGATGGATCCGCCGCCGACGCGGAGGCGCAGCCCGCGGTCTCCTACTCCCTCACGGTCGACCTACCCGAGGACTTCGCCCTCGACCAGCCGCTGTCGCCGTTCCTCCTCGCGGCGCTCGAGCTGCTCGACCCGGAGAGCGAGACCTACACGTTCGACCTCATCTCCATGGTGGAGGCGACGCTCGAGGACCCCAAGCAGGTGCTGCGCGCGCAGGAGCGGCAGGCGCGCGACGCGGCGATGGCCGCCATGAAGGCCGACGGCGTCGACTACGAGGAGCGCCTGGAGCGCATCCAGGACGTCACGTATCCCAAGCCGCTCGAGGAGCTGCTCGACGCCGCGTTCGCCGAATACTGCGCGAAGGTGCCGTGGGCGGCCGACTACGCCCTGAGCCCGAAGTCCGTGCTGCGCGACATGCTCGAGAGCGCCTCGGACTTCAAGGGGTACATCCAGAAGCTCGGTATCGCGCGGTCAGAGGGCATCCTGTTGCGCTACCTCGCCGAGGCGTTCCGCTCGCTCGACCGCACCGTGCCGCTCGACAAGCGCAACGAGCAGCTCGAGGACATCATCTCGTGGCTCGGCCTCATGGTGCGGAGCATCGACTCGAGCCTGGTGGACGAGTGGGCCGCCGCAGGGGACGCCGCTGCGCTCGACGTGGCGCCGCCCACGGCAGCGGACGCCGTCGTGGCGGATCGACGCGGCATGACGCTCCTCGTGCGCAACGCGCTCTTCCGGCGCGTGCAGCTCGCCGCCGCGCAGCGTGCCGAGGAGCTTGGCGAGCTCGACGGTGCCTGGGGCATGGGCGAGCCGCGCTGGCGGCGCGTGCTGGACGAGTTCTTCGACGAGCACGACGAGCTGCTCCTTGATGCGGATGCGCGCTCCACGGCGTACTTCGCGATCGACGAGCGCGACGAGCAATCCGACCACGTGTGGCACGTGCACCAGATCTTCCACGACGCGGACGGCGATAACGACTTCGGCATCATGGCCGACGTCGACCTCGACGCCACGCAGGAGGAGAGCGAGGTCGTGTTCAAGAACTACCGCGTGGGCGCGATCGAGGAGCTGCTGGACGTCTAAAGCGACCGCCGCTGGCAGGTGCCGGCGTGCCATCGAGCACGTGTAGCAGGGATGTACCCGCTGTCAAGCTGGCGACGCACGCCGAAGCCCGTGCTACCGCATACCGATTTTTCCCCATCGCGGCAGGGCGCGGGCGGCGCGCGGGGTAAGGTGCATTACACCTAGCCTCGCGCCGGGCGGATGCCCGTGCGCGCATCGAAAGGAGCACCATGCTACTTACGGGAAAGACCGCTGTCGTCACGGGCGGCTCGCGCGGCATCGGCCTCGCGATCGTCAAGCGCTTCCTCGAGGAGGGCGCGAACGTCGCCCTGTGCGGCAGCCGTGAGGAGACTGCGCAGAAGGCCGTCGAGGCCATCCTCGCCGAGAACCCCGAGGCGCCCGTCATGGGCATCTGGCCGAACGTCGCCGACGAGGCAGCGCTCGAGGCCGCGTTCCGCGAGGCCGCCGAGCACTTCGGTGGGCTCGACATCGTGTGCAACAACGCGGGCATCTCGCACTCCATGCCGCTCGACTCGTACACGCCCGAGCAGCTCGACCAAATCGTGGACGTCAACATCAAGGGCGTTTTCAACGGCTGCCAGGCGGCGTCGCGCGTGCTGGGCGCGGGCGGAGTGATCATCAACACGAGTTCCATGGTCGCCAAGATGGGCCAGCAGTCCGGCGTGGGCTACCCCATGAGTAAGTTCGCGGTGAACGGCCTCACCGTCTCGCTCGCGCGCGAGCTGGGACCCAAGGGTATCCGCGTGAACGCCGTGGCGCCGGGCGTGACCGCGACCGACATGGTGGCGGCCCTGCCCGAGGAGATGATCAAGCCCATCGCCGACGCCATCCCCTTGAGGCGCGTCGGCCAGCCCGAGGACGTGGCGAACGCGTTCGTGTTCCTCGCGAGCGACCTCGCGTCCTACGTGACCGGCGAGGTGCTTGCCGTCGATGGCGGCATGACCGTCTAAGCTGTCCGCCGTTCTTGCGGGTGCCGCCCATCGACACCCGACCGGCTGAGGGGCGTGCCTCGTGCATGCCCCTTTTCGTCGCACGTGCCGGTGCTACCGTGCATCCACCACGTAGATGCCCGCACGCACCTGGTGCCACGGGCTGCGGTCGGGCGCAACCTACTGCACACGGCATTCGAACGCATCGCCGTGGCCGAAGAAGAGCATGGTGGCAAGCTGCTCGTTGCAATCCTGGGGCACGAACCCGAGCTTGAAGCCCTCGTAGTAGATGGCGATGGCGTTCGGGTCGTGCGGGTTGTCGAACTCCGGAACCAGATCGAGCCGCGCGCCGGCCTTGAGCTGCTCGAGCGCGAGCGCCCCGTCCCAGAACTGGAACCCCGCGATATAGAACGACAACAGGTTCCTCGACGGCGTGTACATAGCGACCTCCTAGCCTTGCACGCCCGCATCGCGCGGACGCCTTTTCTATGAGGCAAGTGTGCAACCCCGTCCGGACAAAACCGTTTGTTTACTTCAATCGGTACAGATTGACAACTAAGTCAGCAAGAACATCATTGCGTCGACGAATATCGTCCGCTGTCCAGGCGCGCTTAGACTCGAGCAACTCGCCGTGCTCTACATCGGCAATGCTCTCATTCAAGAAGAGCCCAGAACGGAGGCCGACGAACTTGTTCGTTTGCTTATCCTTGTAATCTCGTTTCGACCCATCATACGGATGGTCTTCAGAATAGAACGGCTTTTGCCCGAGCTCAGAGTTGTAGGGTGTGAGTGTTAAATTGCCCAATAGATGAACTAATTCATCTTGCAACTCTTCGGCACGCGACTCATTGCCGTTTGCAAGATCATTAACCCACCACTTAGGCAAATGCCCTTCCGGAAGAACATGCTCTATCGTCCAGATCGGCTTACTCTTTCCGCCCGGTCCTATCACAAACTGGTCAAGACTGTCGGGATGACCTTTATCAAATGTGGGGCAACCGCCAACATTACGCTCGAGCGCGATAAGGATATATCGAGCTGTCGTTTTATTTTTGTCATATATGGGCTGATTAAGCGCAGCTCTGAACTGCTCATCAGACGCGCTTAAATCGTGCAGAGCACCCTGTATCAACGCAACGATGTCCGATCCGAATACTTTCTCATTCTGCAACGTGCGCACCACTCCTATGAGACGCGCGCGAATGTTCGACGATTTCGGACTCAACACCACGTTCCTGCGCACGTAGAACGCGATGAGGCTATCGAGGATCTCGTCCAAATCGGCATCATCGAGACACAGCTCATCTTGCCGGGTGCATAGATACATCAACAACGGCAGCGCTTGGGTTGACTCAAGCCGCCGCAAATCCGACAGCTTCTTTCCCAGACGATAGGCATCAGTCGGGTAATCTTGGAGCTGAATGATGCGAGCAAACACCTCTGCGCGTCTGATAAGCGTCTGAAGATAGTTCTCTCCCCCGCTGTATTTTTTCTTGAGAAGCCTCTGGTATTGCGACAATGCCTTTGTTTTCGTTGTCGATGAGGAGCTGTCGCTTTCAAAGGCGTCCCAATTGTTCAGCAAGAATTGGGTCACGACGCTTGTATTGGTATCCTCGCCATCCGATGAGAGCACCTGGGAGAGCGAATCCCACTCCGTCAGCGTTTGATTTGTCTGCTCACCTATCTTTTGCGCCGCGCTTAGAAACTCCCCTTTAAGCAGATCAATAAGCGTGAGCGGCAATCCCTTCGAATTAAGGGATGAAAACACGTTGAATGCGTCTCCGAGATCGGGAACGGTAATTCTAAGTAGGTTCGTTTCCATCAGCTTCTGATAGAACTCATTGAGGGAAGAAAAGGAGTCGAAGCATTCATCCAAAAGCCCGCGGATAAAGCGATACCGCTTATAAAAGGATCGATTTCCCCATTTCTTTCGATGCTTGTCGAACAGGCTGCCTAGGAGGTCTACATAGATTTTTTGATCCTGATCGAGTAGCTGAATGCGGGGCTCATTGTTGGAATTAAAGAGCTGACGCTTGATATCCCCCTTCAATACGATGGCCGCCTCGATGGTGGAAAACGAGATGAGCTTCTCACCTATTGCGAGGAGCATCAAGGATATCGTAGTCAAGCGCTGCTGGCCATCGATGACGCTCAATGAATCGGTATCACCGGTAAGCAGAATATTGCCCGCATAGTATCCGCTTCCCTCGTTACGGATATCATCAAAAAGCTGTTCTATCTGCTCGTCGCGCCAAGAATAACCTCGTTGATACGGAGGAATTCGATAGCAAATGTTCCCTGAAATAGGAAAGAGCTCCAAAACATTTCGCGACTCTGATGAGATTTGCATTCCAGCCCCTTCGTCGTTTGACTGATCCATGATCTCTCAAACGCTAGAACTGGACAAGATCTATCAGGCGAACGCGCCGGCTATGCCTCGTCCACCCCCGCCCTCCGCGCGATTACCTCACCGATACGGTGCGGGATGCCGACGATGAGCGCGTTGCCCATGCAGAAAGCTCGATGGCC
>OLNN01002389.1_pt1 | contig 13379 bp, 7 predicted proteins | sample 1672141 | NCBI WGS metagenome assembly OLNN01 (sample SAMEA3136652, study PRJEB25190) | human gut metagenome | biome: human gut; feature: human-associated habitat; material: faeces | place: Austria | collected 2013 | reverse complement strand
GTAACCGTGGAGCATATCGCAACAAAGCACCAACCTACGCATTTAGGGCCTTAAATGTATTTATTTTTGCATACATTCTGAAACGTGCGAAAGCTCAGAAAAAGAATCCGTGGAAAGAAGAAATCTTCACAGACACAAGAGATTATCAGGAAGCAATGGCAAGAGCAAAATAAAGAGAATAAAAGAATTTAGAAGAATCCTGTACGGCTGCAGTAAAACTGTTTCTGTACAGGATTTCTTTGTCTTATTCTAACGCAATTATACGTGACAAACATGGTGGCAATCACGTATACTCAAATCATATCAGAAAGTTATGGATGAAAGGGTGAAATCTATGATATTACGGAAAAGTATTTTGTCGGTCGTGCTTACCATTGCAATGCTTATGCCGCTTGCACAGGCTGTTACGGTGAAGGCGGCAGATGATACAAAACAGATAGATGTCTTGTTTACTCATGACACGCATTCCCACCTGGACAGCTTTTCCACGATCGTAAATGGAGAACAAAAAGAAGTCGGCGGATTTGCAAAAATAAAGACACTGATTAATGAAAAAAAGAAAGAAGATCCAGATACACTCATACTGGATGGCGGTGATTTTTCAATGGGAACGCTGATCCAGACGGTATATGATACTGAGGCAGCGGAGCTTAGAATGCTTGGATATCTTGGATATGATGTGACTACATTTGGCAATCATGAATTCGACTATCGATCCCAGGGGCTTGCCAACATGCTTAAGGCAGCCAAAAGCTCCGGAGAGACACTGCCTGAGATCGTAGTGTGCAATGTGGATTGGGACAGCATGGAAAAGGCTGGGCTAAACGACGGTCAGAAACAGATACAGTCAGCGTTTGAAACATATGGTGTGAAGGACTATGTAATGGTACAGAAAGGTGACGTAAAGATCGCCGTTGTAGGTGTCTTCGGAAAAGATGCCCTGGAATGCGCACCAACCTGTGAATTATCTTTCAAGGATCCTGTTGAGGCCGTTAAGAAAACAGTAGAAGAAATCAAGAAAAACGAAGAAGCAGACATGATCGCCTGTGTTTCTCATGGTGGAACCTGGGAAGATGAAAGCAAGTCTGAGGACGAACTCCTTGCCAAGGCGGTTCCGGATCTTGATCTGATCATCAGTGGACATACACATTCAGAGCTGCAGAAGGCAATCCGGCACGGTAACACATACATCGTGTCCTGCGGTGAATACGGAAGAAATCTTGGCTCTCTTTCGATGACGCAGAATTCCGACGGACGCTGGAATCTGAGTGCTTATGAGCTGATTCCTGTATCTGAGGATGTAAAAGCCGACAAGGCAACACAGGAGCGCATCGACGCATTGATGGATACGGTGGATACGAATTACCTTGCAGACTTTGGTTACACAAGAAAAGAAGTTCTTGCGCAGAACGATGTGGAATTTAACAGCCTGGAGGAAATGGGCACAGAGCATAAAGAACTGAATCTTGGGGATATCATGGCAGATGCCTACGTATATGCTGTGGAAAATTCAGAGTATTATGATGGAGACCCGGTAGATGTAGCGGTTGTACCGAGTGGGACTGTACGTGACACGTATACAAAGGGTGATATTACAGTAGAAGATGTATACAATTCATTTTCACTTGGAATTGGCAAAGACGGAGTAGCCGGATATCCTCTGATCAACGCATACCTGACAGGAAAAGAACTAAAGCTGGTGGCTGAAGTGGACGCCTCCATTTCTGATTTTATGACGACTGCAAGATTATACTGCAGTGGCCTGAATTTTACATACAACCCGCATCGAATGATCCTGAATAAAGTGACAGACTGCTATCTGACCAGAGCAGATGGAGAAAGGACAGAGATTGAGGATGATAAGCTGTATCATGTTGTAACAGATCTGTACACCGGACAGATGTTAGGTTCTGTAATGAAAATGTCTTACGGACTTCTGTCTCTTGAGCCAAAGGATAAAGACGGAAATCCAATTGAAAATCTGGAAGATCATGCAGTCATGGAAGGCAATAAGGAGCTGAAAGCATGGGATGCGATTGCAAGATATATGCAGTCTTTTGATGATGCAGATGGAGACGGCATTGCAAATGTATCTGAATACTATGCGACAACCCATGATCGTAAGGTTGTGGATGACAGCAAAAATATACTTGATCTGGTGAAAAAACCGAATAAATTTACCGCAATCATAGTATGTATCGGCCTGATCATTATTATAATAATTGTTCTTGTGGTATCCCTGATTCGAAAGATCGTCCGCAAGTCCAGAAAGAAGAAAAATATACATAACACAAATTATTGCGGCAGTAAAAAACATGAATGATCTGGAAATCTGTTGTTCCCTGGAGGATATCCGGGAACTGATACAGGAGGAAGCAGATGGTAAAAGCCATAAAAGTAATGTTGATACCAAATAACGTGCAGAAAACTATTTGAATCAGACCATATCTGAGATCGTAAATCGAAAACCAAGATTTATATGTATTGAAAATCTGAATGTCAGCGGAATGATGAAAAACAGACATTTATTGTTGCAACAAAGAATGTAGAATAATAGAGAAGCAATAAAAGCGACAGAATATAGATTGTAAGACTGAATATAATAAAAAAGACCGAGAAGCTTCAGAAAATAAGCTTTTTCGGTCTTTTTCATACCATAAGAGATTGACCAAAGTTCGTATTTTATTGAATTGACACGATATGCCAAATTACTTATAATTCTATCATATGTGTTTATGAGTAATTGTAATATGAATGTGGGCAGTTTAAAAAATCTCAGGATTAGAGTATGAAAAAGAATATAAAGAACAAAAAGAGAAAAAATGACCTTAGGCATTTAAGCAGAAAAGAACTGATCGATCTGATCTGTGATATGAGAAGGCCAAATCCTTCAAAAGAAGCTCCGACGATAGAAGAAGCTGAGAAAGAACAAAAAAGATTAAATCGTCGCGCGGCTTATCGCCAGACCTTCCGCGGTACAGCTGCAGTGCTGATCGTTGTGGCAGCGATCTCCGTGCTTGTGGCGACCTTGTGGATGCCGGTCCTGCAGATCTATGGTTCTTCCATGTCACCGACTCTGGAGCGGGGGCAGATCGTAATCTCAGTAAAGAACAAACATCTGAAAATCGGAGATATTGTTGCATTCTGGCAGGGCAACAAGCTTCTGGTCAAACGAGTGATCGCAGGCCCAGGACAGTGGGTCGACATTGATGCGAGCGGAGTGGTAACGGTTGACGGTCAGACACTTGATGAACCATATCTTAAAGAAGTGTCACTTGGGAACTGTGATATTGAGCTTCCGCATCAGGTGGCAGAATCACACTGGTTCTTTATGGGAGACAACAGAGCTACGTCGGTCGATTCAAGAACTGCGTCCATAGGAGATGTCTCAGAGGATCAGATTGAAGGGCAGATCGTATTTCGGATCTGGCCATTGAATGCGGCAGGAAGTATAAGATAAAAATAACAGAGTGAAAGATCTGGACAATAAATGTCCGTGTTATATAAAAAAAGTATCGAAGGGAAAGACGGAAAAGAAAGGCATCAGATACACCAGAAAAGAGTAGGTGAAACTGTGCAAAATAAGGGAACAGATTATATCAGAAGAATCTTAAGGGACAAGGCACGGCAGAAACGTTGGAGACGAATAATGCTGTGCCTTTCTTGTATAGTTGTTTTCTGTACAGCATATGTACTGATCCTTCCGGCGATTACGCTGGAAAAGAAGACGACGTGTGAAGAGGAAGAACAGATCGCGATACAGGAAGAGCAAAACCTGATACAGGAAGAGGACGAAAGTACCGTCCAAGGTGATGGCTCAGATGAAGTAGAATTTGTATCGTGTGAGCCGATCGAAGAGGAAACCGATGACATCGAAGATGTCGAGAGCACCGAAGACCCGGAAGAAGAGATGGATGTCGATTTTGCCTCGGGGGAAGAAGATGGAATTGCAGCGGCAGCAGACGAGACTGTGATACCAGAGGCAGGTACAACAGACGGATTTGATCTGAGTGCGGCGGGGACAGAAGCTGCAGAGAAACGTGAGTCTGTCAAACTTCTCTATAAGAAAGCGGATGGAACATGGCAGGAATTTAGCCAGGAGAATAATGCTCCGGAGGTATCTGGAAACCCTCCAGTCAGACTGGAGGTTAAATATAAGAACGTGCAGATCCATAATTTACTAAATTCTTATAATCGTAAACTGACATACCAGCTTCCGGATTTGCTTCGTAATGTAACAACTGCAGGCAAAATTATGGAAGGTAGTCAGCAGGTGGGAACTGTTACCTGTCAGGATGGAAAAATTGTTGTCGAGTTTGATGAGTCCTATCTCCAGGGATTACTGGATAGGGGAGATACTACAATTGCCGGCGATTTTTATGCAGAGGGTAAAGTAAATTTAAGTAAACTGCCATCGAATGGACAGACAACATTGTCAACAGCAGATAAGAATTATCAGTTAAATTTCGGCCCTGATGCCGTTGCAAAGTATGGGCAGATAAGTGTTGATAAAACATGTACCAGCTCTCAGAAGATAGCTACAGAGAATGGAAATTATATTGCTTATACTATTACCGTGACAGCAGGTGAAGATGGCTGCCCGGATGTTTCGGTAGTTGATACGATCGTGAACAGTTCAGATTGTGTGGATTCTTATGTGGGAATCGGAGCATCAAGCAGTACTCTTTTAGGAAGTTCAAATAATCAGAATCCATATGAGACGATTGCAGCAGATAAGAATCATGGAACAGTTTATCTGGGAAATCCTGATTCAGCAAATCCTGTCCCAACGCCAGGCGCGGCAAACATTACTAATAAACCGGGAAGTATGGTTTGGAAAATTGGCAACATGGCAGCATATGAGAGCCGCACGCTTACATATTATGTAAAGCTGAAGGATGATGTTAATTTAAGAAATAAAGAGATAAAAAATAAAGCAGCTGTGTATTCGAAAGCCTATGAGAGAGCCTATGAGAGAGCTTACGATGATACATCCTTTACCCCGAAAATTGATTATAACATGGGGAAGGATCAGGTTGGAGATATTGTTCGGAACAGTGATGGAACATATACCATCAGCTACAGACTTGATTTCACTCTGAAAAAAGACACAAGTAATTACGCATTGAAGAATTTTGAGTTCAGAGATTTACTGGATGCGTCGGATATACATACGGATAAAGGAGCTCTTCCATATATCAGTTATGATCGCAATTCTGTAGAGTTATATGTAAAAACAGATGAAGCTTCAGATTATACTTCATTATCATCTGAGACAGATTACACTGTAAGTTGGGCAAATGGTGATGATAACTATATAACGCCTTGGAACGATCCAAATAGTAAGCCAACTCGTTTTAAGATTACAGGAGCAGTTGATAAACCGATAACGGTAAATCCGGGCGATTCTTACTATGTAACTTACTCAGTAACAGTGCAACCGGAAGCATTGGCAGCAATGAAGTCAGACCGTGTGGAAGTGAAAAATCGATATTATGCTTATGCATCGAATGCAAAGCCTGACTCTGGAGGTGCTTTTGACCAAGTTTGGCATGGAGCAAATGTCGGAAACTATAAATGGGATGAGAAAACAGTCGAAACCGGAACTGCGGCAGACCAGACGTTCACGATGAGCGGCGATAAGTATGAATATAAGTCATCTGAGTCATCTGCCAAACTGGAAAAGTCCGATTCTCAGACAGACACCTCATTCACCGTCCCTGCCGGAAGCTATCCATATACCGTAGATGTCAATCAGACACTGGGCGACTGGGATGCAACAGAGGTGTCGATGACGGATACACTAAGTTCGGATAAGATGAAATACATAGGATATGCAAAAGTAGAAGCTCGTGAGTACAATTCAGATACGAAAGAATATAAAGTAAAAGACACAAAATGGGTGAAGATTGATGGCTTAAGTTTGTTTACCCTGAAACCATCGGATCTTGGATGGAAAGGTGTAAACTATGCATATAAATTTACCTACTATGCAAAACCGGCAGACCGCAATTTTAGCGAGGTAAAGGTCACTAATACATTCTCATTGTTAGGAAATGTGATAAGAGGAAATAATAAATTCCTACTTGACGGGATATCTTCTAAGGGAGAGGTGACAGTTTCCGGTTCGTTCAAAATGAATGTCAAAAAAGAATCCTGGTATTATGAGGAACCAAAAACAGATGTTGCAACCTGGCAAAACGGAAGACTCTACTGGGTGATCGAAGTATCAGGAACAGAAATTATGAAGAACACATATTTCCGGGATGCCATATCAAAGGATTCAGGTCTGACAGATTCCTATCTGCACTCAGATTCACTGGCAGGAATTTATATGGGAACATTGCCAGCGGGAAAGACGGTCACCGGGTACGGCAGTCTGGAGGAACTTCAGAATACTGGAGGACTTACAGATGTAATTGATAAGTTTACGCCAGTACTGACTAATGATAAAAGCTTCACAGGTACGGGTAATTACAGTGAACTGTCATTACAGGCAACGGAACAGATTACGCTTGGAGAGGCTAAGCTTTACTTCATTGTAAGGACAGAACCCCAGTCGCTGCCGACAAAATATCGTGATGCTTTCACATATAGAAATCATATCAGTACAAGCGACAATGGCAATACCTGGATAGACCATGGCAGCGCGGATAAGCTTCTGTGTGGAGGCGCAGACATCCTGAAGGAACTTGGACAGACATTTACCTATGATGGAACAACAGTAACCAGTAAGAAGGATGGTGCAGATCAGGGTAATAGTGGTACGATTGTCACAAATGCACTGCTGGGTGCAGGACAGTATGCGGCCTGGGCATTTAAGGTGAACTATGCGGGTGAACTGTCAGGAACCTATCGGGTGCTGGAGGCGATACCGGATGGTATGGAACTGGCATATATTCGAATCAAATGGGTTGGAGGAAAACAGGACTTTAATGCAATGTCCTCAAAAGAAATTCCAGAACTCAAGTCCGACGGCTGGGAAGAAAAAACCATTACGGCAGGTACAGATAATGGATCTCAAAAGACAACAACCTATTATGTCAAGGGCAATCAGGCTCTGATCGAACTGGGTGATTTTACAGCAGAGAAAAAGAGAGATGATTATTCTGTTGACGTGCAGGTTGTATGCAGGGTGACAGATCCGGAGGTGCTGCTTGGAGGAGAAACAAAGACATTTATAAATCAGGTTACGCTCCAGACAGCAGATGGACAGGATATCAGCACAGCAACTTCCCCGGCAGAAATAACACCGAAGAAAATTGCGAAAACATTTACGACAACAAATCCTGTAAGTGAAAAAATAAATTTTACAATTGAGGCAAATCAATTCGGAGCAGCACTTTCGACAAAAGATGGAACGACACTGACATTGATTGACAAACTGAGTTCCACGCTGATCCTGGACACGGAAACGATCAAAGTAATTAATTCAAAGACAGGTGCTCTTGTCACGGATTATACAGCTTCGCTTGATGCGGATAATACGCTGAAAATAGTGATTCCCCGTGATGTGCCGGTTACGATCACCTATACCGCAACAGTAAATGCCCCACCGAGACAGGCAGTAGGCTTCTCAAATGAAGCATACTGGGAGCATTATTCTCCGTCCAGTGGAACTAAGGTGGAAGAGAATAGTTATTCATATGCTGCAGGTGGAACAGTAACAACTGGAAATAATATTAAACTGAAGATCATCAAGAAGGATCAGAACAATCTGTCAGTTACATTGCAGGGGGCTGTATTTAAGATGGTTCCGTGCACAGTGAAAAATGGTCAAATTGAAGTCGACACAGTTAATGCTAAGGAGTGGACGGGAACGACAGATCCAAAAGGGGAAATTCTCTTTGGAAAAGGGTCAGATTCAAACCATGCAATGGAGTATAACACCATCTATAAAGTGACCGAGAAAACGGCACCGACGGGGTATGTGGCAGACAGTAAACCAATTTATATTATGGTTCCGAGAATAGAAGATGGTCAGTCAGATTATCCGGTAAACGTGAAACAATGGATGGAGATGAAAGATTTGAAAACCGGGAAGGCATTGATTAATATACAATATCAGTCAACCTATGAACTGACTGTTCTCAATCACAAAGGTGAGATTACGGTGGAGAAGAAGTTCAAGGATCCCGGTGGTCATGATGCGAATCCGGTGAGCGGAACGTATAAGTTTGGACTGTATGAAAATGCAGACGGAACAAACACGACAAATTCAACAAATCCAGCCGGAACTACATCAATCACAGCACCGCTTCAGACGATTACCATTACATATAATGCAGCAGAGAAAGATTCCAAGACAGCAAAATTCACGAATTTGGATTTGACAAAGACATATTATGTTTATGAACTTGATGATAAAGGAAATCCGATCAAAGATTCCAACACAGTTGCAACGGTGAATAATATGGAATATTTCACATCGTATGCAACAACAAAGACTGCTGGTGCGACAACAGGGGTGAACAGCGCAGTCAGTGGAAACACGGTGACGGTTACCAACCAGATCCGTGTGAAAGAATTGCCTTCTACAGGCAGTTATGGTCCCCTTATTTTCAGGCTTGCAGGAGCGGTATTAATATTCTTCGCCGGACTGCAGATGCTGATCAATATAAAAAGAAGAGCCTGTAACAACAGGTAATACAAAGGAGAAGGAAGATGAAACTGATTAAGAAAATTGCCGCCATTATGCTCTCTGTTATGATGGTATTGGGAATGGCCAGCGTGGTAAGCGCAGATGGAACGACGACAAGTGGTACATATGGGGATAATGGAACAATAACAATTAGTAATGCGATAGAGAATCAGACATATAAGATTTATCGAATTTTGAAGTTGGAGAGTTTTAGTAAAATAGGCACTACAGGAAATTATGCTTATACTGTAGAAGATGGTTGGGACGCTTTTGTTTCCGATTCAACGGCAGGCGGAAAATATTTAACAAAAGATAGCAGTGGATATGTAACATGGAAAACAGGAGTCAAAGAAGATGATGCAGCAAACCTTGCAAAGGAAGCATTGGAGTATGCAAAAAAGACTACTACAATTACACCGGCTACAAACGCTATTAAAGCAAGTGGTACCTCTGTAATATTTTCTACTCTTCCGCTTGGATATTATCTTGTAGATTCAAGCGTAGGTGCACTTTGTGGTCTTACTACAACAAATCCAACAGCAACAATCCGGGAAAAGAATGGTGTTCCTTCAGTAGACAAGAAAGTTCAGGAAGACTCTAAAGTAAATACAGCAGATGAATGGGGTGAGAGCAACACAGCTGATATCGGACAGACTGTAAACTTCCAGACTACAATCACAGCACAGCCAGGTGCACAGAACTATGTACTGCATGATAAGATGGAGGCAGGATTAACATTTGGTGGCACTGTAACTGTAACGAAAAATGGAGAAAATGTCGATGCGACAAATTATACACTAAAAATAGCTACAGATTCATCTGCTAATGTCACCGATGGATGTACATTTGAAATTGTATTTACTCAGTCCTTCTGTAACACACTTAAAGCTGATGAACAGATTATCGTCACATACTCTGCAACGCTGAATGAGAAGGCAGCAATTGCAGGAGAAGAAAATAAGAATACTACAAAGCTTACTTATGGAGACAGCAGTGAAACAACTCCAAGTACAACAACTACAAAAACTTTTGAAATGCCAGTGTTCAAATACACAAAAGATGGAACGAATGAAAAAGCACTTGCAGGTGCAACCTTTACCTTAAGTAAAAGAAATGATGGAGCAGAACCAATTAAACTTATAAATGGTGGAAACAATACTTACCGTGTAGCAATGACTAGTGAAGCAAACACAGTGACAGCAGTAACTACTCCAGATTCCGGTAAATTCACAATCCAAGGTCTTGATGCTGATACATACTACCTCACAGAGACGCAGCAGCCAGCCGGCTATAACAAACTGTCTGCACCAATAACAGTAGTGATTGATAAAGATGGAGCAATCAAAGTTGATGGTTCTCAAACTGCGACAACAGAAGTCAAAGTCCAGAACAACACCGGTACCATCCTCCCAACCACAGGTGGAAATGGTACATCTCTGATCTACTTCCTGGGTGCAGTTCTTGCACTTGTATCCGGTGTGGTACTGATCACAAAGCAACGAATGAAAAATAGTTAAAGTAATTTCGCTGTGCGGGGAATGGGCATTCCCTGTGCAGCAGCAAGGAGAGGATTGTAAGATGAGAAAGCATGTTTCAACAATTACCACGGTGCTGGTCTTTCTTACAGGTCTGTCCTTGTTGCTGTATCCGACAGTTAGTAACTATTGGAATTCCAAGCATCAGACGCAGGCGGTTGCGGAGTATTCGGACCGGATTGAAAAGATGGATGAGCAGGAAAAGAAGCAGGCATTTGAGCAGGCGGAAAAATATAATGAAACGCTGATTTCAAATCCGGGCCGTTTTACTCCGACGGAGGAGCAGGATGAGTGGTATAAGAGTCTCTTGGATATAGACGGAACTGGAATGATGGGGTATATCACCATACCGGAAATAGACTGTAAGCTTGCTCTTTATCACACCGTGGATGCTTCGGTTTTACAGGTGGGAGTCGGCCATATGGAAGGGTCCAGCCTGCCGGTTGGAGGCAGTGGAACGCACTGTGTTTTCTCCGGGCACAGGGGACTTCCGAGTGCAAAGCTTTTTACGGATCTTGACAGACTGCAGAAGGGTGATATTTTTCTGCTTCATATTTATGATCAGGTTTTTACATATGAAGTTGACCAGATTCATATCGTGGAACCGATCGATTATGGCCTTCTGAATATTGAGGAAGGCGAGGATCTGTGTACGCTTCTTACCTGTACGCCTTATGGAATCAACACAGAGAGACTGCTGGTGCGCGGTCACAGGATCGCAAACCGGTCGGGAGATAATTCGAGGATCACATCGGATGCCGCAAAGGTGAGTACTGTGCTTGTTGCAGTAGGCATTGGAATTCCGCTTCTTATCATCAGTTTTATTGCAGTGGACGTGTCGGAGCGCGTTCCAAAAAGAAAAAAGAAAAGTAAAAACAGAAGTAAAAACAGAAGAAGAAAAGCAACCATACAAACCAGAGCAAAACGAATCAGAACAAAACAAACCAGTGGGAGAAGAAGATGAAGTACCAATACAGGCAGAGCTGTTACAGTCGAATAAAGAGAATGATATGCATGCTGGCTTTTGCCGCTGTTTTTTCCGGGATGCTGATGAACACACCGGTTCTGGCTGCGGCGGAAGCAGAACAGACAAAGGGAAGTATTTCTCTTGGATGTCCGGCCGAGGGTCTGGAGTTTTCGCTGTATCGTGTGGCAGACTACAAAGATACAGGTGGTTTTGCACTGACAGAAAAATTTCAGAATTATCGGGTTTCCCTGGAATCAGATGAATGGAGAGGAACAGCGCGTACGCTTGCGGATTATGCGGAACGTGACGGAATCCAGGCAGATGCAGTGCTGAAATCAGGAAGTGACAAAACCGTATGCTTTGAAAATCTTTCAAATGGGCTTTATCTGGTAAAAGGTCAGGAGATCGAGGCGCAGGATAACGGAAAGGCAAAGATATCTGTTCCGCCTGTTTCGCTGATCGCACTTCCGGATGCTTCGCAGAAAGATACGCTCCATATAAGGGTAAATCTGAAGTATGACGAGGAGAAAATGGATAATACAGAAGCTTCCCAGACAAAGATTCATGTGTTGAAGGTATGGAAACAGGATCAGGTTAAAGAACGTCCGGCTTCGGTGCAGGTTGATCTGTTGAGAACAGATCAGAATGGAACAACAACAGTTGTGGACAGTCAGATCCTGAAAAAGGAAAATCAGTGGTCCTATACCTGGGAAAACCTTTCGTCGCAGGTGAGCTGGAGTGTGGTGGAAACAGAAGTACCGTCAGGCTATACCGTGAGTACCAGCCGAGAGGGAAACACCGTTGTGCTGACAAACACTAAAACAGCAGATTCAGAAGATAAATTAGAATCAACAGATAAAACGGGAACGTCTGGAGAAAATGGTGGAAATTCTTCTCAGAAGCTTCCACAGACAGGACAGCTCTGGTGGCCGGTTCCTCTTCTTATGCTGGCCGGTGTGATCTGTCTGTTAGTAGGTAAGCAGCTGCGAAAATCCATGGAAGAAAAGAAATAAAAAGATGCAGTATAAGAAAAAGAATCGAATTGGAAATATTTTAAAAGGAGCAGGACTGATTCTGGTGACAGCAGCAGTGCTGCTCCTGGTGTATAATCTGTGGGACGGACACCGTGCCCGGGAGAGCGAGGAGGCAATCCTGGCAGAATATCTGCAGGAAAACAAAAAAGCATCAGAGAGTCCTGATGCTTCGGATAAAGAAGATGAACAGAACATACCGGACTATCTACTGAACCCGGATATGGATATGCCTGAATACACGCTGAAAAGTCTGGGTGATGTGGCGTGTATAGGAATTCTGGAGATTCCGGCGCTGGATCTGGAACTTCCGGTTATCAGCAGCTGGAGTTATTCTTCTTTAAGGCTGTCACCCTGCCGTTATTCTGGAAGCGCCTACAAGGGGAATCTGGTAATCGCAGCGCATAATTATCAGTCTCATTTTGGGGGATTAAGAACTCTTCCGGAAGGAAGCGAAGTTTTTTTTACAGATGCTGTGGGAAACCGGTTTTCTTACTATGTGGCGGTAACGGAGGCACTGACTCCCTGGAGTGTGGACGATATGACGAGCGGAGAGTGGCCGCTCACCCTGTTTACCTGCACCCTGGACAGCCAGAACCGGGTCACCGTGCGTTGCGAATACAGCGAGGCAATGGAAAACTGGGACCGGAATGCGTATCGGTGAATTGCTTGCTAATGCTCATAGTCCATTTTTCAGTAACACGATCTAGTACTTTTTAAGATAAAGTAGAAATAGTGCAATTTTCACAGGATATTATACAAGAATTACATAGAAATATATCGTATTATTGATATAGTATTCTTGAATTCTATGTGAGGAGAAAACTATGGAAACTGAAAGAAAAACATTAACACAGCTATCTGTGCCAATATGTTTAGAAACTTTATTTTATATGCTTTCAGGCATGGTCGATACGCTTATGTTATCATCTGTGAGCGACCAGGCTGTAGGAGCAGTGGGAACAACAAATACATATATAGGCGTTTTTATTATCATGTTTGGGGTTATATCATCGGGTATGATAGCTGTTATGTCACAAAATATCGGAGCCGGAAGACCGGGAATTGCATATCAGGCAAGACAACTTGGACTTATATTCAACACATTGATAGGTATCGTAATGTCTGTCATTCTTGCTGCTTTTTCTGTTGGGATACTTAGAATCGTAAGTATTGCTCCGGCTTTGCTTGAGCCGGCTGAAATA
>OLNN01002381.1_pt1 | contig 13395 bp, 5 predicted proteins | sample 1672141 | NCBI WGS metagenome assembly OLNN01 (sample SAMEA3136652, study PRJEB25190) | human gut metagenome | biome: human gut; feature: human-associated habitat; material: faeces | place: Austria | collected 2013 | reverse complement strand
CAATGGCTTCGCCCTGACCGCGCTCCTCGGCATCCTTGCCGGGGTAAGCGCCCGGCGTGTCGATGAAAGTGATGATGGGCCGACCGAACTTCTCGGCCTGCTTCATCAGGCGCAGGGCCTTGCGGTAGCCCTCCGGCCCCGGCATGCCGAAGTTGCAGGCCAGATTCTCCTCCAGCGAGGAGCCCTTGCGGTGACCGATGACGGTCACCGGTATGCCGTGGAAGCGGGCCACACCGCCCAGAATGGCGGGGTCCTCCTTGCACTGGCGGTCACCAATGGTCAGTGTCTTGTCGGCTTCGTTGTAAGTGAACGGAATCATGGCATACTGACCCTTCTCATAATTGTAGTTCACGCCTTCATCTTCGTAAAGGGTAAAGCTGCCGTTTTGTCCTTCATACACATAAAGGGTGATTTCAGAAGCCGGTTTTTCGTCGCTATACTCCATGTCGGGACCATAGGGGATGATGGCACCTTCGCGAACGTAAAGCGGAATGCGCTCGTAAGGAGCATTGACTGTCTGCTGCTGTCCGCCGGCTACATACTTGCCGGTATAGAAGTCGTACCAACCTGTTCCGGCAGGGAAGTACATGGAGCGGGTACGGGCACCATATTCATAAACAGGAGCTACCATGATGGCCGGACCGAACATGTACTGGTCGCCAATGTTGTTGACAGCGGCATCGGCAGTGAAATCCATGACAAGCGGACGCATGATAGTGTAGTCGTTGAAATAGGTCATACCTGCCAGTGAGTAGATGTAAGGCATCAGGTTGTAGCGCAGCTTGGTATAGTAGACAATAGAATTATAGCAAGTATGTCCGGCCGGGGCAATGTTCCATACCTCGCGGAAGGGGAATTGTCCATGGGCACGATACAGAGGACAGAATGCGCCGAACTGATACCAGCGGGTATTGAGCTCACGCCACTCCTTGTAGTCAGCATTCTCGCGTCCGGTCCTGTCATATTCGGCCTGTCCGGCTACATAACGGTTTTCCACGCAGAAGCCGCCAATATCCATTGTCCAATAAGGAATGCCGCTGACCGCAAAGTTCAAACCGGCAGAAATCTGTGCCTTCATGTCTTCCCAACGGGTGGCAATGTCACCACTCCAGGTAGCCGTAGAATAGCGTTGCAAGCCCGCAAAGCCCGAACGAGTGAGCAGGAAGACACGCTTGTTGTTGTCGACACCGCGCTGGCCATCATAGATAGCCTCGGCATTCATCAGGGCATAAGCATTGAAATACTGTGCCGAAGGACCAAGAGCAGTAGGTCCGCAGAGGTCCTTGCGATATTGCAGGTCGGTACAGTCGCGCACATTGGGTTCGCTGGCATCCATCCACCAGGCATCAAAGCCCAAGGGATAGAGATGGTCTTGCATCTGTTTCCAGAAAAGCTTACGGGCACCCTCGGCATAGGCGTCGTAGAAAGAACCTACATAGCCGGGGCCGATCCAGTCGCGAATGCTGTCTTTAGTAGCTTGCAGATACATCCAACCGTTCTTCTCAAATTCCTTGTAATGCTCGGTAGTGCAGTAGAACTTGGGCCATACGGAAATCATGACCTTGGCATTCATCTTGTGAATGTCGTCGACCATGGCTTTCGGGTCGGGGAAACGGCTCTTGTCGAACTCATGGCTACCCCAGGCATCCTGTGGCCAATAGTTCCAGTCGAGCACAATGTTGTCAATAGGAATATGACGTTTGCGGAACTCTGCCAAAGCACCCACAATTTCATCCTGGGTTTTGTAGCGTTCGCGGCTTTGCCAGTAACCCATGGCCCACTTGGGCATGATGGGTGACTTGCCCGTCAGTGTACGGTAGCCACTGATGACATCGTCCATGTCCTTACCATATACAAAATAGTAATCTATCTGGTTCTGCATTTCGCCCCACCAAGACTGCTTGTTCTGCTCAGCAGCAGGGACAGGACTGAGTACACGCAAACCGCAATAAGAAACGCCTCCATCGGGTTCCCACTCTATCTTCAGCGGTACACGCTTGCCGGCTTCCAGATTGACAGCAAACTTATAGCTGTTGGGATTCCAGGCCGTACGCCAACGTTCGGGAACTACCAATTCATTGTTGATATATACTTTCGTATATCCGGCATAGTAAAGGATGAAACGAAATGTTCCTGACTCGGCAGGCTCGATTTCGCCTTCATAGCAAACATTGGCACCCATGAAGGGGAACTTCTGAGGCAGATTGACAACACGAGAAAGGTCTTCACGCATCAGATGTTCAAAGTAAATGGAGTCTTCGCGACGAACCAACGTCTCGGCACCAGATTCTTTGGCCGGTACATAAGTACCAGTCAGTGCGCCTTCCTTACCATCCTTGTCATAGAGTTTGAAAACGGCACCCAGCTGAGAATAATCGCGCGGGTCTCCAAAGCGGCAAAGCGAATAGCTGTCCCACAAGATGCCGTAATGCTTGTTGGACACAATGAAAGGAACAGATACCTTCGTGTTGTACTGGAAGAGTTCCTCGTTCTTGCCCTTGTAGTTGAATTCATCGGCCTGATGCTGACCCAAACCATAGAAAGCCTCATCGTCGGCCGACTGGAATACCTGGCGTACCGTATAGGCTTTCTTGCCCTCTACCTCGACAGGTTTAAAAGAACGGCCGTTCTGGTCTTCAGCCACAATCGGAGTACCATTGGCGTCGGTGAACTTCACTTCGCCCGTTGCCTTCGACACCAAGGCACAAACCTGCGAAGTCTTCAGAGCAATCATGTCGCCCTGCTCTTCCACTGTAAAGTCGGCCTTGGCCTGCTGAGGAACAATGACAAGGCTCTTGTCGGAAGAAAACTCGTTTTCGGGAGTAGCCGACACATGTATCAGCTTCTCGCCCATCACCTCGAGACGTACTTTTCTGACGTCCGTAGACTGTTTCTGGTTAACAGTAACAATGACTCCATTGGCAGTTTTTTCATACCCACTGCTGCCGCATGCCGCCAGCAGCAAGCCGGCCAACACGCCCATAGAAGTTTTTCTCAGATTCATATAATTATCTTTAAAGTTAAATTCTCTATGCCAAAGGTAAGCATTATGATGCTAAATCACTTATCTAAAATGTTGATAAGAAGGAAGCATTTGGTGCACTCAAGGGGTATTTTGGTTTCTATTAGGGGTGCTATTTGTTATCTTTCCCTCCCTGTCCTGATAAACGGAGGGTAAAACGCCAAATTCTTCCTTGAAATACTTGCTGAAATACTTGGGACTGTTGAAGCCTACCGTATAGGCAATCTCTGAAACATTCATCTGGCTTTCGCGCAAGAACTGGGCAGCACGTTTAAGGCGTATGATACGGATAAACTCGGTCGGAGTCTTTCCCGTTACCTGCAACAACTTCTTATACAAATGCACGCGGCTCATACCTAACTCATGACTCAGCTCCTCTACCGACAGGTCGCCACGGCTCATGTTCTCTTCCACATACCTGATGGCATTTTCTATCAGCTTCTCGTCGAGCGAGGTTATCACTATCTCACTTGGTTCGGGTTCGATGAGAGCCTTGTTTTTCGGTTTTTCCTGACGGTTCAGCTCTATCAGCTTCCGCATGCGCAGCAGCAAGACTTCCACATTGAAGGGTTTCGTCATATAGTCGTCGGCTCCATAGCCCAGGCTCTCCACCTGTGCTTCCACGGTTTGCCGTGCCGTCAACAGGATGACTGGAATGTGTTTCAGCCGTTCGTCGGCTTTCACCCGGCGACAAAGTTCATTGCCGTCCATTTCGGGCATCATCACATCGGTCACAATGATGGCGGGCTTCAGACTAGCCAGCATGTTCCAGGCCTGCAATCCGTTGGAAGCCGACGCTACCTGAAAGTACAGGCTCAGGACGTCTTTCATGAAAGCAACCAAGTCTTCATTGTCTTCCACAATAAGTACCAAAGGTTTGTCTGAGGCCGCATGTTCAGCCTGAGACAATGCGTCAGAATCCGGTTTATCACTGTCGGCAGTTTCGTTACCGGGCTCCTTACCCAACGCGTCAGACTGTGACTGAAGCCGGGCAGAAGCAACTTCTGCATCTGCCGCCTCCTCTTCAACAACCGGCTCTATGGGAATCTGTACTATAAAGACTGTACCCGAACCGACATTGTCCTTCACTTCTACCTCACCATGGTGCAAAGTCACAAAATCGTGAACCAGACTCAAACCAATGCCACTGCCCGTGGAATACTCACCAGCCTCTTTCTGCTCCACCTGGTAGAATCGGTCGAAAATGCGCTTCTTGTCCTCGTCCTTGATGCCGATGCCCGTATCGGCAACCTTTATCTGCAAGAATCCGGGCTTCTCTTCCGATATATCCAGAGAAACATCTACCCGCCCGCCTTCGGGGGTGAACTTGAAAGCATTGGACAGCAGGTTCATCACCACCTTGCCTATCTTGTCCCGGTCGAACGACATGTTCAGTATATTCATGGAAGAACGGAACGTGAGACTTACATTCTTCTTCTCGGAAAAAGCACAGAAGGAATTGCAGATGTTGCGAACATAGTCTACCATATCGCCTTTTGACAGACTGAGGTGCGAGCCATTCATCTCGTTCTTGCGGAAGTCGAGCAACTGATTGACCAACGCCAGCAGCCTGCGGGCATTGCGATACATCAGCTCCAACCGTTCGTGCTGCTTGGGCTCAGCCGGTTCTTTCAGCATGCTTTCAAGCGGGGATATAATCAGCGTCAAGGGTGTACGCAGTTCGTGGCTGACATTCGTGAAGAAGCGGAACTTCATTTGGTTCAGCTCGTCCTGACGTGCCGCCTCCTGCTGAATCTGCCGCAAGCGGAACTTGTTGCGTTCGCGCCGCTGCACCGAAATCAATCCCAGGAAGATAAGACCCGCTATACAGACAACATAAAACAGATAGGCCCACGGAGTGAGCCAGAATGGCGGCAGTATGACAATCTTCAAGGCAGCTGCATCGGCTTCGATGGCACTGTCGCTGTTGACAGCCTTCACCAGCAAGGTATAAGTTCCCGGTGCCAGGTTGGTATAAGTGACCTGCCGCATGCCGGAAGAACTGGCCATCCAATCAATGTCAAAGCCCTCCAGCTTATAAAAGAAATCGGTTTTGCCGGGAAGCACATAGTTGTCCGAAGCGAACTGTACCGAAAATACATTCTGCTTGTAGTTCAGCACTACTTTGTCGGCCATGGCCACAGCCTTGTCCAGCACCACGTGCCCGTTGTACTCCTGTCCCACTTTCACTTCCTCGTTGAAGAGCCTCAGCCCTGTAAACATAACCCTCGGCTTCACCCGGTTGTATTTGATATCTTCGGGCGCAAAGCTGTTTATGCCATACAGTCCGCCCACCAGCATTTCGCCCGTGTGCAGGCGAGTCCACGACCGCTGGTTGAAGTCTCCGCCCTGCAGGCCGTCCTTGTCGTTATAGGCAAGGCAACGGAAAGTGAATGCCTTATCCTTGTCGTCCATGGTGAGCACGATGTTTATCAGCTCACCACCCGTGCTGACCCACATGTTGCGGTCGGCGTCTTCGGCAATGCCCAGAATATACAGGTTGGAAAAGCCAGCCTTCAGCGGAACGTCGTACAGTCTGTCGCGGTCGCAGTCGTAAACGTACAGTCCGCCACACGTAGCCACCCAAAGCAGGCCGCGACTGTCCTTGTAGACCTGATTGATACTCTGGTTGGCGAAACGGTCATGGCCGGAACGGGTGCCCGAGAAGCCGGTTATCCGGCGACTCTCCAGGTCAACTATGGAAATGCCGTTGGAAGTTCCTACCACCAAATTGCCGTGGCGGTCGAGACAAAGCGACGAAATGAAATTGGACACCAGACCCGAGTTCTGCACATTGTAGGTGACAAACATGCCCGTACGCGGGTCCATACATTGCAGGCCACCTCCCAATGTTCCTATCCAAAGCAATCCATCCTTGTCCTCTACCAGTGCCCACACGTTGTCGTTGGCCAGTGTGCCGGTGCCCCCTGCCCTATAGTGTACAAACCGTTGCCCGTCAAAGCAGTTCAGTCCGCCCCAATAAGTTCCTATCCAAAGCTTGCCGTCGCGCGTCTTCAGCAGACTGACAATAATGTCACTGGAAACAGAGTTCCTACCCATGGAATATTTGTAGACGGTCTTGTCGCCCGTTGTGCGATTCCAGCGAATCAGGCCACCGCCATTGGTGCCCAGCCACACATCGTTGCCACCACCGTCTTCCACGCAGTTGATGTCACCCAGATTGACCGTGCTGAACTTGTAGATACTCTCGTTGTAATAGGAAACGCCTTTTCTGTAAGTTCCCACCCACATGGTACCGGCCTCATCCTCGTAGAGCGCCGTAATGGTATTGTCGGGTAAAGTGCGTTCATTGCCCGGAATGTTGACCAAGTGGATAGATTTACCCTGCCCGTCTATCACCTCGATACCTTCCTGGTCACGGCTCATCCACATGTTGCCCATCGAGTCCTCGGTCAGTGCCCGCAAGGAGTTGTAATTGTCCTGCCGGGGCGATTGCAGCACCCAGTTCTTAGAAGGCAAGTCATATATCCATATCCCGGAAATGGCATACACCCAAATGCGCTGCCGACGGTCGACAAACAGCGAGAAATCATCCTTATAATCCTCACCGACCTTACCGGTAGCGATATTACCGATGTTCCATTTGACCATCAGCGATGTCCGGTCCACACAAGCCAGTTGCCCGTCGCTCCTTACTACCACCACACCGTCGGCACACTCGGCAAAGCCGGTCATTTCCTTGTCTGTCGCAAAGAATTTCTGATTCTCCACCTTGACGGCCGAGTCGCTCCCCGACTGATAGTAGAAAAGCCCTTGCCCCGACACAAACACCCAGAAATTCTTTTCATTGTCTACATAGATGAAAGAAGGCACTCCGGATATACCGATGTTGCGCGCCCAGTTTTCAACACGACGGTCGAACCTGTCCTCCGACATTCGATAAATCACGTATCCCGCCCGTGTGCGCAGCCACAAGTTGTTTTCCCCGTCTTCCTGTATGGTCTTTATGCTATTGTCGGGCAACGAGTTTTCGTCATCAGCCTGGCTGCGATAGACACGGATGTCATAGCCGTCGTAACGGTTGAGTCCGGAAGCCGTGCCAAACCACATGAAGCCTTTGGAATCCTTGTATATGGCGTTCACCTGATTATTGGACAGGCCGTCTCTCACCTCCAGATGTTTAAACATATATTTATATTGCGCGCATACTGACAGCGGGAGCAAAAGAAGCCACAAACAAAAGAATAATAAATGTCTCATATATTGCACAAAGGTTTTTCCATGACAAATAAAGTAAAAACATACGAACAGTCAAAACAAAGGAATCACTTTTTGCCACTTGATTCCGCACAAGCCAGTCATTGCCAAGGCGAAAAAGCGGCTGCTGACCAAAGACACTCTGTCAGGCGAGTACAAGGCTGTTTTCTTCCCTGTCCACACGAAACAAATTGCCAGTCCACTGAAGAAAAAGTTTCATCGGACTGAAACTTTAGTTTCTCCAGACTGAAACTAAAGTTCCACCGGACTGGAACAAAAGTTTCACCGGACTGAAACCGTAAGGCGGTCAAAGAACCTGCCTGATGGCACCGCAGTGCTATCAGCGCAACTGCCAGACACAACAGTCGGAACAACGCTTATTCTTCACAACCAGCTCATTATGGCCCGGCTTCAGCCTGATGTTCTCCCAACGAAGTACGTTCACCTCGTCCGGCTGCGCCTGTCCCATGTTCTGTCCGTTGACCCACAACTCTGCCGCACCGCTGTTGCTAAAAGCCATTACGGTGATTTCTGCCGTCTGAAGTACCGACAGCCTTTTCCCGGCAATGTGGACAAAGGGTTCTTTCTTGTTCCAGTTGGCTTTGTAGAAGTAGAATGCGTCCTTCTTTTCCTTGCGGTCGTATGTCACCAGACCTTTATCGTTGCGTCCCATTACCGTGCCTTCGCGACGGCCGGCAGCCGAAAAGTCGAACATGCACCAGATGAAGTTGCACCACAGGAAAGGCCGTTCCTGCAACTGCCTCCAGTTCTCTATATGATAATAGGTTTGCCAGTTTTCAGGATGCCATTGTCCCCAGGGTTCGGGCTGTTTCAGTTCCTCGGCCTGCTGGTAGATGCAGGCACCGGCACCATACTCGCTGATGCCCATCTTTCGCTCGGGATGTGCGGCATGCTCACGGTCAATCCACTGCCCCATCTCGCTCATGTCGCTGCCATACCAACCAAAATATTTGTTGAAAGCTATCAGGTCGGTGAATCCGTTAAAATCGTCGTTCTGGTTGCTGGCACCCATGGTAGGACGTGAAGGGTCGAGCCGATGAGCCAGACTGTCCAGCCGCAACACCATGTCGGAAGGACGGTCCAGCCAGCCGGAGTTAATTTCGTTGAACAGCCCCCAAAACAGGATGCTGGGGTGATTGTAGTTTTGCAGTATCAGTTCGGTGAGTTGTTGGGTCAGGTTTTCGTCGTAAGCCGGATTGTTGACATAGACGTTGACAAAGGGAATCTCGGCCCAGGCCACCAAGCCACGGCGGTCCATCTGGCTGTGCAGATACTTGGCCTGCGGATAATGAGACAGACGTACGGCATTGCAACCCATTTCTTCTATCAGGTCCAGGTCCTCGTCATGGTCTTGCTCATAGAAGGCCGAAGCACGCTCGGCACGGTCCTGATGGCGGTTTACGCCGTTCAGTCGGTAAGGACGACCGTTCAGAAAGAAGCCTTTATCGGCATCGGCACGGTAGTAGCGGAAGCCTATCAGCTCCTCGCGACGGTCCACTTCATGCCCCTGATGACGCAAGATGACAACACCACGGTACAGGTGAGGGTCGGCCACTCCGTTCCACAGGTGAGGACGCTTCAGGGTAGTTTCCACAGCCATGCGGTTGCCGGGCAGCAGACGGCTGGTTACACCTTTGTACACCTGCTTGTCGCCATCCCACAACTGGACTTCCAGCTCTGCGTCATCGAGCGACGCACGTCGCGCCGACAACACGGCTTCCACCTTCAGGTCGGCTTGCCGCTCGGACACGTTGCTTTGGGTGAAAAATACGCCCGACGAGGCAAAGTAGTCGGGACTGATGCAGACATCATCGGTCACTATCAGTTCCACACCCCTATAGAGTCCACCGTATATATTGAAATCGCCACATACAGGGGCTATATCCATGGTTTGTGCATTGCTGACGCGTATTTCCAGTTTGCTTTCGCGCCCGGGCATCAGGTAATCGGTCAACTCGGTCACGAATGCCGTATAACCACCCTTATGTTGTTTCAGGAAATGATGGTCCAAAAACACGTCAGCCACCGTCTGCGCCGCCTCTATCCGCAGGAACACCCGCTTGCCGCGACAACTCTCGGGCAGGGGCAAAGCACGTTCGTAGGTACACAGTCCCCGGTAGTAGTCCACGTTGCCAAACATACCGTCGGCCGCATTCCACGTGTGGGGCAACTCCACTTTCAATCTCTGTTCTTTCGATGCCTGAAAACCGCGGTAGAATTCCCATCCCGCATTCAGCGAAATCACCTCGGCAGCATCCGTCCGGGCAACACTACAGCCCAACAGGCAGCATATTGCCAGACTCAACCATCTGTTTCTTATCATATTCATAAATCCACAATAGCGTTTGTTTCCAAAGGAACGGGGAACAGTCCCTGTCCGGGCTGTTCCCCTGTTCTAACAACATTCAAAATATAACTAACGATTCGACTAATGTTCATTAAAAAATTATTCATTCTCCTCATAAAAGCCCATACGGTCACTTCGAAATAGGACCAAGAGCCTCAAAGGCGTGACTTGAAATTCCTGTTTATAGAGGTGCGTTGTTGTAAACAGATTCCAAAGTGTAGTCTGCATCCTCGGTAAACATGGCCTTCGTCATGACTTCAATGACTTCACGGCCATTGTTCAAAGGCTCTCCCGTGGCGTGGTCTATCAGGCCCGAGCATTCCTTTCCTGTCCCGGCACTGCCATTATCCCAGAAGAAAGGAGTCAGACCGTAAGTCTTGGCTGCTTTGCAAACATATTCCAAATAGTATTTGCGGAAAGCTTCGCTACGCTCTGAGCTACGGTGTACACAACCTATCTCACCGAGGTAAACCGGTATCCCTTTGTCTACAAAAGCCGTCTGCAAGCTGGCAAAGACTTGGCGTACATTGTCTTCGTCGCCCCACGATTCTTTCTTGTCGGCGGCAGCCGTATGTCCCCATTCACTGTATTTATCTGTCAGGGTAAACTCGTAAGGGTCATAGAAATGCACGGAAACCAGCAGTCGGTTCTTGGCAACATCGGCAGGCAGCTTGAAATATTCCACTGTCAGACTGGGATTCGTGCAGTAACCGGGTACACCCAGATAGCGATCGGCATTCTCTCCGCCCACGGCACGAACAGCATCCACAAAGACCTGGTTCCATTCATTCAGCACAGCATACTGCTTGCCGTCGTCTGTCCGGTTGTCGCCCCAGCCCCAGCCGCCATCGTGAATTTCATTCAAGCCTTCAAATATCAGAAAAGAGCCCTTATCCTTGAAACGCTCGGCAATCTGTGTCCAGACGGCAGCCAGCTGTTGCTTTACCCGTTCGTTTATTGCCTCGTCGGTTGCTGCTCCTTTGATGTCAAGCCAGTGTTGGCTGTCGGCACCGTCGTGGTGGATATTGATAATGGCATTCAAACCGGCATTCTGTGCATACTCCACACATGTTGCCACGCGGTCGAGCCAAGCTTTGTCAATGGTATAGCTTCTCCAATGTGTCCCAGCCAAGTCACAGGAATGCGGACAGAAGTGAAGCCCAGCGCTGCCAACTGATTGAAAGTCGTTTGTGTGGCAGGCTTATTGCCCCAGCAAGTTTCGTTGGCTACTCCATTGCTATAAGCATCCAGCTGATTACCCAAATTCCAGCCTAACCCCAGCCATTTGGCCACTTGCCAAGCGTCTTCGCCGCTTGGTCCTTCAGGTTGTTGACCGGTTGACTCTGTACCCGACTTGCAAGCCGTACAGATGCACAAAAAAGAAGATAGCAAAAGGAGTAAAAAGGATTTCAGTGTTTTCATACAATATATGTGTTACAATTTAAGTCCGACAACCTGTTACCACAAAGCCTGGAAAGCAATACGGTATCAACACACACGACTTCTCGTCTTCACAACATCAAGCAGCTTCCTGCCAAAGAAGCGAATAAAAGGCCCCAGCAAGCTTTTCATGCAAAAGTAGACATAAGCCCAGAGAAGTAGAGGCTGATATGTTAACGACAGGGGTACAAAATGTTTTGTTTAATAGCTAAAGTGTTACTTAATAGGGCTTTTTGACTACAAGCACATACACCATCGGAAGAAAATGCTTAAATTTGAGAGACCAAAACTGACCTGAGCTGACAACAACGCATATTTCAAAACCATAAAACACATATTATCCATGAAAAGAATCTTACTACTTTTAGGATTGGCCAGTTGCCTTTCCATCTTCGGCCAAGAAACAAACGGCTATCAGAACCCGGTAATACCGGGATTTCATCCCGACCCCAGCGTATGCCGTGTAGGCAATGACTTCTATTTGGTCAATAGCAGCTTCCAGTATTTTCCGGGCGTTCCCTTGTTCCATAGCACAGACCTGATACATTGGGAACAGATTGGCAACTGCCTGACACGTCCTTCGCAAGTGGAACTGTCGAAAGCTTCATTCAGCGGTGGAATCTATGCACCTACCATACGCTACAACGACGGCACATTCTACATGATAACCACCAACGTTACCGGCAAAGGCAACTTCCTGGTACACACAACCGACCCACGCGGCCAATGGTCGGAGCCTGTCTGGCTGGAACAAGGAGGCATAGACCCCTCACTTTATTTTGAAGACGGAAAATGCTACCTCGTAAGTAACCCGGACAACTGCATACACCTTTGCGAAATAGACCCCATGACAGGCAAACAGCTGACTCCCTCAAGACGCATCTGGACCGGTACCGGCGGACGCTACCCAGAAGGACCACATATCTATAAGAAAGACGGCTGGTACTACCTGCTTATCTCGGAAGGCGGAACTGAATACGGCCATAAAATCACCATCGCACGCAGCAAGTTCATCGACGGTCCATACGCGGGCAATCCGGCAAACCCCATCCTGACACATATCAACATGAATGCACAGCTTAACCCCATACAAGGTACCGGACACGCTGATTTGATTCAGGCTCCCGACGGCTCATGGTGGATGATATTCCTCGCCTTCCGCACACAAAATGGACAGCACCACGTATTGGGACGGGAAACGTTCCTGGCACCTGTACGATGGGATGAAGGAGCATGGCCGGTAGTCAATGGAGACGGTACCGTAGACTTACAGATGAACGTCCCCACCCTTCCCCAACAGAAAGTGGAAGCTGCTCCAGTCCGCACAGACTTCGGCAACATGGGACCCCAATGGGTATACATACGCAATCCGAAAGCTGACAACTACCAGGCAAAATCCGGCAAGCTGACTTTAAAGGCAAGTCCCGTCAATCTGGACATGACGGAAGGTTCGCCAACCTTCATAGCTCGCCGACAAGAGCACATGAATTTCACCGCCACCACCTCCGTCAGCCTGAAGCAAGCTTCAGCCAACGACGAAGCAGGCCTCAGTGTCTACATGTACGAGAAAGCGCACTACGACCTCTTCATAAAACAAAATGCTGATGGTAAACAAAGCCTGGTATTACGCTACCGACTGGGCGAACTCAACCACATTGAGAAGGAAATCCCCTTAAACAAAACTAAGGTACAATTGCGGGTAAAAGGCAGTAATGACTTCTACAGTTTTGAGTATGCCACCGACGGCAAGAACTTCAAATCCATCGCCAAGATAGATGCCCGTTATCTAAGTAGCGAAACCAACGGTGGATTCACGGGAGTCATGCTGGGCATGTATGCTGTAGCCGCCAATGAAGGTTCGAAAGCTCAGGGCGAATTCTATTACTTCGACTACGAAAAATAAGAAATCTACCAGAGGTATCAATCTACAAACATACTGAACTATATAGACGAAGGATGTAACTTTAGTTGCATCCCTCAAAAAAGGAATTGGCACACGGATGACACAGATGGGACGGATGACCACGGATGAGGTTTTTAGGATGTCGCCCGCCACCACTCCATACGACCACACTCTTAGGCCCCGCATCAAGTGCGGGGTGACGGCACGGAGGCCGTCGGGCTGCGCACTGCCATACTACCGGCATACTGCGCCTGCAACGGCATACCACGCCCGCAGGGTCACCCCGCACTTGATGCGGGGTCTAAAAAAGGGAAGGGCACACGGATGACGCGGATGGGAGGGATGACCACGGATAAAAACAGAGGGGGTGGTAGTGGTCAGCAGACAGTGCGCAGCCTTGTAGAGACGTGGCGTGCCGCGTCTCCCTGTCCGCAGGGATTGGCA
>OLNN01002379.1_pt1 | contig 13400 bp, 9 predicted proteins | sample 1672141 | NCBI WGS metagenome assembly OLNN01 (sample SAMEA3136652, study PRJEB25190) | human gut metagenome | biome: human gut; feature: human-associated habitat; material: faeces | place: Austria | collected 2013 | reverse complement strand
GAATTACCCGCAGCCAGGGACTTCTTTATAAATTCCACTTTTTCTTATAAATAAGGTACAGCGGCAGTCCTGTAAATACCATTCCTCCAAGAATATTTCCTATGGTAACCGGAATAAAATTCTGAAGACTTCCTATCACAGTCAGACCTGCCATCTGCTCAGAAGTAATTCCATAAGCCTGCTGTGCCGCAGCAGCATACTCTGGATTTGCAGCCGCCATAATTCCAGCTGGTATGTAAAACATATTTGCAACACAGTGCTCGAATCCACCGATTACAAATGCACAGATTGGGAAAAAGATTGCCCACACTTTTCCCACAATATCTTTTGCGCAAGTGGCCATTAGTACTGCAAGGCATACTAAAAGATTGCACAAAATCCCAGAAGTTACAGCCTGTACCGGAGTAACGGCAAGTTTTCCAACTGCTACTTTAATTGTATATGCCCCCAGAAGACCTCCGGAGTAATTCAGGTTTCCGCTAAAGACAAGTAATGTATCAATAATCAGCGCCCCTATCAGATTGCTGAAATAAACAACTACTAAGTTGTACATCAATCCCTTCCAGGTCGTTCTCTTTGCAAAAACATCCATAACAATCAGACAGTTTCCCGTAAACAGCTCGCCGCCCAGAAACACAATTAGCATCAGTCCTACCGGAAAAATCATGCCAGCCATCGCTCTTGCAAGGCCGACATTTTCAATAGCATGGGCAGCCGTACTGCTGGCTGCGCCGCCAAGTGCAATAAATGCGCCGGCCATAATTCCAAGCAGAATCATTTTTCCAAGAGGAAGCGCCGTTTTGTTCTCGCAGGCTTTCATGTTAAGTTCAATGGTTTCTGCCGGAGTATTAAAATGATTGTTCATAGTTACCTCTCTTCTTAGTTTTTCAAGTTTGTTAAATAACAAACAGTGTTGTATTATACTTGCAATTCCAGGAAAAGTAAATAGAAACCGTACTTTTTCTTCTAAATGTACTGTTGGCGTGGTATACTTAACTGGGAACTATGCGATACAGAAAAATTGTTCCATTTTTACTATTTTACAAAAGAGGGCTTTCTTATGAACCATACCATTACTCAAGAACAGCGTTATGAGATGCTGACCAGCCAGCCTGTAGAAAAGGTAATTCCCCGTCTGGCGGTTCCCACCATTATCAGTATGCTGATCAGTTCGATTTACAACACCGCAGATACGTTTTTCGTCAGCCAGCTGGGAACCAGCGCTTCCGGCGCTGTGGGAATTATTTTCTCCGCAATGGCCATTATCCAGGCCATTGCCTTTATGATTGGCATGGGAAGCGGCAACTATATGGCCCGCTGCTTTGGCGCAGGGGAACAGGAAAAGGGAGAGAAAATCGCTTCTACCGGATTTTTTACCGGCCTCATAGTGGGTACGGCCATCATGGTAATCGGCCTGTCCAATATTGAGCAGATTGTTATGATGCTGGGAGCCACGGAGACTATCAAACCTTACGCGGTAGCCTATGCCCGCTACATCTTCCTGGCAGCGCCGTTTATGATGTGTTCCTTTATTATGAACAATCTTCTAAGACTTCAGGGACTGGCCGCTTATGCCATGTTAGGCATTGCATCCGGAGGAATCTTGAATATTTTCCTGGATCCGATTTTTATTTTTGGCCTGGATCTGGGAACCGCAGGCGCGGCGATTGCTACCGGCCTGTCCCAGTTTACCAGCTTCTGCATCCTGCTCTGCCAGTGCAATCTGAGAAAAAGCTGCGTTTCCATCCGTTTTTGCAACTTCGCTCCGTCTTTCTCCATGTACCGGTCGATTATCGTCGGCGGACTTCCGTCTCTGGGCCGCCAGGGAATGGCGTCTCTGGCTACGATTATCTTAAACCTTACCGCACGCCCTTACGGGGACGCCGCTATTGCCGCCATGGCGATTGTCAGCCGATGCGCCATGCTGTTAAACTCCGCTGTAGTCGGATTTGGCCAGGGCTTCCAGCCAGTATGCGCCTTTTCCTTTGGCGCTCACAAGTACAGCCGCGTAAAAAACGCATTCTGGTTCTGTGTGAAAGTCAGCACGATTTTTCTGCTCTGTGTCAGCGTCATTATTTTCCTGTTTTCCGGACACGTCATTGAACTATTCCGGAAAGGCGATCCAGAGGTTATTGCCATCGGAACCCTGGCTCTGCGGCTCCAGATTTGTACGCTGCCCTTAGGCGGGTATCTCACACTGAGCAATATGTGTTCCCAGTCTATCGGCTATGGATTCCGGTCTACCCTGCTTGCCATGTCCAGGCAAGGCTTTTTCCTGATTCCTCTTCTTCTGATTGCGTCCTCTCTATTTGGACTTTTGGGAATCCAGATGGCACAGCCGATTTCCGATCTGTGTACCTTCCTGCTGACCATATTTATTATGAGGGGCATTTTTAAAGAGCTGAATGCCTTGGAACAGCAGGAAACCAGCGGACTGTCTAAAGGCGCTTCTTTCTGACAGCTTCCTTCATGGGAAGTCCTGTGTCATAATCAAGCTGACGCGGCTCATACTCTTCATTTTCCCGCTGACGGGTATAGCCGTCGTTTTCCCAGACAGGCATTTTCTCCGGCCTCCATGGTCTGCAGGCCCACTGATATCCTCTGTACAAATCTCTGGTGTCATTCATATGGCCTAAAAGCTGATCATGGAGCCGATCTCTCACATCTGCTGTTTCCTCCGCATGAATCCGGTTGCAGACCTCATAAGGGTCGGTATTGGTATCATAAAATTCATCGGTATCTAAAAGATGAATGACCAGTTTGTACCGTCCGTCTGTGATTCCCCGCATGATCTGGAGTCCGCCGAATCCGTCATGATCGGTCTCATATCTGGTAAATTCTGTATATACTGCGTCATTTATTTCCACAGAAGCATCCTTAATCTGATCCATCATGCTTTTTCCTTCTAACAGTTTCGGAACCGGCTGTCCAAAATAATCCAGGATAGTAGGCGCAAGATCAATATGAGAGGCCGGATAAGAAACTACTTTTCCTCTGTCCCCGCCTTTTATAATCAGCGGAATATTGGCAACCTCCCGATACATTGCCGCATTTTTCATATCCAGCCGGTGAGCATTCAGCATGGCTCCATGATCCGACGTGAAAATTACCATTGCATCAGGAAATTTTTCTTCCAGCACATTCAGAATTCTTCCCATCTCATAATCCACAAATGAATTGCAGCCTAAAAACTGGGCTAACGCCGGAGTTGGCTTTCTTAATTCTTCCGAAGTCATATTCAAACGGGAACCGGCCCACAACCGCTGCATCATGGGTTTCTGTTCCAGAGTGTCGCAAAAAGCCGGAGTATCGCCAAATTGGAATCCGTCATACATCCGGTTAAATGGCGCAGGGGAAAGACTGGGGCCATGAGGTTCGTCATAAGACACTGTCAGAAAAAAGTCTTCCTCCTCATGTTCCTCTAAAAACCGGAGCGCCCGATCCGTACACCTGTGGGCATAAGTAAATTCTTCTGTCATGTCTTCTGCATAAGAAGTTTCCCTCTTTCTGGATTTTATCCGCTCTTCCTCAGAAAGTTCCTCCAGATAACACCGCATATCATACCAATATTCTGGATCCCAGCCGTCGGGGCACGTGCCCAGTCCAAAATAATCGCCTCCGTCCAGATGCCATTTTCCAATATAACCGCAGTGGATTCCCGCGTCTGTCAGCCGCTGTCCAATGGTTTTTACATTGTCTCCCATTGCAATCGAGTTGGTTACCATCCCGTTGGTGTGTGGAAAGGTACCTGTAAAAATGGCGCTTCTTGCCGGTCCGCACACTGGCTGGCAGGTATAGGCATTTTCGTAACGGATTCCCTGGCTGGCCAGTTTATCCAGATTCGGGGTCTTCATTTCAGGGTTTCCATAACAGCCCAGCATATCTTTTCTTGTCGTATCCGTCATTAAAAAAATAATTTGTCTTCTGCTTTTCTTATTATTCATTTTATTTTACCAATTCCTTTAATTTCCCCAGAATTTCCTTGGCCTTTTCCATCATGGCGCCGCTGTCCTGATTCTTTTTATTCATTTCCTGATATAGAAAATAAGGCTGATCCCCCATCTGGAATTTGAGGCGTCCCTTATAAGAAGCCACCATAGGAGGAATCCCGACTGCATCCAGTCGGGCCTTGGGATACATCGTCAGCCGGACTTCCTGGCGGTTAATCAGCACTTCCGTCACAAATACGCTGTGGGCTAATCCCTTTAATGCCGCAATCCGCAGCAGATTTTCCACAGCTCTTGGAATCTCTCCAAACCGATCCATCAGTTCATCCTGCATATCCATGTATTCATCTTCATTTTCAATCGAAGAAATCCGCTTATAAATATCCAGTTTCTGATATTCATTTTTAATGTAAGAAGATGGAATGTAAGCGTTAATATCGCAGTCCACAACCGTCTCGTAAGCTTCCTCTTCCTTTGCAACGCCCTGAATGGCTCGGACTGCCTGATTTAACAGCTTGCAGTAAAGGTCATAGCCAACCGCTTCCATATGGCCATGCTGTTCTGCGCCCAGAACGTTTCCAGCGCCTCGGATTTCCAGATCCCGCATGGCAATCTTGATTCCGGATCCCAGCTCTGTAAATTCCCGTATGGCCTGCAGACGCTTTTCTGCATCTTCCTTTAACAGCTTATCCCTGCGGTACATCAAAAATGCATATGCCGTCCGGTTGGATCTTCCCACGCGCCCCCGAAGCTGGTAAAGCTGGGACAATCCCATGTGATCCGCGTCATGCACAATCATGGTGTTGGCATTGGGGATATCTAATCCGGTTTCGATAATTGTTGTGGATACCAGCACGTCAATCTCTCCATTGATAAAGTCCAGCATAATCCGCTCCAACTCATGTTCCTTCATCTGGCCATGAGCAAAGACCACCGTTGCCTCCGGCACTAAGGCCGCTATCCGGTTGGTCACTTCCACAATATCGTTGACTCGGTTATATACGTAATAAACCTGTCCGCCTCTTGCCATTTCCCGATGGATAGCTTCCCGAACCATCTCTTCGTTGTATTCCATGACATAAGTCTGGATAGGCGTCCGGTCAATAGGCGGCTCTTCTAATACGCTCATGTCCCGAATTCCTACCAGGCTCATATGCAGGGTTCTGGGAATCGGGGTTGCCGTCAGCGTCAGAACGTCTATGTTCTTTTTTAACTGCTTAATCTTTTCTTTATGGGTTACTCCAAACCGCTGCTCTTCATCAATAATCAGAAGTCCCAGATCTTTAAACACTACATCCGAGGACAGTACCCTGTGGGTTCCGATTAAAATGTCTACCTGGCCTTTTTTCAAATCCTCCAGGGTCTTTTTCTGCTGAGCAGGCGTCCGGAATCTGGACATCATATCTACCCTTACAGGAAAGTCTTTCATTCTCTGGACAAAGGTATTGTAATGCTGCTGGGCCAGAATGGTAGTCGGAACCAGATATACCACCTGCTTGCTCTCCTGAACCGCCTTAAAAGCTGCTCTCAGGGCAATCTCCGTCTTGCCGAATCCAACGTCTCCGCAGATCAGCCGATCCATAATTTTCGTACTTTCCATGTCTGCTTTAGTCGCTTCAATGGCATCCAGCTGATCATCTGTCTCTTCATAAGGGAATAACTCTTCAAATTCCTTCTGCCAGACCGTATCCGGCCCGCATGGAAAACCATTGCCGGACTGACGGGCTGCATAAAGCTGTACCAGATCCTTTGCAATCTGCTGAACAGATCCTTTTACCCTTGTCTTGGTTTTGCTCCATTCCCCGCCGCCCAGCTTATTCAGCTTTGGCTTTTTGGCCTCTGCGCCTGCGTATTTCTGGATTCCTTCCAGCCTGGTTGCCGGCAGATACAAATTGCCTCCATCTCCGTACTCGATTTTCATGTAGTCTTTTACCACATGATCCTGCTCGATTTTTTCGATTCCCCGATAAATACCGACTCCATGGTCTTCGTGAACCACATAATCACCGACGGACAATTCGGAAAAACTCTGAATCTTCTTTCCTTCGTAAGCGGTTTTTTTGCGTCTCTTCTTTTTCTTTTCCGCCCCGAACATATCACCTTCTGTGATAACCACAAACTTCAGCAGCGGATATTCAAAACCTCTATGGAGATTTCCGTAAACGACCATGATTTCTCCTGGGCGGACGCTTTCTGAATCAGGAGTTTTCCCTTCTTCATCTGGACAGTATGCTTTTAACTCATATTCCCGTAAATCGCTGGCCAGGCGGCTGGCTCTTGTTCTGGAACCAGACAGCAGGACAACCCGATACCCGTTCTTTTTCCATCGGGTTAAGTCCTTAATCAGAATCTCAAAGCTGTTCTGATAGGAATTGACATTTTTTACGTCAAATCCGAACTTTTCGTTTACTGTCAGATTGGTTAAATTCTGATCCAGACCGGTCAGATACACCGTCCGGTCTGTCTGTATCCTGGCTAAAATTTCTTTTGCAGGATATAACACCTCGGTCTGGCTCGGCAGAAGGTAACCTTTTTCCAGACGCTGAATCATACTCTCCCGAAATTCCGTCTCTACGGTTTCTCCTTTTTCCCGCAGTCTTAAGGGTTCGTCCAGGAAAACAATTCCGCGCCCATCTGAAATCCATTCCTTAAAATAGTCAAAAAAGGAGACCGTATCTTTGCAGAAGTACCGGACGTAGGCGTCCAGACCGGATACCTTCCATCCTTCTTTTAGTTCTTCTGCAAACTCCCGAATAACAGCCCGAATCCGGCTGGCTTCCTCAATTTTTTTCTGGCTTCTTAAGGATTTTTCATAAACTTTGGCCTCTTTTTCCATAGCCTCAATTCCGGCTGACAGCTGCTCCGAAGTAACCACTACCTCGATTGCCGGATATATGGTAACCGACTCCAGTTGTTCGATGGATCTCTGGCTTTCCAGGTCAAACGTACGGATAGAATCTACCTCATCGTCCCACAGCTCAATCCGGACAGGGGATTCTTCTGTCAAAGGGAATACGTCAATAATTCCGCCTCGGATGGAAAACTGTCCCATACCGTCTACCTGGGCCATACGTTCATATCCCATGGCAGTCAGACGGTTTCTCCACTCATTCAAATCGATCGTCTCCCCGCCAGACACGGTAAGCGTCTGATTTTTCAGATGATCGAGAGGAAGCAGATGATCCATCAGACCATCTATGGTAGTAACCACTACGCCCTCTGGTTCTTCCATTAAATGGCGCAAAACCGCCAGACGTTCCCGCACCATCAGATTTCCATGAATATCTGCACTAAAAAACAGCAGGTCCTTTGCCGGATACAGCCATACCTGCTTTGTAAAATTGCGGAAATCGTCATAGATTTCTCTGGCTCTCTGGTCGTCATACGTAACAACCAGTTTCCAGCCCCCGCTGCCGCCCAGTTCGTGCATCAGCTGCACTTTCTGGGAATCCATGCTTCCGGTCACATGGATAGGGCCTTTTCCTGTTTTAAGCGCCGTTGTCAGATCTTCATACTCTTTTAGTTCCACCAGAGGGTTTATCATGGTTTCCTCTTTCCTTTCAGTTCTTTTTACTGTTATAGCGGTTCATTGCCGCCTCAATTCCATCCAGAATCATTGCCTGTGCTGCCTGTCCTGCTTCTTTTGCGGCATCATCCATGACCCTGCTTTCAATCTGGGAAAAATGTCCCAGCACATAATCCGCCAGATCCATCCGATCCGGTTTTGCCCCTACTCCTACTTTTATTCTTGGAAACTCCTGGGTTCCCAGATGGGCAATAATACTTTTGATCCCATTGTGGCCGCCTGCGCTGCCCTTTTTACGGATCCGGAGCTGCCCTGGTTCTAAGCTGATGTCGTCATATATTACTATAATATGATCCGGATCCACCTTATAGAAATCCGCGGCCGCCCGAATACTCTCTCCGCTTAAATTCATAAAGGTCTGGGGCTTTAAAAGAATGACCTTTTCTCCGCCGATTAGTCCCTTTCCGCACAGCGCCTTGTGCTTTTTTTCTTCTATGGACGTCCCCAGCTGGTCCGCCAGAGCGTCTAATGCCATAAATCCGGCATTGTGTCTTGTATTTTCGTACTGCTTTCCTGGATTTCCCAGTCCTGCGATCAGATACATATTATTCCCTCCATTCTGTACACGCCGCAAAGCGCTAAACCGCCCAGGGGTGGGGGTCTAACGCTGCTTTTTGTTATGGTTTAGTATATCCCATTTTCATTACTTTGTATACTGCTTTTTATCGTTGCGCCAACCGTTCTTCTATGCTATACTTTCTATGTACGCTTATATAAGTTCATAATAGGTTGAACGTTTCTACCAGCTGCCGGAAATAGCTGACTATAAGCTTTTTTCCGGTACTGGTTTTTTATTTTCACAGGAAGATATCCTATGATTCTGCCAGTATATTCATGTATCAAGAGAGGAGAAGTAATTGATTATGAACCAGACTGATTTTGACGTAATTATCATCGGAGCCGGACCATCCGGTATTTTTTGCGCCTATGAATTAATCGAGAAAAAGCCGGATTTAAAAATCCTGATGATCGAAAAAGGCCGCCCTATTGAAAAACGCGTCTGTCCCAAGCGTACCACAAAAGTCTGCGTAGGCTGCAAGCCTTGTTCCATTACCACTGGATTTGCAGGCGCCGGCGCATTCTCTGACGGAAAACTTTCCTTATCTCCGGATGTAGGCGGACATCTGCCGGAAATCCTTGGGTATGATAAGGCCACTGAACTGATTCGGGAATCCGACAACATTTATCTGAAATTTGGCGCAGATACCAATGTCTACGGCGTCGATAAGCAGAAGGAAATCGAGGAAATCCGCCGGAAAGCCATTCAGGCCAACTTAAAGTTAATTGAATGTCCAATCCGCCATCTGGGAACAGAGGAGGGATACAAAATCTATACCCGCCTCCAGGAGCATCTTTTATCCCAGGGCGTTCACATGGAATTTAACACCATGGTTAAAAATATTATCATTGAAAACGGCCAGGCAGTAGGCGTCACTACTGATAAGGGCGAAACCTTTACTGCTCCGGAAATCGTTGCTGCAATCGGAAGGGAAGGTTCCGACTGGTTCAGCCACATCTGCGGCGAGCATGGCATCGAAACCCAAGTAGGTACTGTAGACATCGGCGTCCGTGTGGAAGTACGGGACGAAATCATGGAATTTTTAAATAAAAATCTCTACGAAGCCAAGCTGGTCTACTATACCCCTACCTTTGACGACAAAGTTCGTACTTTCTGTACCAACCCGTCCGGCGAGGTCGCTACCGAATACTATGAAAACGGACTGGCAGTGGTAAACGGCCATGCATACAAATCCAAAGAGTATAAAACTACCAATACCAACTTTGCCCTTCTGGTATCCAAAAACTTTACCAAACCGTTTAAGACCCCGATTGAATACGGCAAGCACATCGCCCAGTTAAGCAATATGCTGTGCGACGGCAAGATTCTGGTTCAGACCTTCGGCGACTTCCAGAGAGGACGCCGCACTACTGAAGAACGTCTCTGCCGCAACAACCTGATCCCAACCTTAAAGGATGCCGTTCCAGGCGACTTATCCCTGGTTTTCCCGCACCGTATCATGGTGGACATTAAGGAAATGCTGCTGGCCCTGGATAAGGTAACCCCTGGTATTGCCAGCGATGAAACTCTGCTGTATGGTGTAGAAGTCAAATTCTACTCAAACAAGGTAGTCGTAAACACCGACTTTGAAACCAGCATCAAAGGCCTTCGCGCTATCGGCGACGGCGCTTCCGTTACCCGCGGTCTGCAGCAGGCCTCTGCCAACGGAATCAGCGTTGCAAGAAGCATTTTAAAAAAGCATTTTGAACTGTAATCCTGCAGAACAGACTGTCAAAAAAGGGGTTGTTGCAAAGTAGATGAATAATCTACGGAGCAACAGCTCCCTTTTTATGCTCAAAAACAGAAAACGGGTCCCGAAGAACCCGAATCCGTGGTATAATTAAGTATGACTAATACAAAAAAATACCATAAGAATTATACCGAATTTCGAGATACTTATCAACTGGTTCTTCCATTAAATCTGGAAGGATTGATTCCTGAAGATGAATCGGTTCGTCTGCTAAGCCACATACTGGAGGAATTAGACTACAGCAGTCTATATAAGGCGTACTCCCGCGAGGGGAGAAATCCAGCAATCGAGCCCAGTCTGATGTATAAGGTATTGGTATACGCATACTCCCAAGGCATTTATTCCAGCAGAAAGATTGAACGTGCCTGTCGGCGTGACATCAACTTTATGTGGCTGCTGGCCGGAAATCAGGCACCGGATCATAGCACGATCGCCCGTTTTCGGACGGGTTTCTTAAAAGATGCCTGTGAAGATCTTTTTGGTCAGTTTTGCAGGATCTTATTAGACTCCGGCGAGATCAGCGGAGAAAATCTGTTTGTTGACGGAACCAAGATTGAGTCCAAAGCCAACAAATATACCTTTGTCTGGAAGAAGGCAGTAGGAAAACATGAAGCCAGAATGCAAGGTCAGTTGGAACAAAGGGTATCAGAGATCAATCATGATCATATGGAACAGATCTCATTTTCACCGGAAACGGCAGCGGAGGATTTAGAAAAAGCTTCCGTAAAACTTCTTGAAAAAATGCAGGAAACTGGGATCACACCGGTCCATGGCCGTGGTAAAAGGAAAAGCCGGATACAAAAAGATCAGGAATATCTGGAGAAATGTCTGGAGCGTCAAAAACGATATGATACCCATAAGAAGAACTTCCGTGGAAGAAACAGTTATTCCAAGACAGATCCGGATGCCACTTTTATGCACATGAAGGACGATCACATGAGAAATGCACAGCTCAAACCCGGATACAACATCCAGATTGGAGTTGACAGCGAGTACATCGTTGGAGTTGGTGTATTTTCCGACCGAAATGATACCAATACGTTGATCCCTTTCGTGAAGCAAATGGAGAAGACCCTGGGGCGCAAATACGAAAAGATCACTGCAGATGCGGGATATGAAAATGAAGAGAACTATCTGTGGCTGGAAAAAGAGGGACGGATCCCGTATATCAAGCCGCTGACTTATGAAAAATGGAAGAAGCGCAGCTTTAAGAAAGAAATCGGTCGTCGTGAAAATATGACCTATATCGAAGAAGCAGACTGTTATGTATGCGATCAGGGGCGAATCCTGTGGCATGTAGGAAGAAAGAAAAAGACCAGTGCTACCGGATATGAATCCCTGCAGGAAATATACCGCTGTGAAGATTGTCAAGGATGTCCGCATTTTGGTGGGAAATGTACGCGATCTAAAAAAGGAAAGCAGCTATATGTATCGAAACTTCTGATCGAGAAACGAGAGCTATCACTGAAAAACATCCTGAGTCCGGAGGGGATTCGTTATCGGATGAACCGATCCATTCAGGTAGAAGGAGCATTTGGGGTCCTGAAACAGGACTACGGATTTACACGATTTTTGACGCGCGGAAAAATGAATGTAAAAATCGAGTTTTTTCTGCTCTGTATGGGTTATAATATCAACAAACTTCATGCAAAAATACAGGGGGATCGTCTCCAAAAACACCTGCATGAAGTGAAAACAGCATAGAAAAATGCACGAAAAATCGAAAGTGTGTTAAGGTACGCCAAATCCCAGCCAGAATACTTCGCTGAAGTATCCAGCTGGGATTTTAACTTGAAAAATGAAAGGGAGCACCACTCCCTAGCTGCTAATCAGCTATTTTGCGACACTCCCTTTCTTATTTGTTTCTTATTTCCAGTCAAATTTTGTTAAATGGCCTTCCATAGTCATTTTCTCAAATCCGTTCTGCCGAAGCGCTTCATAAAGAATAATTGCAACGGAATTTGACAGATTTAAGGAACGGATATCTCCCCACATAGGGATTCTCACGCAGGTTTCCTGATGATCCAGAAGGATTTCTTCCGGAATCCCCCTGCTCTCCGGCCCAAACATAATATAGCAGTCCGGCTCATAGGAAACATCTGTATACACGCTGGGCGCTTTTGTAGTCGCCATATAAATTTTGGCTTCCGGATTTTTCTCTAAAAAATCCTGAAAATCACTGTACACCGTCACGTCCAGTTTATCCCAGTAATCCAGACCGGCTCTCTTTAACTGCTTTTCATTCAGCTTAAATCCCAGAGGCTCAATCAGATGAAGCCTGGTGTCCGTCGCCACGCAGGTCCGTCCGATATTTCCCGTATTGGCCGGCATCTCCGGCTCATATAATACAATATTAATCATAATTCTTTCTCCAGTTTGTTGATAAAGCGTTTGATCCTCTCCAGAGCCTTTTTCAAATCCTCCAGGGAATAGGCGTAAGAAATACGCAAATAACCTTCTCCGCAGTCTCCAAACGCAGTGCCTGGGACAACCGCTACTTTTTCTTCTCTCAAAAGCCTGGTTGCAAACTCGTCAGAAGTCATTCCGAACCGCTTAATACACGGGAACGTGTAAAATGCTCCGTATGGCTCAAAACAGTCCAGTCCCATTTCCTTAAATTCGTGCATCAGATAACGGCGGCGCTGGTTATAGGCTTCCCGCATATTTTTAACGTCTTCATCGCTGTTGCGCAGCGCTTCCACTCCGGCATACTGGCTGGTGGTCGGCGCGCACATAATGGCAAACTGATGAATCTTTAACATCTGTGTCAGAATCTGTTCCGGCGCGCAGGCATATCCCAGACGCCATCCAGTCATGGCAAAGGCCTTGGAAAATCCGTTGATTAACACCGTTCTCTCCTTCATGCCAGGAAAAGAAGCAATGGTAGTATGTTCGCCCTTATAGGTAAGCTCCGAGTAAATCTCATCGGAAATTACAAATAAATCTTTTTCTATTACAATCTTTGCAATGGCCTCCAGATCTTCTTTTTCCATAATTGCTCCGGTCGGATTATTGGGGAATGGAAGCACTAAAATCTTGGTATTCGGCGTAATTTTCTCCAGCAGCTTTTCCGGAGTCAGCCGGAAATCATCTTTGGCCTCCAGCTCAATAATAACCGGAACGCCCCCTGCTAAAACCGTACAAGGCACATAAGAAACGTAGCTCGGCTGCGGAATCAGGACTTCCTCTCCTGCCCCAGGATTAATCATGGCTCTTAAAGCGATGTCGATGGCTTCGCTGCCGCCTACTGTTACCATAATTTCATTGGAATAATCGTAAAGCACATGGTAACGGCGTTTTAAATATCTGGAGATTTCTTCTTTTAATTCCTTTAAGCCTGCATTAGAAGTATAAAAAGTACGTCCCCGTTCCAGGGAATAAATGCCTTCCTCCCGAATATGCCAGGGAGTATCAAAATCCGGCTCGCCTACGCCCAGGGAAATAGCGTCCTTCATTTCACTTACAATATCAAAGAATTTACGGATTCCAGACGGCGGAATCTGCACAATGGTATCAGATAATGGATTTCTCATAAGCTAATCGGCATCCTTTCATCGT
>OLNN01002363.1_pt1 | contig 13472 bp, 19 predicted proteins | sample 1672141 | NCBI WGS metagenome assembly OLNN01 (sample SAMEA3136652, study PRJEB25190) | human gut metagenome | biome: human gut; feature: human-associated habitat; material: faeces | place: Austria | collected 2013 | reverse complement strand
ACGCCGAGGCCCCCGTTCTCGACGAGTGCGAGGACGACTACACGCCCTTCCACGACTTGGGCCCGCAGGCGGCGGCCCGGCTCGGGCGCCGCCTCTGGGACCGGGCCTCGCGAAAGCGGGCTCCCAAACGGCCCGCGGCATGACGGGTCCGAGGCCGCCCGGTCCCCAAGTGCTATGGACGCCCGACGCGATGTCGGACGCCATAGGCTACTTGCTGGATTTCGGGCCTGAGGCCCTTCTGCGGCCCTTCCGGACATCGCTGCCCGCATCCGCGTAGGGCGCCGTCATGAGCGCCATCTCCCGCAGCAGCGAGAGGTCGGCCGGGCTCGGGCTCTCGGGCGGGCTCTCTAGGAAGTCGGCCACGAGCCTCGCGGCCTTCGCGATGCGGCCGTCGGGGCCTGCCTGCGTCTTGCCCTCGCTCCTCACGTAGTCGGAGAGCTCGCGCTTGGTGCGCCGCCAGGGCTCCATGGCGGCGTGCATCTCCGCCTGGCGCTCCTTCGGCATGCCCGCGAGCGAGCGCACCGCCTCGGCGCTGAGGTTGCCGCGGTCGGCCTCGGCGGCCCACTCGGGCGAGAGGTCCTCGGCGATGCGGCGGGCAAGCCTCTCCTCGCGCGCGATGGTCTTGCCGGAGACCTTGCGGCCCGTCTGCCGCTCGATGATGGCGGCCTTCACGTCGTCGACGCGCATGCCGGAAAGCGACGGGTCCTCGGAGCGCAGGCGCACGGCGTCGCCCCTGAGCGCCTCGGTCGCGGCGGCGCGCTCGGTCACGGTGAGCGCGCGGGTGAAGTAGTTCGCGGCGTGGAGTAGCGTCACCGCCCTCTCGTCGTCGATACCCTCTATCACGCGGCAGGGCATCCTCTCGTAGGCGGGGTCGTCCTTGGCGAGCAGGGCGTAGGCGGCCTTGCGCCGGTGCCCGGAGACCATCTGCCACGAGCCGTCGCCGACCTTGCGCACAAGCGGCAGGTCGGTGAGGCCGTCCTCGCGTATGGACTCGGCGAGCTCGGCTATGCCGGCCGGGTCCATGGAGTACGCGGCGTTCGCCGGGTGGTCGGCGATGTCTGCCACCGCGATCTCGGACACCGGGTAGCGCCCGCGGGTGCGCGACGCGCCGTCGAGCAGCCCCGTGATGGTGAAGCCCGCGGCCACCTGGCTAGGCGAGCTCACGGGAAACCTCGTCTGCGAGAGCCTCGTAGTCGCGCGCAGGGCGGCTCCCCGGCTCGAAGGCCGCCACCGGCTTCCACTGCCAGCTGCCCTCGCAGACCTTGCTGCTCGCGTGGATGACCGTCTCGAACTGCTCTTCCGGGAAGAACCCGTCGAGCACGGCCGCGCCCGTGGCCTCGGCGTTGGTCATGCGGCCGGGAACGCAGGTGCGCAGTATCTTCCATCTGGGCGTGGGCATGCGCAGAGCGTCCGCGATGGAGCGCGTCGCCTCCACGGTGAGCGCCGTGCCGCGCATCACGGTGGAGTCGAGCTTCACGGGGATGACGACCATGCCGCCCTCCGCGGCGGCGAGGTAGGCGTTGAATGCGAGCCTGCGCATCACGGGGCTGCAGTCGATGAGGCAGACGTCGTAGGAGCCCGAGGCGTCGTCGAGGGCGAACTTGAGTCGCTGCTCGCGCAGGAGCATCTCGTTCTGGTCGACGAGGTCGATGGTCGAGGCCACCACGTCGAGGTTCTCCCCAGCGGCGTAGGCGACCTCCTCCACGGGCGCGCCGCCGTAGAGCAGCTCGACCGAGGTGCGCCGCTCGGAGGCGGCCCGGTCGTAGAGGCCGAAGAAGTCGGTTGCCGACGCCTGCGGGTCGAGGTCGACGAGCAGCGCCCGAAGGCCCCGGGCGGCGAAGATGGCCGCCAGGTTCACGGCGGTCGTCGTCTTGCCGACGCCGCCCTTGTAGTTGGAAATGGCTATCGTGCGCATGGGTCGCGTCCTCTCTAGCGTGGGGCGCGCCTCGCCGCATCCGGTCCGGCGCGCCCCGAGTCTCGGAGCGTCGGGACAAAACCGTACGGATTTGTCCGACAAGCGGAGTGTACCACGAAAACGTACGTATATGTACGCTTTCGTGGTATAGGGACGGTTTCGGGGAAACCCGGCCCTGGAAGCCCGGGGCCGGGCGCGCCGCCTAGGAGAGCGGCTCCATCTCGCCGAAGCAGTTGATGTGGTGGCGCAGGAGCGCTCGGTTCTCCTTGACGACCATCATCGCCACCTCGTCGAAGCGGACCGGCGTGTCGGCGTAGTCGTTGCCGTTGCCGGCGAGCCACGTCGCCGCCAGCGCCTCGCGCATCCCGCGCGCCCTGTGGGCCTCGGGGAAGCCGTCCGTCCCGATCCGGACCGTGGCGTCGACGAAGACCAGGGTCCCGTCCTCGTCCACCGCCACGAGGTCGATCCCGCCGATGCCCTCGGGCCCCTGCCAGGCCTCGTCGACGATCTCGTAGCCCTTGCGCTCGAGGAAGGCCTTGACCGCGCCCATCGCCTTTTCCTTCATGTCGTTCATGTCTTGCTCCTTAGACTCTGAGGCCCGCCCCTGTGGCGTGCCTTGCGTCGCGTGAGTCGCATGCAGCGCGGGCGCGCCGGCAAGGGAGGAAGCGAAGTCGGGCGTGGTTATAGAAATCTCCCGACGTCAGTTTTTCGCGTTGTTCGCGCGCGGAGCGCATGGGGCGAAGAACTCGAAAAAGTGTCGCGGCCCTTGCTGGCCGCCCGCCGGCGTGCGACCCTGCGCGTCCAAGGAGCGCCGGGGCGGGTTTCGGATCGGAGGGGCGGAGGCGTGCGGCATGGAATCGGACATGGGCGCCGGGGCTTCCGGACATGGGATGCGATCTGTCGGCGATTGCTGGGGCGCTCGCGAGGGTTACGTCGGGACGTCGCGTGGAGAACGGAGGCGCGTTTCCGAGTCGCGGCGCCGCTACCCTAATCGGGACGGCCTCTCCCGTGCCGCTCACGGTCGATATGCTCACGGGGCCGCTGGCGGCGAGGCGGCTCTCCATGCGGAACGGCTACGGTGCTGCGCAGCACGTCCGTCGGAAGAAGGAGGACGGCTGTTGACGGGCATCAACGAGAAGGACGAGCGTCGCGAGCTGCTCGACGCGGTGGCAGATGCGGGAAGGCTGGCGAGGGGGCTGGACCAGCTGCTCGAGTCCATGGCGCACGCCGACCAGCTGGACCCTCTCGACGTCGAGGGCATACTGGCCCTGAGGTCGATAAGCGAGAGATGCGCCGAGCGCATCGAGGACGCCGCGCGCATCCTGGAGGCTGCAGAACGAGGTCTTTTATGCCGAACTCTCAACGCCGCCCGTCGAAAAGGAACGCTCCGCTCTCGGCGGGGAAGCCGCCGCGTTGCCCGCCCCGCCTCTTCGATTCTGGCAGGCGCCCGGAATTGGGGCGCCCTTGGTCAGCTTAGCCCGTTGATGGTCTCCTCGAGCTCCACCATGTAGGCGACTATCTCATCGATGCTCGGGTAGCTGCCGAACAGCATCGGCCTCATCGAGGCGTAATCGGCCGCCAGCTCGTCGAGCCTGCCCTTTGGAGGGGCGAGCCTGAGCGTGCCGGGCCTCGCGTCGGCCAGCTTGGCCCACGGCGTGCGGTAGAACTTCTCTTTGAACCTGACGACCTGTTCGAGGAGGCCGGGCTGCGCTACGGCGCGGCCGAGCACGAACGAGTGGCCGAGGCGGTACATGTCGTAGTAATGGCGGGAGTAGCGCCTGGGCATAGCCTTGCCCTCGGGCCTGTTGGCCTCCTGGTGCAGGATGGTGGCCTTCTCCCAAAACGTGCGCTCGGGACTCGCGGTGCGCACCGTAGTCGACAGCTCGGGCCCGAACGGAACCACGTCCGCCGCGTACGGGGTTATCGCCGCCTCCTCGGAGGGCGACCATGCCGCCATGGGTCCTATCTCCAGCTTGATGGTGTCGAGCGTGCCCGCCGACTCGTAGGAGCGCGGGTAGTCGAAGTACACGGTCTCCTCCTCGGCCCCGCACCTAACGGATGCTTCGGTGCCGAGGGACTCGGAAAGCGTAGCCCTGAGCTTCGGAGCAAAGGCGTCGGCCAGGAAGGCGTTCGTGCGCTCGATGCTGTCGGCCTTGAACCGCTCCTGCGCCGAGTTGCTGCGCGGCTCCCACGGTTCGTCCTCGCCGAAGCCTAGGAGTCGCCAATCGAGTATGAGGTCGATGTCCTCCGAGAAGCGCTCGATGAGCCCGAAAGCCTTCGACAGGCTCGTGCCGCCCTTGAACACCATGGACTCGGCGAAGCCGCTTCTGTGGAAAAGGTGGTCCAAGGTGTAGCACACCCAGAAGTCCTTCTCGACGACGGCCGGCGCAAGCGCCATCCTCTGCGCGGCGGCCTCGAAGACCAGCCTGCGCTCGTCGGTCGAGGCCCTAGCGATCCTGTCCATGCTTCGCCTCCCATATCTTCTTCGCGGCGTCGGCAACCCAGGAGGTGAGCCCCGCCGACTCTTCCAGGAACGCGCCGACCTGCTCTTCCGTGAGGTTGCGCGCGAGCGTTCCGATTTCCTCGTCGCCCACGTTCTCGCGCCCGAGCGCCTTGAGGGCCTGCACGATGGTGCAGGTGATCTGCGAGCAGTCGAGCAGGTCGCGGTTGGCGCGGTGCCGGAGCTCGATATCGTACGGCCCGTACTCGTAGCGCTTGTACGGGCCGCTGCTGACGTAGACGAGCCTTGCGGGCACCTGCGTGTCGAGGCCCAGCGCATTGAGCGCCGCGTCGCCGGACGGTGCGACGATCCACTTGTTGGCACGGGCGACGGCGCGCACGACCTCGTCGGCGCTGGCCGGCACCTCGGTGCCCATGAGCGCGCTGCGCTCCGGCGCGTAGTAGACGCCGCGGATGGCGCGGGCGATCCCTCCCTTTGCATGCAAGCGCCCGAGCGCGTTGGCAGCATTGCGTCGGCCTGCGACGTCGGAGAAGTCGGCGGCTGTGAAGGCCCTGCCGGCGCCGAAGCTCTCTATGCGCTTAGCGATGGCCTCTGCTTCTGTCATAGCGTTCCTCCTTTTTGATGAAAATAGTATATACCTTTTTCATCAAATTGCCTCTGATTGCCTTGGTTGCCAGCGCATAGCGCCTGCGGTCCCTCGCCGCGACGGCACGCGCGCGTACTCCCGGAAGCGGTTGCGCCTCCCGATCGCGGCCCGGGATTAGCATCGAGACATCCCGAAGAAATCGTCGCCGGGCCCCTTCTCGCGCTTTGCGCGCCTTCCGGGCGGCGGCGCCTCGCCGAACCCGTTGAAGATCTCCATGACCAGGGCGAGCTGCCTTTGGAGGTCCGCATCAAGCTCATCGGCGTCGCACACGGCGAGGAGCCGCTCCGCCAGGCTCTTCATGGAGTCGCGCAGCGCCCGTTGCGTCCGCGACGACGGTCTTACCGTTATCTCGGTCCGGGTCAGCCTCGCCATGATGTAGTCCTGCCTGCTCATGCCGCTCCAGGCGGCCATGTTGGCGATCAGCTCGTACTCCTCCGGGGTGCAGCGGAACGCCATCGTCTTGCTGCGCTTGCGGGCGCTGTTCTCGCACGGCATCCTATTCGCCCCTCAGCTCAGCGAGCGCGTCGGCGATCTGCGCGCGCTTGGCGGGGAAAAGGTGCGCGTAGCGGTATGTGATGTCGATGGCCTCGTGTCCCACGCGCTCGGCGATGTCGAGGGCGGAGAAGCCCATGTTGATGAGCAGGCTCACGTGGCTGTGGCGAAGGTCGTGGATGCGTATCCGCTTGACGCCCGACGCCTTGCAACCGCGGTCCATCTCGTGCACGAGGAAGTGCTTCGTGAAGCCGAAGAGCCGCTCGTCGGGCGCCACGTCATCGCGCATCTCGATGAACTCCGCCATCTCGTCGCGGAGGAACGCCGGCATCTTGATCGTGCGCACCGACTTGCGCGTCTTCGGCTTCGTGACCACGTCCTCGCCGCGCAGCCGCTGGTAGGACTTGTCTATGCGCAGCTCCGACGTCTCCATCAGGAAGTCCGAGGGCGTGAGCGCCATGAGCTCGCCGCAGCGTATGCCCATCCAGTAGAGCACCTCGAAAGCGTAGAAGGCGAGTGGTTTGTCGGAGATGGCCTCCGAGAAGCGGAGGTACTCGTCCTTGGTCCAGAACTGCATCTCGCCAGCCTCCTTGCTGCCCATCTTGTCCACCTTGTGAACGGGGTTCTTCTCCAGGTTGTAGTAGCGCTCGGCGTGGTTGAAGATGGCGTTTAGCTGGTTGTTGATGATCCTCAGGTAAGTGGGCTTGAAGCCGTCGCCGTCCGCCCTTGTTGATCCAGTGAGGGAGTTCTGCCACCTGACGATGTCGACGGGCCGTATGTCGCACATGCGCATGTCGCCAAAGAACGGCAGGAGCTTGCTCTGGATGATGTTCTCCTTGGTGAGCCAGGTGTGCTCGCGGACCCTCGGCCTCACCTCCGCCTCGTAGACCTTGCAGAAGTCGGCGAAGGTCATGTCCATGGCGTCGTCCTTGAGGGCCTTGAAGTTCTTCTCCCACAGAAGCGCCTCGAGTTCGGTCTGGAAACCTTTCTTCGTCTTGTGCCGCTTGGCCCCGCGCGCGTCGCGGTAGTAGAACTGCACGTAGAAGAGCCCCGTCTTCTTGTCCTTATAGGCTGGCATCGTCCACCTCCGGGAAGTAGCGGGCATCGAACAGGTCGCTGCGGACGCGTCCGCGGATCACCACGCGCCCAAGGGCCTCCTGCTCCTTGTTCATCTGGCGGATGACCTCGTAGGCGCTGCCTTTCTTGATCTTCAGGCGCTCCGCCACCTCGTCGGCGGTGAGCATGCTCGGCCTCGGTGTCTTTGCCACCGGCTGTTCCATCTTGGACCTCCTATCTATCCGTACGTATGCGTACGCTTGTATTCCCGAGAATAATCGTACGTATCTGTACTGTCAATAGAATTGCGTACAAACTCGTACGCTGATAGAATGGTCGCCGACGAAATCTATAGGAGGGCACATGGCGACAGGCGACAACATTCGGCGGCATCGCAAGGCGAAGGGCTTTACGCAGGCCCAGCTCGCCGATGCCGTGGGGCTCACTGAGGGTGCGATCAGACACTACGAGAGCGGCATCCGCGCGGTTAAGCCCGAGCTGCTCGAGAAGATCGCGAAGGCGCTCGAGGTCTCCGAGGGCGCGCTCAAGGACTACGGCGTCGAGACGTCTCGAGACCTCATGGCCCTGCTACTGCAGCTGGAGGAGGGCTACGGCCTCGTCCCCAGCGAGGACGGCATGGGCCTGGCGGTCGACCCCAAGGCGCCGCATGCCCCCAAGCTCGCGCAGTCGATCAAAACCTGGGCCGAAAAGCGTGCCGAGCTCGAACGCGGCGAACTCGACGAGGACGCTTACGCCGGCTGGAAGGCCTCTTTCTGACATCTTCCCAGGTGAATTGACGTTTTCTTGCGAACAGCCTCTGGTTCTCCGGAGGCTGTTCCATTATTCGAGGCTTCGGTAGTTTGTGTGACAAGGGGCTAGCCTAGGCAGCAACGCTCTTCGCTCCCTTCACGCCCTTCTTCCTCGCCTTCACCGGGCGACCCGGGAGCTGGGGCTGGCAGTCGCCGCACCTGAGCATGAGCAGGGCCACGAAGTTGTCGGTGTTGCGGAAGTCGTAGCCCATCCTCACCGTCACCTTGATCATGTTGTTGATGGTCTCTACGCGCCCGTTGCTGATGCCGAGCTCGCCCCTGGCCGGCCTGCCGCGCTTACCCGCGGGCCTGGCAGCGTTCCACTCCTCGCAGCGCACGGCGTCGAGCGCGTCGTTCATCCACTGGACCACGTGGAAGGGGTCCATGACCCACCTCGCGTTGGGGCAACGGCGCGGGTCCTGATGCTGGCAAAGGGGACCGTCAGCATCGAGAGCCTCTTCGCCGAGCCGACTTACAGCGCGAAGACCAAGCGGGTCTACGCAGTCCCCAGCAAGCTGAGCTACCACGGCAGGACCTTCAAGGTCACCACGCTCGGTTGCGGCATCTACCCCAAGGCGAGCAAGGCGGTTGACTGCCGTTGCCTAAGCAGTCTTGTCATATCGTTGCCGCAGTCCCCGGCGCAGTGCGCAGCTCCTGCCGAATCTTCCGAAAGCGTTTCGGGACTTCGGCAAGCTCCATCTTCTGTGGGGCATCGACCGTACCCGCTTCCTTCGCCGTTTCGTAATACCAGCACTTGTAATCCACCATCTCCATGGTGCGCTGCAATTCCGCCATCTGCTGTTTCAGAACTTCTTGTTGGCGCCGGAACATGGCAAGGCGCAAATCGATGGTGTCGTCTCCTTGCAGCGCCATCTCGATGTACTGCCGGATGTCCTTGATGGACATCCCGGCTTTCTTCATGCAGCCGATCACCTGCAGCCATTCGATATCCGATTCCCGGAACATGCGAATGCCACCGGAGGAGCGCTCCACGAAGGGCAGCAGCCCTTCCTTGTCGTAGTAGCGCAAGGTGGACGCCGCAACCCCCAGCAGCTTCGCCATCTCTCCCACCGTATAGACCATCTGAAAACCCCTCCGAATTATTCCAGAATCCCCTTGACTTAAAGTTAACTTCAAGTTCTAGGATGCACATGAAGTTCAAAGGAAGCATGCTTCCAAACAGAATGTTTGTCAATCATAAGGAGGGGAATCGAACGTGAACAGGCCGTATGTTTTCTGCCACATGATGTGCGCTTTGGACGGAAAGATCATGGGCGGTTACATGGGAACGCCGCAGGGCAGAGCGGCGGGCGATGCGTTCTACGACATCGCCTTCGGGAAAGAGCCCTTTTACCATCACCAGGGCTGGCTGTCCGGCAGGGTGACAACGGACGACAACTTCACCTTCTACAGGAAGCCGGACCTGGACGAAGATGCGCCGGCCGTTCCGGCAGGCGATTTCATCGCGCAACCGGACTTCGGAATGTTCTATGTCTCCGTGGACCCCCACGGCAAGCTGGGGTGGGAAAGCAGCACCCTGCGCTATGTGGACACCACCGCCCATGTCGTCGAGGTGCTGACAGAACAGGTCGGCAACGCCTACAGGGCATTTTTGAGAAAGCTGGGAATCTCGCACATCATCGCGGGAGAAACGGAGCTGGATCACGGTCTGGCCCTTTCCAAGCTGAAAGAAAAATTCAGCATCGAGACCCTGATGCTGGGCGGTGGCGGCGTGCTGAACTGGTCGTTCCTGCAAGCGGGGATGTGCGATGAGATCAGCATCGTGTTGGCGGCGGCGGCAGACGGGAGCCCGGATACGCCTCCGGTTTTCCGAGCCGCAAAAGGCATTTCGGAGAGCAAGGCCCTTGGCTTCACGCTGAAAGAGGCGAAGGCCATGGACGGCGGGGCGGTCTGGCTGCGCTATGGCGTGAATCGATAATCCTAAGCAGGAGGTTTCAATTATGAGGTATGAACAAAAAGAGCAGTTCGAGAAGGTCAACGCATTCGGCACGGGAACGGCGAACACCGCCTATGCCCAGTATTTCACCGGCGATTCGTTCCTGAATCCGCTGACCGATCCGGAAGGCGGCCTGTTCGCCGCCAACGTGACCTTTGAGCCGGGATGCCGCAACAACTGGCATATCCACCACGCGGACAAAGGGGGCGGTCAGCTCCTACTCTGTACGGCTGGCGAGGGCTGGTACCAGGAGGAAGGCAAGGCCGCCGTCAGCCTGCACGAGGGCTCCGTCGTGATGATCCCCGCCAACGTCAAGCACTGGCACGGAGCGAAGAAGGACAGCTGGTTCAGCCATATCGCCGTGGAGGTTCCCGGCGAGAATTGCGAGAACGAGTGGTGCGAGCCGGTATCCCATGAAGAGTACGCAAGGCTGTAGGGAGGAACGAAACATGGCAGTCAAGCAGACGGCAGGCAGAGATGCCCTGGGCGAATTCGCCCCGAAATTCGCGGAACTGAACGATGACGTGCTCTTCGGAGAGGTCTGGAGCCGAGAGGGGCAGCTCAGCCTCCGCGACCGCTCCCTCGTGACCGTCGTCGCGCTGATGGCTCAGGGGCTTACCGATGAGAGCTTCCGCTATCACCTGACGACGGCAAAGAAGAACGGTATTACAAAAGAAGAAATCGCGGAGGTCGTGACCCATGCAGCCTTCTACTGCGGCTGGCCCAAGGCGTGGGCGGTTTTCCGCATGGCAAAGGATATCTGGGGCGAGGAGTAGAACAATGATCTTGAATGAAACCTACCCGTTGGCAAACGGAGTTCAGGTTCCCAAGCTGGGGCTGGGCACCTGGTTCATCGACGATGCCGAGGCGGCGGAAGCCGTTCGCGAGGCGGTAAAGCTGGGCTATCGCCTGATCGACACCGCACAGGCCTACGGAAACGAACGCGGCGTCGGCGAGGGCGTGCGCACCTGCGGCGTTCGCCGGGAAGAGCTGTTCGTCGCCAGCAAGATCGCGGCAGAGCTGAAGACCTACGAGGATGCGGCGAAGTCCATCGATGAGACGCTGGAGAGGACGGGGCTCGACTACCTCGACCAGATGATCATCCACTCTCCCCAGCCGTGGAGCGAGTTCCGTGTGGAGAAGCGCTATTTCGAGGAGAACAAGGAGGTCTGGCGTGCGTTGGAGGATGCGCGGGCGGCGGGCAAGGTCAAGGTAATCGGCGTGTCCAACTTCCTGCAAGATGACCTTGAGAACCTCCTGGGCTCTTGCCGCGTGATACCCATGGTCAATCAGATTCTCCTGCACATCACCAACACCGATTCGGCATTGGTGGACTTCTGCAAGGCGCAGGGCATTCAGGTGGAGGCATACTCTCCCATCGCCCACGGCGAGGCGCTGAAGAATCCGGCGATCGTTAAGATGGCAGAGAAGTACGGCGTATCTGCCGCCCAGCTCTGCATCCGCTATGTCCTTCAGCTTGGAGCCGTCGCGCTTCCCAAGACGGCAGATCCCGCCCACATGGAAAGCAACGCAGACGTGGATTTCGCAATCTCCGAGGAAGACATGGAAACTCTCAAGAACATGGAGCGCATCGCCGACTATGGTGAATTCAGCGCATTTCCCGTGTTCAGCGGAAAGCCTCTTGCATAAGGAGAAAGCGTGAAATGAAAACCTTGATTCTGTACTACTCCTACGGAGGCAACACGAAGCGCATCGCCGAGATGATCCAGAGGGAAATCGGCGGGGATATTGCTCGTATGGATACGGTTGTTCCCTACGATGGCGATTATGATGAAGTCGTCAATCAGGGGCAGCGTGAGATTGCCGAGGGTTATTGCCCGGAACTGAAGCCGCTGCACATTGGCTGGAGAGATTACGACACCATCATCCTGGGTTCTCCTGTCTGGTGGTACACCTTTGCGCCCGCCATGCGCAGTTTCCTGGAGCGGGCTGACCTGACCGGGAAGATCGTGTATCCGTTTGCCACCAATGGCGGCTGGCTGGGACACGCGCTGAAGGACTTTGAGGAAGCCTGCAAAGGCGCAATCGTGAAGCCGGGCCTCGATGTGCAGTTCGATGAATCCATGCTCCGTACTTCTGAGAAAGATATTCAGGCATGGATTAATGCAATCCGCAGATAATCGATCTGCAGCTTTCGGCATCCGTCACAGAGCTGGCAAGGGTTTGGGACGATCCCAAAAATGCAAACAGAGCGTTCCGACTTTCCGACGGAACGCTCTTCGCTCCCTTCGTGCCCTTTTTCCTCGCCTTCACCGGGCGACCCGGGAGCTGGGGCTGGCAGACGCCTCTCTGCTCTTCGTCCACAACGTCCAGGGAAATCTCGCGGTCAACCGCCTGCTCGGTTGGAGGCGAGGGTCTGAGTTCGCCCACGCTCAGGAGCTGCTCAGTGCCTATTCCGAAGGGGGCATGCAGGCGGTATCGGCCCCTTGCACACCGATCGCGAATTAGAACATGATAGCGTCGTCGGCCGTGAAGACATCAAGGGATCCCTGCTTGACCTGAATGCAGACGTATGTGATGCCCGAGTCGGATGCGGCGCGGAACTGACGGTGTGCGGCGGGGGAAATGCGCAGCCAGTCGCCGGCTGCAAGCTCGATTTCCTCACCGTCGATCGTGACCGAGCCCGCGCCCTCGAGCACGCCATAGATCTCCTCGTTTTCCTTGTGTGCATGGACGAACGGAACGCCAGCGCCGGCGGGAAGATTGTTGACACTCACCTCTGCCCCGGTAAGCCCGAGCACTTCGTGCAGCTCGACACGGCTCTCATTGCCGATGTGGGTCTTTGCATAATTAGCCATAATGGCTCCTCTCTTTGGGTTGATTTACCTTGTAGGCATCTCCTGCGTGAGTTATATTCAACGCGAAGACGCATGCAAATACGAGTACGCACATATTTGTAACTGCGTACTTTTTTGTGAAACCGGTATGGTCAAGGAGGTTGGGTCTCCCGTGATGGCGAAAGAGGAGCTTCCGGAGTGTCCGGTCGCAACGGCGGTAGCACTCATTGGCGGCAAGTGGAAGCTGCTCATTATCCGTAACTTGCGCGTGCGCCCTTGGCGTTTCAACGAGTTGCGCCGCGACCTCGAGGGGATCTCTCAGAAGGTGCTTACCGACAGCCTGCGGCAGATGGAGGATGATGGGCTGGTCTTTCGCCATGACTATGGCGAGAATCCTCCCCGCGTTGAGTATGGCCTTACCGAGCTCGGTCGCCAGATGATGCCCATCATGGACTCGCTCGCAGACTTCGGCGCTTATTACAAGACGGTCGTTTCGTAGCGGACACGCTGCTTAGGGGATGGAGAACCGCTACGAGTACGATAGCGATTCTCCTACGGCTGCTGTCGTTCCCGCAGGATTAGAGCGGAAGGAGACTGCAATGGGGTCGTCCGCCCCACAAGAAGGCCCTTCCTTCCCGGTATGGCGCCGACATGCGCACGCCGGCTCAAACTGCTCGATGCGCGAAGTGTTGTTATGGCTTCACTCAGCCTGCGGATGCCCAATCATCCGTGTACCACATTCTGCCCATGTGCATGGGCGGCTGCCTCCACCGCCACATGGTCTCCGACGTGCGCCGTTGCCCCGGTTCAAAGACGGCCTTGACGCCTACGTCCTCGCCAAAACTCGCACCGCCCGCAAGAGCCGCCAATAAAACCTCCGGCCCTGCTTGGCCCTGGGAATAAAAGTCAAACTTGCCCGATCCACGCCTCGCGCAAAGGCCGTTCTACTTCCCAAACCTGATCTGCCTGTCGCACAGCTCGAGGGCGACAAGGGAAGCCTGGGCCACCTCCTTGATATCCTCTGCGAACTACTGGAGTGCGGCACAGTCGGATGACCGGACTGTTTTCGTTGGACCTTGGTTATTTGCCTGTGTGAATGGCGTACTTGTTTTAGCTAGCGGTTGCGACGCCTTGTTGCGGAAATACCAACTGCTGCAACTGCGCCACCGGCAACACTCAGGGCGACAGCCATCGCACCGTTGTCGCCCGTCGCGGGTAGGGTGGTCCCGACTGGTTTAACCGCCGCTACTGCCTTAGTGGAAACGGGATTTGCCGCGGGCTTTTCTGCCTTGGGCTGCGGTGTGGGCTCGGGCTTGGTTTCCGGTTCGGGTTTGACCT
>OLNN01002353.1_pt1 | contig 13528 bp, 9 predicted proteins | sample 1672141 | NCBI WGS metagenome assembly OLNN01 (sample SAMEA3136652, study PRJEB25190) | human gut metagenome | biome: human gut; feature: human-associated habitat; material: faeces | place: Austria | collected 2013 | reverse complement strand
TCGACAGCAAGGGCTATGAGTATAAAGCCAAGCTCACGATCCTCAAGGAAGCGGCACGGACACTCAACTATCTCACGGAAAACAACTTGCTCCAATACGCCGATCTTGAGAAGAAGGTCGAGGATGTTCATAGCTCCTATGACCGCACCGGCAAGGAACTGAAAGGCGTTGAAGCGCGACTGCGGGAAGTCCAGCCGCTTATCAAAAACATCTCCAATTATCAGCGCCTCAAGCCTGTCTATGACGCCTTCCAGAAGGAAAAAGATAAGACTGGTTTCAAGGCAAAGCACGAAGCCGAGCTTGTGATCTTTGAGGCGGCGCGGAGTACACTGCTTGCCATGCAAGGCGATGAAAAACTGCCGAGCTTAAAGACGCTGCAAGCAGAACAGCAGCGTCTTCTCGATGAGCAGCAGCGGCTCTACGATGAACGCGCAAAGCTCAAAAAGGAAGCAAGGATGATCGACACATTGAAGGCAAACGTGGATGATTTCCTCAAGCCAAACGCAGAGCGCGACCAAGAGTATCAACGCAATTCACAGCGCGAATAAAGAGAAACGGCAAGGCAGCTTTCATGAATAACTGCCTTGCCCTTTTTGAAAATCAAAACCATCAAGAACTTGCATCTTTTTTGTGAACTTGTGCATGAGATAATTGCATTCAAAGAGGTTTTCGTGTATAATAGAATGGAAGTAATGATTAGCGGATGAGTAAAGGGGTGCGTATCATGGGAATCAGCTACAAAAAACTTTGGATGCTCCTGTTAGAGCGGGACATAAAGAAGTCCACCTTCCGGCAAGAGCTTAACCTTGCATCCGGAACATGGACGAAACTGAATAAGGGGGAAGAAGTGTCCCTCTCTATTTTGCTGCGCATCTGCGGCTATTTGAATTGCGACATCGGAGATATTTGTGAGGCTGTGCGGGCGGACAACTGATAGGTCCTTTTTCCGTGCGGCTTTTTTATATACCAGTGGAGACGAATTAAATGTTTGTGCGTAGCAGGACTGTTACAAAAAAAGGAGGATAACAGATGGACATTGGCGTAACGATAAGCAAAGTCCGAAAAGAATACAAAGAATACTTACGGGAAACTCACCCGGACTGGGCTGACACGACTATCAGCACCCATGTTTCCGATGCGTTCTATCTGTATCAAAACACTATTGCGCTGTCCTTCTGGAAGTGTTTTGAAAGTGATGCCTCTATGGAGAAAGCGAAGGGCGAAATCTTCGACTACCTAAAACAAGAAGTAATGTCTGATCGAGCAGACGAACGCACTGCACAGTATTATAGAGATTTGAAGCGGCTGAAAGAATTTATTGATTCTAAGGGCGGCGTCAAGACGTATATCGGTTATGAATATGACTGCGAAGTCATTGTCTACAAATATGCTAAGATGGTTTATGATGGCACAATGGAGATGGACGCTGCTGTAAAAGCCATGTGTCAGGAGGTCCCGTGCTTTGGAGAAACCTCGCACAAGCTGACGATCATGCTCTTTGCGTCCATGATGAAGGGCATAAAATACACTCGCAGGTCCAACACTGAAACTACGGTTTACTTCATCGTCCACATTGGGAAAGACTACGGACAGGAGCAAATGGTCAATGCTCTAAAAGCCACTCAGGAGAACATTAAATATTACTACGAGCAAACCGGCAACAAGTCTAACAGCATTCGTAGAGGATGCAAAAAGATCGTCGAAGAGAACAACATTGATATATCCTTCGACGATGAAATCTTTGATGGAATCATTCCGAAGGAGAACACAGATACAGCTCTTTCATCCGACGCTACTGCAACACACTATTGGCTGTACGCAGCGGGTGATGGCTCCGCAAATTGGGAGAATGATTATGCCGAAGGGATTATGGCTATCGGCTGGTCTGACCTTGGCGATCTAATGGAATATAGCTCCAAGGAAGAAATGCGGGCAAAGATGAAAGAGGTCTACGGAGATACTGGCTCATATAAGAATCAGGTTCTTGCTACATGGCAATTTGCAAACGAGCTGAAACCCGGTGATGTTGTCTTTGTTAAAAAAGGCAGAAAACAGATCCTCGGTCGCGGGTTGGTCGAAGGCGAATATATTTTTGATCCTGAACGCGGTCAATATGCCAATACCCGAAAGGTACGCTGGACAGATAAGGGCGAGTGGGAATTATCAGATCAGGGTGCAATCAAAACGTTGACGGATATTACGTCCTACACAGATTACGTCAAGAAGCTGCAAAACATGATTGACGGAGACAAGCACGAAGATACCTTCGACGATGCTGCTGATGAGGAAATCACTTTCGAGCCATACACCGCCGATGATTTTCTGACCGATGTGTATATGGACGAAGATCGGTATAAGGTTCTCAAGTCGCTGCTTTTAACCAAAAAGAATGTAATTCTGCAAGGCGCACCGGGCGTGGGAAAAACCTTCGCAGCAAAAAGACTGGCATTTTCTATCATGGGAGAAAAGGACACCAACCGTGTGAAAATGGTTCAGTTTCATCAGAGTTATAGCTATGAAGATTTCATCATGGGTTTCCGCCCGACGGAGACAGGATTTGAACTGCGAAAGGGCGTATTCTACGAGTTTTGCAGGCAAGCTGCTGAGGATGATCGTCCATACTTTTTCATTATCGACGAGATCAACAGAGGCAATCTCAGCAAGATTTTTGGCGAACTCTTCATGTTGATTGAGAGTGATAAACGCGGTGTCGAATTGCAGCTTCTATATGCAGATGAGCAGTTCTCCATTCCGAGTAACGTCTATATCATTGGCATGATGAACACTGCTGACCGTAGCCTCGCCATGCTGGACTACGCACTTAGACGTCGTTTTGCTTTCTTTGAGCTTACTCCGGCATTTTCGTCTGCTGGATTCAGAGCATACAGAACGAAAGTCAATAATCCGAAGTTTGACCGGCTCATTGCAACAGTTGAGCAGCTTAACGACGTAATTGCAAACGATGACTCGCTTGGTGAGGGGTTCTGTATCGGACATAGCTATTTCTGTACAAACGCAACCATCAACGATGAATGGATGCGGTCTGTTGTCGAATATGAACTGATACCTCTTTTGAAAGAATACTGGTTTGACGAGGCAGTTAAAGTGAAGGATTGGAGCCGCACATTACGCGAGGTAGTCAAATGATCCGTGTCCAGAACGTTTATTATATGCTGGCTTATGCGTTCCAAGTGCTGCATGAGCAAGGGTATAAAAATGTCGCCACCGAAGAGTTTGATAATGTGGCTGAACTTCTGGCTGCTATTCTCTGCCGTGGAGTATCTGTCCAGATAAAGAGAGGCTTAATCAGACAATACATTTCGAGAGAGGAAGCACTTGCGTCTCCCCGTGGGAAACTTGAAATTGGTGAATCCATAAAGACACAGGTTATTCGCAAGAAACAGCTCGTTTGCAATTATGATGAGTTTTCGGTTGATGCCTACCCCAACCGAATCATCAAAACAACAATGGAATTGCTGCTTCGTGGAAGTATTTCAAAAGCCAGAAAAAAGGAGATCAGGAAGTTGATGATTTTCTTTGATGGCATCAGCATATTGGACATCCATAGTATCAACTGGGACATTCAATATGATCGCAATAATCAAACATATCGGATGTTGATAGCCGTTTGCCGATTTGTGATAAAAGGGCTTTTGCAAACGACAGCCGATGGCTCAACAAAGATTATGGATTATGCGGATGATCAAACAATGGCGAAGCTATACGAGAAGTTTATTCTCGGATACTATCAGCGTGAGCATCCAGAGTTAAAAGCATACTCTCCACAAATTGCGTGGCAAGTCACAGATGGGTACAGAACGCTTTTGCCGACGATGCAGTCTGACATTGTGATTACGAATAAGGCAGCAAAGAAAACGCTCATCATCGACGCCAAATACTACACGCACAATATGCAAATGAAAGCACCGTACATGACGCAGACGCTTCATTCTGGAAATCTGTATCAGATTTTCACCTATGTGAAGAACTGGTCTGCCGCGCCGGATGAGGTCGTTTCCGGTATGCTTTTATATGCGGGAACAGACGATGCGATTCAGCCAAACAATGATTATCAAATGAGCGGGAATCAGATCAGTGTGAAGACATTGGACATGGACTGTGACTTTTCTAAAATTGCAGCGCAGCTCGACAGCATTGCTGATCGGATAAAGTAGGGTGTAGGCACTGGACAGCCGTTCTTCTAATCTCACCGCTTCATAAACAAGCAGATATGCTCTCCGTGGAAAGGAGCAATCATGAGTATACTTGAAAATCCCATACCGAATGAGGTGTTGGATAATGCAACAAGCCCTCTCACCGATGACAGGGCAGCGTACAAAGACAGCACCTACGAGATCGTTTCAAAGGTGGCTTACCTGATTGGCGTGCCAAAACGCATCTTTGACAACGAACATGAAGCCCCAAAAGTTGAAGTATACAATCGGTTGGACAGCGATAAAACAGCTCGAATTATAAGACATCTTTGCATTGTACGAACTGCGATTGAGCGTAACTTCAAGCGCATCAATGAACGCATGAGATTCCGGTATGAGACCATTCTGAGTATGCCGGAATATGTTCCGCAGGAAAGCATAAACCAGCTAAGTCTTGACGGAGTGAACTTCATCAAAAACACCAGCAAAAAACTGTGCCAACACGTTGTCGAGATTAACAGGTTGATTTGCGATAGAATCAACAACTGCAAGAAGCTCTTTCCCCTCTGGATAAATTGGGATTACATTAAAGCACTTTTCGTCATGCCTGACGGTTTGAAGGAAGATGGTACAAGAGAGGCTGCCAACATTTATTACTCTCATTTGCTTTTTTATCCCTATCAGATGTACATAAACTGGCAGCCGGAGGAAGTCGGCAACATTCTTTACAATGATAAGAAGTTCGTTACCTTGCTGTACAGTTGGAACAATGACTATTTCACTGAATATAGCAAAGTCTCAGATGCAGGGAGTTATATCAAAGGAAGTATCTATGAGTTTATTGAGAGCAGCGAAAAGACCGTTATCGTTGTCGATTGTGAAAACTCTGATCCCTACAAGCTGTGTGCTACCTTAAAAAACCTCGATCACGAGTATACACAAAAAATTGCGTCGATCATTCTCTTTGATGATGTGCATACCGCCTCCGCATGGAGAATATTAGACAGCTTCACCGCAATCCATGTTGAACACATGATGATTGAACGGGTGAAGCAAAGCAAGTCGCTCGTTGATGTCATGCTTATTGCCCGAACTTGTCAGGAACACTACAAGAATAACGTCGATTCCTTTATTCTTGTTTCCAGCGACTCCGACTACTGGGGGTTAATCTCGTCTCTGCCGGAAGCACGTTTTTTAGTTATGATTGAACGAGAGAACTGCGGACCGGACTTGAAGAATGCACTTCTGAATGCAGGGATATTTTATTGCTATATTGATGACTTCTACTCTGGAAATGCTGAGGACATCAAGCTCGGCGCACTTTTCAAAGAAATGGAGCGTTATATTGACCAAACCGTCAGGCTCAATATCAACGAGATGTTCAGTGCCGCTTTGAAGGTAACGCGCATTGAGATGAGTTCGTCTGAGAAAAACCAGTTCATCGCAAAGTACCTAAAATCAATGCAAATGGAAATTACAGATGATGGTGACGTGGTTTTGCAGTTGAAACGAAAATAAGTCCGGTATTTGGGATACTTGCTATGATAAAAAAGAAATGAGGACAGGCTGGCAACCAACAAATGATCCTCAAGTATAGGAGATGAAGACATGGGTTACCAGAGTGAAGCTGCTCTTGAGCAGCAGTTTATAGAACAGCTTAATAAGCAGGAGTACGCTAATGTTGTCATTCCTGATTATGACGCGCTGGTGGAGAACTTCAAAGTTCAGTTTGAAGCCTTCAATGCGCCAAAGTTGGATACGCCTATCACTGATAAAGAGTGGGAGCGTATCTTTAACCTAATGCTCGGAAAGTCAGTTTTCCAGAGCGCAAAAATCTTGAGGGATAAGTTTGTCCTTGAGCGTGAAGATGGCACAAAGGTATACTTGTCCTTCTTCGATCAAGATCACACAAAGAACATTTTCCAAGTCACTCATCAAACAACCGTGGTTGGAAAGTATGTCAATCGTTACGATGTTACGATTCTCGTAAACGGTTTGCCCCTGATTCAAGTAGAATTGAAGCGCCGTGGCATTGACATCCGCGAGGCAGTCAATCAGGTCATGCGTTATAAGAAGCACTCCTACAACGGACTGTATCATTTCATTCAGCTCTTCATTGTCTCCAACGGTGTTGACACAAAGTATTTTGCCAATTCCGACAGAGACCTGATGTATAGCCTTGCTTTCTTCTGGACTGATTTCAATAACGTCCGCATCACCAATTTGAAGGACTTTTCGATTTCTTTCCTTGCGAGGGATCACATCATTAAGATGCTCACACGCTACACCATCCTAAATGATACCGATAAGATTTTGATGGTCATGCGTCCCTATCAGGTTTATGCCGTAGAAGCGCTGATCCGTCAGGCAACGCTTACAAACCGGAATGCGTATATCTGGCACACAACCGGCGCAGGTAAGACGTTGACATCCTTTAAGACGGCACAGATCCTCGCAGCAAATCCGAACATCAAGAAGGTGATTTTCCTTGTTGACCGAAAAGACTTGGATTCTCAGACAACCGAAGAGTTTAACAAGTTTGAGACCGGCTCCGTTGACGTGACGGATCGCACGGATGTCCTTGTCCGCCAGATGAAGGATAAGAACCGGCAGCTTATTGTTACCACGATGCAGAAGATGGCAAACGCCGTAAAGCGTCCTCAGTACGAGAAAGTAATGGATGCGTATAAAGACGAGAAGGTTGTCTTTATCATCGACGAATGCCACCGTAGCCAGTTCGGAGATATGCACAAGGACATCGTGCGACATTTCCGAAAGGCACAGTTTTTCGGCTTCACAGGGACACCTCGTTTTGAAGTCAATGGCAAGACTGAGGGCAAAATCACGCAAACAACAGAAATGCTCTTTGGTGAGTGCCTTCACAATTATCTGATCAAGGATGCCATCTTTGATAATAATGTTCTGGGCTTCCACATTGAGTACATAAAAACAATGGAGGGTGACTTTGACTGGGATGACCCCACACTCGCTGACGCGATTGATATAGGTGAACTCTATATGTCCGATGAGCGAATGTCTTTGATTGCGAATCACATCATCCAGAACCACAAAGCGAAAACAAGAAATGGGCAGTATACGGCTATTTTTGCCGTGTCCTCTATTGATGCCCTTGTTAAGTATTACGACATTTTCAAAAAGATCAAGCATGACCTGAATATTAGCGGTATCTTCTCCTACGGACAGAATGAGGATGCCGAGGGCAAGGACGAGCATAGCCGTGATTCGTTGGAACGTATCATTAAGGACTATAATGAGATGTACGGAACCAATTTCTCCACAGATACGTTCTCGGCTTATCACAAGGACATCTCTGACCGAGTAAAGGGAAAGAAAACAAAGTCGCTTGATATTCTCATCGTCGTGAATATGTTCCTGACCGGATTTGACAGCAAGCAGCTCTCCGTCCTTTATGTGGACAAGGACTTGAAGTATCATGATCTGCTGCAAGCCTATTCCCGCACAAACCGTGTTGAGAAGGAAACAAAGCCCTTTGGCATTATCATTTGCTACCGCAACCTCAAAAAACGTACCGATGACGCGCTGACACTATTCTCTAAAAGTCAAGATACCTCCGGCATTGTTGTTCCGGGTTATCAATACTTCGTAGAAAAGTTCAACGAAATGGTAATGAAGCTCAAGGAAATTGCTCTGTTCCCTGAGTCCGTAGACACGATGCAGAACGAGGACGATCAAAAGAAGTTCGTCGTGACATTCCGGGAACTGACAAAGTACCTCCAATCGTTGCAGACTTTTATTGAGTTCAGTTTCGATCAGGATGCTCTTATCATGTCCGAGCAGGAATACCAGGACTATAAGAGCAAATATCTCATGCTCTACTCGCGGCAAAAAACAGACCGTGAAGTTGTCTCCGTCCTGAACGACGTTGACTTCTGCATCGAATTGATGGAGAGTGACAGGATCAATGTAGCGTACATCATGAATCTAATCCGCAACATTCATTTCGACGATCCCAAGCAGAAGGATTACGATATTAAACACATTAAGGATGAGCTGGGCAGAACCGATAATCCGCAGTTGCTCCGGAAAGTCGAAATCCTGCAAGCGTTCTTGGATCGTGTTGTTGTCGGCTTGGAAAGTGCGGATGAAATTGATGCAGCTTATAACGACTTTGAAAATGAAGCAAAGCGCGAAGAGATCGTCGCCTTTGCAAAGACCGAGGACATTGACGCATCTATGCTGACGGATATTATTTCGGAATATGAGTTTTCTGGCACAATGGATGCAGGAAATATCCGGGATAGGATTGAGAAGCCCTTGCCGCTTTTGAAGAAACGCTCCCTTGTAAATCGGATCGTTGATTTCATCCGGCAGCACACAGAGAAATACCAATAAGGAGAGAGACAAATGGACAATTCGATTCAGGCTCACCAGAAAGAGCTTTGCAATAAGCTATGGGCAATGGCAAATGCCTTGCGCGGAAACATGGAGGCGTATGAGTTCAAGAACTATATCTTGGGCATGATCTTCTACTACTACCTTTCCGACCGGACGGAGAAGTATATGGCGAATCTTCTCAAGGATGACGGTATCGGTTATGAAGAGGCGTGGGCAGACGAAGAGTATAAGACCGCCGTTATCGAAGAGGCACTGCGCGATCTCGGCTATGTCATCGAGCCGCAGTATTTGTTCCGCAAGATGGTCAAGATGGTAGAAAACCGTTCCTTCGACATTGAGTTCTTGCAGAGCGCAATCAACGCGCTGATGGAGTCCACAATCGGAAACGATTCTCAGGAAGACTTTGACGGACTGTTTTCTGATATGCAGCTCGATTCATCGAAGCTCGGTCATACTGTCAAAGATAGAAGTGCTGTTATGGCAAAGATCATCGCTTCGCTGGACGAAATCAACTTCGGCGTGGATGATACCAAAATTGACGTTCTTGGTAACGCCTATGAATATCTGATCGGTCAGTTCGCTGCAACTGCTGGCAAGAAAGCTGGAGAATTCTATACGCCCTCCGGTCCTGCCGAATTACTTTGCCGTCTGGCTTGCCTTGGTCTCACGGATGTCAAGGATGCAGCCGACCCCACTTGTGGCTCTGGTTCGCTGCTGTTGCGCCTCAAGAACTATGCTAACGTGAGAAACTACTATGGACAGGAATTGACCTCCACAACTTATAACCTCGCCAGAATGAACATGATTCTGCGCGGAATCCCGTATCGCAACTTTAACATCTACAACGGTGATACCTTGGAGCATGACTACTTCGGAGACATGAAGTTCCGGGTTCAGGTTGCCAATCCGCCTTATTCTGCAAACTGGTCTGCTGATATGCACTTCATGGAGGACGAGCGATTCAACGAATACGGAAAACTCGCTCCGAAGAGCAAGGCTGATTTTGCCTTCGTTCAGCACATGGTTTACCACATGGATGAGGACGGACGAGCTGTCGTTCTTCTGCCGCATGGTGTTCTGTTCCGTGGTGCGGCGGAGGAGGTAATCCGCAAACACCTCATTCAGAAATTGAATGTTCTGGATGCGATCATCGGACTTCCTGCCAATCTTTTCTTTGGCACCGGCATTCCTGTTTGTGTTCTCGTCCTCAAGAGAGAACGCAACGGCAACTCTGACAATATTCTCTTCATCGACGCTTCCAATGATTTTGAGGCTGGAAAAAATCAGAACATCCTCAGAGAGTGCGACATTGATAAGATTGTCGAGACATACGAGCGGCGTGAGGATGTGGACAAGTATGCCCATGTTGCAACCATGCAGGAGATTGAAGAGAACGGTTTCAACCTCAATATTCCCCGATATGTTGACACCTTTGAGCCGGAACCTGAGATTGACTTGAATGAAGTTGCCGTTGAGATCCGCAAGCTGCAATCTGAAATTAAGGACATTGATGCGGAACTGAAACCGTTTTTTGATGAGCTGGGGCTGGATTTCCCCTTTGATGTGGAGGGCAAATAATTATGGCAAATGTATCCTCAAGTAACGGTCTCGAAAAGCGTCCCAAGCTTCGCTTTCCGAACTTTGATGAGCCGTGGCAGTCAACATTGCTATCCTCTGTGTTTGCTAAGAACACGAAGAAAAACACGGATGGGCAGATCACTAATGTTATCTGTAATTCTGCAAAACAAGGATTGATACCGCAACGTGAGTATTTTGACAAAGACATCGCAAACAGCGACAACACCAGCGGATATTACATCATCGAAGAAAACGACTTCGTGTATAATCCCCGAAAATCCTCAGATGCCCCTTACGGTCCTATCAGCAGCTACAAATATCCTGATGCCGGTATTGTATCTCCGCTTTATCTTTGCTTTAGAGCCAAGGGAGCGATCAATCCCTCTTTCTATGAGTGGTATTTTCGTTCATCGGCTTGGCACAGATATGTCTATATGTCCGGCGATAGTGGAGCGAGGCATGACAGAGTAAGTATAAAGGACGATGTGTTCTTCGCTATGCCAATCAGTATTCCCTCAGCTCGTGAGCAAGAGCATATTGCCTCTTTTCTTGATATGATTGACCAGCGTATCGACAAACAACGCGCTTTGGTCGATAACCTCAAGAAGTATAAAAGAGGTGTCACAAATGCCATTTTCAACAGAAAATTGATTTTCTCATCCGAGGATTCACCTTATCCGCAATGGGAAGAAAAGTACATAGGAGATATATGCAAAATCCAAACGGGAAAAAGTAATACTCAGGATGAAACCTCTCAAGGTATCTATCCCTTCTATGTACGATCTCCAATAGTCAGAAAAAGCAATCGTTACCTCTTGGACTGTGAAGCGGTTCTTACAGTAGGTGATGGTGTTGGTACGGGGAAAGTTTTTCATTATGTGCAGGGAAGGTTTGACCTTCACCAGCGTGTTTATGCCATGACAGACTTCAAAATGGTGTCAGGTAAATACTTCTACTATTATTTCGCTCACTTCTTTTACGATAGAGTTATGCGAATGACAGCAAAGACATCCGTTGATTCTGTTCGCTATGAAATGATTGACAGAATGACTATTCTTGTACCATGCAAAGAGGAACAACAAAAAATAGTTTGCTTTCTTGATCGTATTGAGAAAAAAATCAAAAACGCGGAGGAAGAACTCAATTTGCTTGAAAAGAATAAGTCTGGATTCTTGCAGCAGCTCTTTATATGAAGAGCTGCTGCAAGAAGGCTTTCCGCTGATCAGTTAGGAATGCAAGAAGGCTTTCCTGCGCAGCGATTTGTCTATCAAAGGTCAGAAGAAAGGATGATATTTTTGACTGTGTTTTCTTCTCAGGAACATTACATTTGAGCCTCAGCAGTTTATTTACAGCAAGACCGGGTTGTGCGCCTTGATCTGAATACTGACCGAGATTCATGAAGTCAAGCAAGAACAATAAAAACTTGGTATCATTATTCTCGTTGGCACGAACCGCAATAGCGTGTTCTGACAAATAGTTCTGCCCTTGAATTAGACGGACATTTCCGCATAATGCGCCTTGCCGTCCCACCACCACATATTCGCCTTCATGACTATAATGATCACAATATCCTCGTATGCCATTTCCTCCATAAACGGGGTAATCGCCGCTTTCGTGAATGAGTGCTGCTGATATGTTACGCCCACTTCTGAACTCGCAACACAAATCGGCAAGTGTCTTCTCAGTCCATGTAGCTTCGACATCAAACTCGTTGCTTTTACCTGAAAGAATATAGGCAATAGCACCTCTTTTATACTTCTTGAGAGCATCAACCAGTTGTTGTTGTTTTTCTATTCTTCGGTTGAGTGCAGAAAAGAGGTTCGATATTTTTTCCTGTTCAGGGAGACTGCAATACGGCAGACCAAGCCACTTGAACTCATCATAACTAATTTGCCGACCATCCCTAATGCCTTCCACTGACTTAGAGAGGACATGATTGATAAACTCATCAGTATGAAAGTATGCCTCGTAGAAAAGACTGGAATGAGGCTTCTTGCAACGCAGAATGGTATACGCAGGACTCACAATTCCGTCTTCATTTGCCATTTCTAACCCGCCCTCAAAAGAACGAAGGTGGATGATATAATCCCCTTTTTCAACCTTCTTATAGTTGGAAAGGGAGGCATTATCATAGTGAATATTTCTTCCTGCGTTCTCTCGTGGAAGCGTACCTTTACCTTGAACGATGGTTAAAACTGTTTCCGCAGGATGATTTTTGTCGGCTATATTTTTGAAGAGTTCTTCTGCCCTGAACACTTTCCACGGCTCATCAAAGTTCGGAAAGCGAAGATTGGGACGCTTTTCGAGACCGTTACTTGAGGGTGTTAATAACTCTAATTATCCCTCCATCGGATAATATTCGTGGAGGTGGTCATTATGACTAACAATACACAATTCAAGACGCTTGTGAACACATGGCTAAATCAAAAGAAGCCCATGATCACGCCGTCAACCTACGCCAGTTTTACGCTGATTGCCGAAAATCACTTGATCCCATATTTCGGCAAGCGTAAGATTGGCAGCATCACCGAAGCGGACATCCAGAGCTACATTTCGTATCTCTACAATGCTGGACGATTGGATAAGACCGGAGGGCTTAACGTGAAGACGATAAGGGATGTTATCCTCGTTCTCAGGCTGTCAATGGAGTATGCCTACAAGGAACGGGCTATACCACTCCTGAACTGGGATCTAATCGAATACCCAAAAGAGCTTGGCATCAAGAAAGTAGTTTCTCTCTCAAAAGATCAAGAGCAAGCTCTAATCCAGTGTATCTACATGGACTTGAACCGGAAGACAGCGGGGATTCTGATTGCTTTGTTTACCGGAGTCCGGATAGGAGAACTGTGCGGCTTGCAGATGAAGGACATTTCACTGACGGACAAGACCATCAGCATCAACAAAACTGTCCAGCGTATCTACGACAAGAAAAAGGGGGAATCGTATCTCTATATAGGACCGCCGAAGACGAAAACCTCTGCTCGAACAATTCCTGTTCCGTCACTTCTCATGAACATCATCAAGAAGTTTTACACGGAAAACCCGAATCACTATTTCCTCACGGGAAAGACAAAGTCAACCGAGCCGAGAACATACCGGCAATTTTTTACCCGTTTCTTGAAGCGGAACGGGTTGGAAAAAGTGAAGTTTCATGAGATCCGGCATACATTTGCAGTTAGGGCAATCGAGATACCAGAGTTTGATATTAAGTCTCTCTCTGAAATCCTCGGACATAAGAATGTATCTTTTACCCTGAATGTGTACGGGAGTGCAAATCTCCAACAGAAGGTTAAGTGTATGAATCTTCTGAATGACCTCTTGTGATGAAAAAATGCCCCCGGCGCTGTGCCAGATGCACAGTGCCGGGGCATTCCCGTTTCCAGCGATTTAATTTTCTCCCAACGAAGGACTGTTCATAG
>OLNN01002331.1_pt1 | contig 13626 bp, 11 predicted proteins | sample 1672141 | NCBI WGS metagenome assembly OLNN01 (sample SAMEA3136652, study PRJEB25190) | human gut metagenome | biome: human gut; feature: human-associated habitat; material: faeces | place: Austria | collected 2013 | reverse complement strand
ACGAGCCCGTCTCGGCGCTCGACGTGTCCATCCAGGCGCAGATCCTGAACCTCCTGCGCAAGCTCCAGCGCGAGACGAGCATCTCGTTCCTGTTCATCTCGCACGACCTCGCCGTGGTGCGCTACATCTCCACGCGCATCTGCGTGATGTTTTTGGGGCAGCTCTGCGAGGTGTGCCCCACGCCGGACGCCTACACGCGCCCGCTCCACCCCTACACGAAGCTCCTCATCGAGTCCGTGCCCATCCCGGACCCCTCGCAGGCCGACCGCAAGCGCCAGCTGCTCGAGGGCGAGATCCCCTCGCCCATCAACCCGCCGGCCGGCTGCCGCTTCTGCACGCGCTGCCCCTACGCTGACGACACCTGCCGCACCGTGAAGCCCGCGATGCGCGACTTCGGCGAGGGCCGCTTCTGCGCCTGCCACCACCCGCTCGAGGGGTAGGCCGCGCGCCGCGCGCCGCACATACATAGCAGTGAACGCAAAACGCTCGCGGAGAAGCCCTCTGGCCTCTTCGCGAGCGTTCTTCGTAGACAGCGCCCGAGCGCGCCGCACGAACCTGGTTTTTTGCCCCTCAAAAAACAAGGTTATCCAATAACCTTGTTTTTCTCATTCAGTAAAACAAGGTTGTACGATAACCTTGTTTTACTGACACGGTTGAACAAGGTTTGGTTGAACCATGGGAACCTATGAACAACGCTACTGGCTCAATGACACCTGGGGCATGAACCGCAACGAGCGGCAGTCGGGGACGTACCATCCATACATCCCCACCATGCTCATGGAGCAAGACATCGTCCTCACTGCCTCGGCTTCCCAAGCGGTCGCGCAAGCGCAAGCGGACATTTCCCTCCTCAACGAGCGCGTTCAGCATCTCGTGGGAACTGAACCCCTTGCCCGCCTCATCCTGCGCTCCGAAGCGATGGCCTCTTCAAAGATCGAGGGACTCACGATGAACGCCGGTAAGCTCCTGGAATATGAGGCGCTCGAGGAGCTGGGCGTCCCGCATCGGATTGATCGGAACGAGGCCGCGATCCTTGCAAACATCTCCTCTATGCAGGAGGGAATCGCCGAGGCAACGCGGGAACACGCCATCTCGGTGGAAACCATCTGCGAGGTCAACAAAAGGCTCCTCGAACATACAGATATGGCGAGTTACGGCGGCGTGCTGCGTACTACGCAGAACTGGATTGGCGGCAACAACGTGAACCCTATCGGAGCCGCCTTCGTTCCGCCGGTTCCCGAACGCGTGCCTCTCCTGATGGAAGACCTCGTGTCCTTCATCAACACATCGGAGTTGCCGGCGGTCGCCATCGCGGCAATCGCGCATGCTCAACTCGAAACCATACACCCCTTCGCAGACGGAAATGGGCGTACAGGTCGTACGCTCATCCACATCATCATGAAACGAAAGGGTGTCGCAACGCGCACGATTCCGCCCGTATCGCTTGTGCTCGCCACCGACAAAGACCGTTATATCGCGAATCTTTCAGCATATAGAACAGACGAGGACGACCCCGCGAGCGATTCGTTCGTGGTAGCCGCAAATGATTGGATCGAATATTTCGCACGCGCCGTCAGCTTGAGCTGCGATCGGGCGTCTGCGTTCGAGCAGCGGCTGTCAGCGATTGAGGATTCTTGGCGCTCGACCCTGCGGCCGCGCGCCCATTCGGCGGCGGACATCCTGTTGGATAAGCTCGTCGACAACCCTGTCGTGAGCATCAACTCCGCCAAGCGGCTCACCGGAAGAAGCTACGAAGCGGCGCGCAACGCCGTTGCATCGCTTGAGGCTGCGGGAATCCTCGTGCAGAACGCACGCAATCGCAAAAGCGGCATCTAATGTCGCACCAGACGTTCTGAACGCCTTCACACTTTACGAGCGCGCACTCGCCACGCCAGGCGGAGACACCGCCACGGTAAAGCCGCAGCGGCCGGTTCCACGGCGGCCGCCGCGATAAATCGGTCGCGAGCATTCCAAAACGAGGCACCGCCCATCGCGTTTCTCGTTCGATACAACTATGACCGCGAGCCCACCAATGTGTCCTCGCGGTCATATTCCATTCAGGGCGGTATAGAACGCAGTATGGGAGCCAGAGCGGTACCCGTCCCGCTATTTCTCCTCGTACGCCTCCTCGCGGCGGGCGACCTCGTCGATGAGGATCGAGTCGCCGTGCTTGGCAGCGAGCACCGTGAGCAGCATGAACGCGCCCATGAGCGTGATGTAGCCGAAGAGCATCGTCGGCGCCGCGTCCATGACGAAGCCGGAGAGGATGGGCGTGACCACCTGCGCCGCCATGGAGACGGTGTAGTAGTAGCCGGAGTAGCGGCCGACGCTGTTCGAATCGCAGAGCTCGAGCAGCATGGGGTACACGCACAAATCGACGCCGCCCAGCGCCGCGCCCATGAACAGGAACACGACGTAGAAGAACGGGTTGAAGCCCGGCACGAGCCAGATGATCGCCGAGCCGATGACCACCACCGCGGAGGTGATGACCGCCATGACCTTGCGCCCGTACTTGAGCGAGAGGTTCGCGATGGGCACGTACGACAGCAGCCCGCCCGCGATCGTCACGATGTTGATGATGGCGTAGCTGCCGCCCGCCATGCCGAAGAACGCGTCCGCGTAACGCGAGATGTTCGTGGTCATGGCGTTGTAGCTCATGTAATAGAAGAACGTCGCGGCGAGGATCATGATGATGGACATGCGCACTGACGGGTCGGTGATGCGCTGCTTGCCGCCGGCCTCAGGTGAATCGTCGGTGTCGATGTCCGCTTCCTTGATGCCCATCTCGAGGCTCTTCTCGTGCATGCGCTCCACGAGCCGGGGCTCGCGCACGCGCCAGAAGTAGAGGATGGCCGAGCCCAGGATGAACGCCGCCTGGAGCCCGAAGAGCGGCAGGTAGTCCGGGTGCTCCACGTCCGGGACGAGCAGCGTGATGGCCACGAGCATGACGCCCGTGCCCGCATAGCCTACGATCTTCTCGATGGAGTCCGCCTTGGTACGCAGGGGGCGCGGCGTGATGTCGGCCACGATGGCCACCGTCATGGTGCGGTAGGCGCAGATGGCCACGAGCGTGAGCAGGATCATCGCGATGAACAGCGGGAAGCTGCGCAGGTTGTTCGCCACGGCGATGAGCGGCACGGCGATGGCCGCCACTACGGAGCCCACCATGATGAACGGGGTGCGGCGGCCAAGCTTGCTCGAGCAGCGGTCGGACAGGATGCCGAAGAGCGGCAAGAGGAAGAGGCCGAAGACGTTGTCGAGCGCCATGACCACGCCCGTCGCGGCGTTATCCAGGTGGAACGTCTCGGTGAGCATGAGTGGCACGATGCCGTCGAACACCTGCCAGAAGCTGATCATGCCCATGAAGGGCAGCGAGGCAAAGGCGACGCTCACGTAATCGAGCCGACTCGCCGCCTTCACCGCCTGTTTGCTGATAGCCATGCAAATCCTTTCTCATTCATCGGGGACGGGCTTCGGCGCGCCATCGTGGCACGCCGTCGCCCGCGGGCGTCGCCGGTGCGGCATGCGAGGCGCGAACACCCCGCCATCACATCTCGAGCTGACCGAGGTTCGCCAGGAACGCCACGTAGAAACCGATGCCGCGCTTGTACACGTCGACACCGATACGCTCGTTCTCCGCGTGGATGAGCGCGCGAGCCTCGGCGGAGTACTCGAAACCGCAGAAGCGGTACACGTGCTCGCAAATGGCGTTGAACTCGCGCGAATCCGTGCAGGAGTTCTGGACGTACGGCGCGAAGCCCGCCTCCGGGTACACGCCCGAGACGCACCGGTGCAGGTAGTCGAAGGCGGCGTCGTTCTCGAACGGGCTGATGGGTGCCGGCTCGGTGTAGGGCACAGCCTGGGCGATCTCGACCGTCACGTGGTCGGGCGACACACCGCTCGCCAGGCACTCCTCCACCGCGAGGGCGCGGGCGCGCGCCACGGCGTCGTCCACCGTCTCGAACGGGGCGACGCGCACGTTGAAGTTCGCGCGCGCCACCGGCGGCAGCACGTTGTGCGCGGGCGACCCCTCGAGCTGCGTGAGCGCGTAGGTGGTGCGCAGCATCGCGGCGGTCTCGCCGTTCGACGCCATGATCTTCGCCACGAGCGGGCGCGTGAGCCACAGGTTCGAGAACACGAGCCGGTAGAGCATGCTGCTCCTGCTCGCGAGCTCGGCGAGCGTCGCGTCGAGTGCCTCGGTGAAGCACGGCATGCCCGGGTTCGACGCGATGCGGTCGCACACGCGGGCGAGCAGGAGCGGCGCGTCGGTGCGCGCGGGCGTCGAGGCGTGCCCGCCGTCGGCGCGCGCCGTGACCGTGAGGTCCACGTGTCCTTTCTCGGACACGCCCACCATCGCCACGGGCACCTTCACCCCGAGCGGCGTGTCGCCGGCTACGGCTCCGCCCTCGTCGAGCACCATGGCGGGGTGGATGCCGTGGTCGCGCAGCCATGCCACGGCGTCGCGCGCGGCAGGCCCGCTCACCTCCTCGGCGTTCGAGGAGAAGAACCACACGTCGCGCGGAGGCTGGTAGCCCCGGCCGATCAAGTACTCGGTGGCCTCGAAGAACGCTCCGATGATGCACTTCGTATCAAGCGACCCGCGCGCCCAGATCTCGCCGTCAACGATCTCCGCGCCGAAGGGGTCGTGCTCCCAGTGCTGGCCATCGACGGGCACCACGTCGTGGTGCGCCATCATGACGATGGGGCCGAGCGCCGGGTTCGTCCCCGGCCAGCGCATGAGCATGCCGAACTCGTCGATCATATGGAGCTCGCACGCGGCGAACGTGAGCGGGTAGAGGCGGCGCAGCGTGGGAACCCAGCGGGTGAACGGCTTGCGGTCGACGAGCTTCGGGTCGTCGCGCGATATGGTGGGCACGCGCAGCAGCTCCTGGAAGCGCTTGACCGCGTCGTCGTCCGCATGGTACACACGTGCATCGAGCGGCGTTCCTGCAGGACGCGCGGGCTTCATCCGCGCCGCCCGCACCGCGCAGAACCCCGCAACGGAGCCGATACCCACCGCCGCGGCGGCTGCCGCGCCCTTCATCAACATCTTCGCGTGCATGTGATGCCTCCTAAGCCGGCAACCATCCTGTTGGGATGGCAGTATTGTAGCCCTTTCGCGCGGGCTACCCCGCCAGCCGGCCAGGATGTCCTCGGGGAGGCAGGATTTCGGGAACGCGGATCCCAAAATGCGCGAAACGAACGGTTTATAGGCACCCCCGGAAGTAGCAAGGGGTTAGGCGTCGAAGAAAGCCCAGGTAGCGAGGCTGCCGGTTTTGCGGCTACTTGGACACCCCTCTATAAAGCGTTCGTTTCGCGCCATCTGTGTTCCGCATGCCCGGAATCGCGCGCCGGAACGCGCATCGAACGCCGGATCCGCGTCGCCAAACCGGGCGAGACCGCTACGCCAGACCGAACGCCGGCTTGATCACGAAGAAATACGCGAGCACGAGCACGCCGAGCACGATGCGGTAGATGCCGAACACCGTGAACGTGTGCCGCCGCACGAAGCCCATGAGCCATTTGATGGCGAGCATCGACACCACGAACGCAACCACGCAGCCCACCACCATGATGGAGATCTCGTTCACGCCGAACGTCCCGCCGTCGAGAAAGACGTACTTCACGAGCTTGAGCGCGCTCGCGCCGAACATGACGGGAATCGCCAGGAAGAACGTGAACTCCGCAACGACGGAGCGCGTGGTTCCCAGCAGCAGGCCGCCGATGATCGTGGAACCCGAGCGCGACGTGCCCGGGATGAGCGAGAGCACCTGGAAGCAACCGATGCCGAGCGCCGTGCTCCAGGGCAGGTCCTCGAGGCGCGTGATGGAGCCGAAGTCCCCGCCATCCGTGGGCTCGGCGGCCTCAGCGGGCTGCGCGAAGTGCGCGCCGGCCGGACGCGAGCCCGGCTGCCGTCCCTCGGCGGCGACGCGGACGGCGAGGCGGTGCGCGCGCCAGCGCTCGATGACGATAAACGCGACGCCGTAGACGATGAGCGCGAGCGCCACCACGACCGCGTTATAGAAGTGCTCCTCCATGTAGTCGTCGAACAGGATGCCGATCACCGCGGCGGGGATGCACGCGACGATGATCTTCCCCCAGAGCACCCACGTGTTGCGGCGCTCCCGGGCGTCCTTGCGCGGCGAGAAGGGGTTGAGCTGGTGGAAGAAGCAGACGCACACCGCCAGGATCGCGCCCAGCTGGATGACGACCTGGAACATGCTCCAGAACTCTTTGCTCACGTCCAGGCTGATGAACTGGTCCACCAGGATCATATGGCCGGTCGACGAGATGGGCAGCCATTCGGTGATGCCCTCGACGAGGCCGAGGAAAGCAGATTTGAGCAGTTCGACGATGTCCACGGTACCTCCCGGAGCATGCGTGACACGGCGCCGGATGCCATCGGGATCCGGCAAGATGCCATTATCGGTCCTGTCGGCGCGCGCACACGGAAAAAGCGGTGTCGTTCACGGAATACTTCCAAACGATGCGCGGCGGCGGGGTATAACGGACGCAAACCCGGTGCGACGGCGTCCACGTGGAGGCGTCGGCACCCGATGGGCTTGAAAAGGGAGGCTCACGATGATCCAAGAAGGCTACTCCAAGGTTTTCGTCGCGCTCGACGGCACCGACCAGCAGGATTTCGTTCTCGCACGCGCCATCAAGGTCGCTGCGAACAACGGGGCGAAGCTCTACATCGGGCACGTCATCGACTCGACGGCGCTCGAATCGGCCGGCGCGTACCCGGTCGACCTCATCAACGGACTCGAGTCGGCGTTCCGCGATTCCATCGCCGCGGCGGTCGAGGACGCGAAGGAGAACCCCGACATCCCCGACGTGGAGATCGTCATCCGCTCCGGGCGCATCCGCGAGACGCTCAAGGACGAGATGCTCGACGTCATCAAGCCCGATCTCGTGATGTGCGGCGCCCGCGGGCTCTCCTCCATCAAGTACGCGCTCCTGGGCTCGATCTCCACGTTCCTGCTCCGCAGTACCGACTGCGACATTTTGGTTGTGAAGTAGGGTCGCTCCTGGCGGGATTCGGGGGGTTCCCGCCGTGCTTCAGACAGTCCTGCGCAAGACGGAGGCGCCACTGGCGCCTCCTTTGCGTGCGGAACTCGTATCAAGTTAAGGACCAGGGGTCCTCTGCTATGTCTCGCTTTATGTCAGCAAGCTGAATTTGAAGATCTTGGACGCGCGGTACACAGGGGCCTGGGCTGAAGGGGATCTTGTTGAGTAGGTTGCCCGGTGGAGCTTGGTTATGTTTGTCGCGAGTTCCGCACGAGCCGAAGAGCACTTAATGTGCTCTTCGTGCGAGCCAGGACTGTAGAGCAGCAAACATAACCAAGCCCCACCGGGCAACCGGTCAGGTTAGGTTACTTTGCGGCGCCGGGGATTCCGTGGGAGGTTTTGGCAGTTTTGGCTCCGTTTACGATGGCGGTTTGCAAAGCCCTTACGGCGAGCATGCCCAACAGGTCCAAGGGAACGGTGGTGCTTGCTTGGGCTCCCAGCTTGCCGCTGGCGAGGGTGTAGATGGTGTCGCCGTCGTTGGTGGTGTGTGTGGGGCGGATGGCGTGCGCATAGGCGTCTGCGGCCATCTGGGAGACCTTGGTGGCCTGAGCCTTGGTGAGCTCAACGTTGGTGACGATGCAGCTGATGGTGGTGTTGGTGCGGTCGAGCGGCATTTGCATGGAGCCGGCGGCGGCAAAGGCTGCGAGCTCCATGTCGACGATCTGGTCGCTGTCTGCTGCAGCGCGCATACCAGCGACCCATTCACCGGTGAAGGGGTCGACGACATTGCCACAGGCGTTGACCGAGACCACGGCGCCCACCTTAACAGGGCCGAGTGCCACGGCGGCGGCTCCAAGGCCGGCCTTCATGCAGGTGGCGGGGCCCATGAGCTTGCCCACGGTGGCACCGGTGCCGGCACCTACATTGCCCTGCTCGAGCGTGGTGGGGGTGTTGTCTAGCGCCTCGCGCACGGCGGAGATGCCAGCCTCAATGTCGGGGCGTACGGTGGGGTCGCCAAAGGCGAGGTCGAAGATGCAGCTAGAGCAAACGATGGGCACCTGCGTGGGACCGACGGGAAGGCCGATGCCGCGGCTCTCGAGCTCGCGGGCGACGCCGCTTGCGGCCTCCAGACCAAAGGCCGATCCACCCGAAAGGCAGACGGCGTGGACCTTGTCCACGGTGTTCTCGGGACGCAGCAGGTCGGTCTCGCGCGATGCCGGGGCACCGCCGCGAACGTCAACACCGCCGGTGGCGCCCTCGGGTGCCACGATTACGGTGCAGCCGGTGCCGGCCTCCTCGTCCGTATAGTTGCCAAAGCAAAAGCCATCGACATCGCAAACGTCAATGGCCTCAAGCAGTGTGTCCATGTTTTACTCCTATCGGTTTTCCGCCGGGCCTTATGCCCGGTCGGGATCCGTACGGTACGCCAAAATTGTAGGCGCCGGGGGATACCCAGCGCCAGATGCAATTACGATAGTTTTTGAATCGCACGCGCGACGCGAGCGATGGGCAGACCCACCACGTTGTAAAAGTCGCCCGAAATATCGTGCACGAGCATACGCCCGCCGACGCCTTGGATGCCGTAGGCGCCTGCCTTGTCCATGGGCTCGCCCGAGGCGACATAGCGCTCAATCTGCTCGTCGGTGAGCTCATAGAACGTCACGTCGGTCACATCGACAAACGACAGGCTCTCGGCGGCGTGCGGGGCTGTGACGTCTCCGGCTCTAACGATGCAGACGCCGGTTGCGACCTGGTGCGTGCGCCCCGAGAGCTCGTGGAGCATGGTGCGGGCTTCGTCCTCGTTTGCCGGCTTGCCCAAAAGCTTGCCATCGAAGGTGACGATGGTGTCGGCCGCGATGGTCAGCTCATTGGGCTCGGCGTGCTCGGCGGCAACGGCGGCAGCCTTGGCGCGAGCTAAGCGCTCAACAAGCGTAAGCGGGGTCTCGTCATCAAAAGGAGTCTCGTCGATGTCAGCGGGAATGACGCGGATGTCGTAGCCCGCTTCGCGCATCAACTCGATGCGGCGCGGTGATTGCGAAGCCAAAATCATAGCTGAATGCCCTCGGCAACCTTCTCGACAGCCTTGTCGCCGGCGAGCGTACGCAGCAGCTCAAGCGCAAAGGGGAGCGACTGGGCCATGCCGCTGGCGGTGATGATGTTGCCGTCGTGCGTGACCTTGTCGCCGGTATAGGCGCCCTCGGGAAAACTCTTCTCAAAGCCGGGGAAGCACGTGGCGTGGCGTCCCTCGAGCAGGTCAAGCTCACCCAGGATAAACGGGGCGGCGCAGATGGCGGCGACGTGCTTGGTCGCGGCGAAATCGCAGACTACGTCGCAGACGCGCTGGTCGGCGCGCAGGTTGGTGGCACCGGGCAGGCCGCCGGGCAGCACGACGCAGTCGTACTCGTCAAAGTTAATCTCGTCAAAGAGTGCGTCGCAAGTTACGGGAATCTGCAGCGAGCTTACGACCTCGCGCGTGGGCATGATCGAGACGAGCGTGGCGCGCACACCGCCGCGACGCATGACATCGACCATGGTCAGGCATTCAATCGTTTCAAAGCCATCGGCGGCAAGAACGGCAACGCTGGGCATAAGGGTTCCTTTCAAAAAGCGGCATACAATTAGCCGTCTTATACCCCGAAGACCCCCGTTTGCCACGCCCCAATCTCAAAAAGACTGGTCGTGCCTGGGTGTTGCGCACTAGGAGGGGCTTGCGGTGCGGCGATAAAATCTCGGCATCCGTCATCTTTCGCTACATGAGGAGCTGATGTGCGATGATAGGCCTTAGGGTATCCGATCTTCTCATTTTGCTAGTTGTGTTTGGTGGTGTCGCGGCTGTCGCCTTTGCCGTTATCTTGAACAAGGAATCGTCGAACAAGCCTCAGCCTCCGCAGTCCAATCCGTACCAGCAAATGCCTCCAGCGCAGCAGGTTCCACCGCTTCAGCAGACGCCGACCGCGGTCGATGATGCTCAGCCAGTTGAGCCTACTTATTTTTGCGCTCAGTGTGGCTCAAAGCTGGAGACAAATGCCTCCTTCTGCCAAAACTGCGGCGCTCCCGTCAACCACCAGTGATTTTTCTGGGACGGGGATTAAATAATCATTGCGTACCGAATGATTATTTACTCCCCGTCCCATTTTCATCAGGCGTTACCGACTTTTTTACTCGCTGGGAATTGTTGCGCAACAGATTTTGCTTTTTCGGGCTTAGCGTATTCTCAGGTCTTACTCACCTCTCGATCGAAAGGGGCAACCATGCCAAGAACAAGAAAAATGAAATGGGGGATGCTCCTTACGGCCGGCCTTGCACTGGCTGCCAGTCTTGTCGTGGCGCCGCTCGGTGCCTATGCTGCCGACGTTCCCACGCCCGAGCTGAAAGATACGTATGAGCTTGAGAATTCGATATATGTAAACCGTTCGCCTTCTGGAAGGTATGTGCTGTACGGGGATGCATCTGAAGAAAAGTTCTATTTACTAGATACCGAAGATTGGTCTCGCACCATAGTGGATATTGATTCCGAGAGTGATGACTATAAAAATGCATACTGCTTTTCAGCCGACGAAGAGACCTTTTACTGTTTCAATAGAACGAACGATTCCGTAATTGCATATGATCTGTCCAATGACAAGTCGGAAGAGTATCCGCTGGGCTCCGCGGTTCCATCTGACGTGCTTGATGACGATGATGGCGATGTCAGGCTTCAAATATCTAAGGACAACAAATCGCTTTTTATAACATCCCTAGTATATGATTCGCGTTCAGAGGATTATTACGCGGTTTTTAGCGTAGTTGATTTTAAGAACAGCAATACAACGACTAAATACGAATTTACGTCATCCGATGACTACTCTTTGGATGGCCCTGCTTGGATTTCAAATGACGGCAAATACGGCTATGTTATACGGGATTATTGCGGCGACGATTACGATTCACATTCGTACTACGACGTGGTAACGCTCGACCTGAAGGATAAGGAAGCCGTCAACACGTCTGAATTTGACAGGGCGGGCAATACGGTTGTCGTTAACGATGACGGCTCCGCCATCGGCCCCTGCCTCTATGTCTCAAAAAAGGGTGACGCAACCTGCACCTACTACAGCAATCTGGAATACAACACGCTTAATCAGGACGGATCGCTCGTTCTTGGCTTGTATAACGAAAACAGTGATGGACTCGGCTCCAGCTCTTCTGAGCTGGAAAGCCTTGAAATGATTGTCGTCGATAACAAGACAGGCGAAACAAAATGGAGGACTAAGTACCCTAATGATCTCCCCTTTATGAGTGAAGGTGGATATGGCGCTCTATCGAATGACGGTAGGTTTGCATTGGCCAATGGTTCGGACGACAACGATAACAATCTGTTGTATCTGATTGATACAAAGACGGGCGCACATTCTCAGATTAATTTGAGGGGTTCGCTGGAATACGACCGCGTAGGCGACGACGGCTACATGGGGTCTGCGTGGTTCTCGAAGGACTGCTCATTGATTTACGCCGTTCAAGATAATAAGGATGACGGTTTTAGGATCGATGTCTACAAGAGCGGCATCTCCCAGCAATCCCTTTTGGCCGATTCGCAAAAGGACGACAGCTCATCCTCGTGCAACCCCATTCTCATCGTCGTTATTGTTGCGATTCTCATCGCGGCGGGCGTTGGCGGCTTCTTTGTCATTCGCATGCGCAAACACTCTAAGACATATGCGGCAGTTGCGAATAACACCGCATATACAGCGCCTCAGCAGACGATGCCGCAGAATTTCGCCGGACAGCAGGCTCAGGCCCAACCGCAGCAGGCTCCTGCGCCCTCGGATGCGCCGCGATTCTGTAGCTCGTGCGGAAGCCCGCTTACGCCCGATTCTCAATTCTGCCCACATTGCGGCGCGCCGGTAAAGCACTAAGCGCATGCCGGTGGAGCGATTAAAACAGAATCGCGACACGCTGATGGTCGCGGGCATCTTTGCGATGCTCGCGACCATCGCGGATATGTTTCGCGATACCGTGGGATTCTCTTGCAACCCTATCTACTTGGTCCATGTCTTGGGGCACATCGCCTTTTTCTGCGCAGCGTTTATGCTCGGCGACTGTCTGATCGAGCGGTTTCTGGCGGGACGCAAAAGTACTGTCGACGTTCCTCGACAAGTCCATGCTGGATGGTTTGACAACTTGTGCGACATGGCGTTCTCTGGCATCCCGCAGACGTACGCATTCGGCGGCATCGTAAAACTGGGCGCAATCATCTACGCCTGCTGGTCTCCGTTGCTGGTCCTGCTGTTCCCGGGCGTGATCTGGTGGGATACTCGCCAGCAGCTCTTGCAGTACAACGGCTTACCCAATGCCTTGTCGGAGGGCGCCGTTACCGATCACCATCCAGTGCTCGATACCTATCTGTACGGATGGTTTACCGACCTGGGCCGTGCGCTGGGAAGCGTTGATGCTGGGGTGTACGCCTTCTGCCTGGTACAGGCGTTTCTGACGGCGTGTGCCTTGGCTTGCTGCCTTGTTTTGGTACGCCGTATGGGCGGCGGACGTGGCGTTTGCCTGGCACTGCTGGCGTTTCTGTGCCTGTATTGGCACCTTCCCATTTATGCCTCGGCCATGGCGAAGGACGCCACATTCCTGCCGTTTTTCCTGCAGTTCTCGGTTGCCTCCATTGAGGTTATGCGTTCGAGGGGGCAACTCCTGAGGGCACCCGGTTTCCTTGCTGTATACGTTGCACTTCTGCTTCTGGTTTCGCTGACGCGTAAGACCGGCCTGATTCTCGTATTGGTTGTCCTGGTTGTCGTGTTCCTCAAGGTAACGGGTCGGCGCGGGCGAGTTGTCGTTGCGGCAATGGCGGTCGGCGCTTCTTTGTTTATGGCGGTTATCGTGCCCAGGGCCGTGCTTCCCGCTTTGGGGTGCGAGCCTGGTGGCAAGCAGGAGGTCTACGGTCTCATGTTTCAACAGTCCGCGTTGCTGATGCGTGACCACGGGGACGAGCTTCCGGAATGGCAGCGTCAAGAGATCGAGCGCGCCATCGGGGAGGATGGTAAAAACAACTACACGTGGTTTTTAACCGACTCCGTTAAAGACCCCACGTTTGGTAAGGCCGACGAGCTCGATTTTGCAGCCTATTTTGGCGCTTGGGTAGCGGGGCTCCTGCAGCATCTACTTTGTTATCTCGAGGCGTATCTGGGAGTGCAGATTGGCTGGTATGCCATGCCGGCGGCGGGAAGCGAGGCCTTGTCGCCCTATGTGACTCCCGTCGATGGGCACAACGTGAGCCATGTGTTTCCTCGCTCGCGGGACCTGGGATTAAGCTGGTCCGATGCGACCTTGGGTCGCAGTGTCGAGTCGCTCGTCGCATGGTTTCAGTCGACGCCGGTCGGCATGCTTGTCGGCGCCAAGGCGCTTTGGTCGACCTGGGGTATGGCGTTTCTGCTGCTGGAGATAAAACGTCGTGCGCCCCAGAAACTCTATCTGATGGCGCCACTCGTTGCGGCAAACCTTGTTCTTTGGATCTCGCCGACGTCGTACACGACCGAGTCGATGCGCTACCTGCTGCCGTTGTTGTTCTGGCTGCCCGTGAGCGCAGCGATGACTTTTGCCAGCGTTGCATCGACCGAATAAAGCGGGCCCGCG
>OLNN01002329.1_pt1 | contig 13633 bp, 8 predicted proteins | sample 1672141 | NCBI WGS metagenome assembly OLNN01 (sample SAMEA3136652, study PRJEB25190) | human gut metagenome | biome: human gut; feature: human-associated habitat; material: faeces | place: Austria | collected 2013 | reverse complement strand
GATACCCTTGGCGATCTTCGCCTTTCGATTCTTATTTCGGAACGATCCGCAGGCTCTTGGGCAACCTAGAGCGCATCGCTTGTTATGCGGTCCACTTCAGCGCTTCAGGATTCCATTCAAGTCCTTCAACCTCCCGCCTTATCGCCGGGTCGACACATGCCTTGACAATCTCCTCGGCGTCGGCAGCTCCAAGCCATCGGTCGGGAATCTTCGCCTCGACGGCCGCCTTCCTATACGCCCCCTTGCGGGATCCGCGCCAAGAATCCGGCACCTTGAAGGCATGAAGCCCGACAATTCCCCTCATCCCCGCCTCCCTCTCGATCGCCCTCGAGAGGTCGGAGCCCGCCATGCCGTACCGGGTCACGTGGAGCACGAGGTCGACGAGGTCCTTCACCCGGCTCGACTCCCTTCCTCCGGGATAGACCTGCATGGTGGCGCACACCTTGTCCGCCACGGTCCTCTCCACGGGATAGATCAAGTAGTCGAATACAACCAACCCGTTCACATCAAGCCTGTTCGCGGGAGTCACCAGATCGGCCTTCCCGAGCTCAACAGGATCGGCAACGAGGTCGATAGCTATCTCCGACTTGTGCCTAGTCCCGTCGAGGACGACGTCAAACCTCACTCGGCAGCCATCTCGGTACTCCTGGGTCGCGGCTATCTTGTCCGCCGAGACAAACCGGAACTCCAGGCGGTCGCCGAGGTCCTTGGAGGCAAGGCGCTTAAGCTCCTCAAGGGCAGCCTCCAGACTGCCGCCCCTATAGAGAAAATCCGTATCGGTCGTGTAGCGGGCTTCAACGGTCCTGGCGAGGATCCCCCTGCCGCCCTTGAGCACGAAAGGCTTCCTCTCTTCGCTGAAAATCCTCTCCAGCAGCCTGCCGACGTAGAATCCCTCCACGGCACGCCCCACGTCCTGACCGGACTTCTTCGCCGCCGCCTTGACCGCCTGCTCCAGCGCCAGCGCGCTCCGATACTCCCTGGCCATCACGCCTCCTCATTCGCGGTGCCAGCTGGCCCGTTGTCCCCCTCCGGCGCATCGGGGAGCATCGCCGCTTTTGTCAGCGCCGTAGCGACACCCTCGACGTCGGGTTTCGGAAGCGCCCCCGTTGCCGCCGTGAGCTCCCCAACAAGCGCCTTTGCCCCGAAATGCCCCGTTTCCCCGCCGACCTCGAGGCGCAGATTCCCAATCGAGTCGATAAGCGTCCTCTGCAGCGTCTCCAGACTGGACGGAAGCCCGGAACCACTCAGGGCGTCCAGGAATAGGGCGGCCGTATCCCTCATTGCCGTCTGGAACGCCTCGCTTTCGCAAATATCGGCAACCGCGCCCTGCAGGGCCTCGTGCGCCCTTTCGACCAGCACGTCGGACACGTTGCGGAGGATGAGATCGGCCGCGAAGGACTCGCCCCCCTCGGGGAAACCGTACCGCGACGCAACGGGCCCGAGGAGCTCCGCGAGTCTCTCGAAGTCGAACGTGTGAGCGCATCTCCTGGCCGCGTCCCGCATGAACCCGTCGACAAGGGAGGGATCCTCGTCAAGCCGCAGAAGATCGAATACGGTCCTCTCAAAGCTTGTCGTCGGCAGCCCGTCGACCATCACGATGTCGGACTCGTCAAGCGAGCATGTCAGAAACCTCATGTCGTCGCGAACCGTCTGCTTCCTAGAGGCGGCGATGAAGGTGTAGGGCGACAGGTGGAAATCGCCGGCGCCCAGAGCGGCGGCGGCCGTCCCCGCTGCGACGACGGCATCGAAGGGTCTTTTGGCGAGACGCTCCGCAGCGGTCTTCTTGGGGAAGGCCGAGAGCCATGCTGCCTTGAGGTCGGCGTTCGCGGGCTCGCTCCCCGCAACGAACCGGTAGACCCCGTAGCACATGGGCTCAACGTGCATGGCATCCACCATACGCGAGACCTGGTTGCGCCTGAGTCCGATGGCCTGCGCTTGGGCGGTGGTGAACATCCCCCATTGCGAGGCGGCGAGCTGCTCCAGCTCCGATATGTCTGATTGCTTTACCATACTTTGATAGTTTACATCAATGTAAACGAACTCAGTATCAAAATGGCTACTGAGGAGCAATCACCGATACTCCTGCCCGTGGTCATGTAGACGCTTCTGACGTTTGAAGGCGTCCAGATGACTCCTCGCCCTTGTTGATAATCATTGGGACAGAATGGATGGCTTCATTAGGGCACAGTTCGTTCGCAGCGTGCAGCGAATCGATCCCCCATCACAACTCGAGGATGAATCATCCTGGCACGGGAGAATCGATTGACAGCATCCACCTCATATGGCTATGCGACGCGCTTTAGCTACTCGCCCCCAACCCGCAGCAGATAGATATTCCCCTCATCGGCCATGAGCAGCATCGTACCGTTATAGAGCCCGTCGATCATATGGATGTTATCGACAAAGGGATGACGCTCTACCGGCCTCACCTCAAGTATCCGTTTCATAAGTTGCTCAGTCATATCGGTCTGAACCGTTTCGAGATCCTTGCCCACATGCTCCGCCATCTCATCTAGCGGAGCAATCTCCTTCAAGGGAGTCTGGGAAAGAAGACCTCCCAGTGCCTTACTCGCCGCCGACAATCCGCCAAGCGCCATAGTGTCGAGGGAACCGCGGGAGAGGTCTTCGATAGCGTCATAGCTTTTTGAATACAACTCCCGATAGGCAAGGTCTCGCTCGTCGATACCCTGAGCGACCGATGCCAGATAGCCGGAATCATAGTTCTCGAGAAGAACAACTTCCAGGAACGACGAGAACGCGTAGAGATGCAGCGCCAGCTGGTACTCCTTAAGGTCGTCCACAACCTTCCCCATGCGATCCTCAGCTTCCCTATGGATATGAAGAGGCCCGCCCGCGCCGAGCGCGCGAGACACCTGGGCGCGCAGCTGAATGATGCTGCGCTCGGCTTCCTGTCGGATTCTCTGAACCTGAATATGCTTGTTCGTCTTATAGGTCTCGTTGTTCCAGTTAAATCGATAGTTGGTTAGGATATCCGTCAACGTCTCCAGATCGCCGCGAAGAGCTGCTTTGTCTTTTTGCCTGAGGTATTCAAGCATCTCCTCCTGCGTCTCCTGGATCGCATCGAGCTTTTGATTGACCTGCAAAAGCATCGCGGCCATGAAGAGCGTGGTGGGGTCATACGGCATAGCGGTTGTCATCTGCGCAGATTGAGCGGCGACCTCGTGAAAGCGCACCTGGTCAAAACCATGGGCCGCGCTTACCGTAGAGCCGAGCAATCCCGTTCCGTCTTTGAAGGCCTGCATCTGGCTAGCGAACACCGGGGCTCCGCCTGCCGTAGTGGCGCTGAACAGATTGCCCGCGGTTGGAATCTGAATGGTTTGGGCAACGGTGCGCACGGCATTCGGCAGGGATGAAAATGCGGTACCCAGCGAAAGAATCTCATTAACCGGAAGCTTGATGGTATGAGCGACATCGACTGCGATATCGGTCGAGCCGGGATCATAGCTAAGGCCGGAAACCGCCCGTGCTATCTCCTGCTTTCTCTCTCCGACTCCAAGCCCATTACCCTCCGGATCGTTAATGTTCTCAATCTCTTCCATAATCAGCCCCAAATCAAATAGCAGCAATCCGTACAACCAGCGTCGTTCTCAATGCCTAATCCTCGGACAGACGCGCCACCGCTCTCATCTTGATAAGCGAGTCGGCTAGCCACCGATACAGCTCGCTCCAATTCAATGGTCCGATGTCAACGTTGTGACGTAGCAAGAGCTGATGCGACTTTTCGTTGCTATCGTTCCAAATCAGCTCGCTCCCGGACTCCAAGAGCATCTTCTCCACGTCTTCTCGCTTGTTCACGAGCTTCTCGTACAAACTGATCTTCGTGAAGTAGAGATCCGTTCCGATCCAACCGTCACGGCGGGCAACAAGGGCTGTCGAGTGGCATCCAGCAACGCGAATCCCAAACGTCACGTACCAGCCGCGCTGCTCGCCACGCTTTGTCTGGTCTCCGTACACCTCGGTGAAGTCCGCACGCTCGGCGCAGTAGTCAAAGAAGCCATCCCAGAAGGCGACCCGGAACTCGAATCTGCTCATCTGGCTACCGCGCGCCACGAGCACCTGTGTCCGCACGTCCGCCAAGCTCCGCCCGCTTCCCTCGACATGCCAGTACTTCCAGCCGTTAATGGATGATCGAGCTCCCGTCTTCAGCTCCTTTGCGCGGGCAGCAGCACGTGAAGGGCTCTCGTACTCCTCTCCGTTCTCAAGAAGAATCGAATAGTTCTGGGTCACCCTCGCCCGCACGGGAACTCCCGCCTCAAAGGAAACCAGCGTTTCATCGGGCTTAATGCCGCCAGCGGCACAGATCATCCGGAACGTCATGGGGCGCTTGCTGGCCTCAAGGTCTCCCCTTGTCGGCTTGCGACAAATAACCATCCCAGCGGGCAGTTCCGGCATCGGCCAAACCTGCAGCGCACGGGCGACGAGCTTCTCCGCGCGATCATGGATGAGCTTCTCATTCCAGACGTCTGTGTCGCGAAGCCCCTTGGATATCACCAACATCTCGTTGTCGAACCCTCCGATTGCCCGCGCCTTCTTCTCAGCAAACGAGGCATCGGAGAGCTCGGAATTGTAGGCGGTAAGGGTGAGATTGCCCAAAGAGTTCAGCATCTCCACGTGAACCCGTTCACAATCCGCTCCCAGCATGCTTCGCCACTCCTCATGGGCGAGGGCGTTTCGCGGCATGATGTGCTCGATGGTATACGCCCCATTCGCAAAGTTGACGGGGCTTTTTGGGTGATAGCTGTTCTCCAGCGTCGACAGGAGGTAGAAACTCCGACGGAACACATAACAGTCGCGCGTCATAAGCGCCCGTCTGAACTCCGTATCATCGGGCATGCGGCGGGCTGTTCCCTCCTCGCCCAGCAAAACAGCAAGGTACGCTTCGCGATAATCGCCGCCCTCGTCTTGCACTGCACGCAGCCGCGAAATCACCGAAGAGAAGAACTTGTTCAGGCTGTTGGTCGGAATGTCGCAGACCACGCGCCTAAAGAGATACGTTTCGGTAACACGCAGCATAGATATGAGGCCATCGCGCGAAAGCGATCCATCCCCCTCGTTATAGTCTTCGAGGAACGACATGAGCAGGGGATTCACCACGGAGACGTCGAGGGAGGCAATGCGTCTGAAAAGGGAGCGCATCTCCTTGTCGTCGCACGACCCCGTCGTGATACACGCATAATGATTCGCGAAACGACGTATTTCTTTCAGAAGATCGGGCATCCGGCCAGCACGGTCAAACCCGTTGTCAAAAACATGCCGCTTGAACAAGCGGTACACATCGCGCGAAACAATAGGGCTGGGGGCATAGATCACGGTAAGCCAGTTGCGGAGAAACTCGTCAAAAACCTGATCGTAGCCGTCTGCTCCAAGCGTTTCCTCGATCTTCCGCCAATAGTTTGCGTAGAGGGACTTCTGCTCGTCTACCGGAAGACCCATGAGTACGAAATTGCGCACCAGATCCGCGGTGGAGAGATCCTTGCCGGTTGAGTTCATCGACTCGAATATGAGCTGGGGGTTATCCTGCCCCTGCGCCAACGAGATGGAAACGACTTCGAGTCGCTGAATGCCATCCCAAACCACGTTGACATCCTCGATCCCACGCAACCAGGAGCGGAAGAGGTCCAGATTCTCCACGATACGGTGAGCATCGGGCTTAACGTCGATGTCGGGGTTCTCAAGATGATCGACAACGGAGCGCAGCGTCGCCTCGTCACCCTGCGAAAGAGTCAGGCGATAGTGGTCCTCCCCCATTTTGAACGGAGAGACCAGGTAACCGCTAATCATAATCTCGTCAAACGAGAAGTGCGAGACCTCGTCAGGGTAATCGCGAGCATACTCCGCAAGGGCTACCAGCAAAAGCGTGAGGGTTGTGATGCGCTGCTGTCCATCAATCACCAATAGGCGGCTCACTCCTGAGAGATTGTATTCGCCATCGAGCACCATCACTACGGAGCCTGTGAAGTGCGACCCAGACCCCCTGCGCCCGATAGCAAGAATATCCTCCCAAAGCTGACGGCATTGCTCTTCATCCCAAGAATAGGGACGCTGGTAAACAGGGATGACCATCCGCTGGTTTGCAGAAGTAAGCAGGCTGACGATAGATTGCGGCCCAGCGTTCAAAGCGCTACCCCCTCATTCGAAGCCATGGCAGTGGCTTCGATTTTACGCCGTGGGGGACATTTGGGATGACATCAAGCCGGTGAAGTACGGCTTTGTCGATAGACGCTAGAGCACATTTCAGCGATAGAATCTCAATAAGCGATAAGAAAGCCATCGTGCAGGAGGCCCCATGCCCATCCCGAAATACAACGAGTTCTACGGCGCCGTGCTCAACTTCTTGTCCGACGGGCTGGAGCACACCTCCCGTGAGATGATCGGCCCCATCTCCGACGCCTTCTCCCTTACGGTGGAGGAGCGCGCGGAGAAGCTTCCCAGCCAAACCCAGACGGTGGTCTCCAACCGAATAGGCTGGGCCCGAACCTACCTCAAAAAGGCAGGGCTCATCGTCAGCCCGAAGCGCGGGATCTTCGCCATCACCGACCGCGGGCGGAGCGCCTTGGCATCGGGAGAGGCAATCACCAACGAATACCTGTCCCGCTTCGATTCGTTCAAGGACTTCATCGGTCACCCGAGCGCAGACGTCGAAAACGACGGCAAAACCGACCCGCAGCCGACCGTCGCCGCAGAAACTAAAGAAAGCACGCCGGACGAGGCCCTTGCCCAAGCGCTCGCGCAAATCAACGAGCAGCTCGCCGACGACCTTCTCGACGAGGTCATGAAGATCTCCGACCAGGCCTTCGAGCAGTTCGTACTCGACCTCATGACCAGCATGGGGTATGGGTCGGTCGACAACGCCACGCAGGTCACCCCGTTTGCCGGGGACGAGGGCATAGACGGCATCATCATGGAGGACAAGCTCGGGTTCGACCTGATCTACGTCCAGGCGAAGCACTACGCCCCCGACCACACCGTGGGCAGGCCCGACATCCAGGCGTTCGTGGGTGCCATCGCCGGGCGCGACGGCAAGGGCCTCTTTGTGACCACCTCGAAGTTCAGCAAGCAGGCACGTGAGTACGCCGAGCGTCAGCACATCGTGCTCATCGACGGCCAACGCCTCGCCGAGCTCATGATCGAGCACGACTTTGGCGTGTCCACGCGCAAGGTGTACAAGGTGAAGACGGTCGACACCGACCTGTTCAACGGGTACCTTGAGGAATAACACACCCCACAGTTCTACAATGGGATATCAGCTCTTTCATGGCCATTCCTTAATGTGCTAGCTAAAAATGGAAATGCAAGCGCATCTCTAGAACTCTATTGGCCGGTACCTCGATATCTTGAAATCCAGCCTGAGGCGCTTATTCGGAAACACGACAGATGTTTGATACCTCCTAGCGCTGGCCCACATTCAGGACACCATGCCCCAACATAACAACCCATCCCTTAGCCAAGCGCTCAGATAGCAAAGAACATCTTCTTCATATCGCAGACAATTGAAAGAGCCTGAAGATCGGTCTCCCCCATCTCATCAATCATTTCCAATGCCCTCCATAGCCACTTGTCCTTATTTTGAGAAGAGTATGGCCCATCCTCTAAAACCGTCTCCAGCTCCCCGGTCCCCACTATCAGCAAACCGTGGCTAATGAATAATTGCCTATATTCTTCAAATTGATCAACTAGTCTCTGGAATGAAGGGGAGCATGTAGGCCACTCCGTTGATACGCTTTTATATTCTTGCTTCCACTCGTCCGATTTTCTGGAGCGATCTTCCGCTCCCCGCGAATCCTTCTCATCGCTCTCGGACACAGGATGACATCTCTTCGCCTCTTCCTGCATCTTCTTTATTAGAAGATGCAGTCCTTGCTTGCCCGCATCAATCTTCAAGGCCCTAAGTATCAACTTTAGCTTTTCCCAGTTATTCACCAAATCAAAATCAAGGATGGCGCGACACGGAATGCCCATGCTGGTAAACAATTCTATGTGCGGATGCGCGAGATCCTTTCCAAATATCGGAATAATCGGACAATCTTCCATGATTCCCAACTTATCAAGTAGGGCCTGATAAACCAGCCTATCTGAATCGTCCTCGACTAATATCACCGATTTGGCAAATAGCCCATCTATTGCCGAAGATTTTGAGAACCGCTTGTTGCTTGCAATATTATGGAGCAGCGCTCCTTCCACGCTTTTTGCCGCGTTACCAGCAGCCGCCTCCGCCTGCCCGTTTAACCTCAATAGGCCGATGCTCTCAAAATTCTTTTTTTCAACTATTGCCATGACTCCCCGGATTAAATCCGAGCTATGAGTTGCAATGAATATTTGGCAATCTGGAGTAATCGACTGGCCGATAATAGCTCCAAGTTGATATGCCTGAACCGGATGCAGAAAAGCCTCAGGCTCATCTATGAGAATAATCGGACGATTACCACTCTTGAGCGTCAAGAATGTAATTACGAAGCCTTTTAACCCATCTCCTTCATTATCTAGAAGATTTGCCTGATAAAGCAATTCGTTATACTCGCTCGTCTTTTTTGAGCTTTCCCAGTATTTTGAAAAGTCTCTTCCCACTCGAAACTTCAATAATTGGCTCGATTCTCGGTCAAGGCACACGTCTTTTCTAAACAGTTTTTTGCAGGTCTCAGACAACTCTTCAAGCACATCGTCATGGAACTGAATGGAAGAGAGGAAGTTTGTTTGCGCGTCTATCCGTCCAAACTTACGCTCGCCGTAAGCCATCAGAGCTCTATCAATTGGAGCACTATATGTAACGAGCGATGCGCCAGCATACTCCAAAAGCTCGGCAAGCCTTTCTCCACGGGAAGCGTCAACGTTACCATCGTAAAGAGCTGCCGCATATGAACCCCAATCATTGTCGATACAAATGCTTGGAACATACTGGTCCGGCCCCTGAACTCTTCCTTCTTGATCAAAGACGATACCCGTAGAGCAATAATCGATATTTCTGTAGCCATTCACCGTTTTTACCATTCGACGTGACAGATGATATGCACGATCGAACTCTTCAAACGAAGTCGGACTATCAAGGTCAATTGAGTTGCATATTACTTTCTTTTCTTGGCTTAGACGATCTTGTCTGGGGTATATCGTATCCCTGATTTCCCGGAGAGGCTTACTCTTTCCGGAGCTGTTTGCTCCGATAATGATGTTCAGTTGTTTAGGGACATATTTGATTGGAGGCAGTTCCCCGTTTGCTATTTGGATCTCGTTTATTTTGAATCTGTAATCCACTACGACCCACCGCCTTTATATAGTTTTCCGCTTAGAAGCACTCGCCAATCTTTCAATCCAAGTATGTCATCAAAATCAATCATCTACTACTCAACTAATTACACGCTGGCCTACACCAACAGACACAGCGCAGGCGTCACCGCAGTTTGGACATCTAGGGACACGATAATCTGCCTCCAGCCCATATAGCCACATCTGAACGCATCAGCTTTTTTGGCTTCGCCACAGCAGCTAAATCAATCACAATTGCCAACCGTTAATGAATTGCAGCTCTTTCATTCCTCGAAAAAAAGATGCAAGTCGATGCGGCAATAATCGTGTCGCTTCATGAAAGCGGGGCTTTCGTTTGCTTCCGAGCAGGAAATACATTCCCTTCAGACCAATTGCCCCGAGTAGGCAACACGAAGCCCTAAACTCAGATAGAGTCAATCCATGCCAAAACATATAATTGTCCGCAATGCACTAATCCAACGATAAGGATTCCCACATGCCTCCAACCCAGGACGCGCAGCGTACCGAGCTGCATAAGACCATCTGGTCCATCGCTGACGACCTGCGCGGCAGCGTGGACGGCTGGGACTTCAAGCAGTACGTGATCGGCACGCTGTTCTATCGGTTCATCTCCGAGAACCTGACCGACTACCTCAACGAACAGGAGGGCGACGGATTCGACTACGCGACCCTCCCCGACGAGGAGGCCGAGAACGGGCGCGCGGAGACGGTCAACGAGCGCGGACTCTTCATCCTGCCGAGCGAGCTTTTCGCCAACGTCCGCCGCGACGCCCTTGCCGGTAAGCACGACGAGGACCTGAACGAGGTCCTGGAGCGCATCTTCAAGAACATCGAGGCGAGCGCCGCGGGCACCGACAGCGAGGACGACCTCAAGGGGCTTTTCGCCGACTTCGACGTGAACAGCGCCAAGCTGGGCAACACCGTGCTCGAGCGCAACAAGAAGCTCAAGATCCTGCTGGACAAGATCGGCTCCATGGACCTGGGCAGCCGCTACCAGGACAACCGCATCGACGCCTTCGGCGACGCGTACGAGTTCCTCATGAACATGTACGCCAGCAACGCCGGCAAGTCGGGCGGCGAGTTCTTCACCCCGCAGTACGTCTCCACCCTGCTCACCAAGATCGCTCTGGCGGGTAGGACCAGCGTGAACAAGGTGTACGACCCTTGTTGCGGATCAGGGTCGCTTCTGCTTAATACTGCCAAGCAGATTGGCGCGGCGAACGTGCGCGAGGGCTTCTTCGGCCAGGAGATCAACCTGACCACCTACAACCTGTGCCGCATCAACATGTTCTTACACGATATGAACTTCGATCATTTCAGTATCAAGCTCGGCGACACGCTGAAGGACCCCCAGCACTGGGACGACGAGCCGTTCGAGATGATCGTCTCCAACCCGCCCTACTCTATCAAATGGGAGGGCAAGAACAACCCGCTCAACATCAACGACCCACGTTTCAGCCCCGCGGGCGTGCTGGCACCCGCCAGCAAGGCGGACCTCGCCTTTACCATGCACATGCTGAGCTGGCTTTCCGCCGATGGCACCGCCGCCATCGTAGAGTTCCCGGGCGTGCTCTACCGCGGAGGTGCCGAGGGCAAGATCCGCACGTACCTGGTCCAGAACAACTTTGTGGACACGGTCATCCAGCTGCCGCCAAACCTTTTCTACGGCACCACCATCGCCACCTGCATCATCGTGCTCAAGAAGTCCAAGAAGACGAGCGACGTGCTCTTCATCGACGCGTCCAAGGAGTTCGTGCACGTAGGCAACCTCAACAACCTCTCCGATGAGAACATAGAGCGCATCTACCGCACCCACATGGACCGCGAGGAGGTCCAGTACTTCAGCAAGCTCGTGAGCAACGACGACATCGTGGCCAACGACGCCAACCTCTCCGTAAGCTCGTACGTGGAGCAGGAGGACACCCGCGAGAAGATCGACATCAAGGAGCTCAATGCTCAGATAGAGCAGATTGTTGCCCGCGAGAAGGAGCTGCGCCGCGCCATCGACGCCATCGTGGCGGATTTGGAGGCGCAGGGATGAGCAGGATCGACGAGCTTATCGAACAGCTTTGCCCTGATGGAGTGGAGTTCAGAACGCTGCGTGATGTAGCCTCATACTCTCGAAACCGAATCGATTCCAGCGAGCTCACCCCAGGATCATATGTGGGAGTTAATGAGCTCTTGCCCAATTTTCAAGGACGCACTCTGGAGGTGCGTGACCCATCCGAAACGAAGTGCATCGAGTTTTCCCGAGACGATATTCTCCTAGGCAACATTCGCCCATATCTAAAAAAGATGTGGCTTGCCAACTGTTCGGGAGGAACCAATGGAGACGTTTTGGTCATTCGCATAAAAGACCGGACACATTTATCTCCAAAGTTCCTTTGGCAAGTTCTCGCTAGCAGCAACTTTGTAAACTACAACATCCAGCATTCCCATGGTGCAAAAATGCCTCGAGGGGACAAGGCCTCGATTCTCGGCTACAAAATTCCACTACCCCCCATGGAAATCCAAAAGGAAATCGTGGAAATACTAGACTCCTTCTCAGAGCTCGAGGCAGAACTCGAGGCAGAGCTCGAGGCCCGAAAGCAACAGCATCAAATATGCCTCGATAGGCTTTATTCGTTCAATGGACAAATCCATTTTTCGAACCTTGGCTCTTTGATTATTGATCTAAGAACAGGGCTAAACCCAAGAAATAATTTCAAACTAAATACCAAAGGGGCGACCGGCTATTACATCACCGTTCGGGAACTGGATGGAAGAACAATAAAAATTACTGAAAAGACCAACCGAGTCGACAACAAGGCGCTCTCTTTGATTGATCGCCGTTCTCATCTCCGAGCGGGAGATTTGCTTCTATCTGCAACTGGAACAATTGGGAACACAGCCCTCGTGAAGAGCACGCCTACGAACTGGAACATTAAGGAAGGCGTGTACGCCATTACTCCAGACACTTCTAGAATGTCTGCCGAGTTTCTCATGTACTGGCTAAAGACTAGTGCCGCTCGCAATGCCCTTGAGAGAATGGCAGAGGGAGGTACCATCCGAAGCGTATCCATGAAAAAACTGCGCGAATTACAGATACCCGTCCCATCGATTAATGAACAACACCGCATCGTCTCCATCCTCGACAAGTTCGACGCACTCGTGAACGACCTCTCATCCGGCATCCCCGCCGAAATAGAGGCACGCCGTAAACAATACGAGTACTATCGAGACAAGCTCCTCACCTTCAAAGAGAAACCCGGAGACTAGCCATGCCCTCGAGCGACATCGAATACGATTCATCGGACCGTCGAACCCTGGACGTCGAGTTCGCCTCGGCCCCCGAGGCCCCGCAGGCGTCCGTCCTCGACGACCTCCCCCGCGATGTCTCATTCGATGTGCTCGCCACGGGCGGCCAGGCAACCGTGTGCTCCGTAAGCCCGCTCGACGGCCCCCGCTCCGAGGGCTACCAGAGCGAGGCCGCGCTCGAGCATGCCTTCATAGAGCAGCTCCAGCGCCAGGCATACGAGTACGTCACCTTTGCGGACGAGGCCTCCTTCAAAGCCAATCTGCGCCGCCAACTGGAAGTCCTGAACGGTTATCACTTCACCGACGGCGAATGGAAGCGCTTCTTCCGCACCAGCATCGCCGCCGCCAACGAGGGCATCGTGGAGAAGACCCGTCGCATCCAGGAGGACTACATCCAGCCCCTCCAACGCGACGACGGCACCACCCGCAACATCCGCCTCATAGACAAGCGCAACATCCACAACAACCGCCTGCAGGTCACCAACCAGTACACACAGGACGGTGGAAGCTATGAGAACCGCTACGACGCGACCATCCTGGTGAACGGCCTGCCGCTTGTGCACGTGGAACTCAAGCGCCGCGGCGTTGCCATCAAGGAGGCGTTCAACCAGATCGAGCGCTACCAGCGCGACAGTTTCTGGGGAGGCTCGGGGCTCTTCGAGTACGTGCAGATCTTCGTGATCAGCAACGGCACGCATACCAAGTACTATTCCAACACCACGCGCTGGTCCCACCTCAAGGAGATGCAGGGCAAGCGCCCCGGCGGCAAGAAGACCTCCAACAGCTTCGAGTTCACGAGCTGGTGGGCAGCAGCGGACAACGAGCCCATCCGCGATCTCATCCCCTTCACCAAGACGTTCTTCGCCAAGCACACGCTGCTCAACATCCTCACGCGCTACTGCGTGTTCGACACCGAGCAGGTGCTTAAGGTCATGCGCCCCTACCAGATCGTGGCAACCGAACGCATCCTCAACCGCATCCTCATCTCCGAGAACGACAAGTCCATGCTGGGCACCACGCGCGCCGGCGGCTACGTGTGGCACACCACCGGATCGGG
>OLNN01002316.1_pt1 | contig 13695 bp, 15 predicted proteins | sample 1672141 | NCBI WGS metagenome assembly OLNN01 (sample SAMEA3136652, study PRJEB25190) | human gut metagenome | biome: human gut; feature: human-associated habitat; material: faeces | place: Austria | collected 2013 | reverse complement strand
TTCGGAGGAACGATACTCGAAAATGATCTCCGCCTGTGGCAGATACTTGATGATCGCCGCGTTCTTGCCGAACAGGATCAGGGCTGCATACGTCACGCCGTCATCCGTGATCGCACCGCAGTCATGGAGAAGCTGCTGCTTTGACAGCGTGGCAAGCTGCTTTTTGCCGCTCTTTTCGATCCACTTGGCGCGGAAGTTTTCAATGGCGGTCTCGTCCAAATCATCGACCGTTGCCCCGGCACAGATCGTCCCGGAGAAATCGCCGCCGGTCTCTTCATAGATGCTGCGGCGCATATCCTCCGGCATGGGCTTGAGCGTATCGCCTTCGTAAATCCACGCTACGCCATCATATTGTACCGGCAAGCCGATTGGACGGCTCTTCACGTCGAAGACCAGAACCCGCTTTCCTTCGTAGTTGAAAAGCTGAAAATCAACATTGACCTTCAATTTCTCGATCAAGCCCATGCGGGTACGCTCCGGCTGGTCAAAAGCCGCGCTTCCGACCACGCTGCGGGGTCTCTTATCCGTGATGCCAAACACCAGCTTACCGCCGCCATTGTTCGCCAAAGCGCAGCAGCACTTCGCCGCCTCTCCAAAGTCAAACCGATTTTTGGCTTCCTTGAATTGGACGTGTTCGCCCTCTTTGGCTTCCAGAAGCTCTTGGACAGTTTCTAAATATGGCATAGCGTTTCTCCTTTGCGGCTATTTTCGCCTAATTAGCTTGTCAAATTGGCTGTTTTCTGTTTCACATATACAGTCCAAATCTAACTGTTTAATGCTCGCAGATAGAATTTGTTTTGTCTGTTCTTGCATCCACGGAGAAAAAGTAATTACTATTTTCTCTAATTTTGCGAAGTCGATAGGAATGAGTAAATAATCAAAATTTGGAATTTCAACTACTTCAACATTGTCTTTGATTGCTGAATCGGTATGCTGAAAATCAGCAACAATCCTGACTTCATTTTGAAATTTCCAATCCTCTGATTTCACCGATGCCAACGTTGTCCAGTTGATTAAGTTCTTTGCTGGTAGTTGATAACTTGCAATCTCCAAATCGCTTTTGTAAACGATCGGCATGGTGGCTATGTGAACCCACACAAAAGGATAAGGCATATGAAAGTCCGTGGTAAGCTGTGAGTGAAAACTAACGGGATCAGCTCCGCTTCGGCATCCTTTTACAAAGCGCCCTCTGTCAATCAGCAATTCGTGAAAGTCTTTAGTGTTCGTGTTCCGAGGAATAACAAATTGAATCCTAACACCATACTTGTCATTTGAATACATATTCCACAATGGAATATTCTCGTCTTTATTATGATCAAAGCAAGAAACATATGGTAGCGCTTCATCATTGTCGATAAGTGGTTGCAGATAAGCCTGTTCTTTCAAATCGTCAACATTCTTAATGCAGTTTGCTTTTAACTCACGATTTTTCAGAATGCACATCAGCGCCTCAATATCGGTGTATTGAGAAAATGAAAACCACTTTTTCGCTTCTTCCTTAATGGCTCTGCTATCGCAATCAAAGTCTCCAATCACGGGGATTCGCATTCCAACTTTCATCATCGCACCTCACACCAGCGGATTCCGCTTAAAATCCCACGAGCTTTCATCAGAGTCCCAGTCTGCTTTTGAAATGATAATGTTTTGCTCAACAATATCCGAAACTTTTTCGTTTTCATTAAGTGCAACTGGAACATTTGCAATATTCCCGGGTTTACAATCGATAGTCGGCGCTAACACTGCCAGTATTTCTTGTACGACTTTGGAGTTCATCAAACCTAAACAATAGAATTCTATTTTACCATCAATATAGCAGGCAGGTCCCTTGTTGTTATACAACACATCACTCCCTATATCACGCATTGAGAATTGACCTGAAGTCAAGTATGTCCAAGTAATAGCAGGAGAAAAGAACAATTCTGTATTGCTTATGGTTGCGCCCTTGGCTTGTTTCAGTAATTTGCCATCTTTTCCCCATTTGCAAACATACTCAATTTCCATACCATTTTCTATATGAGCCGCCTTTTGCCATTTTGTGCCATTGAAGGTTTTGGGGATCACCTCTTTGCAAATGTTCGTCATTACGGTTTGTTTCATGCCAAAGGCGTAAGAATGTGTCATTATCACCAGTCTTAATACCTTCAACAGGTTTGCCTATGTTCTTCATCAACGGAAACCGTTGAAATGTCATGCAAAAATTCTCACTCACCCAATACGCCACGGGAGCGCCGGGAATCTTGGAAAAGTTGGTGGCTTTTGAGGCTCTATACCGTTCATTTACAGTCGGGAAAGCAAACGGAACGCCATTTTCGTCTGTTTCGTAATAGCAGATATAGTCAAACTGAGAATTATAGTCCCTGCAATAACGCTTATTAAAGATAACCGCCGCCGTTCCAAAGTTGATTCCGAGGCTTGTTCCACCCTTGCCCAAATAGGGCATATGAACCATATTTACGATCGTATGCGTGTTTACAATGTTCTGACGCATTTTTTCAAAACTGGACAGAAACATCCAGCTTTCCATCGTAATCATCGACACAAAGCCCTGCACATTTGCAAGCTGGAAACCGCGCTCGATAAAGCAGGAGAACAGGTCAGCTTTTGTATCCGGGAAATGATCTTTGACATACTGTGAAAGCCGAGCATTCATGCCGGAAGCACCCATATACGGCGGATTCGTCACCACCACATCATACTTCTGCGCCAGAACCTCGGCGCACCTGACCAGCGGCAGCAGTTCGTCCAACGCCGGTTTCTGCATCATATTGATGTCCTCGCGGATCTCGTCAAACCGGGCATACAGTCCGGCGAAGTCTACGGGTGTGATGTTCAGGATAGAGCCGTACTCTTTGGCGTCCCGCATTTCGGTAACAATGCTCTCAATGTCAGCTTTCAGCTTCGGGTCATTCTTGTGAAAATACTCGATGGTCATTGCCTGAATGCCGTTGCTCTCACGGATAGAGTAGATATTCGGCTGAATGCCGCGCGTGAGCAAACGCCGGTCATACTGCCGCGCTTTCATCATGACCGCAAAATAGGCAAGCTGCGCCGCACGGTCATCAATGTCGAGACCGTAAAGATTATTCTTGAGGATGCTCTGCGCCGCCTCGCGCTGATCCCAACCGGCGGAGGTATAAAGCTGCATCAGCACATCGAAAGCGTAGACAAGGATATGACCGCTGCCCATGCAGGGATCGATGATCTTGATCTCTTTCAGGCTCAAATCTTTATAAGATTTGCGAACTTCTCTTAGCCGCGCTTCTACATCAGGCTCTTGTTTTGCTTCGTCCAAATAATACTTCCAGTTTGTTTTGAAATAAGAAGCAAAATTATCTTCTGCGTCTTGTTCCGATGCAGAATCTACATATACAGTACTACCTTCCTGCCTTATCGGCACGCCTGCCGGGATATGCAAAGTTCCATCTTCCGCTTCCGCTTTAAGATGTTCAAGCCAAAGTCTGCCGAGCGAGTTTTCCACCATGTAGCGGACGATCCAGTCCGGGGTGAACAGCTGCGTTGCGGCAGGAATGCGCTCCTTCGTGATCTTGACGTTCTTCTTGAGCTGGGCAAAAGTATCGTCTTTCAGCTCGGTGTTGTAATACTGATACAGCCAGCCGATGATCTGGACGGCATCCTGCCAGTCCTCTTCGGGGATGTCGGAAACCATGTGACCAAGAACGCTGTCCTGACGGAGAATGTTGTTGGGCAGCAGCATTTCCGTGTAGCCGCCCATCCGTTCGAACATGACAGGAAGCGCACTGTTCAGCGCGTTGCACTGCGTCAGCAGCAGGTAGCGGTAGAGGGCTTCGGTGTCGTTGCTCTCGATATACTCCGCCACCTTGCCGCTGTCCAGTCCCGGCAGATCGAGGTGCAGCACGTCGTTCAGGATCTCCGGCTTGAACGCGCCGGATGCGTCCGAGAACACGCGGATATGGGAGGGCAGATAATTGTTGACCTCCATAAAGCGCAGGGCGATGAAGCGGTTGAACCAAGTGTAGGCAACCTCTTCCATGACCTGCTGATAGCCTTTTTCCTTGATTCTCCCGATGAGTTCCTGCCGCTGGGACTTTTCCTCCGCCGTCAGCAACCGCCCATTCAGGGTGTCCGCAGAGGCGTCACCAAAGCCGGACTCGTCAATTCCATATTGATAGGCACGTTGGGAAACCTGAGCGATCAGCTCGTTCCGCGCCCAGATCGCAAACTTCTGAATTGCGTTCTTGTTCATCTTCTGATACTCCTTTAGTTGATCTGCACGCCGTCGCAGCTTTCGAGCGTCTTCATGAGCTTTTCGCGGATCGCCTCGACGTACTTATCAATGTCTTCCTTGCTTTGCAGACGCTTGACTGAGCAGAGGTCATACCGGCGCACGGTCATGATCTTCGGGGGCTTCGGCGCAGGTGTTCCGGGTTTCGCGGTCGCTGCGGGCGCGGGCTTCTGCGCTTCCTGCTGACGGGAGGCGGACATGACCTCCATGCGGCGGCAGATCGTGTCCTTGTAGTTGAGAAGCTGCGTGATCATAGCGTCCAGCTCGGTGAGGGATGTCGCGGTTTTCGCCGCTTCGCGCTTGTTCACAAAATGATCGTCCGCCTGACGGAGCAACGCCCCGGCGTCCCGTGCTTCGCTGGCAAGCTGGTGAACATCCTGCATACACTGGCGGATGTTCTCAGCAACTTCCTCACGCTTCATATCCAGCAAGCCGTCGTAGGCGGTCTTGATTTTCTGGACAAGCTCCGGCAGCTCCCCGATGCGGGAATAGGGCTTTGGCATGGCAAGAATCGTGGACATCGTGCTGATGACGTTCAACGTATCTGCGTCCGCTGCGAAGTAGTCTCTTTCCTTGAGGATGCTGGCAAGGCGCTTCTTGGCATCGTCGAACACCGTCCGCTGCGCCTTGAAGAACATCTCCACGCCTTCCATATCCTCGGCGGAATCGAGAAGATCATCCTGCCGCTGCACCATTCGCTTGAGCAAGGCAACATTGTCCTTGCGCTGGCTCAGAACGTCGTTCATCAGGTCGCGGGCAGCAGTGACGGTTTCTTTTTCGGGGTAACGCTCTTTGGAGTAGAACTCGTCAAGGAGCTTCTGATAGTGGCTCTGCTTGGTTTCAAAAGTGTTCAGAACGAAGTGAATCAGCCCGTCCTCATCGGAGGGAATGTCCATCGCGCCCAGATAGTCCCGCAGGAAGTTGACGCTCTTGCGGATCAGCTCTTCAGAGGGGGCAATACGCCGCGCGACGATGGCTTTGTCGATCTCCGTCTTCTTGCGCAGGAAGTCCACCAAACGGCGCTCTTCCTTGCCAACAACCGCGCCGCCATAGTTGATCTGGATTTTCTGCTGGACGATTAGACGGGCAATCAGGGCTGCAATGTCGATTTCCTTCCAGCCGTAGGGGATCGCCTGATACCGGCGCTGCACATCTCCCATCGAGGTCTTGAGCATCTTCTGGTTTTGCAGCTCCAACCACTGGCTGATTTCATTGAGGGCGTCTTCGTTGTTTGCGCCCAGTCCGGTGAAGCCGACCTCTTCATACGCACCGTTGAGGATAGCAAGAATATCAGCGTCGCTGTCCACAAACTGATTGACCATGTTGAGCTTGGAATAGACGCTCTCGACAAGGCTCTTCATCGCCTCGTCCAGCTTGTCCTTCGCAGAGCCGTATTTCAGGTCAAGGATTTCGCCGTGGACATAGAACTTGCCCTCAACGATGGCTTTTTCGATCAGGCTGCGGGCGTGGCTTTCCAGTTTCCGCGCCTCGTCGTTGCGGTCCCGGATGATCCGCTGGATGCTCTCCGGCATCTGCGACACATTCCGCTGCTTGACATACTTGCGGATCTTCATCGCCTGTTCCAGCTCATCAAAGTAGGGCGTGTCCGCCGAGAGAACAACGATTGCCTCGTTGTTGACCTGCGAGTCCATGATAAGCCGCTGGTCTCCAACGCCGTAGAGGTCGCTTGCCACGGTGACGATGCGAAGCCGCATTCCGCCAGTGGACGCGCCGTTCAGCGTCTCGTCAACGTACTGATCGTAGGCAAAGTCATACTTGCCGTATTTATATTTCTTTGCCGGATAGATTTCGCCGTAGACCGTCTGAGAAATACTCTGGACGATCTGTGCGCTGTCAACCGGCGTATTCTTGATGTCGATGGCAATATCCTGTTCCTCATCCGTCAGGAAGGCGTAGGTATCGCCATTGCGGGAGATGTAGTTCTGAGACAGAAGGCGTTCCAGAGAAGCCGTGATGGATGCACGGAGGGCAATCTTGTCGGTGTGAATATCGTCGATCATCAGGATAGCGATGTTCTCGATATTCGCCTTGACGTCCTCAATATAACGGACGAGGTAGAGTAGCTTGAGGACATTTACGTCCTGCTGTTCCAAACCGTCGTGCGCGTCCGCCGCGTTCTGGCAGCGGTCGATGACCCGGCGGATGGCGCTCTCCAAGAAGGTATGTACCGTGTCATAGAACTGATAGAACGGCACAAGGGCGTTTTCATCCTTGTTTTCGATTTTCTGCGCCGCCTCTTGGAAGCCGGACAGCATGGAGCGTTCGCCGCCCGAAAGGTGCTTGCCGGAATTGCCGTGTTTACGGATTTCCGCGAGAACCTTCTGGATGACGATGAACTGATACGGCACAAAGGGGAAGGTCGCGCTGAACTCCGCTGCGCTGGTAAAGCCCTTGATGTCGAGGATCGGATTATCAAAGGCAAACAGGCTCTTTAAGCCGGAAGCCTCTTTCTCATACTCCATTTGCAGAAGGTGATCTGCGTCCTCTGTCTTCGCCAGAACACGCTTTTTGATGACTTCATCAACGGACGAGGAAGAAAGGCTCAGACGGGTATTGAAGCGTCCCTGAATCTTGGAGAAGTCGTTGCCGGTGATTTTCACAACGGAATCAATCGCTTCCTGACTTGTGACCATGACCCAGACCTTGCCCCGGCATTTGTCACCGATCTCTTCTACCAAAGATTGCAGATTCATCATCAGATCGCCATCGTCACCGATGTACTGACCGACTTCATCCACGCAGAACAGAAGGCGGAAGTTTCCTTCCTTGCTGTCCACATACTCCTTGATCTCGGAGACGAGCTGCTTGATGCTCATATCGGCGTTTTCTTCGCCGTTAAACCAGTTGCGGGCGGCTGTCTCGCTCATGCCGAGAACGGACTGCAAAACCTCAACTACATCGTCCTCGAAGAAGGCAGCGGAATCGCGGGCGTTGATCCACTCATCCCCGTTGACTTCCTTGAAGGCAGCGCGGAAGGCGTCCGTCTTGCCCTGCTTATCAATGAAGCGTTCCAGCTTCGCCACCTTGAGGTCTTCGCCATAGAAGCCGCAGTGATTATAGAATACCTTCGCAAAGACGCGCAGCACAGCGGTCTTGTCCTTGTTGATCGGTCCTTCGATGTCAATGTTGAACAGGATGGACTCCGTAGGGATGCGGACGCATTTCTGCACCGTCGCATACATCATCGGATCGTCAAACTTGTCCGCAAAGTAATCAAAGGCGTGTTTGCCGTCCACTTCTTTGTTGGAGAGAAGGTAGGAGAGCATTTTTAGGAAGTGAGATTTACCGCTTCCAAAGAAACCGGAAATCCAGACGCCGATCTTGTCGGTCGGATTGTCGATGGCTTTGACATAGTTATCAAAGAATGTGGCGAAATGACGCCGCAGCTCTTTCGTGATTATGTACTCGCTGAGTTCCTGCTTCAAGCTCTGCTGGTCATCCTGCATGACCTTAACAACGCCGTTGATAGGACGGTCAATGTCCTTTTGGAACATACTTTGTATTTTCATGCCGCTTTCCTCCAATTACAAAAGGTTGAATGCCCGGTAGTAGTGTCCGTCCAGAAACTTTCCAAACAATCCGAGGTCTTGCCCGTTGAACGATCCCGGATAAAACATCACAATAGGGATGTCCTCAAAGAGATGCTGCATACTGTCCAGCATTTTATGAGAGCGCATAAACGGGAAGATTTTTCCCACGCCGGTCAGGAAGAGAACATCACCGTACTCATGCGGCTCGTACTTCATGTATTCCAGAAGGGCCTCCGGCGTTGCAATCTTTTGAAGCTGCTTGAGAAGGTATTCCTTCCCGCGCTTTTCTTCCAGCCCGTCTACGGATTTCAGAACACGCTTGTCCTCCAAGAGTTTCAGAAAAATCTCATAGAGGTCGCATTCCTTGATGCGGTATGGCGTTCCACTCTCCGCTTTCAGCCGGGAAACAAAGTCTCTGACGATTAACTCGTCTGCCGGATCATAGCAGAACACATGAATGCCAACCTCGTTGCTCAAGCCTTCGTTTTTCAGAAAACTTGGTTCGGAAATACGTCCTCTGATTTTATCTAACTCTTGCTTGATGTCACTCATGCCAAAGCCCCCTATCTAAAGCAGTTAAAAGCTGCGAGTGCTTCGAGATCGTTATTTCTACGGATGCCTTCTTCCAGTTCTTCGCAGAGGAACAGCGGATTGAGCCGCGTGGATTTGAAGGTGTCAAGGATCTCAACCTCAACTAAAATCTTCGTCAGCACTTGCTTGATCTTATTGACCGTTGTCTCGCTCCATCCGGCAATATCATCGTTCTGCTCCTGCAAGTGGGAGAAGAAGACATTCAGGTCTTTCCGCGAAAACTCGAAGTCCTGACTCCGGAACTTTTCTCCGATCACGCCGACCATGAAGTCCCAGACAATGCGGTTGTATCGCATCATGGCATAGAGGTTGATCTGCTTTGCAATCTCAGGCGGAGCCGATGATAATTCCTGCCGAAGCTGTTCATTGTCTAATGCGTCCAGCCGCTTATAGCAGCTTCGCACCATACGGGCAACAAGCCGCTCGGTCGGGTATTGAAACAGATTGTTCTTTTTGATTTCTTCGATAGCATCCTCCACGGATGTCCCGTCGAGGTAATATTTCGATGCAATGCGGATTTCATAGAAGAGGAACTGTTCCGCCGTGATCGTTCCATTATAAATCAGAGATCGTTCCATTCGCTTCTCCATTCGAGCCGGTCTCCCAACCCCAAGCTCATTATTATCATATCATATTGCCTGTCCCATAATGCGGACTTTATCATGCGTTTTCACGCGAATCCGGCACAATTTCCATAATATCTTCCACGCCGCAGTCCAGTGCCGTGCAAATTTTCAAAAGTATTTCCGTCGTAACATGACCGTTTCGCCCCATTTTTGTGACGGATGCCGGGCTAATGCCCGCTTTCGCGCACAGATCTTTCTTTTTCATATCCTTGTCAATCAGCAGTTTCCAAAGCTTCTTGTAGCTCACAGCCATAGTTCGATTCCTCCAGATGAAAAAAGTGCTCTGCTGCTTGGCAGAACACCTTTGTGCAAAGCTGCCAAGTCTAACAACAGCGCTTCGCAGCGTTGTATTTTATTGTATCAAAACAGGATGGAAAATGCAAGGAAATGATAAATACGAACGATTTTTATTTCGAAGACCACTTATCGAATTCGCCCTTATCTTTGTTTATTGCCGCGCAAATTCTGCATCTCATAAGGCACATGAATCGTGCTGTTTCGCACGCAAAAATTCTATGCTATTCGTACCGAATGCGCAAATATTAATTAAGTATCTTCATCGAATCCACCATAAATGCAGTTGAGCCTTTCCCATTTCTCTGCTACAATTACAATAAAAAAACGCAACGGAGGTTTTCCCATGATCCGTGAAATATGCAAAGACGAATTCTTCCTATCCCAGAAGGCGGAACCTGCCACGGCGGACGACTTGAGCGTAGCACAGGACTTATTGGACACGCTGGCCGCGCACAAGGACGGCTGCGTGGGGATGGCGGCGAATATGATTGGCGTCAACAAGCGCATTATTGCGTTCGACAACGACGGTGAGTACATGGTCATGTTCAATCCCGTGATCGTCAAAAAATCCGCGCCGTATGACGCGGAGGAGGGCTGCCTGTCCCTGACCGGCACGCGGAAAACAAAGCGCTACCAAACCATTAAGGTGCAGTGGCAGAACGAACAGTTCCAGACGCGCATCAAGACGTTCACCGGCTGGGCGGCGCAGATCATTCAGCATGAAATTGACCATTGCGAGGGAATTTTGATATGATTTTGTATTTTTCCGGCACTGGAAACAGCAAATATGTCGCCAAGCGAATCGCAGACGCGCTGGGCGATGCGCTTATGAATCTGAACGACCGCATCAAGGCTTCCGACACTTCGCTCGTTGAAACCGGCGAGCGAGTTATTATCGTCACGCCGACCTATGCCTGGCGCATTCCGCGCGTCGTGCGCGACTGGCTTTTGAAAACGGAGCTGCGTGGCGCGAGGCTGGCGTGGTTCGTCATGACCTGCGGCAGCGAGATCGGCAATGCCGACAGATATAACCGTGACCTCTGCACGGAAAAAGGGCTTGCCTGCATGGGCACGGCGCAAATCGTCATGCCGGAGAACTACATTGCGATGTTCTCTGCGCCGCAAGCAGACAAAGCACGGCAAATCGTTGCCAAAGCCGAGCCCAGCATCGACCGAGCAATTGCGGCGATTCAGAGCAATCAGCCGTTCGCGCCGACGCGGAACAACCTCTACGACCGCTTCATGAGCGGGCCGGTCAACCCGATTTTCTATAAATTCTGCGTCAAAGCGGATGCTTTTACTGTCTCGGACACCTGCATCGGCTGCGGGCAGTGCGCGAAGCGCTGTCCGATGAACAACGTCACGCTGAAAGACGGCAAGCCGGTTTGGGGCAGGAATTGCACCCACTGCATGGCGTGCATCTGCTACTGTCCGGTCAGCGCGATCGAGTACGGCAAAAAGAGCGTTGGACAGCCGAGGTATCACTTTGAGGCGCTGTGAGGTCTGCAATGAATCGTGAAGAATTAGAAGCCTACATTCTGAACCACTACAGCACAGAACCGGATTATCCTTGGGCGGCCACACCGCGCGCCGCCGTGTTCCGCCACGCAAACAATCGCAAGTGGTTCGCGCTGGTCATGGAAGTGCCGCGGGACAAGCTGGGACTTGCGGGAACGGAGAAGCTCGATATCCTCAATTTTAAGTGCGACCCGATTTTGATTTCGTCCCTGCGCGGCGAGACTGGCATTTTTCCGGCGTACCATATGAACAAAGCCAGTTGGATCACGGTCGCGCTGGACGGCAGCGTGCCGGCAGAAACAATCGAGCTTCTGTTAGACGTGAGCTATGAGCTGACCAAGCCGAAACCTCGCAGGAAACCAGTAAATAGGAAAGAACCAGATGATACGAAAATTTGAAAATCTAGATTTGGACGCCGTCATGCAGATCTGGCTGCAAGCCAATCTGGACGCCCATGCGTTTATCCCGGTGAGCTTTTGGACGGAGCATTTCGAGATGGTGCGCGATCTGCTCCCGCAAGCGGAGCTCTATGTTCACGAAGACGCTGGTACCCGGCAAATCGACAGCTTCATTGGCCTGATGGAGAACCACATCGAGGGGATTTTCGTTGCAAAAGCTGCGCGTTCCAAGGGCATTGGCAAAGCACTGCTGGAGTATGCGAAGTCGCGCAGACCGCGCTTGACCCTGGGCGTCTATCAGAAAAATGAGCGGGCGCTTGCGTTTTACCGGCGTGAGCAATTCGTTGTGCAGTCGGAAGGCATCGACGAGGACACAAACGAAGCGGAGATTCAAATGCTCTGGACGCGGCAGGCATAAAAAATTGACGGAGGACGGTCAGCCGTCCTCCGTTTTGTCAATCTGTAAGCCGGTCCCGCAGATCGTCTCGTGAGCCCGAAAAGACTTGTCCCACGCCTGTAAATCAACCTCTCCGGTCGCCCAAGCATCCAGTTGTTCTTTTGTGTAGTCCTTCGCGTTCACGCTGTGAACAGTCTGGTAAAAAAGTTCAGCCATCTGTGCGCAGTCGGAAGGTTGATACTCTCGAAGCTGCATATTCCGCCCTCACAAAGCTTAATTTGCTTCATTATAGCAAAGTACGGTACGAAAGACAATCTCGTTCACAGGATGGGTTCCAGCTGCTCAAGTCTTGGGGGTGCTTTCAGAAAGTGCATTTTCTAACTCACACAGAATTTCTGCCAGTTCCGGTGTCAGCCGTTGACGGCACTCCTGCCGCAGTTCCTCCGGTACGCCGTAGAATGCCTCAGCGATGCTGCCGGTGATGGCGGCGAGGGTGTCGCTGTCTCCGCCGAGGGACACCGCCGTGCGGAGAGCGTCTTCAAAATCGCGGCTCTCCAAAAATGCGGTGATCGCCTGCGGTACGGTTTCCTGGCAACTCTCTACATGATGGTAGGTGGGACGAATTTCGTCGCAGGTTCGGCTGAGGTCGTAGCCGAATTCGCGCTCCATGTACGCTTTGATTTCCGCTTTGTCGTGACCCGTGCGGGCGAGAAAGATGGCCGCGGCGGTGGCCTGTGCGCCCTTGATGCCCTCCGGGTGGTCGTGGGTCACCTCGGCGGTGAGCCGCGCCAGATACAGTGTTTCCGCCATATCTGTTGCCAACCATGCGGCAGACGACACCCGCATAGCGCTGCCGTTGCCGTAGCTCTGGTATGGCTGCGGGTCATCCTCATAGAGCCAGCCGCCAAAATGGGTGCCATAGCCCCGGTCAGGGTAGGCGCGGCCTAGCTGCTGCATCTCCCGCACCAGTGCCGCTTTGATGGCGGTATCGTCTTGCCCACGGCTGCTGAGCAGCGCCTTCGCTACCGCCAGCGTCATCACCGTATCGTCGGTGAAGTCAGAACGGCGGCTGAACAGCGGGAAATCCTTTGCCTTATAGTTGTTGCAGTCGAACTCGTAGGGGCTGCCCACGATGTCGCCCAAAATCGCTCCGTACATACGCTTACCTCCCTCTTTTCTGCACGTCCTCGTCGATGCGGCGCTTCCAGTCGGCGCTGAGCGGCCGGGCGGCGCGGACGCTGCACACCGCCTCGCTGATGACCTCATAATTGAGCGCTGTGCCCGCCTCGTCGCACTTGTAGTTCACCGAGCGGTCCGCACCGATGCCGAAGCGCGCCGCCTCCTTGGCCGCGTCGATGTTCGCGCCGAGGAACAAAAACTCCCAGCCGTACTTCTCCTTCTGCCGTTCAATCATACGGCGCACACGTTCGTAATCGTAGCGGCGGCTGGCGTTTTCGTAGCCGTCGGTGGTGATGATGAACATCGTCTTCTCCGGCACATCCTCCCGGCGGGCGTACTTATGGATGTTGCCGATGTGGTGGATGGCGCCGCCCACGGCATCCAGCAACGCCGTGCAGCCGCAGGTGAAATACTCCTTTTCCGTCAGGGGCGGCACCTCGCTCAGCGGCAGGCGGTCATGGATGACCGTGCTGTCGTTGGCGAAAAGCACCGTGGAGACCAGCGCCTCCCCCGCTTCCCACTTCTGCTTTTCGATCATGGAGTTGAAGCCGCCGATGGTGTCCGTCTCCAGCCCCGCCATAGAGCCGCTGCGATCCAAAATAAAAACCAATTCCGTCATAAAAAAGCCCTCCTTACGAGTCGACGAGCTTATACCCCTGGGCCCAGACAACCTTGAGGTAGCGGGGCTCGGCAGGGTTGATTTCCAGTTTCTCCCGCAGGTGCCGGATGTGCACCGCCACCGTGTTTTCCGAGCCCAGGGCGGGGTCGTTCCACACCTGCTCGGTGATCTGGCCGGCGGCGCGCATGCGCAGCTGAATGTTGCCCAGAACGGTCAGGTAGGGCTGCTCGCCCGCACAGTCCAGGAGGAGGGCGT
>OLNN01002299.1_pt1 | contig 13773 bp, 10 predicted proteins | sample 1672141 | NCBI WGS metagenome assembly OLNN01 (sample SAMEA3136652, study PRJEB25190) | human gut metagenome | biome: human gut; feature: human-associated habitat; material: faeces | place: Austria | collected 2013 | reverse complement strand
GGGGCTGGTGGGTTTATGCTATCATCAAGGAAGAACCGATGGGAAAGGGGGACAGGGCATGGAACACAAGCAGCAGCTGGAACTGGCGCAGGTGCTGAAGCTCTCCCCGACGCTGCTCCAGTCCATGGGAGTTTTGCAGATGACCACCTTGGAACTGGCGGACTACCTCCAGGACCTGGCCCTGGAGAACCCGGCGATGGAGGAAACGCCAGGGGCCCGGGAGACCGCTTGGGACGCCTTTGCCAGCCGGGTGCCCTGGCTGGCCGGGGAGAGGATTGCCTCCGGCGGACCGGCGGTGGGGGAACCTGGCCGGCGGGACCGGGAACCGGAGTCCTTGGCGTTTTTCCTGGCGGAGCAGTTGGACCGGCAAGGGCTGGACCAGCCTCTGCTGGCGGTGTGCCGGTACCTGGTGGACTTGCTGGACGACCACGGCCGGCTGGATCCGGAGGATCTGGCGGACCTGACCCAGGCCGGGGTGCCGGAGGCCCTGCTGGAGGAGGGGGTTGCCGCCCTGCAGTCCCTGGACCCGGCGGGGGTGGGGGCTCGGAGCGCCGGGGAGAGCCTGGCCCTCCAGCTGAAGCGGCAGCCGGGAGACCATCGGGTGGCCCTGGCCATCTGTGAGAAGGGGCTGGATCTGCTGGCCCGGGAACAGTACGGGGCCTTGGCCCGGCGGCTGGGGGTGCCCAGAAAGCAGGTGGAAGCGGCCGCCCAGGCCATCCGAGCCCTGGACCCCAACCCTGTGGGGGCGTGGGCAGTCCAAGGGGAGACCGAGTACCTCCGCCCCGATGCCTGGGTGGCGGAGATCGACGGGACCTTGCAGATCTTTGTGAACCAATGGGACCTGCCCCAGTTCCACCTCAGCCCGGCCTACCTGCAGATGGCCCGGGAGGACCCCGGCGGCGAGGCGGCGGACTACCTCCGCCAGAAGATTCAGCAGGCCCGGTGGGTGCTGCAGTGCGTCCGCCGGCGGCAGGAGACCCTGACGCGGTGCCTCACCGCCTTGGTGGCGGCCCAAGAGGACTTTTTTCGGGGGAGGACTTCGGTGCCGGGGCCTTTGCTGGGGCGGGAGCTGGCGGAGACCTTGGGCCTGCATCTCTCTACGGTGAGCCGCACGCTGGGACACAAGGCCCTGCAGTGCCGCCAGGGGGTCTTTCCCCTGGGCTGGTTCTTTGGCCGGGCGGTGGGGGAGGGGCTCTCTCCCCAAGGGGTCCAGGCCCGCATTGCCCAGCTGGTGGCGGAGGAGGATTCCCGATGTCCCTACAGCGACCAGGAATTGATGGAACGCCTCCAGGCGGAGAGCATCCCCGTGGCCCGGCGAACGGTGGCCAAGTACCGCCAGGCACTGGGACTGCCGCCGTCCTACCGGAGGAAACGGTAAAAAAACACCCCCGGCAGCAACGCTGCCGGGGGTGTTTTGGGAGAGGGGAGTGCCTCCCCCTGGGATTTGTATGGAGTTCAACAGAAACGAAAGGGGAAAACCCGGGCGGGAGGCAATGGGAGCATCCTCCCGCCCGAGACATTCCTAATGGGAGAGTAGGGCCAAGGCGTCAGACTTGGCAGGGATTATTCGTTGCCCATGGTGGCGAACATGGCAGCAGCCCGCTCTTCCTTGGGCACTTTGCGGCGCTGGCCGCTGTTGCCCAGGTAGAGGATGATGCCGATGGCCATCCAGACCAGGAAGATGATCATGGCCATGGTACCCATGTAGCAGGGGGAGGTGGGGATGAAGAACATCACCCAGATCACGGTCATCACGATACCGCCAAACCAAGCGGTGGGGGTGCCGCCGACGATCTTATAGGGCCGGGGCAGGTCGGGCTCGGTCTTCCGCAGACGGATCAGGCAGAAGCAGGTGATGGCCCAGGAGGTCAGACAGGCGGTGCCGGAGAAGGAGGTCAACGGCTCGATCAAACCGACGCCCAGGAAGGGGCCGGCTGCCGACAGGACAGCGCAGAGGATGATGCCGTTGGTGGGCACGCCGTTCTTGGGGTTCTGCTTTGCCAGAGCCTTGGGCACCAGGTTGGCACGGGCCAGGCACATGAGCAGACGAGGGGCGGCCACATAGAAGCCGTTCCAGGTGGTCAGCAGGCCAGCCAAGGTGCCGATGAGGATGACGATATACAGCACCCGGCCGATGGCGCCGCCGTAAGCGTTCAGCAGCAGGTTGGACACGGCGGGAGAGTCCACATCCAGGAAGTCCTGCCAGGGAGCGGCTGCGCCCAGGACAAACAGAGCCAAAGCATAGAACAGAGCGGCCACGGCCACGGCCATCACCACGGCCTTGCCCACGTCCTTGACGTCGCCGGAGGCGTCCTCCACGGCCTGGGGAATGGTCTCAAAGCCGCACATAAAGAAGGGGGCCGAGGTCATGATGGCTAGGATACCGCCGAAGATGCTGCTGTGGTTGGCACCGTTGACGTTTTCATAGATGGGCTTCAGGTTGTCAAAGTCAAACTTGAAGATGCCGGAGATGATGCCAATGGCCGCTGCTGCCAAGAGGATGACAGTCATGACCTTCTGGAACCAGGCAGCGGAGACCGCGCCCTTGGCGTTGGCCCAGGTGATGATGGCGGTGACCACCAGACCGATGATCAGGCCGCCCAGGTAGACATCGCCGCCGTTCAAGGTGTACAGCGGAGTGTCACCCCGGACGCCGGGGATGATCATGGACAGCACGTCGGTGACGTAGATGGCTTCCCAGGGAAGCATAAAGATGAACGCACCGAAGGCGGCCCACCCGGAAATGATGGATGCCGTCTCTCCAAAGGCACGGTAGGCGAAAGCCGCACCGCCGCCGGCCACGGGGAGCATGGGGGTCAGTTCGCAGTAGCACAGGGCCACAGGGGTGAGAATGACCAGAACCATCAGGTAACCGATGGCGGCGGGAATGGGGCCGCCGCTGTTGGCCATCCAGTTGTTCAGGGAGAGGGCCCAGCCCACGCCCACGATGGCGCCGAAACCGATGGTAAAGAAGTCAAAGGAACTTAAGCCCTTGGTCTCAGGATTGTTGCTCATAAAACACCTCTTTTTCTCAGTCGGGGTGGAAAATCTCTATTTGGTTTTCAAGGTTGCCTGTCCAAGGGGGAGGGACCCTCCCCCCTTGGACAGGGGGATTGGCTCGGGTTTCTGGGGATTACTTCAGGCAGGTCTGGATGGCCTTCTCCAGAATGTTCAGGCCGCATTCCAGCTGCTCATCGGTGATGACCAGGGGCGCCAGGAAGCGGATGACCTGGCCCCAACGGCCGGAGTTTTCTACCATCAGGCCGTTCTTGGCGCACTCTTGGACGATGGCGGAGACCAGCTCGCCGTTGGGCTCCTTGGTCTTCTTGTCCTTGACGAACTCCAGGCCGATCATGGCGCCCATGCCGCGGACGTCGCCGATGACCTCGTACTTTTCCTTCCACTGGTTGTAGCGGTCGGTGACGATCTTGCCGATCTCCAGGGAACGGTCAGCCAGGTGGTCCCGCTCCATGATTTCGATGGTCTTCAGGGCGGCGGCGCAGGCCACGGCGTTGCCGCAGAAGGTGCCGCCGATGGTGCCGGCGGGGACGGCCTGCATAATCTCTTCCCGGGCCACGATGGCGCTGATGGGCATACCAGCGGCGATGGACTTGGCGGTGGCCAAAATGTCGGGCTGGACGCCGGCTTCGGCCCAGTACTCGGTGGCGAACATCCGGCCGGTACGGCAGAAGCCGCTCTGCACTTCGTCGGCGATGAGGAGGATGCCGTGGTCGTCGCAGACCTTCCGCAGGGCCTTCACCCATTCAATGGGAGCGGGGATGAAGCCGCCCTCGCCCTGGAGGGGCTCCACCACGATGGCGGCCACGGTGTCGGCGGCGGTGCCTTCCTCGAAGACGTCATAGATGCTGTTGATGTAGTACTGGATGGCCTCTGCTTCGGTCATCTCAGCGGGGTTGCGGTAGAAATAGGGGAACTGTGCACGATACACGCCCTCAGCCAGGGGGCCCATGTCGGTGGCATAGGCCTTCTTGGCGGTCATGGTCATGGTCAGCAGGGTGCGGCCATGGAAGGCGCCGGTGAAGGTGATGATGTTGGGACGCTTGGTGTAGCCGCGGGCCACCTTGACGGCGTTCTCGTCGGCCTCGGCGCCGGAGTTGGCGAAGTAGGCACGCTTCTTGTCGCCCTTGACGGGGACGATGGCGGCCAGCTTCTCGGCCAGGGCCACATAGCCTTCGTGGGTGACGATGTTGAACATGCCGTGGAAATACTTTTCAGACTGGGCTTTCACGGCCTCCACGATCTCGGGATGGGAGTAGCCGATGTTCAGCACGCCCACGCCGCCGATCCAGTCCAGGAAGCGGTTGCCGTCCACGTCTTCCAGCATGGCGCCCTCGCCCTTGGCGATGACCACGGGATAGATGCAGCGGATGGCGTCAGGGATCACGTCGGCGCGGCGGTCGATGATGGCCTGTGCCTTGGGACCGGGCAGGGTTTCGGTGATGATCTTGGGCAGGTCAGTACGTAACATTTTGCAATTCCGTCCTTTCTTTTTTCTTTTCCTTGTTGCTCATTTCAGATAAGAAGTAGATGGTAGGGATGCGATATCTGTTCACGGCAGGCCGTGAGACATTTGAGGGGAGCGCTTAATAGAGACTGGTGTAAATGTCCAGAATATCCTGCCGGCTCAGGGGTACGAAGTTGTTGTTCAGCAGGCGCTGCTGGTTGGCGATGACGGAGTCGGTGAATTCCTCCAGCTCGCTCTCCTTCATGCCGTACTCGTGGAGGGCTTTTTTGGGCAGCAGGGTGTTCAGCAGATCCTCCAGGGCTTCATAGACCTTGTCCACGTCACAGCCCAGGATGCCGGCCATGTAGGCGTTGAGCTTGGCGATGGCCCCGTCGGTGCGGATGGACATGTATTTCTTCATGACGCCGGTGAACATGGCGTAGTTGGACTCCCCGTGGGGCACATGGTAGGCGGCGCCCAGGGGGTAGCTCAAAGCGTGGACCGCGGCGCAGCCGGCGTTGCCAAAGGCGATGCCGCCGTAGGTGCTGGCCAGGAGGAAGTCCTTGAGCAGAGGGATGCGGGCCTCGGGGCCCTTGTCCCGGATTTCCATGTAGCCCTTGAGGATGATCTCAATGGCCTTGTACCCAAAGAGCTCGGTGATGGGGTTGGCTTTGGGAGAGAGGCTGGACTCGATGGAGTGGATGAGGGCATCGATGGAACTGGTAGCGAAGACGGACAGGGGGAGGGTCTTCAGCAGCTCGGGGACCAGCACGGCCTTGTCGCCGAACATGCAGGGGGCGCCCAGACCCTTCTTGGTGTTCAGGGAGATGAGAGCCAGAATGGAGAGGTTGGTGACCTCGCTGCCGGTGCCGCAGGTGGTGGGCACCAGGATGAGCTCCTTCCCCTTTTCCAGGGGGATCTTGCCGTCATACAGGTCCAGGATGGGGGTGACGGTCTTGAGGCTGAGGACCTTGGCAATGTCCACCACGGTGCCGCCGCCTACGGCGACGATCCGGGTGACGTCCTTGGGCATGTCGTTGTAGATGGCGGTGACCATTTCGTCCGAAGGCTCACCGGCACCGTACTTCTCCTGGAAGATGGTGGGGCAGGAGAGGTTCAGAGGGCCAAAATAGGGATCGTAGATGTACTGGTTGGTGAGGATCAGATCCTTGGGGCCCAGCTCCAGGGCCTGGGCCAGCTCTGCGCAGGTGTCGCAAATCTGAATGGTGGGCTTTACTTCAAATTGGGTCATGGGATAGCACCTCAACTTTCTTGGGGGGATGGTTGGGATTAGTAGTCTCTGGGATACCGGCGGCGGAACTCAGCCCGCAGTTCATCCCGGAAGTCGGGGTGGGCGATGGCGATGAGCTCTTCCGCCCGCTGGCGGAGGTTCTTGCCCCGGAGCTGGGCGATGCCGTACTCGGTGACCACGTAGTTCACGTCGTTGCGGGAGGTGGTGACGGCGGAGCCCTGGTCCAGGAAGGGGACGATCTTGGAGATCTTCCCGCCCCCGGTGGTGGAGGGCATGGCCATGATGGCCCGGCCGCCCTTGCTCATGTTGGCCCCCCGGACGAAGTCGATCTGGCCGCCCACGCCGGAGATCTGCCGCAGCCCGGCGGAGGTGGACACCACCTGGCCCATGATGTCGATCTGGACGCAGGAGTTGATGGACACCAGGTTGTCGTTCTGGGCGATGACGTAGGGGTCGTTGACGTACTGCACGGGGTACATGGCCACGGCGGGGTTGTTGTCCACGTAGTCATACAGGCGGCGGGTACCCATGAGGAAGGTGGCCACGCTCTTGCCCTTGTGGAGGGTCTTGGCCTGGTTGGTGATGACCCCGGCCTCCACCAGCTCCACCACGCCGTCGGAGAACATCTCCGAGTGGATGCCCAGGTCGTTCTTCTCCTTCAGGAAGAGGAGCACGGCGTCGGGGATGGCGCCGATGCCCAGCTGAAGGGTATCGCCGTCCCGGATGAGTTGGGCCACGTTCTTGCCGATGCCCCGCTCCACGTCCCGGATCTTGGGGGGGGCCAGCTCGATGACGGGCAGGTCGGTCTCCACGATGCAGTCCAGCTGGGTGACGTGGAGGAAAGCATCCCCCAAGGTGCGGGGCATCTGCTTGTTCACCTGGGCGATGACCAGGTCGGCCACCTCGGCGGCGGTTTTGGTATAGTCCACCGAGACGCCCAGGCTGACGTAGCCGTGCTCATCGGGGGGAGAGACCTGGATCATGGCCACGTTGGGATGGAGGATCTCCTCCAGGACGGAGGGGATCTCCGAGAAGAACACGGGGGTGAAATCGGCCCGGCCCTCCGCGGCGGCGGCCCGGGTGGTGGCCCCCAGGAAAAAGCTGTTGTGGTGGAAGTTGCGGTCATACTCGGGCTTGCAGTACTCTGCCTTGCCCATGGCCACCATGTGGACGATCTCCACGTTTTCATACTGGTCGGCGTTGGCCACCATGGCATCCAGAATGTAGGACGGCTCGCCGGTGGCGTGGGCCACCACGACGCGGTCGCCAGATTGGATGCGGCGGACGGCCTCTTCCGCCGAGCAGCAGTGTTCTTGGTACCAGGTTTTCCAATCCATATGGGGTTCCTCCTTCTTAGCCCTGGTCGTGGGCCCGGGCGCGTTGCATCATCGCCCGGGCCTGGGCCAGCAGGGAATCGTCCACGGTGTGGACCAGGATGACCTCTTTCAGATCTGGAAGCAGAGGCATCAATTGTCCCTCAATGAGGGTTTCGTTGGTCATGGTGGCGGCGGGGCAGCCGGCGCACTGACCCAGCATCCGCAGGCGGAGGATGCCGTCCTGGAAGCTCACCAGTTCGGCGTCGCCTCCGTGGGCACGGAGGGCGGGGCGGACCAGTTCATCCAGCAGTTGTTCCAGTTTCGTGGTTGAAGTCATCGGGTTTGCCTCCTGTTTCGTGGGGATTCCAAGTTAAGTTGCTTCGTTAGTCTTCTTTTACGTGGGCGATGCGCTTGGCCAGCAGCTTCTTGCCCTCGATGTCACCCTGGCGGGCGATCATGACCCGCTGGGCCTGGGGAGAGCCAGCCCCGTGGAGGGACTCGGTGCGGTAACCCACAGCCCCGGCGCCCAGGGAGAGGTTCTCAATGAGGCGGAGGATGCGCATGCGGTTTTCGGCGGTGGTGCCGGTGCCGTTCTTCATGTACTTCTGGACCCAGGGGCCGGTGAACTCGCCCTTGAGGTCGGCGTCGGACAGGCAGGTGCCCACAGCGCCGCCGGCCAGGTCTTCGGCGATCCGGGCCATCTCGTAGGGGAAGCGGGTGACGTTCTGCTTGCAGACGTTGGCCAGCAGGAGGTTGATGAGGTAGTTGCCGGAGGCGGTCTTGGTGCCCTCGGCGGAACATGCGATGCCGCAGGAATACATGGTCTCGTTGAGGTGGATCATCTCGATGATCTTATCCTTGATGTGGCTGGCCTTGGGCACGCCGTTGTAGTCTGCGGCCACGGCAGCGGCGCCGATGAGCACGTCGCCCACGCCCACCTTGCAGCCGCCGTAGCTCTGACGGTGGTAACCGGCGAAGCGCTCCACCAGCATGGTGGCGAACTCGGTCTCGCCGTTGAGGTAGATGTTCTCGTTGGGGATGAACACGTCGTCAAAGACCACCAGCAGCTCCACGCCGCCGAACTGGGCGTTGCCCACGTCGATGTCGGTGCCTTCCAGCTTGCGGGTGTCGCAGCTCTGGCGGCCGACGATCATGAACAGGCCTTCGGCGTTGGCGGGGGCGGAGAAGGAGATGGCATAGTCCTTGTCATCGGGACCCATGGCCTGGGTGGGCATCACCAGCACCTGGTGGGAGTTGCACATGCCGGTCTGGTGGGCCTTGGCACCCCGGACCACGATGCCGTCGGGCCGGCGCTCCACCACCCGCATGAACATATCGGGGTCCTCCTGCTTGTGGGGGGGCAGGGAACGGTCGCCCTTGGGGTCGGTCATGGCGCCGTCGATGGTCCAGTCCTTCTGCTGGGCCTCGGTGAGGAACTTCAGGAAGTTCTCGTGATACTTGGTGCCGTACTTCTGGTCCACCTCATAGGAGGTGCTGTAGACGGCGTTGATGGCGTCCATGCCTACGCAGCGCTGGAAGCAGGCACCGGTGGCCTGGCCCAGCAGGCGCTGCATCTTGACCTTTTTGATGAGGTCGTCGGTGGACTGGTGGATGTGGGTGAAGCGGTTGATCTTTTCCCCGGTGAGGTGGGAGGTGGCGGTCATCAGGTCCTGGTAGTGGGGGGCCTGGGCCAGGTCGTAGGTCATCTTTACGGAGTTGACGGAGGGGCGGAGGATGGGGTCGTCCACGGGGTTCTCCACCTTTTTGCCAAACATATACACGCGCAGGTTCAGGGCCCGCAGGCTCTCGACATATTCATTACCGGTCATCAGTGCCATAGTAGATACTTCCTTTCTTTTCTGCTCGGTGATTTTTTCAGGATACATTGCCAAACTCTTGTGTACCTCGTTGTCAGCGAAGGGAGGAGGATTGGCAGGTCTGCCCCAATATACAAGCAATTTGTGTGCCAACTTGAATTATTTTTTTGCTTTTTCAGAAAAAAAGAGAAAAAACACGAAAAAAGAGGAAAAAAACCTCCCGGAATATCCGCCCCGCCCTGCGGATGTTCCGGGAGGTTTTTCAAAAAATGGAAAAAGAGGAAAGAAAATATCGGGTTAGCATTGGCGAATTAGACGAAAATCCGTTCAAATTTGAAACGGACATCAAAAATGAAACAAGATAGGGCGGGCCCTCTCGGGGAAAGGCGTTTTAAAAATGAATCACCTATTCCTCCAGGGAAAGGAGCCCCAGGGCTTGGTACTTTTTCTTCCGGCGGAGGAAGGTGGCCGGGTCCATCTGGGCCAGCCGGGCAGCGGCCCGAAGGGAAGGGGCCTGGGCCAGGGCCTGGGCGATGAGGGCGGCCTCAAAACGGTCCACCTGGGTTTGGAGGGGTTCCCCGGTGAGGGTGGGAGCGGGGGCAGGCGCGGCGGTATCCTGTGTGGGGGCGCCGTAGGTGGGGGAGATGGTCCGAGGGGCGTGGAGGGTGCTGCCGTCCAGGATGGCCAGGTCTTGGGGCTGGATCTGCTCGCCGTCGCTCATAATGAAGGCGCGCTCCATGACGTTGCGCAGTTCCCGGACGTTGCCCGGCCAGTTGTACTGGAGGAGGAGGGCCTCGGCCCCGGGGGTGAGGGATTTCTTGTGCTCATAGGTCTGGTTGAGCTCGTCGATCACCGAGCGGGCCAGTTTGGGAATGTCCAACTTCCGCTCCCGCAGGGGCGGGACGCGGACGGGAAAGACGCTGAGGCGGTAGTAGAGGTCCTCTCGGAAGGTGCCCTCGGTGACGCATTTTTGCAGGTCCCGGTTGGTGGCGGCGATGACCCGGACGTCGATGGAGATGGGTTTGCTGCCCCCCACCCGGGTGAGTTCCCGCTCCTGGAGGACCCGGAGGAGCTTGGTTTGGGTGGCCAGGGAGAGTTCCCCCACCTCGTCCAGGAAGATGGTGCCCTCGTTGGCCACCTCGAAGAGGCCGGCCTTCCCCTCCCGGTTGGCGCCGGTGAAGGCACCCCGCTCGTAGCCGAAGAGTTCGCTTTCCGCCAAACTCTCTGGGATGGCGCCGCAGTTGACCCGGATGAAGTTCTTCCGGGCCCGGGGGGAGTGCTGATGGATGTAGGAGGCGATGCGCTCCTTACCGGCACCGGTCTCCCCTTGGATGAGGATGACCGTGTCCAGCTGGGCGGCCCGGCCTACGATGCGCAGCAGGTTTAGGGTGGCGGGGTCTTCAGCCACCATTTGGGAGGAGCCCAGCAGTTGGTTGCGGATGACCTCAATCTCCTGCTGGTACCGGGAAGAAAGGCGGCGCTGCTGGTCCAGGGTCTCCTGGAGGGAGACCAGTTCGGAGATGTCCCGAACGTTGGTGACCACCAGGCAGACCTGGTCGTTCTCATCATAAATGGGGGTGCTGGTGACCAGGGCCTGCTTGCCGGTGACGAAGGACTGGTTGGCGGTGTAGGAGTGGCCGATCTCCAAGGCCTGAAGGGTGGCGGAGTTGGAGATGAGGCCCCGGCGGACCAGTTCATCCATGGGGATACCCAGCACGTCCCGGGCGGACAGGCCGGAGATGACCTCATAGGAATGGTTGACCCAGATGGGCACAGCCTGGCCGTTGGTGATGAAAATGCCATCGAAGGAGCTCTCCAGAATGGCGAAGAAGCAGGGCAGGGTGGCCAGTTGGCTGGGCACGGTGGGAAGGGAGGGGTTTTTGGGGAGATAGACGCGGTCGCGTTCCATGAAATCACCTCGCTGTTCTGCTCCCTACTTTAATATAGGAGGGAAGGCAATGTCAATGGGAGGGGGGGGCCTTAGAACGGGGAAGACGGTGCCGGAAGAGGAAAAATCTTAGAAAAATCAAAAAATTTGCAATGACGTGTACGAAAACGTCCCCGTAGAAGGGGTGTTCCAGGGGTGGTTGAGGAGGGATGCCGATGAAAACGGAAGGATTGGCGCGGCAGCAGGTGCTGCGGGAGATGATGGACCTGGCCATGGGCCGGGCCAACGACGCGGTAAAGCTGGCCTACCTGGACCAGGATGGCCTGGGCCAGATCGACGGGCTGGATCTGCGGTGCTTGACGGAGTTCAAGCGCAGCAGCAACGGGGCAGTGGAGGTCAAACTCACCGACCGGGTGGCGGTGCTGGAGAAGCTCCTGGAGCAGCAGAAGGCGGAGGAGGACGGTTTGGGGGCCTTCCTGGAGGCCATGGACCGGCCGGCGGCCCCGGAGGGGATGTGTTCCCAGCGGTGAGACTGCAATTTTCGGGCAGGCAGAAGCAGGTCCTGGGGTGGTGGAGCCGGGGCTCCCCCCACCGGGACCGGGATGCCATTGTGTGCGACGGGGCGGTGCGCAGCGGGAAGACCCTGTGCCTGGGGCTGTCCTTCTTCCTGTGGAGCATGAGCCGGTTCCGGGGGCAGCAGTTTGCCCTGTGCGGCAAGACCACGGAATCGGTGCGGCGGAACCTGCTGGCCTCGGTGCTGCCGGTGCTGGGCGGGCTGGGGTTTCAGTGGGAGGAGCAGCGGGGACGGAACCGGCTGACGGTGCGGTATGGCCGGGTGGAGAACACCTACTTCCTCTTTGGGGGGATGGACGAGGGCAGCGCTGCCCTGATCCAGGGGATCACCCTGGCGGGGGTGCTGCTGGACGAGGTGGCCCTGATGCCCCGGTCCTTTGTGGAGCAGGCCTGCGCCCGGTGCTCGGTGACGGGGGCCAAGTTCTGGTTCTCCTGCAACCCGGCGGGGCCGGGGCACTGGTTTTACCGGGAATGGATCTGCAAGGCGGAGAAACGGAACCTTCTCCACCTGCGGTTTCGGATGGAGGACAACCCCACCCTCTCCCCGGAGACCCGGCAGCGGTATGAGCGGACCTTTCAGGGGGCCTTTTACCGGCGGTTCATCCTGGGGGAGTGGACGGCGGCAGACGGGCTGGTGTACGACTTCTTTGACCAGGGGATGGTCCAGCCGGTGCCCCAGGGGCCGGCCCGGCGGTGGATCCTCTCCTGCGACTACGGGACGGTGAACCCCACCTCCATGGGGCTGTGGGGGGAGTACGGCGGGGTGTGGTACCGGGTGGCGGAGTACTACTACGACGCCCGCCAGGCCCGGCGGCAGCAGACCGACCAGGAGTATGCCCAGCGGCTGGCGGAGCTGGCCGGGGGGCGGGCCATTGAGGCGGTGGTGGTGGACCCGTCGGCGGCCTCCTTTCTGGAGACGCTGCGCCGGGCGGGGTGGAACGTATGCAAGGCGGACAACGAGGTGCTCTCGGGCATCCGGCGCACGGCGGATGCCCTGAAGAACGGGCGCATTGTGATCTGTGAGCCCTGCCAGGACGCCATCCGGGAGTTTGGGTCCTACTGCTGGGACCTACATTCCGGGGACCAGGACCGGGTGCGCAAGGAGGATGACCACGCGATGGACGAGATCCGTTACTTTGTGGCCACGGTGGTGAGCCCCGCGGAGCGGGGGGCGTCATTTTACGCGGGGTATGTGGAGCGGCCCCGCTGAGGAAAGGAGGAAACCATGGGATTTTGGAACAGGCGGCCGAAGGAGGAGACCCCACCGCCGGCCCCGCCCCAGCTGCGGCCGGCGGAGCGGCACCCCTTCGCCTTGATCGATGGGTATATCCCTTTGCACGAGCCGGCCTTTGACCTGTACCGGGCCATTCGAGAGGCGGTGCCGGTGGTGGACGCGGCCATTCGGAAGTTGGTGCGCTTGGCCGGCGGCGTGGGGGTGACCTGCCCGGACAAGGGGGTGGAGGCGGCGCTGAACCACTTCCTGCGCACGGTGCCGGCGGGGTGGAACCAGCAGGGCATCCAGGCCTTTTTGGACAGCTATCTGGACTGCCTGCTCACCTGCGGCCGGGCGGTGGGGGAGATCGTCCCCAGCCGGGACGGGCGGGAGATCGCGGCGGTGCTGTGCGGGCGGGTGTCGGACATCCAGGTGCGGGAGGGGGACTCCCCCCTGGAGGTGGTGCTGGCCCAGAAGCGGCCCGACGGGTCGGTGGAGGACCTGCCAAGGCAGGAGCTCCTCCTCTTTACCCCGTACCACCCCAGCCCGGAGAACCCCTATGGGGTGTCCCTGCTGCGGAGTATGCCGTTTCTGGCGGGGGTGCTGCTGAAGATTTACCAGACCCTGGGGGCCAACTGGGAGCGGGCGGGAAACGTCCGGTTTGCCGTGGTCTACAAACCCGACGGGGAGGCCGACCCCCGGCAGGTGAAGGAGCGCAGCCAACTGCTGGCCCAGCGGTGGTCCGAGGCCATGGGAAGCACCCGGGCCGGTTCGGTGCGGGACTTTGTGGCGGTGGGGGATGTGGAGATCCGTGTGATCGGTGCGGAGTGCGACATCCCCGACTGTCAGGCCCCGGTGCGGCTGCTGCTGGAGCAACTCATCTCCCAGACGGGGATTCCCCCGTTTCTGCTGGGGCTGAACTGGTCCTCCACCGAGCGGATGAGCAGCCAGCAGGCGGACATCATGACCAGCGAGCTCACGGCTCTGCGGCGGACCCTGACCCCGGTGGTGGAGAGGATCTGCGCCCTGTGGCTGCGGCTGCACGGGAAGGACAGCGACGTTCAAGTGGAGTGGGAGGAGATCAACCTCCAGGACCAGGTGGAGGAGGCCCGGGCGGCCCTCTACCGCCAACAGGCCCGGCAGCTGGAGGGGGAGCGGCCCACCCAGCCCAGCCAGGCGCCACCGAAAACGCATGGAAAGACCTGCTAATAAAAGTCAAGTAGGAATTTCAGATTTTTTAGGGAAGTGA
>OLNN01002296.1_pt1 | contig 13798 bp, 12 predicted proteins | sample 1672141 | NCBI WGS metagenome assembly OLNN01 (sample SAMEA3136652, study PRJEB25190) | human gut metagenome | biome: human gut; feature: human-associated habitat; material: faeces | place: Austria | collected 2013 | reverse complement strand
ACACCACGAATCACCTTTGCATCTTGCACGCTGCCATCCTCATTTACCACAAAACGTATCGTTGTTCGCCCTACCCCGCCCTGTTCGCAAATATAGACTTGGGGGTCATAACAATACACGCACAGATAGTCCATCAGTGCCTTCATTCCACCAGGAAATGCCGGCATTTGCTCTGCCTCCTCATAAACAGGTTCACCCAATGTATCTGCGGCAACATCACTTGACTTTTTCCTAAACTGAGCTTTTACATTCATAAAACTTACCGGTACCGTATACAACACAGCTACCTCCTTACCATCTTGTTTGCCGGGCTTCCAGCGAGGCATGGAGCGGACTACACGAAGTACCTCTGCATCCAGAAAGGGGGCTACACCACGCAACACCCATGCATCGCTGATACTACCATCCTTATCAATAATGAACTGAACTGTAGTGCGCCCCGACAGACCTCCAGCCACAAAGTCAGGATAGCGCAACTGCTCATTAAAATATTTAATCAACCCTTTCACTCCACCATCAGGAAACTCAGGCATCTGCTCCACCTTCTCATAAAGCGGTTCACCCGATGCCAACATATATTTTACAATAGTACCATCCGAAGTTTGAGCATGTACAAATGCTGCCATAAACAAAGCAACAAACAGCCCCCAAAACCTGCCTTGCAAGCACGACGGATATATTTTCTTCGTTTCCATAGCCTCTTGTTTTTAAAGTTTACTCTTGCAGCACAACCAATTGAATATCATGCCTGATTAGTTGTTTTTACAAAGATAAACAAAAATGAAAAGCATGCAACGGATACAACAAAATAATTGTGTTCATCCGTACCCACTCTGTACTATTTGCATACCAGCTGAACACATTTCAGCAGCAGAAGTAAATTTTCGTCCGGTGAAGTTTCACTGTATCTCACTGAAAACGAATCACTTGACATGAGAGCTAAAAGAATGAGAAGTAAAGTTAGAAAACAGCAGTGATTGAACACTCCAGACACTGCCCATTCTACAATTTCATTACAAATACGCTGTTGGCAATCGCTGCTTATTTTTTCTTTGAAAAGAAATCCGCTATTGAGGTAAAATTTGTCAATGGCGGGCAACTTGTTATTTTTTTGATTTATTTCGAAGTCACGTTAAACGTTATAGCCAAAAAGAGAGCTTGCTAAACATTTTTAATGGGTATCCTGACATTTGATAAGTTATCTTTGACGGTATGATAAGTTAATATTGACGAATGATGATTGGAATTAGCTCCTGAGTGCGTTGTTTGATAATGCAATCCCACAGGCAAGATTCATGTAGAAATAATATGGGAATGTATTTGTTGTAGTAGTTGAGGAACTGTTCGTCGAAGGGGACACATTCGCTGGCATGGTGATTATTGATGAGTTTTTTCCAGTTCCATTTATCAATAAACCTGTCTATAATCTCATAATTGAATTCTATTTCCTGAGAATCGGAAAGGCTGTTCCAATCCCAATAGTCTTTATAGATTTCAAGGTTTTCGGAGGTGAAAACCGTTTTGTTGTTACAGTATGAAAATACATTCCAATTGATGCGGCTTTTAAACGTTTCAAGCATGAATGTTGTCCATACAATGTTGTTATTGTAGGAAATACGATTCCAGTTTACTTTATCTTGGAATTTTTCCAATAATGATTCTGTCCACGGAAAATGTTCTGATACTTCTTTCCAAGCTTCTTCTTCAATTGTTTGATGAAGAAAATTCGATTTTACTGTTTGATTGGTCATAATTGCGATTTTGTTAATAGTTATAGGGTGCAAATGTTCATTGTGTCAGTCTCATTTTGGGTGACATGTTTAGGAAAAACTGTATTTTTCAACTTGTAACAGGAAATGAGGCAGCTCATTCTTACTTTTGCCGCTGTCCATCTGACAATATTAGTATTAACACTTAAAACTTTAAAATTATGCCACTCTGGAAAATTTCTGCAAGAAACAATTGGAATTGGGGTAAAGACATGGTGCTGACCAAAGGTATGTACATCGAACTCAGTACGCAATCGACAACGCCTCCTCTCGGACAGTCTCAATATCAGGAGACTATTGCAAAAGCATTCAACACCAAGTATTCTACCAAGTTCGATAAATCGAAGATGAATGCTTCACATCTCGTTTGTGAAAAGATGGGGTGAGGCTTTGTCTTTAAGAAAATGGCTCAATCCTCGTTGATGAAGGGTTGAGCCGATTTTATTGATGAGAAATCAAGAATTTTTCCCCATTTGCAATTATAGTATATTGAGTTATGCAGATGCAATTATTAAAGTCCCACTTCTTGGGTGATTAAATCAACAATCTCAAGGTATTGTTCAACAGCATATTTAAATCCTGGTTCTAAATTAAGTTTTAAAACCTCATTTAACCAGTTCTTGATATCGTATTCATAAGTAAGAATATGATAATCTGTGTCAATATCCTTAGATTCTTGATTAAACTTTTCTGCACTTTTTATAGCTTTTCTGCGACTTTCTTCATTTTCTTTTAAGCAAAGATAAAATAGTCCGGCATTCTTTCGCTCATTACCTGTTAGGTATCTATAATATCTTCTTAATTGATGGCTTTGGTCTTTTGCATCAATTTTATTTTCAATGATGATTCTATATGAAGGTTTATCTCGATTCCCTATCCATATATCAGCCCTTCCTCGTTCTCTGTTTTCGTTTCCTACAGTTTCTTTTAATCGATGTTCGGTATTTATCCATCTCGTATAATTTTCATCAAGGATAGCCTTTTCCAATTTTATGAGATTTACAATAAGGTCTTCGATATTCTTGTTGTCTTTATGTGCTTTATTTGATTTTATTTCTGATTTGTAAGTATTCTCTAACATCTTAAAGAATAAATTTAGACATTCCGAATTATGGGAAGCAATGGCTACAATCATGTTAGAGTGAATTGATTCTTTTCGCTCTAACTTTAATTCATTAAAAATGTTGTAATCGGATTTGGTAATGCTATTCTTTTGTTTCATGGCATAAAAAAATTGATTGTTGAAAATATATTAGCTTATTATCTTATAATACATATTCCATAAGTCTTTCACCCAACTGTACATTTGTTTCCGTAAGGATTCAGGTTCCAGTACCTCAACCAATGCTCCGGCATGAAGCAATTCCATAGCAAAGTCGTAGGTTGGGCGAAGGAAAAGTTCAAAGTCTGCATAGGCATCGCATGTGTATATTTCTTTTTGCGAAGGATGGAGTGGCAGAGTTCGAAGATACTTCTGATGTGGTTTGTAGGCGCGTAGTATAATTCGTTGCTCTTTTACCGTTTCATCGAGCACTATTCCGAAATAAGAGGAGAAGTATTCCTTTGCATCAAAATCTTTAGGTAGAATGAAATGTTGCTCTGTAAGTTGTGCATTCACAATTCGGTCAAGAGCATAAATACGCAACTTGTTTTCATGGACGCTCAAAGCCAGTGTGTACCATCGTTTCTGAAACATCTTTAGGCAATAGGGGCAGATGGGGAATGAGTTTTCTTTTTCGGTGATAAAATTTTTATAGGTGAGAACTACGACCGTATTGTCTTTCATGGCATTGATGATAAATGCCAGGAAGTCTCTGTTCGAAGGGATTTCCTCTACTAAAATGCGGTTGTGCAATGAGGCATGTTTCGACAGATTATTAGCCGTGGTATATGTATCAAGCAGCCATCTGCTCAGCCTGTCGTTGGATAGAATTTCAGGGTTCTCGATGTAATATCGATAACCGCCTTTGGTGTGGCATTCTATGATTACGCCCAGCATATCCAGAATGTTTCCTTTCCAGCGATCAAACGTTTGGCGTGGAATGGGTTCGCCATAGCTCAAGGACTCATTCTGTATCCACTTTTCATTCAGCTCTTTTAAGGATATGCCGCGTTCTCCTGCCTGATACAGGGTATTGACTATCCAGATGTATTTATTCAGTATTGACATAGTATTCAGAAGGGTTGTTGTTCTTTTTGTTAAGTTTTAATCCGTAAAATTATAAAAAATCTTGTATCAAAAATAATTATGTGCAAAGAAAGAAATAACCTGTCTCAGATTATGGTACCAGCTGAACCCAATTTCACCAGCAGAAGTAAACTTTCATCCGGTGAAGTTTCACTGTATCTCACTGAAAACAAATCACTTGACATGAGAGCTAAATGAATGAGAAGTAAAGTGCGAAAATAGCAGTGAAAAATCCGTGAAACTTAGCCCAAGAATGAAGTTTCACCATAAACAACTCAAAATCAACCCTTCAACACTCCCTGTGAAACGGTGAAACTTCATTACTGAAAAAGGATTTTATAAAGGGGGAGAAGACAGTGAAAGGAGAGCGCAGCAGCACAAATGCAGCCATGATATCTACTGATTACCGCCACGGTATCTGCTATCAAAGACCATGTTTCAAGATACGAAATACCCTGTTTACATTCCCTAAAGAGGGACTTTAGCAGACTAAAGAGCCACTTGGGGAACGTAAAGAGGGATATAAGAAATAGCAGTAGACACATTACACAATAGCAGTTAACTACCATCGGATTGGTAGTTAACTGCTATCGAGCGGGAAGTACACTGCTAACGGACGGGCAGTGTACTACCACTGGCTCATCTGCCCAACCTCAAGTCTACCGGCAAAACTCTGCCAACTTATCTTCCAGGTAACGAAGTTTCACCGGACTGGTTCCTTCCTCCACGCAACGGATAATACCCTTGCGGTCTGTCAAGATGGTAACGGGCATACCACTTACGTTGAACAACTTGAAAAAGAACATCTCGTCGGCTATATGAATAAAGGTGAAACCACGCTTCTGCACAATTCGTGAGATAGAACGCAGGGGGTCGAACGTTGTGGCCAGATAGAGAGCCTGCGGATACTTCACCGTCCACGTTGCCAGTACGGGCATTTCGCGCAGGCAGGGGCCACAGCCCGTGTACCAGAAGTTGAGCATCAACGGACGGCCTTCGATGTCGGCACGTGTCCATTCACGCCCCATGGTGTCCTTCACACAAAACTCAGGAAAGGGCTTGCCTATCCACTCTTCGGACTTCAGCGTACTCAGGGAAGCCATCGGTGTACGTTCACCTTCACCACCACGGATACTCATCTGCAATGCTTCGTAGCCCGCCACCGAATCGGATGGCGTGGCATAAGCTTTCACATCGGCCGGCAGCGTCACGCCCGCACGCAACTGCAGTTCTATAGCCTTATGGCCCGCCCCGTCCTTATGTATATAAATGCGTGCCGCCTTTCCGTAGTCCAGCGTAGGAGGCATGCCTTCAAAAAACAGTCCGCCGACCACATACCACGTTGTCTTCTGCACTGTCTGGGCAGAGACAAGCCCTGCCCCAACAGTCATCAAAATCAAGAACAATAAGAGAGATTTCTGTTTCATAAGTTACTTTAGTATTAAAGGAGGTATAGAAGGCAGAGGAGGTAAAGCCCAATAGATGAGACTCAACCTGTCACTCACTATCAAGCCCCTTTCATAGCCATCAATCCTTTTCCAGTGTTATTCTCATCACAGGCTGTACTTTCGCCCGCGCCTCTTTCATGCCCACATAGCCTACTACCAGCACGGCATCTTTGGGAACAGGCAACGAGAATTTACCGTCCACATCGGTCACGGTTCCATTGTTTGTACCTTCCTGCTTCACGTAGGCACCTATAACCGCCTCACCCTGTTTATCCACCACTTGACCCTGCACTTTCACTTCACCGCTCTGTTTCACGGCCTTCTTGGTAGTGATATACAGACTGCCCGTACTGTCATCGTTTTTCTTTACTTCCACATGGTCAATGTCCTCGGCCGAAATGCCCAGTTCCTTAAATCCGTCTTCGCCCTGCGGCAAATCAACGCGCTTGCCATCAATGTAGTAAACAACATCCTTGGCATCCAAGTCCTTCTCATTGGAGACAATGATACGTTCTGTGCCATCTGACATGACTGCCCGCGAGAGGTGTGCCCGGTCGCCTGCCTCATCTTCCTTCTTCATTGTTATCAGCATGACCGCCGTTTTGCTTTTGTCCGAAGTATAGTTTTCCACGGAAGCCTTATCTTTCAGTATGGAAACATTTTCTATTTTATTCATATCTATTATGTCCACAAGCTCCGGGTCAATCTCCTTGCCGTCTATCAGTATCAGCGTATTCAACAAATCAGAGGGTGTGTTGTTACTTAAACGGATAACGCTTTGTTTCACCGGATTAGCGGAAGCGCCGTCTGCCGACTTGGCATCACCGAACCTGACCGGCACGGTATACTTCACCGCCACCGGCTTGCCCTGCTGCATGCCCGGCTTCCACTTAGGCATGGCATTTACCAGACGGATGGCCTCGGCATCGAGCAAGGGGTCTACACCACGCAGAACCCTGGCGCCGCTGATGCTGCCGTCCTTGTTAACAACAAACTGCACGGTGACACGCCCCTGCTTGCCGGCTTCCTTTGCCTCGGCAGGATAGCGCATGTTCTTCTGGAAGTATTTCATCAGGCCGCCCATGCCGCCATCGGGAAACTCCGGCATCTGCTCCACTACCTCGAAGACGGGCGTACCTTTCAGTTCGTCCTTTACCTCCTGAGGCACGTTTACCGCACCGGGAGTCAGCGTGTCCTTCACTGCTACAGACGCAGTTTCCGCCAGGTTTGTTTTCACACTTGCCACCAAATCATTAACTTTGGCACTTGAAATCTCGTCGGCAACGGCCGACACTTCGGGACGGGCAAAGGCCGTCAGGGCCAGTGCCGCCAGCGGGAGTACGTAGAGGTACTTCATCCGCGCCCACGGACTTGACTTTTCTTTTAACATCATAGTGATACGTTTTTTTAGTGGACTGTGATTAAAGCTGTTGGCCATAGAGTAGAGCCTTGTGCCGACAGCTTTTTTTATTAATAACATCTGATAATCCTTGGCATTCACGCCTTCGCGCAGCACAGTTTCGTCGGCCTCATACTCGTGTATGTTCTGCAACTCGCGCTTCAGCAGCCAGGCGGCGGGATTGAACCACTGCACAAAGATGCAGAGGTCGGCCAGCAGCAGGTCCCACGAGTGGCGGTTGCGGATGTGCGCCAGTTCGTGAATGAGTATCTCGCGGCCGCTCTCGGTCAGGTCCTTGCGCGAAATGACGATGTAGCGCATCCAGCTGAAGGGCGCGATAGTCTGGTCGTGCACCACCAGCCTTACCTTCTCTCCCCTGCCCGGCAAGTAATCCGACACGCGTTCCAACCGTCCCCGGCGGAGCAACACGACCAGCCTGCACAGCGACCAGCCGTTGCGCAAGGCAAAGAAGGCGATGCCGGCCAGGTAAACCAGCATCATCACTTGTATCCACCCCACCGTGGCGGGTTGCCCGTCCACAGCAGCCTCAGTCCCCTCGCCTGCACTGGCCAGCATAAGCAGTTGCTCCAGCGTGAGCATCGTCTCGTGCACGGGAGCCGGGTCTTCCACACTGACTTCCACCAACGGAAGCAGGGACGAAAGTACCAGCAACCCCAACAGGGCAAAGCGGTTGAACCGATGAAACGTGTCGCGGCTCATCAGCAGTTTGTAAAACAGGTAGAACACCGCCAGGCAGGCGGCCGACTTGAGTATGTAGACTAAAAAGATTCCCATATAGTTTGTATTTTAGTTGACGAGTTAACAAGTAGACGAGTTAACTCAAAACTTTCCTAACGCCTTCTCCAGTTCTTGTTTCATGACTTCCGTGCCGGGAAAACCCTGATGCTGGTAGACCACCCGGCCTTCCCTGTCCAGTATCAGGTAAGCGGGGATACCTGTGAACTGATATTTCTTCAGCACATCAGCAATCTGACTGTTCGTCAGGTAATAGTGTTCGCCGTGTATGTCGGCAATCATCTTCTTCCACAACACCTGCGGAGAGGTTTCGTCGGTCACGAACACAAAATCCACATCCTTACCCTTCAGTTCCTCCTTCATCGGCTTCATACTCTTCATGGCCTGACGGCACGGGCCGCACCACGTGGCCCAGAAGTCTATCAGCACCACGCGTCCCTTGTGACGGGCAGCAATGGCCGACAGCAGGCTGTCGCCCCTGACGGAAGCGTCCAGCGTAGCGATGGTGTAGCCGTCGCCTCCATTGGCAGCCCCCTTCAGAGCCTCTGCGTATTCGCGGTGTTTGGTCAGGACATATTCGCAGATGGCCGGCGTATGCAGGCTGTCCACCTTGGCCAGCAACGTATCGGGCAGCGGAGTCATGCGACCCAGGTAGCGGCGCGCCATCTCCTTCAAGGCTTTGCTTTCCAAATCCTTGCACCAGGGATGGTCTGCGGCAGGGTCGTGAGCCTCACTCAAGGCCGACACAATGCTCAAATAGCGCGTAGTCATCATCATGGCCGGTGAACGGAGCGAGTCAAGTGCCATGATTTCGTCGCGGAAGCCGGGTCCCTCGGTCAAGTTACCCCGTTTCTGTCCTTTGGCCCGTGGAGCATAACCTATGGTGTACTTGGCAGAAACGACATTGCTGAATGTCTGGGCCTGCAACTCCAAGTGCAGCAGCCTCTTTACAGGCTCACTGAGCGAAGCATCGTTCTCCAGCCACTGATTCACCCGGTCATAATAAGCCAATATCTTCTCTTTCAGTTCGTCCACCGACATGGTACCGATGTCATCCAGTTCGTCGGTCGCATCCAGGCTGTAAGGGCCGTTGGTCAAGACAGTGTTCAGTCCGTCGTAATCGCCCTCGAACCACACTTTTTGCACGTCCTTGTATTCTTCGCCGAAGAGATGCGTACCCGCCATCTGCATGGCATAATAGTTGATGGTCATCGTCACCTCGCTGCCCGGCACCACAAAGACCGAAAACTTACGTCTGCCCACGTAGAACGACTTCAACCCCGGATGGGTCAGGTAATCGTCTATCACACAAACGCCATCCTTCTCTTCGACTGAAATGGGCAGTAACGACTGCGCTCCCCATTCGCTCAAACCATAACGAATATTGCCCGGCGACACCTTACCCAAGAAACGAACAGTGATGCGAAACTTTCCGAAAACGGGTTGAGTCGCCGGCAGAGGGCGGTCATAGTCGGGCCGATGATTGACCAAACGTTCGGGCACGACGATTTCAGGTTTCCTGCCGTCCAAATGTATCTGAACCAGTTTCCAGCCCCGGTCCACATTTTCCTGAAAGTCAAACGTGGCGACATCGGCCGGAAGTGGTTCGAATGTCCACTGCATGCTGACCTTCCCGTTAACGGCTACCTCCAAATCCTCTGTGGTAGAAATGCCTTCAGCCTTCTTCAAGGCATATTGCTTGCCTCCGGCCGACAAGGTGGCCGAAGGGGACAACTTGATTTCATCGCCCATGGCACCGGCATAATAGTCCACATCAATCACCGTACGGTCATCATAGAGAGATACACGACTCACTTCCAGCCTTGTCTCCCCGCCCAGGAAGTAAGGTTTCTCCACCACCTTCAGTTGTGCCTGCACGCCTAACCAACACAGCAAAAACACAAACATCAGCATACGCCGTCTCATAACCTACCCTCCTCTACCTGCTGTATCAGTTCCTTGAGTTCTTTCAGCGAAATGTCCTCTTCCTTCACCAGCGACGACACGGCCCCCAGATAGGAATTGTTGAAGTACTTGCTGATGACACCCCGCAGGGTGCGGCGGCTAAAGTCGTCGCGGCTGACGATGGCATAATACTGGTAGGTATTGCCAAAAGCCTTGTGCGCCAAGTAGCCTTTTTCCTCCAACCCGCGCACAATGGTGGACAGGGTATTAAAATGCGGACGCGGCTCGTCGTAGAAAGCCAGCATCTCCTTCACAAACAGCGGCCCCTTCTCCCAGAAAAAGCCCATGATTTCTTCTTCTTTTGCAGTCAGTCCTTTCATATCCTTTTAGTTTTCAGCTATAAATTACAATCTACAGTTTATTGATAACGCAAATAACTAAATTATTTAGTTGATAAACTAATTTTTCTCGTTAATTAAAACTAAAGGTTATAGTTTACGCCGAAAAAGTATCCAAGTAGCGAACACTTCAGCCTTGGAATACCAACCTTTATACACCGAAAGTATTACCTCAATGTAGTCTACTCAGAACTTTATATACTCTTATAAGCCTTATAAAGTACTAAAATAAGCTTTATAAATAAGTATTAAAAGGCTTTTAGACATATACTATAAGCCTTTTAACACTACGTTAAAAGCCTTATATAAATTAATTATAAGGCTTTTAATTAAAAATAATAAGGCTTGTTTATGATATAAAACCTGGGAGATGAGCAAACCAAAGCATAGAGAAGGCAGAATGAAACACGGAGAAGACAGGAAGGACGACAAAATACCTACAAATAGGGATTGCACGGCAGACCGAAAAAACGTTAATTTGCGCCCATAAAGAAAACAATACTGACAAGCAGCGAGTTATACAGATAAACAATAGCTTACCAACTATGAACGAACCTCATAAATACCGGCCGACCGACAAGATGAGCGACCTCATCTGCGACAACTACTCCCTACTAATGGTGATGAGCCGCTTTGGACTGTCGCTGGGTTTTGGCGACAAGACGGTGAAAGACGTGTGCGAAACACAGGGAGTTGACTACAAGACTTTTCTGGCGGTAGCCAACTTCATGAGCGAGGAGCAGTGCTCATACAACGACAATACGGAAGACTTTTCCATACAGTCGCTGATGGACTACCTGAAGCGGGCACACACCTATTTTCTGGATTTCAGCCTGCCGGCTATCCGCCGCAAGCTGATAGAAGCCATTGACTGCTCGGGTGCCGACGATGTGGCTTTCCTCATTCTGAAGTTTTTTGATGAATATGCCCGCGAAGTGCGCCGCCACATGGAGTACGAGAACGAGGCTGTCTTCATCTATGTGGACGGGCTGCTGAAAGGGCAACTATCTGACAGCTACGACATTGCCACCTTTGCCAGCAAGCACAACCAGATAGACCGCAAACTGACGGAGCTGAAGAATATCATCATCAAATATTACCCTGAAAAGGAAAACAACAACCTGCTGAACGCCGTTTTGTTCGACATATTCAACTGCGAACAGGACTTGGCATCACATTGCCGCGTGGAGGACTACATGTTTGTTCCTGCCGTGGCCCAAATGGAAAGGAAGTTGAGAAATGAACAATAGTACTTCACTGAAAATAGTAGTAGCTGAGACTTCGGTCATCATACGCAGCGGATTGACCGCCGTGCTGAAGCGGCTGCCCAACTTGAATGTGCATCCCGTAGAAGTGTCCTCGCCCGATGCCTTGCAGAACTACCTGCAACTGCACACGCCCGACGTGGTGATTGTCAATCCCACGTTTGGCGGATGGTTTAACCTGAAAGACTTCAAGACAGAACATGAAAGACAGGAGAGCATGAAATATGTGGCGATGGTCTGCTCGGTCATTGACACCAATGCATTGAAAGAATATGATGCCCATTTTGCCATCTACGACGACATAGACGTCATTGCCGAACGGCTGGAGCAATTGCTGAAAAACGAAGAAGAGGCTACCGGCGACAACGAGCAGGAGGCCCTGAGCCAACGCGAGAAGGAAATCATCACCTGCGTGGTAAAAGGAATGACCAACAAGGCCATTGCCGACAAGCTGTTTCTCTCCATACACACCGTCATCACCCACCGCCGCAACATTGCGCGCAAACTGCAAATTCACTCGTCGGCAGGACTCACCATTTACGCCATCGTCAACAAGCTGGTGGAGCTGCAAGACATCAAAGAGACGCTATAGGCACGCCTAATCAGGCACAATCAAACTGTCTGCTCGGGCGGATAGTTGACAAGGTACAGCGTACCGGTGGCGCGGGTAAAGGCGGTATAGAGCCAACGGAAGTAGTCAGGCGTCAAGTATTCGTCAGAAAGATAGCCTTGGTCTAGAAAGACATTCTTCCATTGACCGCCTTGCGCCTTATGGCAGGTAACGGCATAGGCATACTTCACTTGGAGTGCATTATAGTAAGGGTCAACTTTCATTTTCTTCATCCGGTCGCGCTTCAGGGGTACATCGGCATAATCTTCCAGTACGGCATAGAACAAGCGGTCGTTGTCAGTCTTGGCCAGGGCGGGTGCATCGCTATGCAGAGTGTCGAGCAGAACGTTCACTTCCAGTTCGGCATCATGCTGGTCGGGAAACACCAATGTAACATCAGCAAAGCGAAAGCCGTAAAGTTCGCGCGTACGCCTTACGCGCCTCACCACCGCCGTCTCGCCATTGGCCAGAAAGTCCATGTCTTTTTCCTTCTCTGTCCAGTAATAGTTGTTCTTGGCCACCATCAGCATGTCGCCGGTCTCCAGTTCTTCTTCGCGCCATAGTATTTGGGCACGTATACCTTTATTATATAGATTGGCCCGCTTGTTGGAACGGCAAATCACGATGGTTTCGTCCATGCCGTCGTGGTCGTAGCAGGTGTTCAGGGCATCTATCAGCTCACTGCCCGGCACCAGTTTAACATCGGCAAATCCGGTCAATTTGATTTTAGGCAGTGAGTCTATCCTGTCTTCGGCTATGAGACGGCGCAGACTGGTGGCATTCCAAAGGATGCCCGACTGTTGCTCTTGCCTGACGACCTGAGTCAAGTCGGCCTCCATAACTTCCAGCCCATACCCCTTCAAAACATCGGCACACAAGGCTGTGCTCTGCTCCTCGCCCACCGGCGGCAACTGAGCTGTATCACCCATGAGCAACAAACGGCATCCCTGGCCAGAATAGACAAACTGCACCAGGTCGTCGAGTAATCGGCCGGTGCCGAACATACTGCCCGAGAGTCCCTCATTGGAAATCATCGAAGCTTCGTCTATTATATATAAGGTATGGGTAGTCAGGTTGTCGTTTACCGAGAAATTATTCATTTCATTGGAAAAAGCCTGCTGTCTGTAAATCTTCTTGTGAATGGTAAATGCAGGATGCCCGGCATAAGCTGCAAAAACTTTTGCCGCCCTCCCGGTAGGAGCCAAGAGGACAGTCTTCTGTTGCAACTTATCCAAGGTCTTCACCAATGCTCCTACAAGCGAAGTTTTTCCCGTTCCTGCATATCCACGCAACAGGAAAACGCCATCTTTCTCCCGCGAAAGGAGGAACTCAGACAGCGATTTTACGGCCAAATCTTGCTCAGGAGTTGGCAAATAAGGGAAATTTTCCTTAATTTGCCTTTCTAAATAGTTATTTATCATTTTTCTACAAGAAAAAAGTAACAGGAAAGAGTCGTTTTTAAATTTATTTCTTTTATTTTTGCGGTGCGAATATAATAACTAAAAAAACATATTTATCATGAAAACAGTATTTAACATCGTGTTGGCTTTATGCGCGTTGGTTTTAGTTTACATCTGCTATGCCAGCATCATGGGCCCGATTAACTTCGACAAGGAAAAAGCAATTAGAGAAAAAGCAGTTATTGCCAGACTGATTGACATTCGTAAGGCACAGACAGAGTACCGCAACCTGAATCAACAGCAATACACTGCCAACTTTGACACTCTGATTGATTTCGTTAAAAACCAGAAACTTCCGTTCATCTACAAACAAGGCGAATTGAACGATAAGCAGCTGGAAGATGGTCTGACAGAAAAGAAAGCTATCAGCATCATTGAAAAAGCCAAGAAAACTGGTCGCTATGACGAAGTTAAGAAGTGGGGCTTGGAGAACTTCAAACGTGATACTATGTGGGTAGCAGTTCTGGATACTATCTTCCCGAAAGGCTTTAACGCTGACTCTCTGAGATACGTTCCCTTCGGTAACGGTACTCAATTCGAGATGGAAGTAAGAAACGACACTGCCAAGTCTGGTGCTCCTATCTGCTTGCTCGAAGTTAG
>OLNN01002287.1_pt1 | contig 13854 bp, 12 predicted proteins | sample 1672141 | NCBI WGS metagenome assembly OLNN01 (sample SAMEA3136652, study PRJEB25190) | human gut metagenome | biome: human gut; feature: human-associated habitat; material: faeces | place: Austria | collected 2013 | reverse complement strand
GGTAAAATAAGAGGCGTCCAATAGGACGCCCCAACAAAATTCCTTTAAATCTGTGTCAAGAATTCGTAGAAAAGACACTACCGGTTGTACAGGAACAGAATGCAAAATGGCAGTTCCGCCTTGTAATGCAGGTGTGTTTATTAGTGTTTTCCCCCGTGCAACATCCTCAAATCATCAGGGAGGTTCATGCAAAAGAAACTTTATCGCAGGAAGAAAGCGCGTTGACCGCTGATCAGACCGGTGGATACACATTGCGCAACAGTGCGCTGAATACGGCAATATCCTCTTGCCGAACGATCTTGATATTGTTAACACTTCCTTCGATAAAATTGATCTCGTAGCCCAAATTATACATCAGCATTGTGCAGCAGGACTCCGTCAAGGCGTGCTGCTGTTTTTTTGCCTGGCTAAACACAGACTCCATCAATGACAGCCGGTGTGCTTCAGGAGACTGTAAATCAACGACTGTATTTCGATCAATATAGTTAGCTGCGTCATCTGTTATGCTGAACTGAACATAATCTTTCATGGATTGACAGATGGTCGCACTTCCTTTTTCGCTACAGGCTTGGAGTAGCTTTGAAATCATATCGACGCTCACCATTGGCCTTGTCGATTCCTGAATGATAATCGTATCCTCGGGAGAGTATTGACCTTTTATGAACTCCAGACCGTTTTGGACCGAGGTGATACCATTACACCCGGCAGGAATCAGACCTCTGAGTTTGGTAATTCCATATTGATCGGTATATGCGGATACAATATCTTCCCACCCTTTGAGGCAGACAATATAGATATCGTCTATGGCCGGATGGGCTTGGTACGCTTCGAGAACGTACACAATCACAGGCTTGCCGTGTATATTGATAAACTGATTCGGGATGTTTTGCTGGTTGCGCATGGATTTCCCGCCCGCAAGGATGATGACGACATTTCTGTTTCTGTTTGTTCCAGGAAACGGTTGCGGCTCAGAGGGTGCGTTTACAGGTTTGGTGGCGTAACCGGATATCAAGGCTTCAACAGTCGTATCTAGAACAGCGGCAAATCGCTGGAGTTTCTTTTGTGAAACGTCATTTTCACCGGATTCGATTTTTGCGATTGTTGATCTGGTTTTATACCCCATGGCATCAGCAAGCTCTTGCTGGGACATTCTTAGTTCAAATCTGCGTTTTTTGATGTTAGCGCCGACAGACATGCGAAATCACCTCACTTGATCTATGTAGATATTATAAATCAACATAAGGTGATTTTCAAGAGAAAAGAAAAACAGAGCGGATGGGGAACTTTGTTGACATATCAGTTATCTTTAGATATAATGAAAAAATTGATGAATAGACAATGAGAATCACAAAATGTTTGGAAACATGTGTTGATTTTTAATAGCGGCGCAGAAGGGGCAAGAACGCGCAGTGATTATCCGCAGAGATAGTACTACAATTTATTATGAAGGCGCATCGTTGGATTAGGGAAGCTTGTTGGGGATGACTTGATCTTTTGCGCTCCAAAGCTATGTGTCAATCCCTGTAACCGGTTTGAGAAGGAGAATCATGAGTATGAATGTAGGTATTATTTTAGCAGGTGGTACTGGTACCAGAGTTGGAGCGGGCATTCCAAAGCAGTTTATTGAGGTACAGGGAAAGCCTATTTTGGCGTATACGCTTGAAATTTTCGAGGAGAATGATAACATCTCTGCGATTGAAATTGTCTGCCATAAGGATTGGGTCGATGAGGTGGAACGGATCTGTGATCAGTATAACATTACGAAAAAGAAATGGATCTGTACAGGCGGAGATACCTTCCAGGAATCTACCATGAATGGGATTTTCAACTTAAAGGGGCAAATCAAAAGAGATGATATTGTTGTCATTTCCTTTGGCGTTTCGCCAATGACACCGCAGGAGGATATTAACGATTCCATTCGTGTGTGCGAGACCCATGGAAATGCGATTGCATCCGTGGATATTGATCTTTGTACTTGCGTGAAAGATGATGAATACTCGACCACCCAGAATATGATCCGTGAGACACTAAAAGGGTTTGCAAATCCGTGGACCTTTCAGTATGGCGAACTCTGCGATGCATATGAAGAAGCGGTGAGGCGGGATATGCTGAAGGACCTTGAGCCCCACACGACTTCACTATATCTTGCTTTGGGGAAGCGGCTGTGGTTTTCACAGTCCACATCTGCTCAGTGCAAGATTACCCATAAATCAGACCTTGATGTATTTGAAGGACATCTTCTGCTCCAGCAATATCGAAAGAACAACCGCATTCAGGAATAAAAGAAAGGAATCGTAGCATGATTACTTATAAAGAATTTGAGGTTATCCGCACCATGCTTAAGATTAAGCCGTCAGCTGAGGATCTTGCAGCAGAGGTTTACAACAAAAAGCATTACTATGTATTCAAGTCAAAAGAGGAAGTTGCCGAATTGATTGCCAGCCTGGAGAAGAAGGGGTATGTGGCTAACGGCGCTGTAACGGATGCCGCGATGACGGAAATCGAGCCGTTGAAGGTTGAAAATGCGGTTATTCTTGCTGCCGGAGGTAACGATATCTCCGCGAAATCCGTATACTCCATGCCGAAGGGCCTGTTCATGAAAAATGGTGAGACGCTGATTGAACGCCAGATTCGCCAGCTTAGAGAGGCAGGGATTGAAAAGATTACGGTTGTGATTGCCTACAAGCAGGAGCTCTACTTCTTCCTTCAGGATAAGTGGGGAGTCAACCTCGAGATTAACCCGGATCTGAAGAAAAACAATATCTATTCTCTGTACATTGCTAGAAACGATCTGGGCAGTACATACATCTGCAATTGTGACAATTACTTTGAGGAGAATCCCTTCTCTGCATATGAGTATAATTCGTATCACGCCACTGTATACAAGGAAGAGGCCCACAATGAGCTGATTGTAAGGAAAAACTCGTCCGGTCGCATTCTGGAGGTTTACAGCGGTGCCAAAAGCGGCGAGTGCATTTACGGTCACGCTTATATCGATAAGGAGCTGAGCCGCCGCCTTGTAAACTATATGAACGAAGAAATCGATGATTTCCGCGTTTCCGCGCTGTTCTGGGAAGAATTTATCAGCCGCCATGCAGAAGACCTTGATATGTATGTGAGAGAGTATTCGGCGGATTTCCTCTATGAGTTCGATTCGATCCAGGAAATTCAGAATATTGACGGGCTCTTCCTCGGAAATGTCAGCGGCCGGATCAATGAAAAAATCTGCTCTGTCTTGCACTGCTCCGAAGAAGAAATCAGTGATATCGCGATCCTGGAAAAGGGTCTGACGAATATCCTCTTTACCTTTGTTGTCCGAGGGGAACGGTATATCTTTCGGTATCCCGGTGACAGCAGTCAGTTCTTTATCTATCGCAAGAATGAGTGTTTGGCCCAGAAGCTGGCGGCCAAAGCGCATGCTGACGACACCTATGTATACATTGACGAATCGGGCATGAAAATTTCCAAGTTTAGAGAGAACTGCCACGATATACACGGTGTTTATTATCAGGATGTGGAGCTCATGAAGCGGATTGCCAAGAAAATCCGTGCGTTCCATGAAGAAGGGTATGATCTGCCCAACTGGCAGGAGTATGACTACGATCCTATCTATCAGTGTGAGCGTCTTTTCAAGGAAGCCTCCAAAATGAAGGGGGATCTGTTCAAGATTTTTGAAAAAGAGTGGGCGATTATGCGCAAGCTCCAGAAGTATGCGGATATGGATGGCGTGAAGCATACGATGTGCCACAATGATATTAATATCGATAATGTTCTGGTGACCGACACCACGCTTGATATTATTGACTGGGAATTTGCAGGCTATAATGACCCGGCTTACGACTTTGGCCGCGTGATTGCCGGCTTGGAATACGATGTTGACGAGCCGAAGATTATGGATATTCTCGAAGCGTATTTTGGAAGACCTGCAACAGAGAAAGAGCATCTCCACTGGATGGCCTACTCTGCGATTCACAACTGGTATTACGTTGGCTGGGCGCTGTATAAGGAGAGCATCAATGAAAGCAGCCGTGACTGGATGCTGTTCTTCTATAAGCAGGCGAAGAAGCTGGCGGCATGGTGCATGCCTAAGTATGAAGAAATGTATGGAGTGATTGAATAATTCTCAGATTCTGGTATGTTGCTTGAGACAGTTCCTTTGAACAGGCGGTTAATAATAATCCTTAAGAAGTAATGCAAAATAGCCGGGGCTTTATTAGCCTCGGCTATTATAATAGGAAGGTTCTATATATGTGGAAATATCTCATACGTCGATGACAGTCCAAAGGTGGAGCTGAAGAAGAAGACCAGTCGTCCGCTGTCTCGCGATATATACTCCGTTTTCACGCAAAGATACCCAAGAGATCGGGAAGAGCCTTCCGGATTTCCTGGGTTTTTCTGCGCTTATTCGTAGGAGACCTCCAGCAGGGTCAGTCCCTGAGGCGGCATGGCGGGACCGGCTGCGGTCCGGTCCTGAGCGGCCAGAATGGCCGGTATTTGCTCCGGAGTGCGCTGACCGGTGCCCACCTCCAACAGGGTACCGGTGAGAATGCGGACCATGCGCATCAGGAAGCCATTTCCGCAGAACTGCAAGGTGAGCTCCGGGCCGGATTGGGTCACCTCGATAGAGAAGATGGTGCGGACGGTGGACTTTTTAAAGCGCTTCAGGCCGCAGAAGCTGCGGAAGTCGTGGGTGCCCACCAGACAGGAGGCGGCCTGACGGATGGCGTCCACATCCAGCGGCTCGGGGAAGGGGGTCAGGTAGTGCCGTTCCAGCACGTTGGGGATGGCGCTGTTCCAGATCCGGTACCGGTAGGTTTTGGACACGGCGTTGAGCCGGGCGTGAAACCGGGGCGGAGCGGGGGTCAACTCCACCACCGCGATGTCCTCGGGGAGGTACCGGTTGATCTGATGGAGCAACTGCTCCGGCTGGGCCGGCCGGGAGAGTTTGATGTTGGCCACCTGTCCCAGGGCGTGGACACCGGCGTCCGTCCGGCCCGACCCGTGGACCTCTACCGGCTCGCCGGTCAGCCGGCTGATCACCGTCTCCAGCTTGCCCTGGATGGTCTGATCGGTGTTGCCCTGCACCTGCCAGCCACGGTAGCGGGTGCCGTCATATTGCACTGTGAGCTTATAGTTGTACATGGTTCCACGCCTCCCAGGGCAAGTGTACCTGATTTGAAAGTTGTTTGCAACACTCGTTTTGTCCTTTCCCACAGCAGGGGTTTATGCTATAATAAAAAAGTTGTCGTATTTACGCGGGAACGATCCAAAAGATGGGAGTTAATCTATGGAACTCAAGGAGAAGAAATCAGGTGTTGTCATTGTCGTTGTGGCGATTCTGGCCGTTATGATTGTGGCGGCGATCGCATTGTTATATCGTTTAGACGTATTTGGAACTCAGGGGACCTTTCAGGCGGGCACCACCGTCAACGGAGTGGATGTCTCCGGGATGACGGCGGCGGAGGCGGAGGAGGCCCTGCAAAAGGCGGTTGACGCATATGAGCTGACCGTGACCTTTGCCGACGGAACGGAGACCTGCACCGGGAAGGAGCTGGGGCTCACCGTTCAGGAGGGCGACCGGCTGAAACAGCTGTTGCAGGAGCAGCAGGACGCCGGGGCAATGGGCTCTGCCTCCGGGTCCACTGGGGTGGAACTGGAGCTGACGGCGGAGGATTTGATCCAGTGCCAGCCGGAGCAGCTGGAAAACCTGGTGGACGCTATGCCGGAGCGGACCTCCCGGGAGGACCGGACCAGTCGGGACGCCTGCCTGTACTATGACGGGGACAGCGAAACCTTCGCCATTGAGCCGGAGACGGTGGGGGGCGCCATCTCTGCGGACGAGCTGGAGCAGGCCATTGCCCAGGCGGCCAGCCAGCTGGAACCGGAGCTGGACGCGGTGAAAGCCGGTCTGTACGGCGGAAAGACAGTCCGAAGGGCGGACAGTGAGGAGATGCAGTCCGCGCTGAAGAAGGCTCAGGACAAGCTGAATCTGACCCTGACCTATACGTACGACATTGAGAGCGAGGACATCCACGGGGAGGAGGTCATTGACCGGGATCTGCTGACCGAGTGGCTCTACGTGGAGGAGGACGGGGTGACAGTCGCCGTGGACGGAGACCGGCTCCAGGAGTATGTGGAGCAGATGGAGGCCCGCTACTCCATCAAGACGGCGGATACCGCCCAGTTTGTGACCTCCATCGGCACCTTTGTAGAGGTAAACGCCCCGGTGGCCGATAAGATTGTGGACACGGACGCCCTGTACCAGGACATCCAGGACTGCATCGACCGCGGGTACAGCGGTGAGCGTGCGGCGCCCTACGGCTCCACAAAGGCCGGTGTCGCGGGCACCACCGACTTGGGCGGCACCTACGTAGAGGTGGACCTGGACCACCAGCACCTGTACCTCTATGTGGACAACGAGCTCATCGCCGAGGGAGACATCTGCTCCGGCAGCGTGGCCGACGGCTGCGCCACGCCGACAGGGCTCTATACCATCAAGAGCAAGGACCACGACCGCTATCTCCGCGGGGCGAACTACTGCGACTGGGTCAACTACTTTATGCCCTTTCACGGAAACTTCGGCCTCCACGACTCCACCTGGCGGAGCGAGGAGGAGTACGGCGGGGAAGTCTACCTGGAATCGGGCTCCCACGGCTGCATCAATATGCCGTTGGAGCTGGCCCAGACGGTGGACGAGCACGTGGAGGTGGGGACCTACGTGATCCTCTACGGCGGCCAGCCCAATCCGGCCTGGGGCGCGCAGTCGGTGTACGGCACCTCTCATTACACCAAGTCGGTGGACAGTGACAGCTTTGCCCTGAACGCCTACACCACCGGGGACGGGACGCTGTCCTACGAGTCCAGCGACAGCAACGTGGTCACCGTGGACCAAAACGGTTGGGTCACCGTTACGGGACCCGGTACCGCCACCATCACTGTAACCGCCTCCCACACCGCCAACTATGCCCGTGGGACCAAGGAGATCACCGTGGTGGTCAACGATGCGGGATAAAAAAGAGTGTGCTTTGTGGAAAAGCACACTCTTTTTTCAAGGAAGAAAACGGGTCAGAAGAGGGACCAGCGGTTGGGGAAGACGTCCTCCTTGAAAGCCTGCCAGGCGTCCTCGTTGGTGGCGTAGTAGTAGGGACACAGCTTGCCGGTGACGTCGTAGTGGCGGATGACGTCGTCCGCGTTCAGCCCGTAGGTGTCGGTCAGGTAACGCACCAGCTTGACCAGGGCGTTGTAGGTCTCGTCGGTGAACTGGCCGGAGCTGTCCGGGTGGCAGCACTCGATGGCGATGGTGTCCGCGTTGCGGGAGTTGGAGCAGTAGGACTCCTCGTCCAGGGGGACGCACTGTATAATGGTGCCGTCCATGCCGATGATAAAGTGGCTGCTGGCGTAGGTCTCACCGGTGGTGGCCAGATTGTTGAAGTAGCTCCTGGTCTGCTCGGCAGTGGTGTTGGGGTTGCCGGTGTAGTGGACCACGACGCCGTTGACCTGTTTCAGCGGGATGCCGGGCCGGGAGTACTGGTTCACCGGCAGCAGGTCCACCGTGACCCAGTCCACATCCAGGGTGGTCAGGGAGACCTGGCGGTGCCAGAAGCGGGAGCGGAGGGCGAAAATCGCCAGGATCACCAGCAGGATCAGAAGCAGAATCCGGCGGATACGTCTTTTGGGTTTGGGTCTGCGGGCGGGCGCGGGTGCTGTGGCAGCGGGCATAGAGGGGACTCCTTTCTCCGGAGGGAATAATTCTCAAAGCCGATTATAGCGCAAAGAGTCGCAAATACAATAAAAATATCGTTAAATTATGATGAAAACGGAGAGAAACGCAGAAGTGCAAAAAAAATCGCCGGAACCTCTTTCCAAAAAGGGAAAAATAGATTAAAATATATGGAGTAATTTAACCTTTTTTCGATACTTTTACCGGTATCCTGAAACCTGAAAAAGGAGTTGGTCTGAATATGGAGACCCCTAAATATAAACGTGTCCTGCTGAAGATCAGCGGCGAGGCCCTGGCCGGCGACGCCAAGCGCGGGCTGGACTTCACGGTGATCAACCAGGTGGCGGACGCCATCAAGGAGTGCACCGAGCTGGGCGTACAGGTCGGCGTAGTCGTCGGCGGCGGCAACTTCTGGCGGGGCAAGAAGGACGGCGGCGACGATATGGTCCGGGTGCGCGCGGACCACATGGGCATGCTGGCCACTACCATCAATGCGCTGGCGGTGGCCGATGTGCTGGAGCGCAAGGGCGTGGACGTCCGCGTCCAGACCGCCATTGAGATGAAGCCCATCGCCGAGCCCTACATCCGGGCCAGAGCCGTGCGCCATCTGGAAAAGGGCCGGGTGGTCATCTTCGGCTGCGGTACCGGCAACCCCTTCTTCTCCACTGACACCGGCGCGGTGCTGCGGGCCGCCGAGATTGAGGCGGACGTGATCCTGCTGGCCAAGAACGTGGACGGCGTGTACAGTGCGGACCCGGTCAAGGACGCCAGTGCGGTGCGCTTTGACGAGATTTGCTATGACGACGTCCTGGCCAAGCACCTGGAAGTGATGGACTTTACAGCGACCTCCCTGGCCATGGAGGGCCATATCCCGGTTCTGCTGTTTGCGTTGAAGGATCCCAAAAACATTGTACGTGCCGTGATGGGGGAAACCATCGGCACGATTGTGCACTAAGGAGGAAATACGATGAAAGAACTGATCAATGAAACCGATGCCCGTATGCAGAAAACGCTGGCCTCTGTCCAGGACGACTTCGCAGCGGTCCGCGCCGGCCGCGCCAACGCCCAGGTTCTGGACCGGATCAGCGTGGAATACTACGGCACCCCCACTCCGCTGAATCAGGTTGCCACCATCGCCTCTCCCGATCCCCGTCAGCTGACCATTCAGCCCTGGGATCAGTCCCTGCTCAAGGCCATCGAAAAGGCGATCAACACCTCTGACCTGGGCATCAATCCCCAGAACGACGGCCGCCTGATCCGGCTGAACTTCCCGCAGCTCACCGAGGAGCGCCGGAAAGAGCTGACCAAGCAGGTGAAGAAGTACGGGGAAAACGGCAAGGTCGCCATCCGCAACATCCGTCGGGATGCCATGGACAAGGTCAAGGCCATGAAGAAGAAGTCCGAGATCACCGAGGACGAGGCCAAGGATTATGAAAAGGAGCTCCAGAATCTGACGGACAAGCGCTGCAAGGACATTGACGCCCTGACCGCAGAGAAGGAAAAGGAACTGATGAGCGTGTAAGACAGCGGTCTGACGCTGTGTAGGTTCAATTTCAAAAAACTGGAGGAAGCGTGACAAAACGGGATGAAAATCCCGTTTTGCCGTTATAATGGAAATGACGTTTTTTCGTAAGAAGAAAAGGCAGGAGCCTCAGGTGGATCGCAACCGTCTGCCGGCCCACGTGGCCATCATCATGGACGGCAACGGACGCTGGGCCAAACAGCGGGGACTGCCCCGTACGGCGGGCCATGCGGCGGGTGCGGAGACCTTTCGGAACATCGCCACCTTCGCCCGGGAGCTGGGTCTGCGCTACCTGACGGTGTACGCCTTTTCCACCGAGAACTGGAAACGGCCTCAGGAGGAAGTGGGCGCCATTATGGGCCTGCTGCGCAAGTATTTGCAGGAGGCCATTGAGGAGATGGCCCGGGATCAGATCAAGCTGGAGTTTTTTGGCGACCTGACCGCACTGGATCCGGAGCTGCGGGACCTGTGCCAGCGGACCCGGGAGATATCAAAGGGCTACGAGGGCTTTCAGGCGAATGTCTGCCTGAACTACGGCGGCAGGGACGAGATTGTCCGGGCCGCACGGGCCTGGGCCGCTGACTGTACGGCGGGGAAGTGCCGGGCGGAGGAGCTGGACGAGGCCCAGTTTGCCGGCTACCTGTACTCCGGCGGGATCCCGGACCCGGAACTGATCATCCGTCCCAGCGGTGAGATCCGGACCTCCAACTTTCTCCTGTGGCAGTCCGCCTATTCCGAATACTATTTTACCGACGTACTCTGGCCGGATTTTTCGCCCAGTGAGCTGTTGAAGGCGATTGCCTCCTTCCAGGGGCGTTCGCGGCGCTTTGGAGGTGTCTGAAAGGAAATGCTTGGACGAATACTTGTTGCCATCGTAGGGGTACCCCTGCTGATTGTGATCCTGCTGCTCTGCCCGCCCATCTGCCTGCCGGTGGCCTTCGGCGCCCTGTGCGGGATCGGCGCCTATGAGCTGCTGGGCTCCACCGGCGCGGTGAAGAACCGGCGCACCATATTATATTCCGCTGTGTTCGCGGTTCTGGTCCCGTTCTGGTACTACTCCGGCTGCCCGACCATCGGGGCCGTGGGCGGACTGTTCCTGCTGATGCTGCTGCTGTTTGGCGAGGCCATCGCCAGCAAACAGCGTATGAAGGCGGAGGAGATCGCTCTGTGCGTATTCGCCGCCGTCCTGATTCCCATGATGCTGTCCGTCTTTGTGCTGATGGCCGACGCAGAGCACGCCAAGTTCTACCTGCTGCTGCCCTTCGTGTCCGCCTTTACCAGCGACGCCTTTGCCTTGTTCGTGGGGATGGCCCTGGGCAAGCACAAGCTGGCCCCGCACCTCTCGCCCAAGAAAACGGTGGAGGGCAGTGTGGGCGGATTTCTGGGCGCGGCCCTGTGCTGCGCCGTGTACGGCATCGTGGTGCAGCTGGCCTTTGACATGCAGCCCCACTACGGGATGCTGATCCTGTACGGCCTGCTGGGCAGCCTGGTCTCCCAGATGGGCGACCTGTCTTTCAGCTACATCAAGCGGGAGTACGGCCTGAAGGATTACGGCCACCTGTTCCGCGAGCACGGCGGCGTGCTGGACCGCTTTGACAGCGTGATCTTCTGCGCACCGCTGACCTACCTGCTCATGAACATCATCCCGTTTTTCCAATACAGCGCCTGATTTCAGATAGGAGGACCCTATGAGAACCATTTCTTTGCTGGGCTCCACAGGCTCCATTGGGCGGCAATCGCTGGACGTGATTGCCGCCTGCCAAATGTCTGTGGCCGCGGTGACTGCAAACCGCAGTGTCGCCCTGCTGGAGGAGCAGGTGCGCCAGTTCCGGCCCCGGCTGGCGGTCTGCTATGACCCGGATGCCGCCGCAGACTTGAAGGTCCGGGTGGCGGACACCGATACCCGGGTGGCCGGCGGCATGGAGGGCCTGCTGGAGGCCGCCACCCTGCCTGAGGCGGATACAGTGCTGACGGCGGTGGTGGGAATGATCGGCCTGGAGCCCACGCTGGCGGCCATTGAGGAGAAAAAGCGGATCGCCCTGGCCAATAAGGAGACGCTGGTGTGCGCCGGTGAGCTGGTGATGAACCGGGCCGAGACCTGCGGCGCCGAGATCATCCCGGTAGACAGTGAGCACTCCGCCATCTTCCAGTGCCTGCAGGGCAACCGGGACCGCGGCGAGGTCAAACGGCTGATCCTGACCGCATCCGGCGGACCCTTCTTCGGGTGGAGCCGGGAACAGCTGGCCGGGGTCACCCGTCAGGACGCCCTCAGGCACCCCAACTGGTCCATGGGTGCCAAGATCACCGTGGACTCGGCCACCCTGATGAACAAGGGCCTGGAGTTTATCGAGGCCATGCGGCTGTACCGGCTCCCGCCGGAAAAAATCGCCATCGCCGTCCACCGGCAGAGCATCATTCACTCCCTGGTGGAATACTGTGACAATGCGGTGCTGGCCCAGCTGGGCGTGCCGGATATGCGCCTGCCCATCCAGTACGCCCTGACCTATCCCGGCCGCACTCAGGCGGTGGCCGGAGCGCTGGATCTGTTTTCCTGCCCGCCGCTGACCTTTGAAGCGCCGGACCCGGAGGCCTTTCCCTGCCTGAAGCTGGCGCTGGAGGCCGCGGCCCGGCCGGGCACCAGCTGTGTGGTGCTCAACGGCGCCAATGAGGCGGCGGTGGGACTGTTCCTCCAGGACCGCATCGGTTTTCTGGACATCGCGGCCCTGGTGGGGCAGGCCCTGGAGACCGTGCCACAGGGTCCGGCCGGCACCCTGGAGGAGATCCAGGCGGCGGATCGGGCCGCACGGGAAGCGGTGCTGGCCGCTGTGAAGTGAGAAGCATTCACCTGAAACGCGGATTGTGAGGTATCATGCTCTATATTATCATCGCTATTTTGATGTTTGGCCTGCTGATCGGCATCCATGAACTGGGCCACTTTCTCGCCGCCAAGCTGTCGGGCGTCCGGGTCCTGGAGTTCTCCATCGGTATGGGCCCGCTGCTGTGGCACCGGGACGGAAAAGAGACCAAGTACGCTCTGCGCCTGCTGCCTCTGGGCGGCTACTGCTCCATGGAGGGAGAGGACGAGGAGAGCGACGATCCACGGGCCTTTTCCCGGGCCGCCGGGTGGAAGAAATTCCTGATCCTGGTGGCCGGATCCCTGGCCAATTTCCTCATCGGGCTGATCATCATCCTGTGCCTGTTCGCAACCTCCGCCGGCTACGTCACCCCAACCCTCAGCGGCTTTGCGGACGGCTTTCCCTGCGCGGGCGCCGATATGCTGCAGGCGGGAGATGAGATCGTAGCCATCGACGGCAAGGCGGTCCTGATCTACAGCGATGTGTCCACGCTGCTCTCCCGGGGAAATCGGGAGACCCATGACATCACGGTGCGCCGGGACGGCGTAAAGGTCCTGCTGGAGGACCTGCCGCTGGCGCCCCGGGAGTACCAGGTGGATGGGGAGACCGTCACCATGTACGGCCTGTACTTTGAGACGGCGGAGTCCACCTTTGCCAGCAATCTGAAGCTGGGCTTTGCCACCAGCGCCGACTTTGTGCGGCTGATCTGGTGGAGCCTGGAGGATCTGTTCTCCGGCGCCATCGGCGTCAACTCCCTCACCGGTCCCATCGGCATCGTGGACTCCATGAGCCAGATGGCCGAGTCCTCAAGTGGAGCGGTGGACGCGGCCTACAACCTGCTCTATTTCGGCGCCTTTATCGCCATCAACCTGGCCGTGATGAACCTGCTGCCCATCCCAGCCCTGGACGGTGGCCGGATCTTCTTCCTGGTGCTCAACGGCGTGCTGTGGCTGATCTGCCGGCGGAAAATCCCCGCCCAGTATGAGGGATACGTCCACTTCGGCGGGCTGGTGCTGCTGATCGGGCTGATGATCTTTGTGGCGTTTCAGGATATTTTCCGCATAGTGGGCTAGAGAGTGAGGCTGTTATGACAAAGCAAATCAACATTGGCGGGGTCCCGGTGGGCGGCGGCGCACCGGTGGCCATCCAGTCCATGTGCAATACACGAACCGACGACGTGGAGGCAACTGTAGGGCAGATTCTGCGCCTGGAGGCCGCCGGCTGTGAGATTGTCCGGGTGGCAGTGCCCGACCGGGCCGCGGCCCACGCCATCGGCGCGATTAAAGAACGGATCCACATCCCGCTGGTGGTGGACATCCACTTCGACTACAAGCTGGCCCTGGAGTGCATCGCCGCCGGCGCGGACAAGGTGCGCATCAACCCGGGCAACATCGGCGGGGAGGACCGGGTGAAGGCGGTGGCGGACGCCTGCCGCCAGAAGGGGATTCCCATCCGCATCGGGGTCAACGGCGGCAGTCTGGAACCGGCGCTGCTGGAGAAGTACGGAGCCGTCTGCCCTGAGGCCCTGGTGGAGTCCGCCTTTGGACACATCCGCCTGCTGAACCAATTCGACTTCGACGACATCTGCGTCAGCCTGAAATCCTCCAGCGTCCCCATCACCATGGCGGCCTACCGCCTGATGAGCGAGCGTAGCGACTACCCCCTCCACCTGGGGGTCACCGAGGCGGGCACCCGCACCATGGGCACCATCAAGTCCGCCATCGGCATCGGCGGCCTGCTGGCCCAGGGCATCGGAG
>OLNN01002276.1_pt1 | contig 13923 bp, 10 predicted proteins | sample 1672141 | NCBI WGS metagenome assembly OLNN01 (sample SAMEA3136652, study PRJEB25190) | human gut metagenome | biome: human gut; feature: human-associated habitat; material: faeces | place: Austria | collected 2013 | reverse complement strand
GGGTGCAGCCGGTGGGCGCGGGCGTAGTCCTGCCAGACGCTCAGCTTCGGCTCAACGTCGATGCGCCGCACGCGGTCCAGCGTGACGAGGTCAAATTCCCGCACACTCTTGTTGTACTCCGGCGGGTTGCCCGCCGCCACAATGACCCAGCCTTCCGGCACGGCCTGGTTGCCGAAGGTCTTGCACTGCAAAAATTGCAGCATCGTCGGGGCCAGCGTCTCGCTGACGCAGTTGATCTCGTCGATGAACAGGATACCGTTTTTCTTGCCGGTGCGCTCCATGGCCGCGTAGACGCTGGCGATGATCTCACTCATCGTGTACTCGGTCACGCTGCGGGTCTTGCCGCCAAAATCCCGCTCCCGGATGAAGGGCAGGCCCACGGCACTCTGCCGCGTGTGGTGGGTGATGGTATAGGCCACCAGCGCAATGTCGCACTCCTGCGCAATCTGCTCCATAATTTGGGTTTTGCCTACGCCCGGCGGGCCCATCAGCAAAATGGGGCGCTGGCGGATGGGCGGTATCAGCGGGCGGCCAATATCGTCCGTGGCAAGGTAGGCTTGCACAGAACGCTTGATTTCCTCTTTGGCACGTTGAATATCCATGGTTCATCGTCCTTTCGGGTCAAATTCTTCCGGCTGCAAAACAAGGCGCATGGCCCAGGGCGGCACATCGGGCGGGGCGGTGCCGTCCTCCAGAAACAAAAACGCAACATCGAACGCCGGGCGGCGTGTGGGATAGACACCCTTGCCGTCGGTGAAGTATAAAACGCCCTGCAAGTCTCGCAGTGCGCCGTCCTGGCGCAGTTCTTCAATGCGGGCGAATGCGGGGCGGAAGTCCGTTCCGCCGCCGCCCACCAGCGTAAACTGGGCCGTGTAGCGGTCGAGGGCGTCCAAATCGTTCAGCCAGGTTTCGTCCCGCACGGCGTTGTCCGCCTGCATGACCAAAATGCGGCACTGGCGGAAAAAGCTGTCCTGGCTTTTTAACAAGGTGAAGGTCTCTTTCAAAAATGCCTTGACCAGCTCACCCGCGGTGGACTCGCTGGTGTCCACCACAATGACGAAGTCGCGGATCTTTTTCACCTCGCGGCTTTCCAGCGGCTCAATTAAGGGCATATTGCCGTAGGTGCGCAGGCCGTAGCTGTAAAAGCCCAGGTCAAATTCCTCAGGGTCAAGGTGCGGCTCCTCATGCCAGACGGCGAAGCGGCGCAGGAAGTCGCGGTAGGTGCGGCGGCTGCGCCCGGCCTGCATCTGGGCCTGCAAAGCCTGGGCGGCGGTGTCCTGCCCGGCGCGCTGGCCGTTTTCCTCCATGCTCAATTCGGTCTGGCGGCCCAGGTTTTCCCACTGCTTGCCGCGCATCTGGGCCTCGGGGCTGGTGGGGTCGGCAGGCCACAGGCGGTGGCTGTCGGTGTAAAACTCCCGCTGCCACTTATTCAACGTTTCGGCGTCGGTCTTAGTCAGCACACGGTAGATTGGCCCGGCGGCCAGAAATTTGCATGACTGCCGCAGTTGTGTATAACATTGCTGCCGCACCCAGCCCACCGGGCGCTTCGTGGCGGCGGTGTTCAGGGTGTCCAGCGTGCTTTCCACGGCAATGTCACAGGCCAGGCCCCACAGGTCGGGGTCGCGCTTGTCCCGCAGCCACAGGTGGCGGAAGATGCAGTGGAACAAACTGTGCAGATAGGCCCGGGGCAGGTAGCGGCGGTTTTTGCGGTAGGTGTCCAGCACCCAGGGCGCAGGGTAGTAGAGCGCCCCGCCGTCGGTGGCAAAGCTGCCGCCGCTCTCCGTCTGTGCGGCGGGCAGTGCCCCCAGCGCTGCCGTCAGGTAGCGCTGGTCCAGATACAACTCCCCGCGCAGCTGTTCCATGACCCGGCGGGCCATCGTCTGTTCCCATTCGGTTTGGGTTTGGATGTGTTTGGGCATTTTTACAAATCCTCAAAATCATAGGTCTTTTTCACCCGCCTGGGGCGGCCCAACAAAATGGCTGCCCCGGCGCTCCAACCGGCGCGGGAACAATAGACGGCGGCGTCAGCGGTGGGCAGGCCTAGGCCCACCAGCAGCCGCAGCGCGGCTTCGTCCCGGGTGTCGATGGCCAACTTGAACGCATCCGCCGGGTGGGCGGTCAGATACAATTCATAGTCTGCGCGGGCGTTGTCGCTAAGGCCGAACGGCTGCACCAGCCGCCCCAGCGCCAGGCGGCAGAGCGTATCTGCGCTCTCGCCGACGCAGGCCTGCGTGAACGATGTGTCAAACGCCGCGTAATCTACTGCGCCGCCGGGCGTAAAGCACTGCCGCATCCGGTAGCCTTCGCCCTCAATGCTGTGATTGAAAATATGCGCGGGGGTGTTCTCGTCCAAAAACTCCGAATACTCGGGGTAAAACAGCCGCGCACCATCCAATTCTGCCGTGATATCGGCGCTGACGGCCCCCAGCAGCTTTTTCAGCCCGGTGGGGGCGTCCGCTGCGGCCCGCAGCGTAAACACCCGTAACTGGCGGCAGTTCGTGAACAAATCGCTGCCCAAGGATTCCACCCCGGCCCCCAGCGTGACCCGGCGCAGCTTGCGGCAGTTGTAAAATGCCGCGCTGTGCAAGACCCGCACCGTGTCCGGCAGAGTGACTTCCTCCACAAAATTGCCGGTGATCTCGTGGGTGTCGGTGCCGGTGCATTGCGCCCCGGGCCTGACAGGCTTTTCCGCAAAGCAGTAGGGGCCGATCTCCACAACGGGCAGACCGCCAATAACGCCGGGCACGGCAGGGCAGGGGGTATCCCCCAGCAGGCGCAGCACCCGTACGCCGCCCGCGCATGGCTCCCAGAAAACCGTCACAAAAAAGCCCCCTTTACATTACCGCCATTATAGCATAAAATAGGGACGCGAGAAACAGAAAAGTGAGAGAAATCTATGAGAAGTGTCAAGCAAACGGATATTTTGACCGGCAGCATCCCCAAACAGCTGCTGTTGTTCTTTCTGCCCATCTGGTTCGGTACGCTGTTCCAGCAGCTGTACAACACGGCGGATACTCTGATCGTCGGCAACTTTGTGGGCACCAACGCGCTGGCAGCTGTGGGCGCAACCAGCTCTTTTGTCAACCTGTTGGTGGGTCTGTTCGTCGGCCTGTGCAGCGGCGCGGGCGTTGTCATTGCCCAAAGCTGGGGCGCCCACGATGCTGACGCCGTTGACCGCCAGGTACACACGGCGCTGGTGCTCAGCGTGGGGCTGGGTGCGCTGCTGACGGTGCTGGGCCTGCTGACCGCTGAGCCGATGATGCGCCTGATGGGTACGCCTGCGGAAATACTGGACGATGCAGCGCTGTATCTGCGCATCTACTTTTTGGGCATGATCCCCCAGATGCTCTACAACATGGGCACAAATATTCTGCGTGCCATCGGCGATTCCAAGCGGCCGCTGTACTTTTTGATTGCGGCGTCGCTCGTCAATATCGCGCTGGACGTTGTGTTTATCGCGGTGTTCGGCTGGGGCGTTGCGGGCGCGGCGTGGGCCACGGTACTCAGCCAGGTAGCCAGCGCGGCGCTGACACTGCGGTGCATCGTCGGCTCCCAGGGGATGCCCTGGCACGTCCGGCCCGAAAAACTGCGGCTGCACGGCGATGTGTTCGCGGCCATCTGCACCATCGGCGTGCCCGCTGCAGCCCAGAGCGCCATGTACAACATCAGCAACATTTTCATCCAGAGCAGCATGAACAGCTTCGGCACCAGCACCATCGCGGCGTGGGGCGTCTACGGCAAGATCGACTTTGTGTTCTGGATGACGATCAACTCGCTGGGCATTGCGATCACGACCTTTGCGGGGCAGAACTTCGGTGCGCGGCAGTACGACCGCGTGCGCAACGGCGTGCGGGTCTGTATGGCGATGGCGGCGGGCGTCACGCTGGTCATCAGCGTGGTATTCTACAACGCGGCCGAGCCGCTGTTCCGGCTGTTCAGTCAGGACGATGCGGTCGTTGCGGTGGGCGTGGGTATGATGCATGTGCTGACGCCGGTCTACATTACCTATATCAGCATCGAGGTGCTTTCCGGTGCGCTGCGCGGCTGCGGCGATGTGCGCGTGCCGACGCTGATCACGGTGTTCTTTGTCTGTGGCCTGCGTGTGCTGTGGCTGACCCTGATGGTGCCGCGGTATCATACCATCGCCACGGTGGAGCTTAGCTACCCGCTGACATGGACGCTGGCCTCGCTGCTTTTTATCCTTTACTACAAGCGCGGCGGCTGGCTGAACCGCTGCAAGGCAGCGAAGGGACTGGAGTAAGTAAAACAGCCGACCCCTTTGCGGGGTCGGCTGTTGTTATGCGCCGCGCTCGGTCTGCAGCGTTTGGATAAACTGCACCGGGTCAATGATGTGGCTGCCATCGGTGCCGGTGGCGGCGGTGGAGAGCAGGTACTGCATCATTTCCTCGCCCGTCAGGGTGGGGTCCACCTGCCAGCCCAGCGCCATGACCCCGGCGCAATAGGGGATGCCCCAGCTCAGGCCGCCGTGCCCATCGTGGGTGTAGCTGTACTGCCCGGCGGTGTATTCCTCGGCCACCGTGCGGTAGGAGCAGGGCAGCGAAAGGGTGTTGCTGCCGGTTTCTGCGCGCTCGTCACTGTCCGCAAAGCCGGTCCGGCAGGCGGCGGGATTATCCCGGTCATTCCGGGCAAGGACGGCAGGGTAAGGTACAAGGCGGGTCTTTTCCACGCCTGCGCCATCCACGGTCAGGACCAGAAGCCCGGCCTGCTCGGCACGCGCCACGGCGGCATCCCAGAGGTCGGCGTTTTGGAACATCTCTGCGTTGCCCGGTGCGGCGGAAACCGAAACGACCCGGATCTTCTCGCCATCTGGCAGTGCTTCGTTCTGCGCAACCACCCAGTCCAGCGCCTCGGCGGCATAGCGGCTGTCCATCAGCCAGGAGGGCCAGGCTGCATAGTAAAGGGTCGCATCCGGCGCAATGCCGATGGATTCGCCCGCAAACAGGCTGGCCACGGCCGGGCCGTGCATCGAGGAGGTCTCCCCCTCGCAGCCGGTATCATAGTAGGCGGCGATGCGCCCGGACAATTCGGGGTGGTCGGTCAGCAGCGGCTGGTCGATAATGGCGGCGCGCACGCCCTTGCCGGTGATGCCCTGCGCCTGCAGGCCGCGCACCCCCAGCCCGGGGTCCTTATCTTCCTCCAGAAGTGCGGCAGCCTCGTCCTCGGCCCCCGCAAAGATGGTGCCGGTGTTGTAGGTGTAGGTATACAGGTCCTCGGCCGTGTATTCGCCCGGCTGGTAGGTCTGTTGGGCGTACTCGTCCAGCCAAGGCAGATAGCGCAGGTCGCTGTACGGCGCAGCCGGCTCGGCAGTCGGGGCGGGGGTTTCGGCGGGTGTCGGCTCCGGCGCGGCGGTGGGCGCGGCGGCAGGGGCTGCGGACTCGGCAGTGCCGCAGGCCGTCAGCCACAGCGCCAGCAGGCAGAGCGGCAGCATTGCGGTGCGGTTCATGGTGTGACCTCCTTCTCTATATTTAGGCTATCAAAAAGCTTTCCCGGAAAATGCGCTGCTGCTCCGGGGTGGCGGGCAGCCAATGGCCGCCCCTACAAGTTCTGTTTGTTGCAAAAAGCCCGGTCTGTCCCCCGGAAAGCGGGGGTAGATCGGGCTTTATTACAGGGCTTACAGCTTGAAGCTGTCCTTCAGCGTGACGATGCGGTTGTAGACGCCCTCGTGCTTGCTGTCCGGCGTAAAGTAGCCGTTGCGCACGAACTGGAAGCGGTCGCCGGGCTTGGCGTCCTTCAGACTCTCCTCGAGCTTCGCACCCTGCAGCACCTTGACGCTGTCGGGGTTCAGGTAATCCTTGAAGTCGGCATCGTCGGGGATGCTGTTCATGTTGGACTCGGTGAACAGTTTGTCGTACAGCTCAACCTCGGCGTCCAGGCAGTGGGCGCAGCTGACCCAGTGGATGGTGCCGCGCACTTTGCGGCCGTCGGCGGGGTTGCCGTTGCGGGTCTCCAGGTCAGCCTCGGCGTGGATCGCTACGACCTTGCCGTTCTCATCCTTGTCCACGCCGGTGCAGCGGACCAGGTACGCACCCATCAGGCGGACTTCGCTGCCCAGGGTCAGGCGCTTGAACTTCGGCGGCGGCACCTCAAAGAAGTCGCTGTTCTCGATCCACAGCTCCTTGGTGAAGGCGACCTTGCGGGTCGTTGAGTCGTTGGCGTCGCGGTTCGGGTTGTTGGGCAGGTCAAAATACTCGCACTGGTCGGTGGGGTAGTTGTCGATGATGAGCTTGACGGGGTCCAGCACGGCCACGCGGCGCTGGGCGTTCAGCTCCAGCTCGGCACGCAGCACGGCCTCCAGCTGGCGCATATCGACGAGGTTATCCGCCTTGGAGATGCCGGCGTCCTTAACGAACTTGAAGATGCTCGTCGGCGTATAGCCGCGGCGGCGCAGGCCAGACAGGGTGGGCATACGGGGGTCGTCCCAGCCGTCCACGATGTTTTTCTCCACCAGCTCACGCAGGTAGCGTTTGCTCATGACGGTGTTCGTCACGTTCAGGCGGGCAAATTCGCGCTGCTTCGGGAACTCTTTGCCGAACAGATTGGTGATGACCCACTCGTACAGGGGACGGTGGTTCTCAAATTCCAGGCTGCACAGGCTGAAGGTGATACCCTCGATGGCGTCCTGGATCGGGTGTGCGAAGTCGTACATCGGATAGATGCACCACTTGTCGCCCTGGCGGTGATGCTCGACGTGCTTGATGCGGTAGATGGTCGGGTCGCGCATATTCATGTTCGGGCTTGCCAGGTCGATCTTGGCGCGCAGCGTCTTTTCGCCGTCGGCAAACTCGCCCGCGCGCATACGGCGGAAGAGGTCGAGGTTTTCTTCCGGCGTGCGGTCGCGGTAGGGGCTGGGGCGGCTGGGCTTGCCGGCGTCGTTGCCGCGGTACTCCTGCATCTGCTCGCGGGTCAGGTCGTCCACATAGGCCTTGCCCTCCTTGATGAGCTGCTCGGCGTACTCGTAGCAGCGCTCAAAATAATCACTGCCGTAGAAAATGCCGCCGTTCGGCTCAGCACCCAGCCATTTCAGGTCCTGCAGGATACTCTGCACGTACTCGTCACCCTCGCGGGCGGGGTTCGTGTCGTCAAAGCGCAGGTTGAACAGGCCGCCGTAGTGCTTGGCGATGGTATAGTTGATGAAGATCGCCTTGGCGGAACCGATGTGCAGGTAGCCGTTCGGCTCCGGCGGGAAGCGGGTATGCACAACATCGACCTTGCCCTCAGCAAGGTCGGCGTCGATGATATCCGTCAAAAAGTTGGAAAATTTTTCGTCTGCCATGATTACACCCCAAATTATATGCCGCAGCGCCACACCGCAGGGGCGGATGCTCGCATCGACCCCCACAAGCGCCTGGCAATGCTATTTTTAACTATTTTACTATTATACCGTGTACAACAGCATTTAGCAAGGGGCAAAAACTTCTGCGCGCCTACTGTTATTTATAAAAGATTTGTGCTATAATCAATACTGATTTACTATGTTGCCATGAAAGGGGGCATCCGCTATGCCGACCCCGCAAAACAGGGAGCCGGGCCGCCGCCCGCGCAACCCCGATACAGAACGCTACACGATGCAGGGCGATTGGGCTGTGCCCAACCAGCCCCCCACGGCCCCGCCCCAGCGGCGCGCCCCCACGCAGGAACAGCGCCGCGCCGCCGCCCGCCGACGGCGGGAAATTCGCCGCCGACGCCGCAGGCTGGCCGTGCTGGGCACGGTGGGCGGCGTGCTGGTGCTGTCTGGCATCATCACGGTGCTGCTGCCCAAAAGCATGAAGGGTGAGACCGAAGCCGCGCCTCTGCCCACCGCAGACCCCGCAGGTACCCGCCTGGTGGCCCCGCTGCCCTACGCCGGGGCGGGGGACAGCGGCAGCCAGAACGCCCAGACGCTGAACTGGGGCACCGTCGGCCCGCAGCGCCAGACCGCTGATACCGGCTACACCTACACGGCGCTGCCCGCAAAGCCTGCTGCCCTGCCGGAGTTTGGCCGGGTGGATACCAGCTGGTTCGCCGACGCAGCCTTCTTGGGTGACTCGCTCACCGCTGGCTTCTGCGCCAATGAGTACAACATTGATGTGGGTGGTGCGCTGATCTGTGGGTATGAGGGCATCAGCCCCAACACCGTTGTCAACCGCACCACCGTCACCAGCCCCGATCGGGGCGAGGAAGTCCCGCTGGATGTGCTGGCCGCCGCCCAACCCGCCAAGCTGTATATTTTGATCGGTACAAACGCCCTCGTCCAGCCCGGCAACGATGACAGCTTTTTGGCCTACTACGGAAAAATGCTGGACGACCTGCGCACGGCGCTGCCTGACACGACGTTCTATGTGCAGTCGGTGCTGACTGCCACACAGGAAAAGGTCAGCGACAGCCTCCCGGGCCTGGCACCGGACCGGCTGGCGGCCATCAACGCGGCCATCCAGCAGCTTTGCGCCGAGCGCGGCTGTTATTACCTCGACCTCAACGCAGAGTTCGCCGACGATGCCGGGTATTTGCAGACCGATTTCTCTCAGCCCGACGGCGTACACCTGACGGTGTCCGGGTACAGCAAGTGGGTCAGCTACCTGTGTACCCACGTCCCATACAGCAAGAACAACCCCTACCAGGCCGGAAGCACCTACTATTTAAGTGATGATATGAAGAATTTGCTGAACGATATTCCGTAAAGGAGCCACTCATGCCCAACGAAAACGAACATCCACGCTACACGGATCCGGACCATCCCTACTCCGGCAGCGGCCTGCGCTACCAGAACAACTACAACCGCAATGAATACCACGCCGGGGACGGCCCGTTCCAGTTCCCCTGGTGGGCCATCGTCATTGGCTTTGTGGTGTGGTGGCCGCTGGGCTTTATCTTCATCGCCCTGAATGCCGCTATGAAAAACGGTAAGCTGGGCAGCTTTGAGCAGAAAGCCCGTACCCGGACCCAGAACTACCGCAGCGGCCCATCGGTGCAGGAGGGACAGTTCCGTCCTATCTACGCCCAGCAGGATAAGGAGAGCGCGGGCAAAACTGCCGCCGCACCTCGGGATGCCGAGAAAAAGCGCAAGGGCATGGCCCTTGCCAACGGCTTGACCGCGGCGGGCGTTTTGCTGCTGCTGGGCGCGCTGGCCGCGCTGCCGGGGGGTACCTACTGGCTGCCCGACGCCCTGACGGGGGATCTCGAGTACATCCGCTGGTTCTTGGCGGATATGATGCCTGTGTTTGTCTCGGCCACGGCGGGCGCGGGCTGCCTGTTCGGTGCGCACCACATCCGCACCGGCCGCCGCTTGCGCAAAAAGATCGACAATATTGTCGGTGATGCGCAGTATATGTACATTCAGGATATCGCCGATGCCATCCCATGCAGCTATGAAAAATGCTGCAAGCACCTGGAAAACTGCATCGACGACGGCGTGTTCGGCCCCGAAGCCTACCTGGATATGCGCCGCAAATGTCTCGTCGTGACCGGCAAGCCCCCCGAGCCGACCCCGAAAAAGGCGAAGAAACCCAAGGTCGAAAAAGCAGATCCGATGCCCGAGAAGGATCAGTACCAGAAAATCCTCGACGAGCTGCGCAGGGTCAACGACGCCATCCCCGACGAGGAGATGACCGACAAGATCAGCCGTCTGGAAGCGGTCTCGGCCAAAATTTTTGAGCAGGCCAAGTCCGACCCCGACAAGCTGCCCCAGATGCGCAAGTTCATGGATTATTACCTTCCTACGTCGTTAAAGCTGCTGAACACCTACGCTGAGCTGGACAACCAGGGCGTGGAAGGTGAGAACATTTCGGAGTCGAAGCGCCGCATTGAGCTGACGATGGATACGCTGGTCAAAGCGTTTGAAAACCAGCTCGACCGCCTGTTCGCCAGCGACGCCCTCGACGTCAGTGCCGACATCGATGTGATGCAGAATATGCTGCGGGCCGACGGCCTGACCGATGATGCACCGTTTAAGATGTAACCACCAAAAGCCTCCCTTGTCAAAGGGAGACATTATCCCTATACTACTAAGGAGCCAATATCCCTATGCAAAAATCCACCGGCCAGTTCCATAACAGCTGGCGCAACTTTTCCAAATATCGGCCGCTCATCCGGGAGCTGGTCACACGCGACCTCAAGGTCAAATACCGCCGCAGCGTGCTCGGCTATGTGTGGAGCATCTTAAACCCGCTGCTCATGATGCTGCTGCAGACCCTCGTTTTCTCCTATATGTTCCGGTTCGATATCCCGAACTTCCCGCTTTACCTCATCTGCGGCAACACTCTGTTCAACTTTTTTAACGAGAGCACGAACATGGGCATGGGCAGCGTGCTGGGAAATTCGTCTCTTATCAAAAAAGTGTACGTGCCCAAGTTTATTTTCCCCATCAGCCGCGTGGTGTCCAGTTTTGTCAACCTGCTGTTCAGCCTGGCGGCCATTATCCTGGTCATGCTCATCACCCGGTCGCCGTTTTACTGGACGATTCTGCTCGTCTGGGCGCCGCTTTTGCTGCTGCTGGCGTTCTGCTGCGGCATGGCCGTACTGCTCTCGGCGCTGGCTGTCTACTTCCGCGATTTGCAGTATCTCTACGGCATCGTGACGATGGCCTGGATGTACGCGACGCCGCTGTTTTACCCGATCTCGGCGCTGCCGCCGTTTTTGATCCCCATCATTAAGCTGAACCCGCTGTACCACTACATCAACTGTATGCGGTGCCTGGTCATGTACGGCACCGTGCCCGGCCCCAACACCTGGATTGCCTGCATCGGCAGCGCAGCCGTCATGCTGGCTGTAGGCCTGGCGGCTTTCCGCAAATTGCAGCGCAACTTTATTCTGTATCTGTAAGGAGTTTCCCCCATGCCCATCATTCAGGTGGAGGATGTCTCGATGCGCTTTAACCTGGCGCAGGAGAAAACCGAGACCCTCAAGGAATATACCGTCAAGCTGCTGAAACATCAGCTTTTTTTCAATGAATTTTATGCGCTGCAAGACGTCTCGTTCAGCATCGAACCCGGCGAATCCGTAGCGCTGATTGGCCGCAACGGCAGCGGCAAAAGCACGATGCTCAAACTTATTGCGGGCGTCATGTACCCAACCAGGGGTACCGTCGCCGTCAACGGCGAAATTGCGCCGCTGATCGAGCTGGGCGCGGGCTTTGACCTCGATTTGACTGCGCGGGAAAACGTGTTTTTGAACGGTGCGGTGTTGGGCCACGACCGCACTTATATGGAAGAGCACTTCAAAAATATCATCGACTTTGCTGAACTGTGGGATTTTGTCGATGTGCCGGTGAAAAACTATTCCAGCGGCATGATCGCGCGGCTGGGATTCTCCATTGCGACCGAGGTCAAGGCGGATATCTTGGCCTGCGATGAGATTCTGTCGGTGGGTGACTTTATGTTCCAGCAAAAGTGCCACCAGCGGATGGAACAGATGTTATCCGGCGGTACAACGCTGCTTTTTGTCAGCCATGATATCAACCAGGTCAAGCAGCTCTGCAAACGCGCCATCTGGATAGACCATGGCCACATCCGCGGCGACGGCCCGGCGGAGGAAGTCTGCAACGCTTATGTGGAGGCTATGCAGAGAGGGGAATGACCCCAAAGGCTTCCCCCCAGGGGGAAGGCAGAACTTTTAAAGGAGACCCCATGCCAAAATCAAAACAAAACCTGGCCAGGGAAATTCTGACCGTTGCGCTGCTGCTGGCGGCGGTGGCGGCCAGCGAATACTGGTTCTTCCAGCTGTGGCGGCTCGATTGGTCGGTGCCCATGCTCTACGGCGGCGACGGCATCTACTGGGTGGGTCAGGTGCAGCGCAGCTACGGCGAGTTGTCCGGCTCCCTGGGCTGGCCGTTCTATGAGGTCGCGGGCAAATATGACCCGAACTACGACCTGATTTATGATATCTTCGTCTGGTTCGTTGGCCTGTTTACGAAAGACACCGGCATCGTGTTCAACCTGTATGTGCTGGTCATCCCCTTTGCCAACGCGCTGGCGGCCTACGCCGTGTTCCGCATGGTGGGCATGCGCCGCTGGCTCAGCTTTGCCTTTGGCATCACCTTCGGTATGACGCCCTATGTGCAGCAGCGGATGGCCGGGCATATGATGCTGGCCGCCTGCGAGTTCGTACCCTTCTCGGTGCTGCTCTGCCTCTGGTGTGCCGAGGATGAAGGCTTCAACCGCCCGGGCAAGGGCTTTTTCAAGAATAAGCGCAACTGGCTGGCTCTGGCTATGGCCTGGGGCATCGCCAACAACGGCGCGGCCTATTATCCCTATTTCACCTGCTTTTTCCTCTGCGTCACGGCGCTCTGCCTGATTTTGCGCGGCCACAAGTGGAGCGTGGGTGTGCCCTGCCTGGTCACGATCGCAGAGATCGTCGCCTGGATGATACCCGATTTCTTCCCCATGGTGCTGGGCATCCTCAGCGGCCAGGGCAGCACCCTGACCAACGGCGTATACCGCAGCCCGGTCGGCGCGGACATTTACAGCCTGCGTATCAGCAGCCTGCTGTTGTCGCCCAACGGTTTCGGCCTGCAAAAGCTCGCCAACTGGATGGGCCGCTACTTCCACATCCTGGCTACCGATGAAGGCCCGATGTACAACGAGAACGGCTACGGCTATCTCGGCGTCGTGGGCATTTTCGGATTTTTGGCGCTGCTGCTCATGCTGCTGCGCAACTGGGACTGGAAGGCCGGCCGCACCGAGAAGCCGCAGCTGGGCGACCGCCTCTGGCTGCTGAGCCGTCTGAACGTCATGGCGCTGCTGTTAGCCAGCATTGCCGGCTTTGGCAGCATCATCGGTATCTTTGTGCGGTTCATCCGCGGGTACAACCGCATCAGCCCTTACATTGCGTTCTTCGCACTGCTGGCCGTCGGCCTGACGGCGGAAATGCGGCTGACCCGGCGCGCCGGAAAAGACCGCAAAAAGCTCATCCTCGTTATGGTGGTGCTGCTGGCCTACGGCTACTGGGAGCAGCAGGGCCTTTTCAGCCCGAAATATGAGGAAGTGCAAAAGACCTGGCACCAGGACGCGGCCTTTATGGCCGAGGTCGAGGACGCGGCAGGGGAGGAGGCTATGCTCTTCCAGCTGCCGTACATGAAAAACTTTGAGAACGGTCCGCTGAACAATATGTGGGACTATACGCTGCTGCGCGGCCCGCTGCACAGCAAGACGCTGAAATTCAGCTACGGCGCGGGCTACGGCACTGAGAATGACGCCTGGTATCAGGCCACAAGCGAGTTGGAGCCGGACGCCATGGTGGCCGAGCTGCGCACCCAGGGCATGGCGGGCATCTACCTGGATCTGGACGGCTACACCGAGGACGAGCAGCAGCCCACCCTGGCAGCGCTGATTCAGGCGGCGGGCTGTGCCGAGGACGACGTCATCATCAGCGAGAGCGGCAAGCTCTGCTATATCCCGCTGGGGCAGGAGTGAGCAATGAAACTGCAAAAACTGACGGAAAAACGATGGTTCTGGCCGCTGGTCTGCGCTGTGTCGGTCGTGTTCGGCTGGTGGTATCTCAGCATCGTGACCTGTGCGCCCCTGGGCGGCGACGATGAACTCATCAACCTGCAAAACTACTATTATATTACCCACACATCCTTTGGGCAGAGCGTGCTGGATTATATCGGCGACTTGTGGACCCAGTTCAGCTTGCAGCAGGGGCGGTTCCGGCCCTTTTCCTCGCCGCCGGTGCGCGGGCTGACGAGCTGGTTTTTGGGTGATCTGGTGGGCTATCGGCTCTACATTCTGGCCTGGACCTACGCGGATATCCTGCTGACCGGCTGGCTCGTGGGCAAGGCCAGCCACAACAAAAAGCTGGGCATCTCCTGTATCTGCCTGCTGCCCATGATGTTCAGTGTCTGGCAGGACTCCACCGGCAACAGCCTGTATTCCTACGGTGCGCTGGTGCAAAGTACGCTGCTGCCCGCACTGGTGGCAGGGCTGGCTG
>OLNN01002273.1_pt1 | contig 13938 bp, 20 predicted proteins | sample 1672141 | NCBI WGS metagenome assembly OLNN01 (sample SAMEA3136652, study PRJEB25190) | human gut metagenome | biome: human gut; feature: human-associated habitat; material: faeces | place: Austria | collected 2013 | reverse complement strand
TTGGTGGAAGGTGGTGGATTCGAACCACCGAAGTCATAGACGACAGATTTACAGTGTGGAGCAAACCCACGTATTTGCTGACGATTTCGGGGTCGTTCCCTTGTTTTTCCCTTATTCAGTTTTCAGTACGCCAGCCGTGCCGCCGCTTTGCGCCGGTCCTCGGTATCGACGTGGGTATAGATCTCCGTGACCTTGACGGACGAATGTCCGAGCAAAGTCTGCACGGCACGCAGCTCTGCGCCGCCCTTGATGAGGTAGGTCGCGTAGGTATGGCGCAGCTTGTGCGGCGACAGGCGGCGCACGGTCAAACCTTTGAAGAAGTTATCGTACTGCCTGCGGAATGAACCGGGCGTCATGTAGCCGCCGCGCACGGCCGGCACGACATAGATGCTCGTTCGGGGCACGGCACGCAGATGTTCGGCAAGCTGATCGCCGTAGGTGATAACACGGATACGGTCGCTCTTGGTCGTTTCCACGGGCGCAAATTCGCCTTTTGCGACACGGGTTACAACGCGCCGGATCGTGATGGTGCGGTTCTTCTGGTCGATATCGTTCCAGCGCAGACCCATGATCTCCTCGCTGCGGATACCGGTGTACAGCAGAATGGCAATCGCCGTGCCGAACGGACGGTCAAGATGCGCGATAATGTGTGTAAGCTCCTCGGGCTTGTAGACTTCGATGTGCTTGAACGTCGTATCCGGCTTGATCTTGATGCCGTCACACGGATTGCGGCTGCACAGGCCGTTGATAACCGCGCTTTTCATGATCTGGTCAATGGTGATGAAGATGTGGTGTCGGGCGCTCTTGCTGAGGTGGGCGGCATTGCCCATCATGCGTTCGATGTCCGCCTGGTGCAGCTTGCTGAGCTGCATTTTTCCGAGCGCAGGCAGAATGTAGTGGTTGAAATACAGTTCGTAATTGGCGTAGGTGCGGTACTTGACCGACTTCTCTTTGCGCTCGAGCCATTCCTGTCCCCAGCCTGCGACGGTCTGCCGGTGCGCCTGCGCTTCCTTGCCGCGCTCGAGAAATTCCTCGTAGGCGGCTTTAGCGAGCGCACGAGTACGCCTGCAGAACGACTTCTGCACATGGCTGCCGTCCGGCATATCGAGCCAGACACGCAGTTCCACACTGCCGTTCGGCTTTTTGCGGAAACTTCCGTTCATAATGATAAAACCCCTTTCTTATCGTATGAAGGTGTGATAAAATAGAGGTACTGATAGGTTTCGCGATTTGTCAGTACCTCATGTCCCGCTCGCCGGTTGCCGCCGGTGGGCGGGATTTTTTGTTTGCAGGCTTTAACATGGCCGAAATCGACCAGTTTAACAATAGATGATGTGATAAGCTTTTTACTTTGGATATAGCTCATAGGTGCTGCCGTGCTTTATGCGAGTGATCTTATCTGCCTTGACTAAATGACTGACAGCAGTACCTATCGTCGGCTTTAGGTCGGGATCGAACTGCTTGTGCAGATCTTTCTGCAGGATAGCAGGATTGTCCTGAATAACCTTCAGCACCTCGTCGTCAGCGATCTGCAAGAATGCCTGTCGCTTTTGATGAACAGCGAAGTCATGTTTGCGTTCCTCGTAGTTCAGAGTTAGATCTTTGTAGCGCTCTTTGATCTTGTCGATAAAGCTGAAATCAGGATTTTGGCTATTGTGGGCATGCAGCCACATATCTTCAAAGTATTGTTGCCCAATGGAGGTTTTTGAGCAATACTCTGCAAGCTCTTGTGCGGAGATCAAAGCCTTTTGGGCATGGGCAATAGCTTCATCTACACTGTTGAAATTGTACAAATTCGGCAGCCATATGTCCTGCTCCAGCTTGTCGATGTATTCCGCGTTGGCGGTATGAAATTGGCTCTGGGCCATACGTTCATCAAAACTGCGATGGAATTTCGGGTTAGGACTGTTTTCATAGTATTGGCGTGCTTTTCCCCAACTGGATTGACGCAGATACGCAACATCTTCATCGGTAAGCTCTTGCCCGTCTGCACGCCAGGTCGTTCGGCCATTGGAAATGTATGAGACGGGTGGTTCGGCACTGTCATCTTCAAGTGCTTTGAGTGGAAACAAATCTTCGGATATTTCGTCAGATGGCGGTGCTTCGTATATAGTTTGATGTTCGGCTGCTTTCTTTGACCGTGGACGCCATATGATTATGATAACGGCTATCATAATTCCGGACAGGACAAAAAGAAGAGGGCGGACGCTTGTATCGGTCAAACCATATCCCGTCAAAGCAATGATGAGATAGATAGAAGCACCTAAGGCACAGAATACCGTTGCACCATATTTCAAGCAGCCGGGCCGGTTTGGCTCAGCTGCGCGAGGTGTTTTCAGTTTTTGCATCGTTGTAACTCCTGTATCTGCGTATCAAATCTGATCAACCGTGCGAATGACCTTGATAACTCGGCCAACAACACGGCACTGTTCCAGGTCTACACCTTCGATACGCCTCGGCTTGAATTCCGGATTGATGGGAACGAGATCAATCCAATCTTCACCGGTTTTATATTCGATGCGCTTGACAGTTGCCTCGCCGCCGCCCAGCAGCATAATGCCGATCCGGCCGGAAATGCCCATGTCGCTGCATCGCAGGCACAGGATTTCATCGCCGTCCTGGAACTGCGGGTACATACTGTCGCCGCTGACCGTGGCCAGAAAGAAATCTTCAGGTCTGCGCCGCCCAATCCACTCGGCAGGGATGGTGCGCTGCTCGTAGGCGTCATCGGGTGTTGCGTCAAAGTGCGCTGCCACAGGTCCGGCGTAGTGAATCGTGACGAGCGAGCTGTCAGATGGTTCCGAGTAAGCATTCTGCCGAGTCGGATCTACATCCTCACCCATAAGCCAGGCTTCATTGACGTTTAATGCTTTAGCCATCTTATAGATGTTCTTTTGCTTGGGAATATATGATCCTCGTAGATAAGTGCTGATAGATGATTTACCGATACCTGTTAGCTCAACCAGTTCAGCCTGCTTCATGCCTCGCAGTTCAAGCGCCGCTCGCAGTCTGCTTGCAATAGTATCCATTTAGCTCCCTCCTAACTCCTTGGTATAAATATATCATGAATGTTCAGAAAACGCAACAAGAAAACGACGCAGACAAAAATAAATTCAGAAAAGAGAACAAATGGTATTGACAGCTGGCGAAGAAAGATGCTACAATTAGTTCAGAAACACGAACAGGAGGTGGATACAATGAAGGACCCAGTTTTCGATTATGCTCGCCTGCGAGGGAGAATTAAAGAAGTTTTCGGAACGCAGGATGCCTTTGCAGACGCAATCGGCCTAGGAAGAGTGTCTGTAAGTCAACGATTAAACAATCAGCTTGAGTTTTCACAGCAGGAAATGTTTCGATCGGCTGACGTATTAGGCTTTTCTCGAGGGGAAATCCCCGAATATTTTTTTACTGAGAAAGTTCAGAAACACGAACAAAAATGAGGTGAACCCAATGGACGCAGACATCAAGATTAAAAGCACCGGCAAAGGCTGTGCAACGAAGATCCTGCTAAACGGCGTGGATATTTCGGGCATGGTTCAGTCGGTAACATTTCACCAGACGGGCGGAGCAAGACCGATGGTCAGTTTCACGTTCGCAGGCGACAAGGTCAGCATTAACTCCTGCGCCGTTGCGAAGTATCCGGATGAGCTGATGGACGTTATTCTTACAAAGAGCGTGCAGGAGCTGGAAAAGAACCTTGACCGTGTACTGAAGGCGAGCAGCGAGCCGGAGGAGAATAGCTAAATGCCAGAACAAAAGCAAATACTGCGCATTTCATCCACGGATAATATTCGCTACTCGGTGCTGCGGTTGCTGCATGAATGCCTTGCGGCGGCAGCAAGAAAGGGCGATGCTCAGTCAGCTATTGCACTGTCAAAATACATTTTCAAGGAATTTGATGAGCGAGATATGCTGCTTTATGTAGAAACGACGCAATACGAGCTGGAAACAAGAAAGCATGTACGAGAACCCATCAAGAAGGGTGGTGATGCTTCATGATTTACCTCCCGTCGGGCACTGCTTTTTGGGCGCTGCTCATTCTGGTGCAGATTCACCTGTTGAAGAACAGGATGTTCCATCAGCGTATCGACATGTTCTGTGCGGTATTTTACATCAGTTTGGCTGCTCTGATCTGCATTGCACGGATGGCAGCTAAGTTTATCACATAAGAGAGGAGAATTCACATGACGGACAAGCGTGAAACCTACACCGCAAAAGAATGCGCACAACGTCTGGGCATGAACCCTAACTCGCTGCGCAACCTGATCCGCACCAAGCAGGTACCGTTTGGCATCGCGTACCGCCAGCCGAGCGGGCGTATGCACTTTATCATTCCCAAGGCCGCGTTCGAGAAGTTCATGGCCGAGGGCGTCAGTACGGAATGAAAAGGAGATGAAACCCTATGTCTAACAACAATTTCGCAGAAACGCTCGCCTCGGTCGCGTCCGAGTTCGACAGTCCGCACCGCAAGCCGCGGCCGAGCAAGCGCCCGTACTTCCGCTGGACAGATGAACAGCTCGAGCAGTTGGCAACGCTGCACGACGAGGGCAAGTCTGCGAACGAGATCGCGGAGGCGCTGGGCGTATCCCGCGATAAGGTCATCACCAAGCTGGCCGCCATGGCAGCACGGCAGCGGGCCGGCAGCAAGACGCCGGAGCAAAGTACCGAACCGGTACCCGAGGCCGAGGCAGAACCGGAGCAGGAAGCTGAAACCGAGCCGTCCGTCGAGGCCGAGCCGGAACCAGAGCTTAACCCAGTGTCGCAAGACCTTAACCCAACTGATGTTGACCTCGACCGCATGATCTTTACGGCGTTCGACAACGTTGTCGGCAAGGTAGATGATTTCGTCACGATGTCCGGCTGCTGGCGCAAGGTGCTGACGACCATCGAGAAGCAGTTGAACGAGCTGGCATATCTCGTTTGGGAACACCCGAACACCGAGGAATCGGTCTGTCAGATCGCGGCCGTCATCGCGTATGACGAAGTACGCGCATGAAAAACGCCGCTGTCAGGACAGCAATCCCGATCAGCGGCAAAGAAAAATATATTCAACCACATAATAGCATGAAGTTAGGAGAATTTCAATGGTAAAGATTATCAGCACCGTAAAGGGTACAAAGGCATTCGCAAGCGTAGAGATGGCCGGAGAGATTTCGGTCATTGCAGCAGAAATCGGCGGCGCACTCAGCAGTGCCTACAACCAGATCAAGGCACAGGACAAGAACGCAGCGAAGAAGTTCCGTTTCCTGCTCACTGAACTGGTATCCAACGAGCGTTCGCCGATGTGGGACGCTTCCAAGGACAGCGGCACCGTCTGCCGTGCTGCTATCGTCCGTGAGGGCGAAAAGCTGAACGGTGACGACATTGCCGACCTGCTCCGCCGCGGTATGCCGAAGGACATCATCAAGAGCCTGCTGGAGGAGATGTAACATGACCGACCCCATCAAGATCACCTCGCTCGAGGCGGAGAACGTCAAGCGCGTGCGTGCGGTGCAGCTGCATCCGAGCGAAACCGGCCTGACCATCATCGGCGGGAACAACAACCAGGGCAAGACCTCGCTGCTGGACACGATCGCATGGGCGCTCGGCGGCGACCGCTTCCGTCCGTCCATGGCTACCCGTGAGGGCAGCACCATTCCGCCGCACATCAAGGTCACGCTGTCCAACGGCCTGATTGTTGAGCGCCGCGGCAAGAACAGCGACCTCAAGGTCATCGATCCATCGGGCAGCAAGGCCGGACAGCAGCTGCTGAACGCCTTTATCGAGCAGCTTGCACTCGATCTGCCGCGCTTTATGCAGGCGAGCGACCGCGAAAAGGCGGACACGCTGCTCCGCATCATCGGCGTAGGCGAACAGCTTGCCGCACTCGAGCGCAAAGAGCAGGAGCAGTACAACGAGCGCCTTGCCATTGGCCGCATTGCCGACCAGAAAGCCAAGTACGCGAAGGAGCAGCCGTACTGGCCGGATGCACCGGACGAACTCATTTCCGCAAGTGACCTCATCCGTCAGCAGCAGGCAATCCTTGCCCGCAACGGTGAGAACCAGAGCAAGCGGGCGATGGCAAGCCTGCTCGATCAGCAGGTGAGCACCCTCACCGCGCGTGTGGATGAGCTGCACCGTCAGCTGCAAACCGCCGAGGACGAACTCATCGCCAAGATGGACGATCTCGTCACCGCACGCAAGACCGCCGAGCAGCTTGTGGATGAGAGCACTGAGGAGCTGGAACGCAGCATTGCCGACATCGAAACCATCAACGCCAAGGTGCGCGACAACCTCAACCGAGAAAAGGCCGAGGAGGATGCACGCGCCTATCAGCAGCAGTATGACAGCCTGACCGCCGACATCGAACAGCTCCGCGAGGACAAGCGCGCGCTGCTGGACGGCGCCAAGCTGCCGATGGAGGGCCTCGGTGTTGCGGACGGCGCACTGACCTATCACGGACAGAAATGGGATAATATGTCCGGCAGTGAGCAGCTGCGGGTGGCGACCGCCATTGTGCGCTGTCTGAAACCGCAGTGCGGCTTCGTGCTGCTGGACAAGCTGGAGCAGATGGACCTCGGCACGCTGCGTGAGTTCGGCGCGTGGCTGGAGAGCGAGGGCTTACAGGCCATCGCAACGCGCGTTTCGACCGGCGACGAGTGCTCCATCATCATCGAGGACGGCTATGTGCAGGGCGAGGAACAGCCAATCCCTGACGAGCCGCAGAGTACATGGAAAGCAGGTGCATTTTAATGCAGATCATCCGCGGAAAACAGAAGACCGCGCTCAAGGTTGTCGTGTACGGTCCGGAGGGCATCGGCAAGTCTACGTTTGCCGCACAGTTCCCGAATCCGCTGTTCATCGACACCGAGGGCGGCACCAAGCACATGGACGTCGCCCGCACGCCTAAGCCGACCAGCTGGGTCATGCTGCTCGGTCTGGTCAAGGAGTGCATTGCCGACCCGAGCCTGTGCGGCACGCTCATCATCGACACGATGGACTGGGCGGAGCTGCTGTGCAGCCGCTACGTCTGCGACAAGGCGCAGAAAAAGAGCATCGAGGAGTTCGGCTACGGCAAGGGCTACACCTATCTGATGGAGGAGTTCGGCAGCCTGCTGAATACGCTGAACGAGCTGGTCGAGCGCGGCGTGAACGTAGTCGTGACGGCGCACGCCAAGATGCGGAAATTTGAGCAGCCGGACGAGCTCGGCGCATACGACCGCTGGGAGATGAAGCTGTCCGCCAAGACCGCGCCGCTCGTCAAGGAGTGGGCGGACATGGTGCTGTTCGCCAACTACAAGACGTTCGCCGTCAAGACCGAGAACGGCAAGACCAAGGGGCAGGGCGGCGAGCGCCGGATGTACACCACCCATCACCCGTGCTGGGATGCCAAGAACCGCTTCGGTCTGCCGGGCGAAATGCCGTTCGACTATGCCGGAATCGCCCATATCATCGGGAACGAAAAAAATATTCGGTCAATTACTGAACCGAATGAACCGATTGTGGTCAATTCTGCGGACGAAACGCCGGATAAGTGTAAGGACGTTTCCGATGCACCCGCACAGGCGGCAGTAAGCGAACCGGCGAAACCGGACGGCACCGTGCCGGACATTCCGGCAGGTATCCCGCAGGCGCTGCGCGACCTGATGCAGGCCAACAATGTCACCGCGACCGACATTCAGACCGCTGTTTCCGCCAAGGGATATTTCCCGCTCGGCATGGAGATCACCGACTATCCAGCGGATTTCGTCAATGGCTGCCTGATCGGTGCGTGGGATCAGCTCTATCAGGTCATTCTGAAAGAGCGCAAGGACATTCCGTTTTAATCAAGGAGGACAATTATTATGAACGACAACATTCTGGATCAGGAGCTCGGCTGGGAAGACGAGATCGAAAACGAGGGCAGTCCGCGCCGTGTGCTCGAGCCGGGCGAGTACCCGTTTACCGTTTTGGGCTTTGAGCGTGCCCGCTACGCAGGCAGCGAAAAGGTAGCGCCGTGCAATCAGGCTATCCTGCACCTGCGTGTGGATGCGCCGGACGGCGAGAGCGAGATGAACGTCAACCTGTTTTTGCTTAAGCGCTTTGAGTGGAAACTGTGCCAGTTCTTCACGTCCATTGGTCTGCGCCAGCACGGCGAAAAGCTGCGTATGAACTGGGCGGCTGTCACCGGCAAGACCGGCCGCTGCCGCATCACCAAGCGTACTTACAAGGACAAGAACGGCGCAGACCGCGAAACCAACGATCTGGACGAGTTCCTCGATCCGCTGGGTGCGCCGTCCATGCAGCAGGCGGGCGGCTTTACGCCGGGAGCATTCTAATATGGAACTGCGACCGTATCAGCAGGCGGCGCGTGAAGCGGTCGAGAACCGCTGGGAGCAGGGTGACGACAGCACCCTGCTTTCTATTCCCACCGGCTGCGGAAAGACTGTCATTTTTGCGAAAATTGCCGAGGACAGGGTGCGGCAGGGCGACCGCGTGCTCATCCTCGCGCACCGCGGCGAGCTGCTCGATCAGGCCGCCGACAAGCTGCACACCGCGACCGGACTTTCCTGCGCGACCGAGAAAGCCGAGCAGAGCTGTCTGGGCAGCTGGCTGCGTGTAGCGGTCGGCTCGGTGCAGACCCTTATGCGGCCCAAGCGGCTGGCGGCGTTCCCGCGGGACTACTTCGGCACCATCATCATCGACGAAGCGCATCACGCGGTATCCGACAGCTACGGACGTATCCTCAACCACTTCGACAGCGCAAAGGTGCTCGGCGTAACCGCAACGCCCGACCGAGGTGATATGCGAAATCTCGGCAGCGTGTTTCAGTCGCTGGCTTACGAGTATTCGCTGACCAAGGCCATCCGCGAGGGCTACCTTGTGCCCATCAAGGCGCTGACCGTGCCGCTCAAGATGGATCTCTCCGGTGTCGGCGTGCAGTCCGGCGACTTTAAGCCGGGCAACCTCGACAGTGCGCTCGACCCGTACCTCTACCAGATCGCGGACGAGATGGCAAAGACCTGTGCCGACCGCAAGACCGTTGTGTTCCTGCCGCTGGTCAAGACCAGCCAGAAATTCCGCGATATTCTGTGTTCGCGCGGCTTCCGTGCGGCAGAAGTGAACGGCGAATCGCCCGACCGCGCGGAAATCCTTGCGGCATTCGACCGCGGCGAGTACAACGTGCTGTGCAACAGTATGCTGCTCACCGAGGGCTGGGACTGCCCGAGCGTCAACTGCGTTGTGGTGCTGCGCCCGACTAAAGTACGCAGCCTGTACAGCCAGATGGTAGGCCGCGGCACGCGCCTGTTTCCCGGCAAGACCGACCTGCTGCTGCTGGATTTCCTGTGGCACACCGAGCGGCACGAGCTTTGTCGACCGGCGCATCTGGTCTGCGAAACCGCCGAGGTGGCCGAGAGCATGACCGAGAGTGCAGCCGAGCAGGGCGGTCCGGTGGACATTCTGGAAGCCGCCGAGCAGGCCGAGAGCGATGTGGTGCAGCAGCGCGAGGAATCCCTCGCCAAGCAGCTGGCGGAGATGAAAAGCCGCAAGCGCCGTCTGGTGGACCCGTTACAGTTTGAGCTGTCCATTCAGGCGGAGGATTTAGCAGGCTACACGCCCGCATTCGGCTGGGAGATCGCGCCGCCGAGTGAAAAGCAGCTCGGCGCACTGGAAAAGTGGGGCATCCGCCCGGACGAGATCGAATGCGCGGGCAAGGCAGCAAAGCTGCTCGACCGTCTGGCGGCACGCCGCACCGAGGGTCTGACAACGCCCAAGCAGATTCGCTTTCTGGAGGGCAAGGGCTTTGAGCACGTCGGCACCTGGCAGTTTGAGCAGGCAAAGCAGCTCATCGACCGCATTGCCGCCAACGACTGGCGCATTCCGCGCGGCATCGACCCGAAAACCTACATGGGATAATGGAGGATAAATGAAGCAGGACGAACTCGATCTCCGGCAGGCGCTGGACTACATCGACCCGAGAGAACTCTCGTACAGCGAGTGGGTCGGCGTCGGCATGGGACTGAAAGAAGCAGGCTATCCCGTCGGTCTGTGGGAGGACTGGTCAAGACGGGACGGCGGGCGCTACCGCACCGGCGAGTGCGCCCGCAAGTGGGACAGCTTTCGCGGCACGGACACGCCCATTACGGCGGGAACCATCGTGCAGATGGCGCAGCGAGGCGGCTGGCAGCCGAACGGCGGCGACTGTGAACTCGGCTGGGACGATGAGATCGGCGGGAACGAACCCTACCGCGTGATCGACCCGCACTGGGTCGAGGCGCAGGAGATTGCCGAACCCGCCGAGTGGCATCCGGCGCAGCAGCTCATCACCTACCTCGAAACGCTGTTCGACAGCGAGGAGCACGTCGGCTACGTCACCCGCTCGTTCTCGAACGAGGACGGCAAGGCCATGCCGACCAAGGGCGACTGGGCGCGAACCGCCGGTCAGCTGGTGCAGGCGCTCTCTGCCTGCGGCGACGACATCGGCAGCGTGCTCGGTGACTACGACCCGGCGGTCGGCGCGTGGATCCGCTTCAACCCGCTCGACGGCAAGGGCATCCGCAACGAGAACGTCACCGCGTTCCGCTACGCGCTCGTCGAGTGCGACGGCATGGACATCGACCGCCAGAACGCGCTCATCCGCGAACTGGAGCTGCCGGTGGCGTGCCTGGTGCACTCGGGCGGCAAGAGCGTGCACGCCATTGTACACATTGACGCACCCGACTACCCAGAGTACCGCAAGCGGGTCGAATACCTGTACACGGTCTGCCGCAAGAACGGTCTGGAACTCGACCAGCAGAACCGCAATCCGTCGCGCCTGTCGCGTATGCCTGGCGTGCTGCGAAAGGGACACAAGCAGTTCCTCATCGACACCAACATCGGCAAGACGGACTTTGCCGAGTGGCGCGAGTTCATCGAGAGCGCAACGGACGATCTGCCCGACCCGGAGAGCATGAGCGCGGTCTGGGACGAGATGCCGCCGCTGGCTCCGGCACTTATCGGCGGCGTGCTCCGGCAGGGACACAAGATGCTGCTTGCCGGACCGTCCAAGGCGGGCAAGTCGTTCGCACTGATCGAGCTGACCATCGCCATCGCCGAGGGCAAAAGCTGGCTCGGCTTCGACTGTGCACAGGGCAGAGTGCTGTACGTCAACCTCGAGCTTGACCGCGCCTCCTGCCTGCACCGTTTTAGGGACGTGTACAGCTGCCTCGGCTGGAAGCCTGAGCACCTCGGCAACATCGACATCTGGAATCTGCGCGGCAAGTCCGTGCCGATGGACAGGCTCACGCCCAAGCTGATTCGCAGAGCCATCAAGAAGGACTACATCGCGGTCATTATCGACCCCATTTACAAGGTCATCACCGGCGACGAGAACTCCGCCGACCAGATGGCGAACTTCTGCAACCAGTTTGACAAGGTATGCACCGAACTTGGCTGCGCGACCATCTACTGTCACCACCATTCCAAGGGTGCACAGGGCGGCAAGCGCTCGATGGACCGCGCGAGCGGCTCCGGCGTGTTCGCCCGCGACCCGGATGCGCTGCTCGACCTCATCGAACTCGAGGTGTCGGACGACCTGCGCGTGCAGATGGAGAACAACGCCGTCTGCCGTGTGTGCGGCGCGGCGCTCGAGGCAGCAGGAAAGAGCGACGAGGTATCGCAGGACGACCTGTGCAGCCAGCGTGCCGCCATGGATGCCTGCAGGCGGCTGCTCTCCGGCGTGGACTACAATCACCTGATCGACCGCATTGCCGACACCCGGAAAGAGGTGCAGGCGCGGACGGCGTGGCGCATCGAGGGCACGCTGCGTGAGTTCCCGAAGTTCCCGCCGGTCAACCTGTGGTTCGAGTTTCCGGTGCACCGGCTGGATGGCAACGGCGCTTTGCAGGACATCAATCCGGACGAAGCTGCTCCGGCATGGCAGCGCGGCGCAAAGGCCCGCAAGGGCAAGGCAAAGCAGGCGAAGCAGAGCAAGAAGGAAGCGTTCGACACGGCGTACAATGCCCTGTGTCTGGGCGGTGATGCACCGACCGTGCAGGACATGATCGAATACTACACCGAGCAGAACGAGGACGGGGAAATGCAGGCACCGGCACAGCGAACAGTCTACCGCTGGGTCAAGGACTACGGATATACGATAGATAAAAATACTGGCAAAATCTTGAATGACACGACCTGAAATTTAAGGTCATGGCAAGAGTGTCACGACCTTTGACACGACCTTGCGTTTTAGGTGGTGGCAAGAGTGTCACGACCTTTGACACGACCTTGATTTTAGGTCATGGCGGCAGTGTCGCCACGACCATATATATACTACGTATATATTTTTGGCAATGTCACAAGTGACACAACCAGGTGGGTCAGTGTGTGAACGCACTCACCATGTGAGGGGGCTTTGAAGGCGCCCCTCACAGATGGTTGGAGAGCGCACACACGACTGGACCCGTCGCGCGAGAGGAGAAAAGAAGAAAATGGTAACGCAGTTTTTCATGGCGATGCGCCCGCCGACGTGTACGGCGCAGGAGAAGCAGGTGCGCGTGGTGCATGGCAAGCCGCAGTTCTACGAGCCGCAGGCGCTCGCCGCCGCCCGCGCAAAGCTGTGCGCTCACCTCGGGCAGCACCGGCCGGAACAGCCGTATACAGGCGGCGTGCGGCTCGTAGTGAAGTGGCTGTTCCCGCGAGGAAAGCACCCGAACGGCAGCTACCGCACGACAAAGCCGGATACGGACAACCTGCAGAAGCTGCTCCGCGACTGCATGACCGCCGAGCATTTCTGGACGGACGATGCGCTGGTGTGCTCGGAGATCACGGAGAAATTCTGGGCGGACACGCCCGGCATCTGGATTCACATCGAGCCGGTGGAGGGCTGATATGGACTTTGAGGAGATGAACCAGCGGGCATACGACCGCAAACCCGAGCCGGACGGTCTGACACCCGCCGAGCGCATGATCTGGCTGGCGCTGCGGCTGCTGTATGAGCTGCACTTTCACGGCGGCCTGACCCGTGAGGAGGGCGTGGCGTATAAGCAGGAGCTGAAAAAAGATTACGAGCGTAACCTCGCGCAGGAGGCCGAGTGGCTGCGTGTCGGTACGGCAATGAAGCTGCTGCGGCAGAGCGAGAACCCCGAGGTGAAGAAGATCGTCGGGGAAGTTGAAACGATGTTTTGAGGAGGAGAACAATGGCGAAGTGTAAATTTTGCGGACAGGGCGTGCGCTCTGGTCCGGTATTCCATACAGGCTGCTGGGAGCAGGCGGTGAATAAACTTGCAAGCGAGTTCTGTGATGAGTATTGCAAGTTCCCGTTTGAGATGGACTATGAGGCGTTGGTAGACAAATGCGAGCAGTGCCCGATGGCACGGCTGAAAGAGTTGGGAGGTAAAAACGTATGATTCTGGAACTGACCCGTCAGAACATCTTGAACCTGACGAACGAGAGCAAGCGCAAGAATATCCTTGCCGCCTGGCGCAGCTGGGGCATCTGGCACAAGGCGCCCGAGATCGGGCTTAGCGTGTATCGGCTTGATCTGCCGGACGGCAGCTTTTTCACGGCCAGCTGGTATGAGGGCGATAACTTCTTTCCGGGCGGCGGTACGCATAACGTCAACCGTCCGCGCTACAACTTCGGCGGCGCAGACGGTAAACTCAAGGCAGGCAGCGTCGCGGAAAGCGTGCTGACGGACAAGCTCAAAGAGCTGCGGAAGGAGCTGCTGGCAAAATGAAAGCATCTGACCGCAAAATCACTGAAATGACCGACGAGGAACTGCGCGAGCTGATGAAAAAGCGGCGCGGAAAGTGTCACACCGGCGCGGCGAACGCCGCCCAGCGGGAGCTCTGGAAGCGGCACTGGCACGACATACCGCGCCGACCGGAAGAAAAGGAGGAATCGCCGCAATGAAAATTGATGAACTTATCGAAGCCCTCGGACAGCTGAAAGTGCAGACCGGCTCTCTGGCCTGCCTCGGCTGCGGGCATGAGCATAACT
>OLNN01002264.1_pt1 | contig 13971 bp, 12 predicted proteins | sample 1672141 | NCBI WGS metagenome assembly OLNN01 (sample SAMEA3136652, study PRJEB25190) | human gut metagenome | biome: human gut; feature: human-associated habitat; material: faeces | place: Austria | collected 2013 | reverse complement strand
AGAGCTTCTCCTCAAAGTCCACGGACAGGGGGAAGAAGTCGATGCCGTCCCGGGGCCGGGCCGATGCGGTGGCGGTGCAGAGCACGGTGGTCTCGCCGTACTTGACCACCACGGCGGCGTTGGCCAGCTCACAGACCTTGCCCACCTCCAGCTTCAGGGGGCGGCCGGCCAAATCCATCTCGTATACCTTATAATCCGGGAACTGGCGCTGTTTGATAATTGTTGACATAACTGTCCTCCTTTGTGAAATACAGGGGGACAGGGTCACTCTTTAGCACTTGAAGGCAGGTCCGGCAGTGCGGGCACATCTTCAATTGCTAAAAAGGCGAAATCCCTGGTCCCCGGTTGACAGCGCAGGCCGTGCCCGTCCGGACAGACACGGCGTCTGCGTTCGATCATAGGTAAGGGCGGTGGCCTGCACCGCCCTTATCGCAACGTGAAAAAGATTACTTACGGATACCCAGCTTGGCAATCAGCGCACGATAGCGCTCGATGTCCTTCTTGGCCAGATAGTCCAGCAGCTTCCGGCGCTTACCGACCATCTTCAGCAGGCCGCGGCGGCTGTGGTTGTCGTGCTTGTGGACCTTCAGGTGCTCAGTGAGCTGCTGAATGCGGGCGGTCAGAATAGCGACCTGGACTTCGGGGGAACCGGTGTCGTTTTCGTGGGTCTTGTTGGCCTCGATAACGGCAGTCTTTTCTTCTTTACGGATCATGGAACATTTCCACCTTTCAAACAGAATCCCCACGGGGCTGAGTCTCGGGCAGGTGAACTACGGCACACGCCGCTGTATCCCCAAACCAGGCCCCGGGGCTGGCTCGTCACGCGGCATCAGCCGCATGCGGCACTCCCTGAAAGAATAACACACTTCCGGAAACTTGTAAAGCAAAATCTTTCCGATTCCGTTTCCTTTTGCCAGCCCGTGGGATGGACGGGTTTGCACCGCTTCCAGCGCACGTTTGTGCTCATGTCGCGCACATTCTCAGCCTTTTGTCCTTCTGCACAAAGGCCATCCATAAAAATATTTCGATTTTTGTCGTTTTTTTGTCTACTTTTACTTGTATATTCGGGTGAATTATGGTATATTGTATACATCAGGCTGAACCATTGCCGTGCGGCTCCGCAATAGCGTTGCCAAGAGGATCACGGTATCGGGACAGCTTCTTTGGTTGAAAAGGATTTGAGTCAGGGCTCGGATCCTTTTCTTTTTTGTTTTTCACCACTGTCCCCACCTGCCTCACAGGCAGCACATGCAGTACCACATCCAATACACTGCGCACCCTGCCATCACCGCCGTGGAAATGCCCTCCACCCAGTTGCTCAGGGCCTCCAGCCACCGGGGCAGGGTCGCCGGAGACCGCTCCCAGGTCACCCGGGGTCTCCAGCGCTCCCGTTCCACGTAGTCGGAGAAGTAGACCACCTTTCCCCACTCCACCGGGGGCTGTACCTTTGTCACCGGTCGTACCGCGTACCGATTTTCCTTCATAACATTTCCTCCTGTCTGATTGAATTGAACAGTTGTTTGCCTTTCTGCCTCAATCATACCGGATTCCCTGTCCCATAAACCGGTCTTCGCGGCGCGTTTTCCACTTTTTTTGCCGGTCAGGACCGATGTGCCCAGCTCACCGTCAGCTGAGGGCCAAAGGTCGGGTGGCTCAGCTCCTCCTCAATCTCCAGCAGCCGGTTGTATTTGACCACCCGTTCTCCACGGCTGGGCGCGCCGGCCTTGATCTGACCGCAGTCCGCCGCCACCGCCAGGTCTGCCAGGAAGGGATCGGTGGTCTCGCCGCTCCGGTGGGAGAGTACCACGCCGTAACCGGCGGCCTTGGCCAGGGCGATGGTCTCCATGGTCTCGCTGAGGGTGCCAATCTGGTTGGGCTTGATCAAGATGGCATTGGCCGCGCCCTGACCGATGCCCATGCGGAGCCGCTCCGGGTTGGTGACAAACAGGTCGTCCCCCACCAGCTGGACCGTCCGCCCCAGCTGGGCTGTCATGGACTTCCAGCCGGGCCAGTCGTCCTCGCCCATCCCGTCCTCGATGGAGTAGATGGGATACCGGGCCGCGTACTTCTGCCAGCGCTCCAGCAATTCTTCCCTGCTCAGGACCTTGCCCGACTTCTCCGGCACGTACCGGTCTCCTTCCCGGTCGTACCAGCCGGACACGGCACAGTCCAGGGCAATCTGAAACTCTTTGCCCGGCTTGTAGCCCGCCTGCTCGCCGGCCTCCAGAACGGACTCCAGCGCCGCCTCGTCCGAGGCCAGGTTGGGCGCATAGCCGCCCTCATCTCCCACGCCGACAGAGGGCGTTCCCCGCCCGATCAGCACGTTCTTCAGGGCATGGAAGATGCGGGTACACATGTGCAGGCCCTCCTGAAAGTTAGGCGCGCCCACCGGCACCACCATAAACTCCTGAATTTCCACGTTGTTGGCGGCATGGGCGCCGCCGTTGAGAATATTCATCATGGGCATGGGCATTCGACTGGCTCCCGCGCCGCCCAGGTAGCGGTACAGTGGCAGGCCCAGCGCCTGCGATGCCGCCCGGGCCGCTGCCAGCGAGACGCTGAGGATGGCGTTGGCGCCTATGCGTCCCTTGTCCGGCGTGCCGTCCCGTAGGATCATGGCCCGGTCCAGTCCCGCCTGATCCAGCACGTTCCAGCCCTTGAGCAGGCCTGCCAGCTCTCCGTTGACCCGTTCCACGGCCCCGCGTACCCCTTTTCCGCCGTAGCGGAGAGGATCTGCCTCGTCCCGCAGCTCCCGGGCCTCATGGGCTCCGGTGGAGGCCCCGGAAGGCACTGCCGCCCTGCCGGTGACGCCGTTTTCCAATGTCACCTCCGTCTCTACGGTGGGATTGCCCCGGGAGTCCAGAATCTCCCGGCCTCTGATCTGACTGATGGCCCATTTTTCTGCCATGTTCAGCGCCCCTTTCCTGCGTTCAGTCTCTTGTCCTCAGTATGCCCGGAACGGAGCGTAAAAAAACAGCCAGGTACCACATTCCATGGTATCTGGCTGCTTTTTCTCGTTATGAAATCAGGTCATACCTGTTCGATCAGGGTTCTGCCGTTCATCTCCGCCGGCTTTTCCAGCCCCATCAGGTCCAGCATAGTGGGCGCGATGTCCGCCAGGATGCCGTCCCGGAGCTTCACATTGACACCTACGATGCAGAAGGGCACCGGATTGGTGGTGTGGGCGGTCATGGGAGAGCTTCCGTCCTCCTGGAACATCTGCTCGCAGTTGCCGTGGTCGGCGGTAATTAGGGTGATACCGCCCATTTTGCTGGTGGCCTCCACCACCTGGCCCACGCAGCGGTCCACCGTCTCCACCGCCAGCCGGGCGGCCTCATAGACGCCGGTGTGACCCACCATGTCGCAGTTGGCGAAGTTGAGGATAATCACGTCAAAGGCGCCGCTCTCAATCCGCTCGATACAGGCGGCGGTCACCTCATTGGCGGACATATCTGGCTTCAGGTCATAGGTCGCCACCTTGGGCGAGTGGATCAGCACCCGCTCCTCGCCGGGGAATACGGTCTCCACGCCACCGTTGAAAAAGAAGGTCACGTGGGCGTACTTCTCGGTCTCGGCGATGCGCAGCTGGGTCAGGCCCAGGTTGGAGATATACTCGCCGAACACGTTGCGGAGCTCCTCCTTGGGGAAGGCCACCTCCACGTTGGGCATGGTGGCGTCATAGCTGGTGGTGCAGACGAACTGCACCGGGAAGCATCCCTTTTTCCGCTCAAAGCCGGTGAAGTCCAGGTCCACAAAGGTCCGGGTGATCTGGCGGGCCCGGTCGGGCCGGAAGTTCATAAAGATGATGGAGTCATTGGGGCCGATCTCGGTCCCCTTCACGCAGACCACCGGCTCCATAAACTCGTCGGTGACGTCGTCGTTATAGGAGCCCTGGACGGCGTCCGCCGGGTCGGGGACATAGGGCGCCTCGCCGTACACCATGGCGGCATAGGCCTTCTCAGTCCGGTCCCAGTTGGTGTCCCGGTCCATGGCGTAGTAGCGGCCCTGGACGGTGACGATCTGGGCGCCGTACTGCCGGCAGTACTCCTGCATCCGGGTCACAAAGCCCTTGCCCGAGGTGGGAGGCACGTCCCGCCCGTCCAGGAAGCAGTGGACGTAGATCTTGGGACAGCCCAGCTCTGACGCCATCTTCACGGCCGCTTCCATATGGGTGATGTGGGAGTGGACGCCGCCGTCGGACAGCAATCCGAAGAGATGGACTGCGGTCCCCTGTTCCTTTGCGGCCAGCATAGCTTTGCGGTAGGCGGGATTCTGGAAAAAGCTCCCGTCCTCGATGGCCTTGGTGATCCGGGGCAGGTCCTGAAAGACCACCCGGCCCGCGCCAATATTGGTATGTCCCACTTCGCTGTTGCCCATCTGCCCCACCGGAAGGCCCACGTCCAGGCCGGACGCAGACAGCTGACTGGTGGGATTTTCGGCAAACAATTTATCCAGGACGGGTGTGGGCGCGGACTTCACCGCATTGCCCTTCTCCTCGGTCCGCAGGCCGAAGCCGTCCATGATAATCAAAGTTGTCGGTGTTTTCATGGTAACCTCTCTCTCAACGCCGGCGGCTGTTCTGCTCTTGATCCGCGCCGCTCCGCCGGTTGGAGCGGCACTTTTCTCCGCGCCATGTTTCCTTTGGCGCGTCGCCGCTCACTCCTGGTTGGCTGCGTTGATGATGGCGGTGAACTTCTCCGGCACCAGGGACGCGCCGCCGATCAGGCCGCCGTCCACGTCGGGCTGAGCCAGTAGCTCCTGGGCGTTGTTCTCATTCATGGAGCCGCCGTAGAGAATGGTAACGCTGCGGGCCACCCGGGCGCCGTACAGCTTGCGGATCACCGTGCGGATCTCCTCGTTGACCTCATTGGCCTGCTCGGCAGTGGCGGTGTCGCCGGTGCCGATGGCCCACAGAGGCTCATAGGCGATGACCACGTGGCGGATCTTCTCTGCCGGGATGCCGGCCAGGGCGGTCTTCACCTGCAGGTCGATGACCTCCTTGGTCACGCCCAGCTCCCGCTGTTCCTTGGACTCGCCCACGCAGATCACCGGGTACAGTCCCACGTCGATGGCGGCATGGGCTTTGCGGTTGACGATGATGTCGTTGTCGTTCCAGTACTGCCGGCGCTCGGAGTGGCCGATGATGGCGTACTTGACGCCCAGCTCCTTGAGCATGGCCGCAGAGACCTCGCCGGTGTAGGCGCCGGACTCCTCAAAGTGCAGGTTCTGGGCCCCGATCATCACCCGGGTGTCCTTGAATGCCTTCTGGGCCGCCGGGATGTTCACGAAGGGAACGCACAGCAGAATATCGCACCACTTGGCCTTGGGCAGCATGGTCTTCAGCTCGTCGGCAAAGGCTTTGGTCTCGGCAGCGGTCTTGTTCATCTTCCAGTTGCCGGCAATAATCGTTTTCCGATATCTTCTATTCATGATCCTATTTACCTCTTTCTATCCTTCCGCACCGGCGGAGACCTTCTGCCGTGCCGCGGAACCTGTCGCAAAGTCCTTTCTACCCAGTAGGGAAACCAATGGCACTCCGCCGGAACCTGCGCACCGCAGGGCCTGACGGAGAGCCACACGGTTCCCCCATTGGTTTCCTGTTCAGTTGTCCGGACCCTCTGCGAAAGGGCCGGTTTAAGATACGTTTATTCCTTATCCAACAGGGCAGCCACTCCCGGGCTTTCACCCCACTGAATCTCCGATTCACCGGGGACCCCGGACAGATTTCACGCCCCTTCGGGGCTATACGCTGCCCGGCATCCTGGATACGCCAGCTTTCGCGGATTTTTTCGCTGGTTGTATTACTCTTTGTCCAGCAGGGCGGCCACGCCGGGCAGCTCTTTGCCTTCCATGAACTCCAACGTCGCACCGCCACCGGTGGAGATATGGGTCATCTGATCCGCATAGCCCAGCTGCTGGACTGCCGCCGCACTGTCACCGCCGCCGATGATGGTGACGGCATGGCTGTGGGCCAGCGCCTCAGCCATGGCCTCGGTGCCCTTGGCAAAGGCCGGGAACTCAAAGACACCCATGGGGCCGTTCCAGATGACCGTACCCGCGTTCTTCACTGCCGCGGCATCCCGTCTCTGGGTCTCGGGGCCGATGTCCATGCCCATCCAACCGTCGGGGAACTGCCCGGCCGGGAAAACCTCGGCCTCTGCGTCGGCAGAAAATTCCTTGGTACACACGTTATCCACCGGCAGCAGCAGCTCGACGCCCTTTTCGGCGGCCTTCTGAATCATCTCTTCCGCATAGTGGACCCAGTCCTCCTCCAGCAGAGAGGTGCCAACCTGGCCACCCTGTGCCTTTTCAAAGGTGTAGGCCATGCCGCCGCCGATGATAATGGTGTCCGCCAGCTCCAGCAGATTGTTGATGACGCCGATTTTTGAGGAGACCTTGCTGCCGCCCAGCACCGCCACCAGAGGACGCTGGGGATTTTTCAGGGCGCCGCCAATGATCTCCAGCTCCTTCTCAATCAGGAAGCCGGACACGGCGGGCAGGTACTTGGCCACGCCGGCGGTAGAGGCATGGGCACGATGCACGGTGCCGAAGGCATCGGACACGTAGAGCTCGGCCATATCCGCCAGCGTCTTGGCGAAGGCGGGATCATTTTTCTCCTCGCCCGGCTCAAAGCGCAGGTTCTCCAGCAGCATGATCTGTCCGGGCTGGAGCGCTGCCGCCTTGGCAGCGGCGTCGGGACCGATCACGTCCTTGGCCATGATCACTTCCCGTCCCAGCAGCTCGCTCAGACGGTTGGCCACCGGCACCAGGCTCAGCTCGGGTTTCCACTGGCCCTTGGGCTTGCCCATGTGGGAACAGGCGATCACCTCCGCCTGGTGGTCCAGCAGGTACTCGATGGTGGGCAGCGCCGCCCGGATCCGCTTGTCATCGGTGATGGTGCCGCTGCCGTCCTTGGCCATGGGCACGTTGAAATCACAGCGGAGCAGGACTCTTTTGCCCTCCACCTGGACGTCGGTGATGGTCTGTTTGTTGTAATTCATCTGTTTCGTACTCCTTTCATAACCCCTCATTTGAAAAGTGTCTGAACCGGAGCCGTTTCCGTCATTTCCCCCTCTCCGGTCAGACCCGGAAAACCGTGCTGACGCAGCACCTCGTAGGTGAGCACGGCGGCGGAATTGGACAGGTTCAGGCAGCGCGCTCCCGAAACCATCGGGATACGGACGCAGCGATCATAATATTTTTCCCGGAACCACTGGGGCAGACCGGCCGTCTCCTTGCCGAAGAACAGGTAGCAGTCCTCCTCATACCGGGCCTGGGTGTAGGACTGAGGCGCCTTGGTGGTCGCCAGCCACAGCCGGTTCTCCGCGTCGGGGTGCCGGGCAAAAAAGTCCGGCAGGCTCTCGTACTCGGTGACCGGCACCTGACTCCAGTAGTCCAGCCCTGCCCGGCGCACAGCGCGCTCGCTGACGTCGAAGCCAAGGGGACGAATCAGGTGCAGGCTGCTGTGGGTGACGGCACAGGTACGGGCAATATTGCCGGTATTCTGCGGAATTTCCGGCTCGACCAATACAATATGAACCACGGACCAACGCACCTCCTGTAAGCACGGTCTATTCTAGCCCAATTTGTTTTGAAAATCAACACCATTTTCCACTTTTTAACCGGGTTTATGCAATCATTTTTGCCATTCTGCCGCTGAAATACCCTTTTTCCGCTTTTTTTCCCTTTCCGCATCCCGCCAAAACCCTCCAGAGCGCTGTCCCAGTGCTTTTCACAGCAAACGGATTGCATTTCCCGCCGTCCTTGTTCAACTTTCACAAAGCCGGTTTGGATTCCCTCTTTTTCCCGACGATCACGCAAAAACCCCGGACCATCCGGTCCGGGGTTTGATGAACTTGCGGCCTGCGGCAGGCAACGTCCGCCGCAGAGGGACAGCAGAACACTGCCGTCTCATACTATGGATTTGGGTGACGCTCAGTCCACCGGGACAATCCAGCCCTTTTCGTCGGGGAGCTTACCCCACTGGATGCCGGTGAGGGTGTCGTAGAGCTTCTGGGTCAGCGGGCCGATCTTGCCGTCGGAGATGTGAGCCACCTGATCCTTCCAGCGCAGCTCCTTGACCGGGGAGACCACGGCGGCGGTACCGGTACCAAAGACCTCTTCCAACTTGCCCTCTTCGGCGGCCTTCATGATGTCTGCGATGGCCAGCTTGTCCTCGATGACCTCATAGCCCCAGTCGCGGCACAGCTCGATGCAGCTGCGGCGGGTGACGCCGGGAAGCACGGTGCCCACGCAGGGTGCGGTGTAGATCTTGCCGTCGATCTTGAACATGATGTTCATGGCGCCCACTTCTTCCACGTACTTCTTCTCCACGCCGTCCAGCCAGAGCACCTGGGCATAGCCCTGCTGCTCTGCCAGGTCGCCGGCCTTGATGGAGGCAGCGTAGTTGCCGCCGCACTTGCAGAAGCCGGTCAGGCCGGGTGCGGCGCGGATGAACTCATCCTCCACGTAGATGCGGACGGGGGCCAGGCCCTCAGCGTAGTAGGCACCGGAGGGAGCGGTGATGATGCAGAAGCGATAGTGCTTGGAGGCGTGGACACCCAGGCCCACGTCTGTGCCGATCATGAAGGGGCGGATGTACAGAGAGGTACCGTCGGAGTGGGGCACCCAGTCCGCCTCCACTTTCACCAGAGCCTTGACGGCCTGGACGAAATCCTCCACCGGGATCTGGGGCATGCACATACGGTCGGCAGAGTCGTTGCAGCGCTGGGCGTTGCAGTCGGGGCGGAAGAGCTGAATCTTGCCCTCTGCGGTCCGGTAGGCCTTCAGGCCCTCAAAGATCTCCTGGGCGTAGTGGAAGACCACGCTGGCCGGATCCATGCTGAAATTCTGGTAGGGGATGATGCGGGCGTCATGCCAGCCCTGTTCCGGGTTGTAGTCCATGACGAACATGTGGTCGGAAAAAACTTTGCCGAACCCCAGCGCGCTCTCATCGGTGGGTTTTGCCTTCGGGGTTTTGGTCAATTCGATGCGGATATCCAACATAATTGTAATGCCTCCCTGGTTGTTTCATCTTATAAACGATTTCAGACGCCACTTGGTCTGTTTCTGTTCTTACAGTTTATCATATAACCGGACGGCGGTCCAGACTGTATCACATGATACATTAGCGTTGTCTCCGGACCGAAATAATTCTCCTCCCCATCTCATCCACCTTCGTGAAAGTTCATAAATTATTGTTGTTTTTTCCGCCGGCTTCTCTCATAATGGAGGATAGCTATTCTGGGCTATTCTGTTCTTTTTGGAGTGAATGCGTATGAAAACGCTTCTGTTTATCTACAACCCCACCGCCGGCAAGGCGAAAATCACCGGCGCCCTGGGGGACATCACTGCCCAATTCCAGCAGGAGGGCTGGTTGGTCACCCTGTACGCCACCCGGGCCGCCGGTGACGCCACCCGGGTTGTCCAGGAGCTGGGCGGGCAGTATGATCGCATTGTCTGCTCCGGCGGGGACGGCACCTTGAATGAGGTGGTCTCCGGTCTCGTCCACGGCGGACTGGACGTCCCGCTGGGCTACCTGCCCGCCGGCAGCACCAACGATTTTTCCAAAACCCTCCGCCTGCCCGCCAATCTCCACAAGTCCGCGGAGATCGCCGTCACCGGCACCCCCTTCGCCTGTGACATGGGCCAGTTCAACGGAGAGCACGTCTTTGTCTATGTGGCCGCCTTCGGCATCTTCACCAGCGTCTCCTATGAGACGCCCCAGGAGATGAAGCAGATTTTGGGCCACGCCGCCTACGTCCTCCGGGGCATTCGCAGCCTGGGCGAGGTCACCAGCTACTCCATGACCATCGAGCACGACGGCATCATTGAGGAGGGCAACTACATCTACGGCATGGTCTCCAACTCGGTCTCCGTGGGCGGCTTCCAGGGCATGAAGACCAACGAAGTGATTCTGGACGACGGCAAGTTCGAGGTACTTCTGGTCCGCACTCCCACCACACTGGCTGAGCTCAACGGGGTCCTGACGGCCCTGATCAGCAAGGCCCCTAACAAAAACGTCCTCTCCTTCCAGACCCATCAGGTCACCTTCCACTGTAACGAGCCGGTGGCCTGGACCCTGGACGGCGAGTACGGCGGAGAGCACACCGACACCACTGTAGAAATTCTGCCCCAGGCCGTGCGCATGATCCGGGGCGAAGAGGGAGGGAAACCGTCATGACCGACACCATCGCCGCCATCGCCACCGGCAGTGCCCGCACCGCCATCGGCATCCTGCGCATCTCCGGTCCCCAGGCCCGGCAGGTGCTGGAGCGGACCTTCACGCCCTTCGGAAAAACCCCCTTGAAAGACCGTCCGCCGCAGACCCTGATCTACGGCCAGCTGCACGGCCCGGACGGCGCAGTGCTGGACAACTGTCTGGCCACCTACTCCGTGGCGCCCGCCAGCTACACCGGCGAGGATACGGCGGAGCTCCAGTGTCACGGCTCGCCCACCATGCTGGCCGCCGGGCTGGAAGCCCTCTTTGCCGCTGGCGCCCGGCAGGCAAAGGCCGGTGAGTTCACCCGCCGGGCCTTCCTCAATGGCAAGCTGGATCTGACCCAGGCCGAGGCCGTGGTGGACCTGATCGACGCGGAGACGGTAGCTGCGGCCAAAAACGCCGTGGGCCAGCTCTCCGGCGCCATGAGCCGGAAGATCAACGGCATCTATGACGAGCTGGTGGACCTGATGGCCCACTTCCACGCCGTGCTGGACTATCCGGACGAGGACATCGAGCCCTTTGAGGCGGAGGAGATCGCGGAGAGCGCCGGCAAAGCCGCCGCCGACCTGGCCGCTCTCCGGGCCACCTACCGCCGGGGCCGTCACCTCACCGAAGGGGTGCCCTGCGCCATTGTGGGCCGACCCAACGCGGGCAAGAGCTCTCTGCTCAACGCCATTCTGGGCTACGACCGGGCCATCGTCACCGACATCCCCGGCACCACCCGGGATACGGTGGAGGAAAAGGCCACCCTGGGCGGGGTCCTGCTGCGGCTCATCGACACCGCCGGCCTCCGGGATACCGGGGACACGGTGGAGCAGATGGGGGTCCGCCGGAGCCTGGACGCTCTGGAACGGGCTGAGCTGGCGCTGGTGGTGCTGGACGGTAGCGCCCCGCTGGATGAGAACGACCGGATGGTGCTTCAGGCCGCCCAGTCGGTGGGCGAGACCATCGTGCTGGTGAACAAGTCCGACCTGCCTCAGGTGGCGGATCTGGCCTGCCTGGAACAGCAGGGCATTCACCCTCTGGCCATCAGCGCCAGAGAACACCGTGGTCTGGACGCCCTGGAGGAGGAGATCGCCCGCCGGTTCCCCGCCGGTTCCGAACAGCAGGGGGAACTGCTCACCAACGCCCGCCAGGTGGAGGCTGCCGGACGGGCGGAACAGGCGCTGTGCTCCGTCCAGGCCGGTCTGGAGGCCGGCATGCCGCCGGACGCGGTGCTCTCCGACGTGGAGTGCGCTCTGGCCGCCCTGGGCGAGATCTCCGGCCGGCGGGTCACCGAGGACGTGACCAGCCGCATCTTTTCCCGGTTCTGCGTGGGCAAGTAGTCTGGAATCTGTAGGAAAATGATTCCCTTTTTACACTTTTTTGTTCTTGATTTTTTCCCGTCTGCGTATATAATGATTCGATACTTCTGTTTACCCATGATGAAAGATGAAAGAGGACGATACTTATGATCACTACCTTTTGTCCCAAATGTCATCGGCCCTATGACGTCAGCTTGGGCGAATGTCCGGTTTGCAGCCGCAAATCTGTAGAAGAACACAACCGAAAAATGCGGAAAAAATTCTCTCTGGACGGTATTTTAAACGCAAAAAACGAGAATAAGGCCAAGTCTCCAAAGCGTGCCAACGCCAAGGAACCGCCGAAAGTCAAGCGGAAAAAGCCGGATCCCGACGCCACAGTGATTCTCCGCCGGTCCATCCCTGCGGATCCGCCACCGGAGGAGGCAGCGGATCAGACCCGGCCCTTCGCGCCGGTACCGGTGCCGGAGACGCCCCAGGACGCTCCTGCCGCGTCCCCTGTGGATCCCGTCCCGGAAACACCCGCCCCCGTCAGACCGGCACCTCCTCAGACGCCGGTCCGGCAGTCCCGTCCCGCTGTACAGCAGACACCGCCTCAGCGGAAATCCACTCCACAGCCCGCGAAAAAGCAGCGCCGGAGCGTCCCCATTCTGGCGATCCTGCTGTGCATTGCGATTCTGGCCCTGCTGACCATCGGCGCTGTGGCTATCTTCCGGGGTCTGGGAGCCAATCAGATCCAGCCCGCGGCCTCCACCAGCGAGGCCGGCAGCGTCTCTGAGGCCCTGCCCACCGAGAGCACACCTGTCTCCTCGGCGCCTGCGGAGGATCCGGACGAGAACAAGGACTCTAACAAAAACGATAAAAAGGACAACAAGAAGGACGACAAAAAGGATGACTCCGGCGACAGCTCTGGTCAGACCACACCCGCTACCGAGCCTAGCGACGATCCTGCCAGCAGCGGCGGTACCACGCCCGCTACCGAGCCCGGCGACAACTCCGGCGGCACCACAACCAAGCCCGATCCCGGTACCGAGGGCGGTAACACCGGCAACGAAGGCGGCACTACCGGCGGTGAGACCGGCAATCCCGGCAACGAAGGCGGCGAAACCGGCAACTCGGGGAACGAGGGCGGCAACACCGGCGGTGAGACCACTGCTCCGGACGCCTCCTGAGTCACACTGAAACGGAATCAAAGAGAGAGGAAATGTAAGACACCATGAATGACGAACTGTTTTTGCTGAAGATGGGCGAGATCGTCCTGAAGGGCCTGAACCGCCGCCGGTTTGAGGAGCGGCTGATGGGCAACCTCCACCGCCGCCTGTACCCTTACGGCCAGTTCCGCACCTATTCCCGCCAGTCCATTGTCTACGTGGAGCCCATGGAGGAGAGCTGTGATCTGGACGGCGCCTGGGAGAGTTTACAGAAGCTCTTCGGTGTGGCGGCCCTGTCCCGGGCCAAGGCCTGCGAGAAGGATCCGGACGCCTTTTTCCGGGCGGCCTGCACCTATCTGGACGATCAGCTGCGCAGCGCCAAGAGCTTTAAGGTGGAGTCCAAGCGCAGCGATAAGACCTTCCCTATGACCTCCATTGAGCTGAGCCAGTACGTGGGCGGACTGCTGGCCGAGGCCTATCCCGCCCTGAAGGTGGACGTCCACAATCCGGAGCTGACGGTCCACCTGGAGGTCCGGGATTTCGCCGGCTACGTCCACGCCAACGCCCAGCCTGGCGCCGGCGGTCTGCCGGTAGGCGCCGGTGGACGGGCCGTGGCTCTGCTCTCCGGCGGCATCGACTCGCCGGTGGCCTGCTACATGATGGCCAAGCGTGGCCTGGCCCTGGAGATGGTCCACTTCTTCAGCTATCCCTATACCTCCAACGAGGCCAAGGAGAAGGTGCTGGAGCTGGCCAGCCTGCTGACTGGCTACTGCGGCCGGCTCACCGTCAACATCGTTCCCTTTACTGCCATCCAGGAGGAGCTGCGCCGGAGCTGTCCGGAGCCCTACTTCACGTTGGCTATGCGCCGGTTTATGATGCGCATCTCCGAGATGATCGCGGACCGGGTGGGCGCTGAGGCCATCGTCACCGGCGAGAGCTTGGGCCAGGTGGCCAGCCAGACCATGGCGGCGATGGCTGTCACGGAGGCAGTGGTGAAAAAGCCGGTATTCCGGCCGGTGATCGGTATGGACAAGGAGGAGATTGTCCGGATTGCCCGGAAGATCGGCACCTTTGACACCTCGATTCTGCCCTACGAGGACTGCTGCACGGTATTTACCCCCAAGCATCCCCGGACCCATCCCAAGGTCAGCGATTTTATCGAGATTGAGGAGAACTACGACTTCGAGGGACTCTGCCAGACCGCCTTCGACAACATCGAACGTGTCCAGATTCCCCTGCGTTAAGGCCCCAGGGACTCTGCCCCTGGGGACCGGCAAGGGCGCTGCCCTTGCATCCC
>OLNN01002261.1_pt1 | contig 13997 bp, 13 predicted proteins | sample 1672141 | NCBI WGS metagenome assembly OLNN01 (sample SAMEA3136652, study PRJEB25190) | human gut metagenome | biome: human gut; feature: human-associated habitat; material: faeces | place: Austria | collected 2013 | reverse complement strand
CGGGATACGTGGGCTACGACGAGGGCGGCCAGCTGACCGAGGCCGTGCGCCGCAAGCCGTACTCCGTGGTGCTGCTGGATGAGATAGAGAAGGCGCACCCGGACGTGTTCAACATTCTGTTGCAGGTGCTCGACGACGGCCGCCTGACCGACGGACAGGGCCGCGTGGTGTCGTTCAAGAACGCCATCATCATCATGACGTCGAACGTGGGCTCGCAGTTCATCCGCGAGTTCGCCGAGCACGGCGACGAGAAGGCCATGAAGCAGGCTATCGACGGCGCCCTGCGCGCGACGTTCCGCCCCGAGTTCATCAACCGCATCGACGACGTGGTGGTGTTCAACGCGCTCAACATGACGAACATCGAGCCCATCGTGGACCTGCAGCTTGAGGAGGTGCGCGACCGCCTGGCCGACCGCCGCGTCACGCTCGACGTGACCCCCGCGGCCATGGAGCACCTGTCCATCGACGGCTACGACCCCATCTTCGGCGCGCGTCCGCTGAAACGCCTCATCCAGAAGGAGATCGTGGACCGTATCGCCCAGAAGGTGGTGGAGGGCCAGCTGCGCGACCGCAGCCACGTGCTCATCGACATCGACGCCGACGGCAACTACCAGTGCACCGTCGAGGCCCCCTTGGAGCTCGACGCCACGGCTTTGGACGACCTGCTGCTGGAGAAGTAGCCGCTGTCAGCCACCGGAGCATCGTGTTCCCGTGGCGCACGCAGCGAACTGAAACGACCCGCCCGCATGCTGCGCGGCGGGTCGTTCTGCGTCTTGCCACGGTTGTGCAGTTTTTCGGGAACGCCGGGCGGCAGCCTTATCCTTTACCTCGATTTGATCTTCGCGCCGCGCGGTTCTGCTACCGTGGTTCCAACGTTTTGCAGCGATTCTCGCCGCGCGCCGGGGCGCGGGGCGACCTTCGAAAGGCGGCATCCATGGGCATGTTCTCGTTCAGCAGCAAGAAGAAGCGCAAGTACGGCCAGGGCGGCAGCGCACAGTACCAGCAGAAGGGCTTCCTGTCCGGACTGGGCTTCGGCTCGTTCAGCAGCTCCGACCGTCGCAAGGCGGCCTACCGCCAACAGGGGTACGGCCAGCAGCCGATGCAGGGGCATCGGCAAGCCTTCCCCAGCGGCGGCATGCCCATGGCCGCCGAGCCCGCAGGCACCGTGCCTTCCCCTGCCGGCATGGCATGCACGCAGTGCGGCACGGCCATTCCGGCCGGCTCCAAGTTCTGCCTCCAGTGCGGTGCGAAGGTGGAGCAGGGCGGCGGCTTCTGCGCTTCGTGCGGTTCGCAACTGCCGCCGGGCGCAAAGTTCTGCCCCTCTTGCGGCACGCCGCGATAGCGCTGCACGCACCGGGAGGCCTCCCATGCCCCGTGCGGCCGAGTTCCTCGTGGCGTTGCCGTACCGGCGCTTCTGCGGGCGCTCGGTGCAGGGCTACCGCCTGGGGAGGCTGGCGGGCATCGGCGGCTCGGGGGCCGTGTTCGACGCCGTCGGTCCCGGCGGCGTCCCGGCGGCGCTGAAGCTTCTGCGTCCCCTCCGTCCTTCCTACGACCTCGCCGCCGTATGGCGCGAGGTGGCGCCCCTTTCACGCGTGGACCATCCGGCCGTGCCGGCGTGGCGCGGCATCGTGCGTGCGGGACGCGCCTACTTCATCGTGCTGGAGCGCATGCCGGGCGACTCGCTTGCTACCTGGCTGTTCGAGCGACGCCATGTGTTCGGGCCCGTTGAGGTCGCGGGCATAGGCTCGCAGCTGGCCGACGCGCTCGTTGCCCTCCACGAGGCTGGCGCGGCTCATGGCGACCTGCGTCCGGCGAATATCCTGTACGACGGCGAGCGCGTCTCGCTCATCGACTTCGGCCTGAGCCGGCAAGAGGAGGACGGTGCGGAGGCGTACGCTGCCGCCTGCGCCGCGGATATCGCCGGTTTCGCCGATCTTGTGCTGTACCTGCGGTACTCGTCGTTCGACTCGTCGCGTCGGGGAGGTTCCTGGCGCGACGAGTTGCCGCTTGTTCCCGCCCAGCGGCGCTTTCTCGAGGAGGCGCTCGCCGGTGCGGACATGCCGGGTTCCGCCCTTTCAGCCCGCGAGGCCCGCACTCGTTTTCTGGACGCATTCTCGTCCCGGTGTTTCACGTGAAACACCGGGACGGCTTTTCCGAGTAGACGAACGAGGAGCGCCGCATCAACGTTTCGCGATGTTGGCGCGCGGGACGTATCGCGCGCGGGGCTTTTGTACTAGAATACCGGCATGCGTACTTCGAAGCAGAGCATACGGCAGGCTATCACCACCCCGCTGATCGGGTTCGGCGTCGTGCTGCTGGCGCTCGTATGCTTCCTGCTGCTGTTGTGGACGCTCATCATCGTGGTGAGGGTTGTGTTGGGATGACGACGGGCAACCGGGCCGTGCCGCACGCCGGCCTTGGGAGGGGATAGGCCATGTGGCAGCGGTTCTCCCTCTACGACATACGCGTCATCGGGCACTATCTGGGCGTGCTCGTCCTCTTCTCCACCATCGCGCTGCTCGTGCCGCTGGCCACGGCTATCGCGTGCGGCGAGTGGGAACCGGCCTCGCACTACCTGCTGACCATCGGAATCACGCTCATCCTCGGCTCGGGCCTGCGATTCCTGCGCATCGAGCCCGGCCGGCTCGGCCGCCAGCAGGCGCTGGCCGTGACCGGTTTCGCGTGGATCGTGCTCGCGTGCGTGGCAAGCATCCCGCTGTATCTCTCGGGTCATTTCGCCAGCTATCTCGACGCGCTGTTCGACGGCGTGTCGGGCATCACCACCACGGGTGCCAGCATCATCCTCGACCTCGACCACCTTTCCTACGCCGACAACATGTGGCGCTTCATGATGCACCTGTTGGGCGGCTTCGGCCTCATCGTGGTGGCGCTGTCGTTCGGCCTGTTCGGCAAGCGCGCCGGCGCGAGCCTGTACTCGTCGGAGGGCCGCAGCGAGCACGTGGTGCCCAACGTGGTGCAGACCACGCAGTTCATCGCCAAGATAGGCATGGGATTCATCATCTTGGCGACGGGCATCCTGTCGCTCGTGTGCCTCTTCATAGGCATGGAGCCGTTGCGCGCGGTCCTGCAATCGTTCTGGCTGGCCGTCTCGGGCTTCATGACCGGCGGCTTCGCGCCCATGAGCCAGAGCATCATGTACTACCACTCGTTCCCCATCGAGGTGGTGCTCATGATGCTCATGCTGCTGGGTTCCGTCAACTTCGTGCTGCACTCCGAGATATGGAAGGGCCATGTGGCCGTGTTCTTCCGTGACCTGGAGATACGCACCATGGTGCTGTGGCTTGCCGTGATGACGTGCGTGTTCGCGGCCTCGCTGTCAGCCAGCCTGAACTTCTCCGACCTGCCGGCCATGCTGAGGCGCGGCGGGTTCATGGTCATCTCGGCGTTCTCCACCACGGGCTTCCAGAACATCACCACGAACCAGCTCACCGGCGCGCTGTCGTCAGGCGCGTTCCTCGTGGTGGCCCTGCTCATGGCCGTGGGCGGCAGCGGCGGGTCCACGTCGGGCGGCGTGAAGTTCAGCCGCGTGGGCATCATCGCGAAGTCCATCGTGGCCACCATCAAGGAGGCGCTCGCACCCGACTCGGCGCGCGTGGTGGTGTCGTACAACCACGTGGGCCGTCGCATGGTGACGCCCGAGGTGGTGAAGGAGGCCATGACGGTGTTCACGCTGTACGTGCTCACCTACGTCATCGGCGCGCTCGTGGGCATCGCGCACGGATACGAGGCCACGCAGGCCATCTTCGAGTCGGTGTCCATGGCGTCGAACGGCGGCGTGTCGTCGGGGCTGGCCGCGCCGGGCATGCCGGCCACGCTGGAGGCGTTCTACATCGTGCAGATGTGGGCCGGCCGTCTGGAATTCGTGACGCTGCTCGCGCTGATCGTGGAGATATTCGTGTCGTTCAAGCCGCGCCGCCGCGCGCCCCAGATACGAACAGGCGAGGTGCTGTGATGCGGGCGGGCTGCTTCCCTGTTGGGGCCCTCGGTTGGTTGCGCGGGGCCCTTGCCGCGCTCGTGCTGGCTGCGGCGCTGACGGCGACGCTTATGCCAAGTTCGGCGTTCGCTGACGACGACGATAATCTGGTGAACCCCCAGCAGCGCCCCGACAGCTCGTTCATCTACGACACGTCCATTGCGGCGCTCGGCAATGCCGACGCGTACTACGACAACCAGACCGTGCAGGTGGTGGGCGAGGCCATCGGGGACAGCATCCGCGAGGGCTTGGACAACCGCCACCGGTGGATCACGCTCGCCGCCAACGAGAAGGACTCCACGGCAACGGTGTCGGTGCTGATGACCGCCGAGCAGGCGGCGAAGATCGACACGTACGGCAAGTACGGCACCACCGGCACGAAGCTCCAGGTGCGCGGCACGTTCCACCTGGTGTGCACCGAGCACGAGGGGCTCACGGACCTGCACGCCGACATCGTGACCGTGGTGGAGAAGGGCAAGCACCACGAAGACGAGTTCGACGTGAACGCGTTCGTTCCCGGCGCCATTGCCACGGCGCTCGGGCTCGCGCTCATGGGCGTGTTCTACTATCTGCGCGAGCGGCAGCGCTAGAGCGAGGAGGGTACGTTTGCAGAAGGGCCAGGTCGTCAAGCTGGATCGCGGATACCCGCTCGTGCGGACGGACGGGGGGCGGCTCGTGCGCTGCGAGCACGCCACGGCGCTCGTGAAGGGCGAGCAGGTGCGCGCCGTCATCGGCGACTGGGTGGAGGTGGCGGTTCCCGAGGGCCATGACAAGGGCATCATCGAGGCCATCCTACCCCGCACGCGTGCGTTCGTGCGCAAGGACCCCACGGAGCGGGCGTTGCCCCAGGTGCTGGCTGCGAACTTCGACCGGGTGTTCGTGGCGCAGCCGCTCTCCGACATGAATTTCAAGCGGCTCGAGCGCGAGCTCGTGCTGGCCTACGAGACCGGCGCCGCCGTGACCGTGGTGCTCACGAAGGCCGACCTCGCAGAGAGCGAGGATGCCGTGCGCGCCGTGCGCGACCGCGTGCGCGAGCTGGCAGGGCCTGCTGCGGAGACGGTGGTGGTGTCGGCCGCAGACCCCGCGAGCGTTGAGGCCGTGCGCGCCCTCGTGCCGGCGGGCACGACGGCCGTGTTCATCGGCAAGAGCGGGGTGGGGAAGTCGAGCTTGGTGAACCTGCTGGTTGGACACGAGGTGCAGGAGACGGCCGAGGTGCGCGAGGGCGATGGCAAGGGCCGCCACACCACGGTGAGCCGCGAGATGATCCCCGTTCCGGGCGGCGGCTTCGTTGTGGACATGCCCGGCGTGAGGGGCCTGGGCCTCTGGGACGCCGATGCGGGCATCGAGGCCGCCTTCGCCGACGTGGAGCAGCTGGCCGAGCAGTGCCGCTTCCGCGACTGCCGCCACCTGGACGAGCCCGGCTGCGCCGTGCGCGCCGCCGTTGACTCGGGCGAGCTAAGCGAGGCCCGCTTCGCCTCCTACCAGGGCCTGCGCCAGGAGACGGCCCAGGTGAAGGAGCGCCGCGAGGAAGCCCGCCGCCTCCGCGGCGAGAAAGCCTCCACCAGCGGCAAGCGCCGCCCCCCCAAATCCCGCAAGGGGAAGAGGGGCTAGGGTTATCGCCTACTCTTTTGCGTATCTTTGCCTTTCGTGCTAAAGTCTGCGGCGTGCGGGGAGGGGCGGCCGCCAAGGCCGCAGTCCGCCGGGGGAGATATGCAGAAAATCAGCCTGAAGACCATCTACCTGGTCGCGCTTTCCGCGGTGTTCGCCGTGTCGTTCCTCATGTTCGTGCTGTTCGATCTGCAGTCGCAGCAACGGCAGACCGAGGCGGCCATGCTGGAGGAGGCGCGCACGTTCGCACGCGAGATGGATGCCGTCTGGCAGTTCATGGACAACTCGCAAACCGTCATCAACACCACGTCGGACGGGGTTTACGAGTTCAAGGGACTCCATTGCTCGCGCGTGGGAAAGAGCGTGGGCGCGCTGTTCTCGAAGGGCAGCGACTACACCATCCGCTACACGAACTTCAACCCACGCAACTCCCAAGACGAGCCTGACGCGTTCGAGGCGCAGGCCCTCGAGGCGTTCAATGCCAATGCTGCGGTTACGGAATACTACGAAGTGACCGACTTCCAAGGCGTCGAGCGGTTCCGTTACGCGCAGGCGCTCGAGGTGGACAAGAGCTGCCTCGAATGCCACGGCGAGCCGGCGGGCGAGGTCGACATCACCGGCAAGGTGAAGGAGGGCTGGACGCTCGATTCCGTGGGCGGCGCCATCAGCATCGTGATTCCCCTTGACCAGCAACAGCAGGCCGTGCGCGACAACGTGGTGCGCGACGTGGTGTACTTCCTGTTCATCACGCTGCTCATTGGTGCCGTGGTGTACGCCGTGACCACGTTCTTCGTGTTCCGGCCGCTCAACCGCATGAAGCTGGCCTTCACCGAGATGGGGGAGGGCAAGCTGGCCGTTTCGTTGGATGATGCGCATGCCGCGCGCGAGGTCAGCCGGCTCATCGAGCGGTTCAATAGCATGGCCGCCGAACTGCATGCGACGTACGACCATCTGGAGGATCAGGTGGAGAGCCGCACCGACGAGCTGCGAAGGGCCAACGTCGCCCTCGAGCAGCAGCGCGATGCCCTGGAGCGCCTGAACGAGAAGCTGGCGGAAGAGACGCAGTTCAAGTCCGACCTGCTGTCCATGGTGAACCACGAGCTGCGCACTCCGCTCACATCCATCATCACGTTCGCGCAGATATCCCGCGAGGCGTGCCCTCCCGACCGCGAGAGCGAACGCCATTCGTGGGAGGAGATCGAGAAGAACAGCCAGATCCTGCTGACCATGATAAACGACATGCTGGACATCGCGCGTTCCGATGCGGGGAGCGTGCATGTGGCATGCGAGCCCATGGACCTGGGAGACATCGTGTCATCGGTGCGGGGAACCATGACCCCGCTTGCCCGGAAATACTGCGTTGCCTTCCGCACGCGCGTGGCATCCGATGTGCCGCTTGTGAACGGCGACTTCGAGAAGACGCAGCGCATGTTGGAGAACCTGGCAAGCAATGCCATCAAGTTCACGCCCGACGGTGGCACGGTCGAGCTGCGCGTGGACTTGGACGCGGGCGACGGCAGCGTGCGCCTGTGCATGGCCGACGACGGCATCGGCATAGCTCCCGAGGACCATGAGCGCATCTTCGAGCGCTTTTTCCAGGTGGACAGCACGTCCACGCGCAAGTACAACGGCAGCGGCCTGGGGTTGGCTCTCGTGCGGGAGTATGCCGCCGTGCAGGGCTTCGCCGTGTCGGTGGAAAGCGCGTTGGGCCGGGGAAGCACGTTCACCATCACCATACCGCCCGACGCGATCGTCGGCTGAATGCGGCGCGCGTTCCGGCGCGCGTCCGAGAAAGGACCTCCCATGTACAAAGTGATGCTCATAGACGACGAGGATAACCTGCATGCGGCCATCGAGAAGCTGCTCGTGCAGAACGGCTACGCCTTCTGCGGCGCAGAGGATGCGGAGAGGGGGTTGGCGCTGCTGGCCGGCGAGAAGCCCGACCTGCTGCTGCTCGACGTCATGCTGCCGGGCATGAACGGCTTCGACCTGTGTCGCCGGATACGCGAGGAGGGACGGCGCATCCCCATCATCTTCCTCTCGGCGAAGTGCGATATCGTGGACAAGAGCATCGGCTTCAAGGCCGGCGGCGACGATTACGTTACCAAGCCCTTCAATGCCACCGAGCTGCTGCTGCGCATAGAGGCGAACATCCGCCGCCATAAGGACACCATCGAGTTCGCGCGCTGCTGCAACCGTGAGGGCGCCGCGCGCATAGGCGAGCTGGAGGTGCGTTTCGACGAGTACCAAGTGCTGCTGCGAGGCCGCCCCGTGGCGCTGACCACGAAGGAGTTCGAGATCGTGGCGTTTCTTGCGGCGAACCCCGGCAAGGTGTTCACGCGCAGCCAGATTCAGGAGTATATCTGGGGCGAGGGCGAGTCCGATGTGAAGACGAACAGCATCACCGTGTTCGTGCGCAAGATCCGCGAGAAGATCGAGGAGAATCCCTCCGAGCCGAAATACCTGCTCACGGTTCAACGCGTCGGCTACAAGATGACGGACGCGCTGTAGGGGAGCTCGGGGGGATGATGGCGCCGGGTGTTTCACGTGAAACACCCACCTGTTCGACGATCTGCGCACCGGCGGGCATCAGCGGAGGAGTTAATGCCCGGTTAATATTTTATTAAGCAAATCCTTATCGCCGGTTTATCGTCATTAGCTGTACGGTTTTGTAGAGTGAAGGCAACGGGAAGCCAGGGGAAAGCAGATGGCTTCTCAACCTCGCCGCGCGGAGCCGGTACACCCTCCCTCCCCGCGCCTCCGCAGGCGAGGCCCATCGAGCCGCCGGGCGAAGCGCGTGCAGCATGCCGTTGCGCGCAGCGGCTTCGACAACAAGGAAGAGAGGAGCATCGCATGGCCGAGACGGCACAAGCGCGCGGTTTCTCGCGCAGGAGCTTCATCAAGGGGGCCGCCGCCCTCACCGCAGCTGGAGCGCTGGCGGGCTGCGCACCGAAAACCAACGACAAGGACAAGGTGGACCCAGAAGCCCCCGTATCGTCCGACGAGTTGTTCTCCGGCACCTGTCGAGGCAACTGCGGCGGCGGGTGCTTTCTGAACGTGCACGTGCGCGACGGCCGGGTGGTGCGCACTTCGGCGCGCGACATGCCCGACCCCCAGTACAACCGCATCTGCACGAAGGGCCTCACCCATGTGGGGCGCATGTACGGGGCGAACCGCGTGCTGTATCCCATGAAGCGCGTAGGGGCGCGCGGCTCGGGCGATTTCGAGCGCATCAGCTGGGATGAGGCGCTGGATACCATCGCCGAGAAATGGAAGGGCTACACCGAGCAGTACGGCCCTACCGCCATCATGTTCTTCCTGGGATCCGGCAACTACGCCGCGCTCAGCGGCTCTTGCAACAGCGTGGGAGCCTATCAGCGGTTCGTCAACGTCATGGGCTGCTCGTACTGCAGCCTCGACGTGGATGCGGCCGTGGGCTTCGGCAGCTCGCGCGCAACGGGCGGCATCGACCTCGCGAACGAGCTCACGGACCGCAAGAACGCCAAGACGCAGATCATTTGGGGAAACAACCCCACCATCTCGCTCATGCACACCATGCACTTCTTCTTGGAGGCCAAGGAGAACGGCACGCGCCTCGTGGTCATCGACCCGGTGTACAATGCCAGCGCCTCGAAGGCCGACTGGTGGGTTCCCATCAAGGCCGGCACCGACGGCGCCCTGGCTCTCGGCGTGCTGAACGTGCTGCTGGAGAACGGCTGGATCGACGACGAGACGCTGCGCGCCAAGACGAACTGCGGACTCCTCATCAAGGAGGACGGCACGTTCCTGCGCATGAGCGAGCTGGGCGTGGAGCCCACCGAGGGCGACCCCGACCCGCTGACGGGCAAACCTGCCGTGGTCGATCCGGCCGTATGGGACGAGACGGCGGGCAAGGCCGTCGCTTTCAGCGAGACAACCGCCCCTGCGCTCACGGGCGTGCCCGACATCAACGGCGTGAAGGTGCAGACGGTATACGAGAACGCAAAGGGCTACATCGCGCAGTACCCGCCGGCCGTCGCTGCTGCCGTGTGCGGTCTCACGGAGGACCACGTGCGCGAGCTTGCGCGCATCTACCACGAGGACGGTCCCGTCACCACCGAGATCATGATGGGTATGAACCACTATCGAAACGGCCATTACAGCGCATGGCCGGTCTACCTCGTGTCGCTGCTCACCGGCAATGCGGGCAAGCCCGGTGCGGCCATCGGCCAGTCCGAGGAGTACTTGCCGCAGATGCTGTACTCGAACAGCGCGGCGGCGTGCAGCCCGAAGGATTCCTCGGGCAAGCCGTGCCGTGGCCAGGCCAACCTCATCCACACGGTGCAGATCGCCGATGTGCTGGAAACGGGCAAGCTCCTGGGCGAGGACCTGACCATCAAGAGCGCTTACATCCATTGCTCGAACCCGGTCGTCACCATGTGCGACCACGACTACACCACCGGTTGGTTCGACAAGCTGGAGTTCGTGGTGGTGGCGGACCTGTGCATGACCGAGACGTGCAAGCATGCCGACATCGTCTTGCCGTCAGCCCATTGGTTCGAGCAGGTGGATCTCGGGTTCCTGTTCTCAACGCATCCCTACCTGCTCTGGCAGGACAAGTGCGTGGAGCCGCTTGGCGAGTCAAAGCCTGACTTCCAGATATTCGGGCTGCTGTGCGAGAAGATGGGCCTGGGGGAGTTCTGGAACATCACCGAGGAGGAGTACCTAGAAACATTGCTCGACTCCGAATACTGGAAGAGCGTGGGCTGCACGGTGGAGAAGCTGAAGAGCGAAAAAGCCGCGCGCATCTACCCCGAAGGCGACAAGATCGCCTCGGCCGAGGTGTTCGGCACCGAGACCGGGCGCATCAGCCTGTACCAGGATACCGTGAAGCGCGCCTACGTTTCGAGCAAGGAGGTGGACGAGTCCATCGAGCGAGGCCTGCACTGGGAGACGCCGACGTTCGCCGGCGAGGACCGCGCCTACCGCGAAACCTACCCGTTCCACCTTCTGTCGGAGCATATGCGCACCCACACCCACACGCAATGGTGGGACTGCGAGTACGTGAAGGAGTACGAGCCCGAGCCGATCGTGCGTCTGAACCCCGACGATGCGGCCGAGCTGGGCATCGTGGAAGGCGATGTGGTGAAGCTGTCCAACGACCAGGGCTTCGTGGTCATGAAGGCGGCCATCAACGCCGGCTTGCCGCGCAGGATGGTAAGCTCTGCGCGCAGCTGGCAGATAGACGACTTCATCGACGGCCACTATGCGAGCCTTCCGTCGCGCGAGTACAACCAAGTGTGCGCCAACCAGGCGTTCAACGACGTCGCCGTGGCGATAGAGAAGATGTAGGGAGGGGGACGAACGATGACGCGTTACGGAATGGCTATCGACATGACCCGCTGCTACGGCTGCCAAACGTGTGCTGCGGCCTGCAAGGTGGCGAACAACCTGCCGAAGGACCTCGTGTACAATCGCGTGCTCACCATAGGCGGCACGAGCAACGACTGCGCAGCGGGGTCGTACCCCGATTGCACGCTGGACTTCCTGCCCATGCAGTGCCAGCACTGCGACAACCCCTCTTGCCTGAACGTGTGCCCGACGGGCGCCACGCAGAAGCGTGAGGACGGCATTGTCTGGGTCGACAACGAGCTGTGCATTGGTTGCGAGTCTTGCATCAAGGCATGCCCCTACGAGGGTGTGCGCACGCTGATCGCCAACGAGCCGGAATACTACCTCGATGTCGTGGTAGGCGAGTTCGACGCGCCTACCCACAAGGCGGGCACGGTGGAGAAATGCACGTTCTGCCACAACCTCATCGATCGCGGCGAGGTGCCGGCCTGCATGCAGCTATGTCCCGCCCGCGCGCGGTACTGGGGCGACCTTGACGATCCCGAGTCCGACGTGTCGAAGTACCTGGCCACCCGGGAGGCCGTCGTTCTGCAGGAAGAGGACGGCACGGGACCGAAGGTCAGCTACATCCGCTAGCCGATTCTGCGGCGCCCTTTCCTGAACGGCAGGGGCGCCGCGGCAGAAAGCCCGCTGCGTGCCGGCGGACCGACGCCCGAGCCAAGCAGAAAGGAAGACCATGGACGAGGACGATGTGCGTCGCGCGATAGGCTTGGCGGATTCGTGCGAGCTGATGGCGGCCGCCTTCGCATTTCCCGACGCAGAGCTTGCAGCGGCTTTGACGGATGGATCGTTCCAAAGCGACGCGCTCGCCTGCCTCGCGGATGCTGGCGCAGCCACGGCTACCGTGGATAAGGCGGCAGCGGCCCTTTCGGCGTTCGATGGCGCGGACGTTGCCGGGCTGACCGATAGGATGCGCAAGGGTCACACCATTTTGTACTTGACCCCAGGAGCCGACGTGCCGATCTGGCCGTACGAGGCGTCATTCCGCTATACCGCCGAGGGCCATGAGGGCTCGCCCGCGCTGTTCCGCTCGGCCCGGACCCTCGACGTGGAGCGCCACATGCGCGAGGCGGGCGTGCTGCCCAAGACCGCGCGCAAGGAGCCCAGCGACAGCGTATGGAACGAGTTCTCGTTTCTGTCGTTTCTCTACGGCAGCCTTGCCGCCGCAGAACAGGAAGGTCGCCGCGACGACGCTGCGGTATGGAGCGGACGTGCCGTCCGTTTCTGGGATGAGCACCTTGGATGTTGGATTCCTGCCTTTATGGGGAGGACACGGGAGGAGGCGTTCCTCCAGACCTATGGCGAGGAGTACGCCGCGCTGGCATTGATGGGAGAGCTGTTCCTCTCCGTGCTCGATGCCGATATCGACCAAAGAAAGAAACGGTGTTAGCGTATGGAATTCTTGATGGTCCTGGTCGTGACGGCGCTCTTTTGCGTTGCCTTGCGCAACGTCGTCAGACGGATGCCGCTGTTGTTCTACGCGTTGGCGGTCTTGGTCGTGGCGGTGTTCGTGTTCGGCGCGTACGTTCCTCTGCCCCGGCCGCTGTGGTCGCTGCTTCTGGTGCTGGTGCAGAAGTGCCTGCTGCCCTTGGCGCTGTTCGCGGTGGTCATGTTTATCGGCGTGCTGCCCGGCGAATCGAGGGCGAAGGCATGGTTGCGCCCGGTGCGGGCCGAGCTCTCCATCGTAGCCTGGATACTGTCGCTCGGGCACATGGCCCTGTACTTGGCCTCCTACGCGCCCCGCCTGCTGGGGGGCAGGGTGGACGGCAACGTGCTGGCCGCGCTCATGCTGGCCCTCGTGCTGTTCGCACTGCTGCTGGTGCTGGGAGTTACGTCGTTCAATGCGGTGAAGAGGCGCATGAGGGCCGACATGTGGAAACGCGTGCAACTGCTGGCTTACCCGTTCTTCGGCCTCGTGTACGTGCACCTGCTGCTCATGCTGCTTCCCTCCGCCCTGCAGGGCGGCGCGGCAGCCCAGGCGAGCGTCGCCGCATACACCGCCGTGTTCGGGACGTATGCCGTGCTGCGGGTGACGCGGGCGCTGCTCGATCGGAGGATGGCCGCTTCGGTGGAGGAGGTGCGCGCATGACGCCCGCGCCCGACGCGCTCGATGCGCGATGCTGCGCGCTCGCGGAGACGTGCGGCCTTACGCCGCGGGAGTACGACGTGCTCAGGTTGCTGGCGCGCGGGCGCAGCCGCCTGCGTATCGGCATTGAGCTCGGCATAGCCGACGACACGGTGAAAACGCACGTCAAGCATCTTTACCGCAAAGCCGGCGTCGCTTCGAAACAGCATCTTCTCGATCGCTTGGAGACCATGCCCGACTCGCTTTCGGCTTAAGCTCTCATTCGAGGTGCTCCTCGCCTTCACCTGCGCGGAACGCTTCTGCTATACTTCGCTGCGGCGGTTCGGCTGTGCGTTGCGCATGGCGGGGGCGCTCCGCGTTTGCATCGTTGGGCCCTGCACTCGCGGTTTACTCGTTGCCCAAAGCCCGCGGCCGATAGGTCGTGTGGAGACAAGGAGAAACCCATGAACAAGGGAAGATCGTCGTACGTCGCCCAGGCGGGCATGATCGCGGCCGTGTATGCCGCTGCCACGCTCGTCGCGTTGCTGCTGCTGCAGGGGCTGGCATGGGGGCCGGTCCAGTTCCGCATATCGGAGGCGGTGTGCGTGCTGGCCGTGCTCACGCCGGCGGCCGTGCCGGGGCTCACGGTGGGCTGCATCGTGGCGAACCTCATTGCGCTGGCCGTGAACGGCACGGGGGCGCTCGGCTTGCTGGACGTGGTGTTCGGCAGCCTGGCCACGTTCTTGGGCGCGCTGTGGTGCTGGAAGATGCGCGAGCGCCCGAAGCTCGCGTTGCTCGGGCCGGTGATCGCGAACGCGGTGGTCGTGCCCGCGTACCTGCCGCTCCTGTTGCAGGGCCTGGGCTTCTACACCATTCCGTTCACGAGCATCGCATTGGACGGCGCCTACGTGCCCATGTACCTGTTCGGCCTGGTGGCTA
>OLNN01002254.1_pt1 | contig 14047 bp, 9 predicted proteins | sample 1672141 | NCBI WGS metagenome assembly OLNN01 (sample SAMEA3136652, study PRJEB25190) | human gut metagenome | biome: human gut; feature: human-associated habitat; material: faeces | place: Austria | collected 2013 | reverse complement strand
ATTGTCAGGCTTCCAATCGTTTGTCTACAGACTGAAAGTTTGCGCCGGGGCGCAAACTTTTTTTGCGTATCAGGAGAGTGGGAACGCTATTCTGACTGGTGCAGGGAACTGATTACCATACCGGATATAATCAGAATGGTGCCGAACACCCCCATCAGCGTAATGGACTCGTGGAGACAGAGGGCGGCAGTAATCATAGTGACGAAGGGAACTGCGTAAATGTAGATGTTGGTGTGCAGAACCCCCAGTACGCCCACCGCCGTGTTCCAGGCCACGTAGCAAAGGGCGCTGCCCACAACGGTGAGGAAGAGCAGGCCCAGCAGCAGCCTGGGTGTGAGCAGGGCGGACCAGTCCATGGGAGCGTGCTCGATGAGAAGCAGAGGAAGTGTGGTCAGGATGCCGTAGAACATCAGCTTTCTGGCCAGCAGGTAGCTGGAAAAGCGGCCGCTGTACCTTCTCAGGATGATGCTGTAAATGGACCAGGAAACCGCCGCACCGATGGCGATCAAATCGCCGGCAGGGTTGAGCTTGAGCACCACAGAGCCGTTGAACACCACCAGGATCACGCCCAGGAACGCGATGGCGATCCCGGCCACGATATTCCTGGTGACCCGTTCTCCGTCGGGAAGAAAGAGCAGGAGCAGGGCCGTGATCACCGGAGCCGTCGAGACCAGGATGCTGACGTTGGAGGACTGGGTCAGGGTGAGGGCGGTGTTCTCGGCCATAAAATACAGGGTGTTGGAGAACAGGGACATCAGCAGAAAGCCGACCTCATCCCGCCAATGGAAGTGCCACTTGGGATACATGCACCACAGGACGGCGTAGGCGCCGATAAAGCGCATGAACATGGTTTGAATGGGGGTGTAGTAGTCCAGCAGCATTGTGCTGACGATAAAGGTCGTACCCCATACAACGATGCAGAAGATGGCGCAGAGATGTCCGACGGCCTTTCCGGTTGGTTTCATGTAATCACCTGGTTTCAGTAGAGAAATCTTTACTATTCTAGTGGAACGGGCCAAAATCGTCAAGAAGAGATGAAGAAAATATTAAGAAATCATGAAAAAAGCCCCACAGAAGCGATTTTGTGCTATAGTGGGAAGCGCGGTTGTCGTATCGCTAAAAAACCCTCTGGCGGTTGCCAGAGGGTTCCCATATTGCGGTTGGTTGCCGGTCAGGACAGGTGCTTGCTGTCATCCAGCAGCTTGTCGCGAATCCCCAGCAGTTTCTCAGACAGGTCCACATAGTAGGTCTGGGGATTTTCAAAGCGCTTGACTTCATCCCACAGAGTGTCCACCTGGGCCGCGCAGTTTGCCCGGATCTCATCGATGGTGGGCAGCTGGTAGACCAGCTCACCGTCCTTGAAAATGGGCTGGAGCAGCTCCTGCACGGTGAAGTTGTTGACCTTTTTCCGCTTCCAGGTGAAGGAGGGGTCGATCAGCTCATATTCGCGGCTGTCGTCAATCACCTCGTCATGGACAGTCAGCACATCGGCGATGGCCTTGTGGGTGGTGTTGTCGAACAGGCGGTACACCTTTTTAAAGTGGGGAACGGTGATTTTTTCCACGTTCTCACTGACCTTGATTTTGGGAATGATGTTGCCGTTCTCATCCTCAATGGCGGCGAGCTTGTAAACGCTGCCAAATACGGGATCGCTCTTGGAGGTGATCAGCCGCTCACCCACGCCGAAGGAGTCCAGACAGGCGCCTTCCATCAGCAGACCGCGGATGATGTACTCGTCCAGCGAGTTGGAGGCGACGATCTTGCACTCGGTCAGGCCGGCGTCGTCCAGCATTTTACGAGCCTCCTTGGACAGGTAGGTCAGATCGCCGGAGTCGATGCGGATGCCGCACTTGCGGATGCCCTGGGGCCAGAGGACGTTCTTGATGGCCTTGATGGCGTTGGGGACGCCGGAGCGCAGGACGTTGTAGGTGTCCACCAGCAGGGTGGCGTTGTTGGGATAGAGCTTGCAGTAGGTCTCAAAGGCGGTGTACTCGTCGGGGAACATCTGCACCCAGGAATGGGCCATGGTGCCAGTGGCGGGCACGTGGTAGTCCCGGTCAGCCTGGACACAGGCGGTGCCGGCGCAGCCTGCGATGTAGGAGGCGCGGGCGCCCAGAATGGCGGCGTCAGCGCCCTGAGCGCGGCGGGAGCCGAATTCCGCGACGGGCCGGCCGGCGGCGGCGCGGACAATCCGGTTGGACTTGGTAGCAATCAGAGACTGATGGTTGAGGACCAGGAGAATGTAGGTCTCAATGAACTGGGCCTGGATGGCGGGAGCTCGCACGATCATGATCGGTTCGCGGGGGAAGATGGGGGTGCCTTCCGGAACGGCCCAGATATCACCGGTGAAGCGGAAGTTTCTCAAATAATCCAGAAACTCTTCTACGAAACCGCCCTTGGAACGAAGATACTCGATGTCCTCCTCGGTGAAGTGCAGGTTCTGAATGTAATCGACTACCTGCTCCAGGCCGGCGGCAATGGCGAAACCGCCGTTGTCCGGAATGCTCCGGAAAAAGACGTCGAAGTAAGTAATGCGGTCTTTCAATGGCGTTTGAAAATAGCCATTTGCCATGGATAACTCGTAAAAATCACATAGCATCGTAAAATTTGTCTGATTATTCATTACATATCACTCCAAGATAAGTCAATATTTAGCGATTGCTACAATTCTCGTTCCCCCACGCCGATTTTAGGTTTATTTAAGAATTAAAAACTATTATAATAGGCAAAGTGCTGAAAAGCAAGTGCATTTTCAGTTGTCATGTCATAATTTTGGAGTTGAAATGAGCTATGAGCCTCTATCTCTGTCCCCATTGTGGACTGCCCCTGAAAAGGGAATTGCACAGTTATCGCTGCCAAAAAGGGCACTGTTTTGATATTTCCGCCGCCGGATATGTACATTTACTGCCGGTTGGCCAAAAGCACTCCAAAATGCCCGGAGACGACAAAGGTATGGCCCGGGCGCGCAAAAATTTTCTATCCGCAGGATATTACAGCCACCTGCTGAGCGCGCTGCAGGACCTCTCCGACCAGTATACCGGCCCGGAGCCGGTGGTGATTGACGCGGGCTGCGGCGAGGGCTATTATACCGCTGGGATATTTCACAGATTGACGGCGGCGGGAAAAAAGCCTAGAATGGCAGGTATCGACCTGTCCAAATTTTCACTGCGCTGGGCGGCGAAACGGGAGGCCGCAGTGGAGTTTGCGGTGGCGTCGGTCTACCGGCTGCCGGTGGCGGACGGGATTGCGGATCTGCTGTTGAACTGCTTTTCCCCGCTGGCCATCGAGGAGTTTCGGCGGGTGATCCGGCCCGGCGGAGCCTTTCTCTATGTGGTGCCCGGCCCGGCGCACCTGTGGGAGCTGAAAGAGGTGCTGTACGAAAGGCCCTACCGCAATCAGGAGGAGCGGATTGTCTACGACGGCTTTCAATACTGCCAGGTGCGCCGCGTGGAGCGGCGGGTGCATCTGCCGGATCAGGAGACCATCCAGAATTTGTTTCAGATGACGCCCTACTATTGGAAGACACCGGCGGTGGGCAAAAAACGGTTGGAACAGCGCTCGGAGCTGGATGTGCAGACGGAGTTTGACATCCATGTGTTTCGCCGGGAGCGTTGACAGGGAACTGATGTCCGACGGTTCCCGATACACAGAAAGCTTATTTAGATGCGGAACCTGGTTCTGCATCTTCAGGAGGACAAAGGAATGGAAAATAAAGAACAAAAAATGTCCGTGCGTGAGAAGAAGAAAGGACTTTTCCCGCGGCTGCGCAGCAAGTTGAAACCGATCATCAGCCCACTGGCCAGGTTTGGCCGTAAGATTGTGGGGGACGATATACGGGTGTTCTGGTCACGGGTGATCTTCCTGTTGGGCCCGCTGGTGGCACTGTTCCAGGTGGAGCTGCTCAACGAGACCAACCCCTACCTGAATCTGGAGCCCGGCGAGTTCATTATGAATATGATCTGGTACTGTATCGTGTTCTTCCTCTTCTGGCTGATTCTGGGACGACGGCGCAGGACGGCGGTGGTATCCTGTCTCTTCTTTGAAGTGATCGGTATCATCAACCACTACGTGGTGGAGTTCCGGGGACGGATCCTCTTTCCCCATGACATCACCGGAGTTCGGACGGCGGTCAATGTGGTGGGGGAGTACGACTTCACACCGGACTATTACATCTATGGGACCTTGGCGCTGATGCTGCTCTACTTCCTGGCAGTGAAATTCCTGATGGTACCCCAGAAGGAGCGCGGCTATTTCAAAAAGAAGTACGTCAACTGGCTGCTCAGCGCTGCCACCGCCGGCTATATTATAGCGTTTTTCTTCACCGGCTGGCTGCCCAGTATGGACATCAAAACCCAGCAGTGGAGGACCCAGTCCAACGGCTTTGTGCTCAACTTCACCATCGCCCTGCGCTACAGCTCGGTGGATAAGCCGGCGGACTATTCTGAGGAGAATATGACTCAGCTGGCCCAGTCCCTGTCAGAGCAGTATGCAAACGAAGCGGAATCCGGAATGGATCTGCACGCGGATACCTTCCAGGCGACGAACAAAGCCAAAACCACTACCATTGGCGGCAGTACGGGGACCAAAACCCAGCCTACCAACATCATCTGCATTATGAACGAGAGCTTTGCCGATATGAGCATCTACGACAAGCTCCAGGTCAACGGGGAAACGCTGCCCTTCTTCAACAGCCTGACCGAGAACACCATCAAGGGCTGGATGTACTCTCCGGTGACCGGCGGCGGCACCGCCAACGTGGAGTACGAGTTCCTCACCGGCAACAGCACCGCGTTCCTGCCCAGCGGTACGGTGCCCTATCAGCTCTATGTGAAGGATCAGCAGACTTCGCTGGTCTCTCTGATGTCCGAGCTGGGCTATGAGACCACTGCCTTCCACCCCTATGTCTCTTCTGGGTGGAACCGGCCGCTGGTGTACTCCTACATGGGCTTTGACAACCAGATTTTTGAGGACGACCTGGAAAATCCGGAGTATGTCCGGGGCTATATCTCGGATCAGTCGGACTATGAGGAACTTGAGTCCATTACGGAGAAAGCAAACGGAAACCCCACCTTTATCTTCAACGTCACCATGCAGAACCACGGCGGCTACAACCAGGGCTGGTACAACCTGCCCCGAGTGCTCTCCCTGACCGGTACCATGTTCGGTACCAGCAACTACACGGAGCAGTATCTGGCGCTGATGCGCAAGTCGGATGACGCCCTGAAGGAACTGATCGAGTACTACAGCAATGTGGATGAACCCACGATGATTGTCCTCTTTGGCGACCACCAGGGCAAGCTGACCACGGCGTTCTACGAGCAGCTTTTCGGCAAGAGCACTGACTCCCTGACCATAGAGGAAAACCAGATGGAGTTCATCACTCCCTTTATGATCTGGACCAACTACGACAGCCAGGAGGCGGAGGATGTGATGATTTCCACTAACTACCTGGGTGTCCTGACGGCCAAAGCGGCAAACCTGCCCATGACCGACTACATGAAGTTCTTGGAGCATCTGTACGAGGAGATTCCGGTGGTCAATACCAACGGCTACATCCTGCCGGATGGCAACATGGTGGAGGACGAGGAAGAACTGACAGAGGCGCAGCAGGAACTGCTGGAGCAGTACCAATCCCTGGCCTACTGTAACCTGTTTAGTCGCTTTGAGGAGGTTGACCGGTCCTTTTTCCGGCTGTCCAGCCTCTACTGATACCCATGATAGAAAAAACGCCCCAGTTCCAAGCGGGAACGGGGCGTTTTTTTGCGCTATTGACTGTTGTAAACGGCGGCAATTTCCTTGTCCGAGAGACCGGAGACCTCTGTGCCGTCCTGCTCATAGGTCACCAGGTCAATTCCATCCAGACCGGTGAGGGAGGCGGTGAGTGCCCAGGCGGAGAGCGTGGCCTTGCCGGAGGAGTCTAGGAGAGCGCTGCGCCACTGGTCGTCGATGGTCAGGGTACAGGTTTTCTTCTTGATTTTAAACGAGATACCATCTGTGGAGTTGGGCAGGAAGGAGCGCAGTCCCTTGGTCGTGGGACCGGCGCAGAGGGTGTCCAGCACAGCCTGCGCCGCCGCAGATACCGAGTCGTCAGACGCCTGAATTTCACGGGATTCCGAGATCACATCGGTGCCGTTTTCAGAGAGAAAGTAGAGGGAGAGCTTTATGGTGACCGGGTCGGAGCTTCGACCGGACAGATCGAAATTCTCTGCGGTCAGGGGGACGGTGGAGTCGGCCAGAACCGGCTCGCCGGCGGAGAGAATGACAACTCCTTCCACCTCTTCCAGCTGGGTCAGGGTCATCACCACAGCGGCGTTGGCCAGGGTGAGGTCGGCGCCGGTCAGATCGCTGTACTCGTTGGAAAAATTCAACGTCAGGGTGGTCCCCGCCAAGTGCCGGCTGATCAGCGTCACGCCGCCGGGCAGAATGGCCTCGTGATCGACAGCCTCGGGACCCGCCAGAAGCCAGGTGACCAGCTGTTGGATGGCGTCCTGGTTGGGATCCAGAACCCGGGACTCCCAGACCAGAGCGCTGCTGGAGTGCGCGCTGTCGGAGACAAAGTAGACGCGGATGGCATTTTCATCTGCCTGGGGAATCTGAGCCTGACTGGTGCAGAAGAGCGCCGCCAGCAGCAGTGCACAAAGGGGGAGACAAATCCATTTCTTCATAATACCTCCTCCTCTGCCAGAGGCAATGTCACCAGAAAGCGGCTGCCACCGCCGGAGCGCTCCTCCAGACGGATGGAGCCGCCGGCCCGCAGCACGATGTCGTGGACGATGGACAGTCCCAGACCGGTTCCGCCGGCCTCCCGGGAGCGGGCCTTGTCCACCCGGTAGAACCGTTCAAAGACTTTTTCCCGGTCCTCGGTTGGGATGCCAATTCCGGTGTCCTCCACCGTGAATACCACATCCTCGCCGTCCAGACCCAGCCGCACCCAGACGCTGCCGTCGGGCACATTGTACTTAATGGCGTTTTCAATCAGGTTGTTGGCGATGTGGGACATGTCGTCGCCGGAGATCTGCACCAGACAGCCGGAGGCCAGCTCGGAGTGGAGCACAATGCCTTTGCTCTCGGCCAGAGGCAGCAGCAGGTGGATGGCATAGCGCACCTGAGCGGAGATGTCAATGGTCTCCCGCTGTTCCTGGATTCCCCGGTCCAGCCGGGCCAGAGAGAGCAGTCCTTCGGTGATCCGGGCCAGCCGCTCCGCCTCACGGCCGATATCCGTGACAAATTCCCGGGTCAGCTCCGGATCCATATCGGGATCCTGCAAAATGGAGTCGGACAGCAGGCGGATGGAGGTCAGCGGCGTTTTCAGCTCGTGAGAGGCATCGGCCACAAAGCGGCGGCGCATCTCCTCGGTCTCCTGAATCCGTTCAGTCATATGGTTGAACTCGTCGGCCATTTTGGCCAGCTGATCCTTACCTTTCAGCTGGATGCGGTGGTCGTAATGTCCCTCCTGGAAGGTGTGGATGGCGGCGAGCAGGTTGTTCATGCGCTGGGTCACCATGCGGGAGAGAAATACGCTGACCAGAACCGCGAACACGCAGACCAGCAGGGTGATGTTGCGCAGGTTGGACTGGAGTCCCAGGAGAATTTCCGCCTGCTCGGCGTCATACTCGTAGAGGTACACTGCACCGATGATGGTGTTGCAGTAGGTCACCGGCACTGCGGCCTCGCAGCGGAAGGCGTGATCCTGAAAGGCGGCGTGGAATACATCCTGTCCGTCCAGCGCCTGGATCAGCTCCTGAAACAGGGCGTACTTCCGTTTTTTACCGGATTGCTGGGTGTCATAGAGGATTTTGGCGTCGGTGTCGGTGACGACCACCCGGGTCAGCCGGCCGTCGCCCACCAGCGTCATCACCTGTTTCACCCCATCTTCCTCTAAAGTCTCCAGCTCGGCCAGATTGGAGGCGATCATCTGGGCCTCGGTCAAAATGCTCTGCTTGGACTGAAAGACCAGGTTCTGAGAGGCCAGCAGGGGATAGGTGTTCAGCAACAGCAGGACAACGGCGATAATCACCAGGTAGGACAGGGCGAACTGAAGCTGAATGTTTTCGCTGGGCCGGATCCGGGGCAGTTTCCACTGTTTCATGGGCGATCACTTCCCGCCGGCGGGCCGGTCCTGAGGCCGGCTTTTCAGGTAATAGCCGACGCCCCACTTGGTCATGATGCAGACCGGAGAGGCGGGATTGGGCTCCAGCTTCTCCCGCAGACGGCGGATGTGGACGTCCACCGTCCGGTCGTCGCCCTGGTACTCATAGCCCCAGACCTGATCCAGCAGGCTGGAGCGGCTGAACACCCGGTCCGGGTTGCGCAGCAGCAGCTCCATCAGATCAAATTCCCGGGCGGTCAGGGTCACCGGCTCGCCGTTGCGGGTGGCGCTGCGGGAGACCAGATCCAGGGTGATGGGGCCGCAGTGGAGCTGTTGCGGCGCCGGCTGGCTGGCCTTCTGCTCGGCGCCGGAGCGGCGCAGCAGGGCTCGGATCCTAGCCTTCAGCTCCAGAATGTTGAAGGGCTTGGTCACATAGTCGTCGGCGCCGCACTCGAAGCCCATCAGCTTGTCCATATCATCGCTGCGGGCGGTGAGCATAATAATCGGCACGTTGGAGAAGGAGCGGATCTCCATACACGCCTGCAATCCGTCAATCTTAGGCATCATCAAGTCCAAAATAATCAGGTCCGGCTGCTCCGCGCGGGCGAGAGAGACGGCGCTCTCTCCGTCGTACCCGACGATTACCTGGTAGCCCTCGTGTTCCAGATTGAACTGGATGCCTTTGATCACAAGTTTTTCGTCATCTACAACCAAAATCTTCATTGCGTTTACTCCACTGTAATATAGGGTAAAATGTCCTCCAGCGTGGCCGGGCCGATGCCGTCCACCTGAAGCAGTTCCTCGGGAGAGAGAAAATCGCCGTTTTCACGGCGGTAGTCCAGGATTGCCTGGGCCTTGACCGCACCGATTCCCTTCAGGCTCTCCAGCTCCTCCAGAGTCGCTGAGTTGATATGAACCAAATCGCCGGAGGTCAGCTGGCCCGAATCGGCGGAACGGCCGGTCAGAAGTTTCTTTTCAGAGACCTGGTGCTGGGTCTGCACCGAGATCTCAGAGCCTGCGCCGCTGTAAGAGAGGGTGGGAAGGGTCAGAATCAGACCCAGGGAGATCACAACAGTCGCTGCGATCCAGAGCAGCGGCCCCTTTTTGCCAATTTTCATGATTTTCACCGGTTTCCGTTGCACAGAGGTGGCCGTTCTGGTATAATGAACGAAATAAAGAAGGTCGAATAAGGGCGGAATAACTGTTCCGCGCTTATTCTTTGAGCATAAGCCATACCAAAGATTATAGCATAGATAGCAGGGGTTTCCTATGAAAAGATTTCGTTTCATTTCTCTTTTTCTGACGTTAGCCATTGTCATTTCGCTGATGATGCCCAGTTCCTACGCGGCGTCCTCCCTTGTGAAGAAGATGTCGGTGGAGGCCAAGGCGGCGCTGCTGGAGGATCTGGACTCGGATACGGTGCTGTACGCCCAGGATGCGGACAAAAAGGTCTATCCGGCCAGTCTGACCAAGGTGATGACCGCGCTGTTGGTCTTTGACGCCATCGACTCCGGCAAGCTCTCGATGGACAAGGTACTGACCGCAGACGGCACCATCTGGGAGGATCTGGAGCCGGACACCTCCAGCGCCAACATCCGGGCCGGGGAAAAACTGACGGTGGAGGAGCTCCTCTACTGCCTGCTGGTCCAGTCGGCGGGCGAGGCGGCCAATATGCTGGCCATGAACGTCTCTGGCTCCATTGCGGACTTTGTGAAGGATATGAACCGGAAGGCGGAGGAGCTGGGCTGTAAGGGTACCCACTTCGCCAATACCAGCGGCATGCCGGATCCCGATCACTACACCACCTGCAACGACCTGTACCTGATCGCCAAGGCGGCCATGCAGTACGAGGGCTTCCGCAAGATCGTCGCCTCGGAGGACTGCCGCATCGGCAAGACCAACAAGAGCGAGGAGCGGCACTACTACAATACCAACGGCCTGCTGTCCAATATGCGCTACTCCGGCTACGTCTACAGCAGCTGTATCGGCATCAAGACCGGCTCCACGGAGGACGCGGGCTACTGCCTCCTCTCCGCCGCCGAGCAGGACGGACGGACTCTGGTGGCAGTGGTGATGGGCTGCGAAAACCCCATCGACAGCGCGGGCAATGTCAAGCGCCTCCAGTTCTCGGAGAGCTCCCGCCTGCTCCAGTGGGGCTTTGAGAACTTCTCCGAGCAGACCATCCTGGACAGCACCTTCCCGGCCGGTGAGGTGAAGGTCAACCTCTCCCGGGAGGCCGATCATGTGACGGCGGTGCCGGAGGGCACGGTCTCCGCAGAGCTGCCCAACGATATTTCCATCGACGACTTTGATATCTCCACCGACCTCTATGAGGCCGTGGACGCACCGGTGCAGAAGGGCGATGTGCTGGGCAGCATGACCGTCAGCTTGGACGGCGTGGAGTACGGCACCGTGAACCTGGTGGCGGCCAACGACGTCAGCCAGTCCACTCTGCTGGCCAAAAAGGCGGCGCTGCAAAAGCTGTTCTCCAAGGTTTGGGTGAGAATTTTGGCGGTCGTCATTCTGTTGGCGATTATCTACCTGGTCCTGCGCTTCAAGGTGTTCAACCGCAGACGCAATTCCTACAGTGGGAAAAAGCGCCGCAGCACCGGCGGCTACCGGGGTGGACGCCGCAGAAGAAAGTAAGCCAACTGGTAAACTGAATTGTGAAAGAAAAGAAGGGCTCCTGTTTTCCACGTGGAAACAGGAGCCCTTTTGGATATATCTGTGGCGATAAAACAAAAAGCAACAGAGAATTTCTGTTGCCCAGACAAGATTTGGTTGACAATCTGCCCCAAAAGTAGTATAATAAATCGCTATTGTGGATTTTACAGAAAAATCTTTTCCAGTTTTTCCACGGTTCTACTGTAGCATGTTCCGGCGGAAAAGGCAATAGCAAATGGTTTTTTAGAGGAATATAAATATCAACTTCCCCGTGTGTATCAAATGACGATAGAGCGGCTGATTTGTTACATTTGACGAAAATGGAGTGTGAATCATCAATGGTCAAAGACGTGTATTTCGGCAATACCCTGCGAAAGAGCTTTGCGCGGAAACAGGAAGTCACAGAGATGCCCGGCCTGCTGGACATCCAGAAGAAGTCCTACCAGTGGTTCCTGGAAACCGGCCTGCGCGAGGTGTTCAAGGATGTGGGCTGTATCACCGACTATGCGGGCAACCTGGAACTGTCCTTTATCGACTTTTCCATGAAGGAGAGCCCCAAGTACAACGTGGAGACGTGCAAGGCGCGGGATGCAACCTACGCCGCGCCCATCAAGGTCAAGGTGCGCCTGCGCAACAAGGAGACGGACGAGATCAAGGAACAGGAAATCTTCATGGGCGACTTCCCGCTGATGACCGATGGAGCCACCTTTGTCATCAACGGCGCCGAGCGCGTCATTGTCTCCCAGATCGTCCGCAGCCCCGGCATGTACTATGGCATGGAGGCGGATAAGACCGGCAACATCGCCTACTCCGCCACCGTGATTCCCTACCGCGGCGCCTGGCTGGAGTATGAGACCGACGCCTCGGATGTGTTCTGGGTCCGGATCGACAAGAACCGGAAGATTCCCATCACCTGTCTGCTGCGGGCCGTGGGTCTGAAGACCGACACGGAGATCCTGGACGTGTTCGGTGAGGATACCCGGATTCTGAACACCCTGGAAAAGGAAAAGGAGCTGTTCAGCAAGGATCTGGGCAATCACACCCCCTATGAGTTCGCCATGCTGGAAATCTACCGCAAGCTGCGTCCCGGTGAGCCGCCCACGGTGGATTCCTGCGAGGCGCTGATGCAGTCCCTGCTCTTCGACGCCCGGCGGTACGACCTGTCCGCAGTGGGCCGCTACAAGTTCAACAAGAAGCTGGATATCGCCCGGCGTCTGGCCAACCAGAAGCTGGCGGCACCGCTGGTGGATCCCTGGACCGGCGAGATCATCGCCATGCCCGGCGACGTGATCTCCCGGGACCGCGCCCAGGAGCTGGCACGGCGGGGCGTGAACGAGGCGGTTCTGGACATGGAAGGCGTCCAGGTAAAAGTATTTGCCAATAACATGGTGGATATGAGCGGCTACGTGGATTTTGATCCGGAAGAGTGCGGCGTCACGGAGCGGGTGCGCATCTCCGTGCTGAAAGAGCTGCTGGACCAGTACTCCGGCGACGAGCTGAAGTCCGCTGTCCGCAATCATCTGGATGAGCTGATGCCCAAGCACATCATTGTGGACGACATCCTGGCCAGCGTCAACTACCTCAACGGCCTGGCCAACGGTGTGGGCAATAAGGACGACATCGACCACCTGGGCAACCGCCGGCTGCGCTGCGTGGGCGAGCTGCTCCAGTCCCGCATCGGCTTCTCCCGGATGGAGCGGGTCATCCGGGAGCGGATGACCATCCAGGACCTGGATATCGTCACCCCTCAGTCCCTGATCAATATCCGTCCGGTGACGGCGGCCATCAAGGAGTTCTTCGGCTCCTCGCCGCTGAGCCAGTTCATGGACCAGACCAACCCGCTGGCCGAGCTGACCCACAAGCGCCGTATCTCTGCACTGGGCCCCGGCGGTTTGTCCAGAGAGCGCGCCTCCTTCGACGTGCGAGACGTTCACTACAGCCATTACGGCCGTCTGTGCCCCATCGAGACGCCGGAAGGTCCCAACATCGGCCTGATCTCCTACCTGGCCTCCTATGCCCGGGTGAACCGGTACGGCTTTATCGAGGCGCCCTATCGGAAGATCGACAAGGAAACCGGCTTTGTCTCCGACGAAGTGGAGTACATGACCGCAGACGTGGAGGACGAGTTCGTGGTCTGCCAGGCGACGGAGCCGCTGGATGAGAACGGCTGCCTGGCCAACAAGCGTATCACCTGCCGGCACCAGAACGACATCATGGACGTGGACCGCTCCATGGTGGACTATATGGACGTGTCTCCCCAGATGATGGTCTCGGTGGCAACTGCCATGATTCCCTTCCTGGAGAACGACGACGCAAACCGTGCCCTGATGGGCGCGAACATGCAGCGGCAGGCTGTGCCTCTGCTGGTGACCGAGGCGCCCATCGTGGCAACCGGTCAGGAGTACAAAAACTGTCAGGACGCCGAGGTCTGCGTGCTGGCGGAGGAGGACGGTGTGGTGACCAAGGTCAGCGCCGACTCCATCAGCGTCCAGTACGACAGCGGACGCTCCAAGACCTACAAGCTGATCAAATTCCTGCGCTCCAACCACGGCACCTGTATCAATCAGCGTCCCATCGTGGATGTGGGCCAGCGCTTCAAGAAGCGGGAGACCCTGGCGGACGGTCCCTCTACCTGCAACGGTGAGATCGCCCTGGGCCGGAACATCCTCATGGGCTTCATGACCTGGGAAGGCTATAACTACGAGGACGCGGTGCTGCTCAGCGAGCGCATCGTCAAAGAGGACGTCTTTACCTCCATCCACATCGAGGAGTATGACATGGAGGCCCGGGACACCAAGCTGGGTCCGGAGGAGATCACCCGTGACATCCCCAACGTGGGCGAGGACGCCCTGCGGGACCTGGACGAGCGGGGCATCATCCGCGTGGGCGCAGAGGTGCACACCGGCGATATTCTGGTGGGTAAGGTCACCCCCAAGGGCGAGACCGATCTGACTGCGGAAGAGCGGCTGCTCCGCGCCATCTTCGGCGAAAAGGCCAGAGAGGTCCGTGACACCTCCCTGAAGGTGCCTCACGGCGAGAGCGGCATCGTGGTGGACGTCAAGGTGTTCACCCGTGAGCAAGGCGACGAGCTGGGCCCGGGTGTCAATGAGTGCGTCCGCGTCTACATCGCCCAGAAGCGTAAGATTTCCGTGGGCGACAAGATGGCCGGCCGCCACGGCAACAAGGGTGTCGTGTCCCGGATCATGCCCGTGGAAGACATGCCCTTCCTGCCCGACGGCACCCCGCTGGACATCGTGCTGAATCCCCTGGGCGTGCCCTCCCGTATGAACATCG
>OLNN01002242.1_pt1 | contig 14115 bp, 8 predicted proteins | sample 1672141 | NCBI WGS metagenome assembly OLNN01 (sample SAMEA3136652, study PRJEB25190) | human gut metagenome | biome: human gut; feature: human-associated habitat; material: faeces | place: Austria | collected 2013 | reverse complement strand
GCGGCGACGACCCGCGTACGGTGTCGTCGATCGCGCGCGTGGTGGGCGTGCCGGGCGCCGATGCTTACGTGGACGCGACAACCCTCGATACACCGTCCAAAATTGATGCGGCAGTGGACCGTTACCACGTCTTTGGGCGTGTGACGCCGCAGCAGAAGCGCGAGCTCGTACAGGCGCTCAAACGCCGCGGGCACACCGTGGCCATGACGGGCGACGGCGTCAACGACGTGCTAGCGCTCAAGGAGGCCGACTGCTCCGTGGCGATGGCCGCCGGCTCCGATGCCGCACGTAATGTGGCCGAGATCGTGCTCGTCGATAATGACTTTGCCTCGATGCCCGCTGTGGTGGCCGAGGGCCGTCGTTCTATCAATAACCTGCAGCGCTCTGCCGCGCTCTTTCTGACCAAGACGCTTTTCTCGATGGGCCTGGCGGCGCTGTGCATCGCGCTGCCGCCGTATCCATTCGAGCCCATTCAGATGACGCTCATCAACTTCTTCTGCATCGGCGCGCCGGGCTTTGTCCTGGGCCTGGAGCCCAATAACGCCCGCGTGAAAGGGTCGTTCTTGACAAACGTGCTTAAGCGTGCGCTGCCGGCGTCGATTGCGGTCATTTTGGCCGCGGCACTCGATATCTTTGTGGCGCGCGTGTTTGGCTTTAGCCAGCTTACGCTTTCGACCATGTGCCTGCTCACGTCGTGCGCGGCGAGTGTCAGCCTGATCTGGCGCATCTCGCAGCCGCTCACGCCCTTGCGCGTGGTGCTTTTCGTGTTTGTCGTCGCCGGTATTTTGACGGGCGTTATCGGGTTCCCGGGGCTGCTGTCCATCGCCAACCTGTCGATGGGTCAGATGGTCATCTTGGCGGTTATCGTCGTCTTTACCTGCGCGGTGTTCTTTAAGCTTGCCACGATGATGGACTCGCTTAAGCCCCGCCGCCGTCATGCGGCCACCGGCTTTGGCCGTGGCGTGCGCGTTCGCCTGGGTCGCGGCGGCGGTAAGGTGAGCTCGACGGGGTCGACCGCCGAGCGTTTTGCCAAGCGCGTTGCCGCCGATATGGCGCAGCGCCGTGAGGCGCGCACTGTCCGCGAGGCCGAGGCCCGTGCACTCGAGGGCGTGGCCCAGACCCAGCCCAAGAAAAAGAAGAGCGCCGGTGCCAAGCGCTCCCGCGTGACCAAATCGGCCCAGGGCATCAAAGTCTCGATGCCGAGCAAGAAGAATAAGCCCGTTAAGAAAGACTAGCCCCAACGCCTCCCTAAGTTGCGGTGAAATAGGGACTGTTTAAGCGTTTTAACCTCCTATTCAGTCCCTATTTCACCGCAACTTAGGGGTGAGCGGGGATGTTGAATTGGTGCCTTGCGCTTGTGGGGCCGTGTCGATGTTATGCTCTAACCTCAATTGTTTGAATTGCTTCGGAAAGAGGATGCCGTGATCTGCCCGCATTGCCTAAAGACCATCGAGGACGGCGCCTCGTTCTGTCCCTATTGCAACGCATACGTTGGTCCGGGCGATGGCCCCGAGCATACCGAGTTCGTGTTCTGCGACGGCTGCGGCGCCCGTCTGTCCCCGCATGACCGTACCTGTCCCAAGTGTGGGCGCCCCGCGCCGGGCATCCTTTCCGAGGACGCGGCCGCATCCGACCTGGCCGCAGGGCGCACGGCCGGCTTTCCGCGCCTGACACAGGAGCAGATAGATACCGAGGTGCCCCACGCGCCGGCATCTGCCGCCGCGGTGCTCTCCGACGCAGCCGACCCCAACGAGACCTGCGTGCTGCCTGCCTTCGATAAGGACTTTGGCATCCCCAAGGTCGATATCCCCACGCCGGTGTCCCTGCGCGACGATGCCCAGCCCAAAAAGCAAAAGCCCAAGCGCAAGGTCCACCCCGACGAGGACGCTTATCACAAGCACAAGCGCCATATCCCCAAACCTCTCATCGTCATCGCGGTGCTCGCCGCTGTGTGCGGTGGTGTCTATTGGTTTGTGACTGCCGATCCCATGGGCGTCATGCCCGGCTTCTACGACCAGTTTGGCCAGGCCGCCAAGACCACCTTCCCATCGCGCCAAAAGGGCGAGGCCACCGAGAAAGAGCCCAAGCAAGAGGATACGTCCGAGGTCGTTCAGGAGGAGACCGTCTTAACCGACGACCAGCTCTACACCAGGCTCGACAGCCTGTACCAGGCCATCGTGTCGTACAGCGACGAGGATCAGATCGGCGAGGTCATCGATTCGTTTAATAACGGCTATCTGCGTACACCGCTCTCCACCCGCCAGGAGCTGTCGCAGAGCGCCTATGCCCTGCGCGATCAGATTAAAAAGACCCAGGATGAGCTCAACAACCTTAAGGTTCAGGACGACACGGTCTATGCGGAGGACATCGATCATCTAAAGCAGCTTGCCCAGTGGATGTACGAGCGTGTCGACGTGATCTGCCAGAGCTGGGATATCTCGCTGTCCATTCCCGACGGCGAGTCGCTGAGCGCCCGTCAGAGCGAGATCTTGGCGCCCATCGCACAAGGCGGCAACAGCGCGCTTAACCAGTACGACGCCAACGTGAGCGCCTGGAGGCCGCAGCAGCGTTCGTAATTTGTTGCCCTCCGGCGGCATAACCTGCGTGCGCAATTGATGGAAGCCTGTGCTTATTGCTACAATTCGTACAAATATGCTTTAAACGCACGAGGAAGGAACCACATGTTTGGTTTTAAGAAAGAGCTCTATACGCCCGAGTACCGGCTCGTCGGTGACGAGTGCGCGGTGATCGAGACGTCGAAGGGCACCATCAAGGTCAAGTTTGACGGTGAGGGCGCCCCCATCCATGTGGCGAACTTCTGCGAGCTTTCCACGATGGGCTTCTATGACGGCCTTAAGTTCCATCGCTATGTGCCCGGCTTTGTGATCCAGGGCGGCGACCCCAATACCCGCGATATGTCCGGCGCCGATGTCGCTGCCGGCCTTGAGGGTCCCGACGGCATGCTCGGTACCGGCGGCCCCGGCTACTGCATCAAGGGCGAGTTCGCCACCAATCCGCGTAACAGCCATGTTGACGGCGCACTTGCCATGGCCCGCTCCATGGATCCCGATTCCGCGGGCTCGCAGTTCTACTTCTGCCTGGGTGCCCAGCATAACCTCGACTCCGGCTATACCGTCTTTGGCACCACGGTCGAGGGACTCGACGTCATCTCGCAGCTGCGCGCCGGCGACGAGATCGTTCATGTCGAGATCGTTCACGAGTAAAGGGGACTTCCTTGAATAGCCAGCTGATCCAACAGGGCCGCGCCGCTTATCGCGCGGGTGATTTTTCCGCTGCCGCCCAGATGCTTGGTGCGGCAAAGACTCCCAACGAGATCATGGGTGAGGCCGACCACCTGCGCGGCAACGCCCTGATGCATCTGGGTATGTACGCCGAGGCCGCCGAGGCCTACGCCGCCGCGCTCAACGACGGCGCCTATGGCAAGCGCGGTGCCCTGCTCACCAACCGCGGCAAGGCGCTCGCCGCGGTGGGCGACTACACCACGGCCGCCCAGGCGTTCTCTGCAGCTACTCAGGACGCTTCCTACGCCACGCCTTTTAAGGCCTACCTGGGTCTGGGCAACGCGCTGTTCCAGGCGGGCGACTATGCCAACGCCGGTACTGCCTTCCGTCAGGCTGCCATCGACGGCGCCAACCCGGCTCCTGCTGCCGCCCTCGGCGATCTGGGCCGTTGCTTCATCAAGCTCGGCCGCCCCGCGGACGCCGTTGAGACCTACCGCACGGCTATCGACTTTGCCGGCCCGCGCGACGATACGCGCGCCCTCAACGCCGGCATGGGCCAAGCGCTTTCCGCCGCCGGCCGTCCCTCCGACGCGCTCGATGCCTTTAACGCCGCTACCGCCGATGGCATCTACCAGCTCACGCCCGAGCAGGCCGATGAGCTTGCCCGCGTGCACGACTCGCTCGCCGCGCTTTCGGCCCAGACTGCCATGTCCACGGCTCCGGCTCCCGCGATGGACGCTCCCGCTGTCGACCCGCTCGATCCCACGGGCGCGACCGGTCAGTTTATGCCCGACCCCTCTGACACCGGCTTCTTTACGCTGTCCGAGTCCGAGATGGTCCAGCAGGACCGCAAGCAGGCCAAGGTCCGCCGTCGCCACCGCCACACGGGTCTTAAGATCTTCCTGGTGCTGCTTCTGCTCATCGTGATCGCTGCCGGCGGTCTTGGCTATGCTTATACGCGCGGCATGGGCTACCCCTCGCAGGAGTCCGTCATCACCGACCTGTTCCAGGCTGCCGGTGACGGCGATACCGCCAAGGCCGAGTCCTGCCTGGCCTCGAGCCTGTCCGAGGACGCCAAGGCGATGATCATCTCCTCGATCCCGCAGGGCGCCACTGTCTCGATCGAGGGTATGGATCAGTCCATGACCGAGACCACCGCCAAGGTGAAGGCTTCGCTGTCCAAGGGCGGCGAGCAGGAGTACACCGTTAAATTCGTGCGCTCCGACAACCATATCGGTTGGGCCGTTTCCTCCTTCGATATCGATTTCTCGGCCGCTGACAACCAGTAGTGACCTTATGAGATTTGGCTCTGCCCGGCGCTTCACCGCAAGTGAGGTGCCGGGCTTGCGCTAGTATGATGGGCTAGTAGTTTTCCAGCAATCATCCAACACATCAGGAGTTGCGTTGTTTTCTTTGATGGATATGTTCTTCGGTAGCTATGCGGGCGATCTCGCCATCGACCTCGGCACCGCCAATACGCTCGTCTCCGTGCGCGGCAAGGGCATCGTCATCCGCGAGCCCTCCGTTGTCGCTATCGACAAGAACGACGAGCGCATCCTGGCAGTCGGCATCGAGGCCAAGCGCATGCTCGGCCGTACGCCCGGCAACATCGTGGCCGTTCGTCCCCTTAAGGACGGCGTTATCGCCGACTTCGATGTCACCGAGGCCATGCTTCGCTACTTTATCGACAAGGCTTCCGAGAAGCGCTATCCGTGGACTCCGCGTCCGCGCGTCGTCGTCTGCGTTCCCTCCGGCGTCACGTCGGTCGAGAAGCGCGCCGTCTTTGAGGCCACGATCCAGGCCGGCGCTCGCCAGGCTTACCTGATCGAGGAGCCCATGGCGGCTGCCATCGGCGCCGACCTACCCGTCGAGGAGCCCACGGGCTCCATGGTCATCGATATTGGCGGCGGCACCACCGAGGTCGCCGTTATCGCAATGGGCGGTATTGTCGTGTCGCAGTCCATCCGCATTGCCGGCGACGAGTTCGACCAGGCTATCCTCACCCATGTTCGCGATGCCTACAACCTGGCTATCGGCGAGCGTACGGCCGAGGACATCAAGATCAAGGTCGGCTCCGCCGTGCCGCTCAAGGATGAGCTCGACGTCGAGGTCAACGGACGCGACGTTATCACGGGCCTGCCTAAGACCGTGCGTATCGAGAGCGAGGAGATTCGTCGCGCGCTCAACAAGCCGCTCGACGAGATGGCCAAGGCCGTTAAGGACGCTCTGGACGCCACGCCGCCCGATCTTGCCTCGGACCTTATGTACTACGGCATTCTGCTGACCGGCGGCGGTGCGCTGCTGCGCGGCCTCGACGTGCGCCTGCGCGACGAGACCGGCGTTTCGGTCAACGTCAGCCCCACGGCGCTCGATAACGTCGTAAACGGCTGCGCCCGCGTGCTCGAGGCCAACGCCTTTGACGGTGGCTTCGTCCAAACCAATGCTTAATTTCCAAAAGGTGGATTCCATTTGGCACGATCTTCGGGTTTCTCCACAAATCTGAATACCAAGCGACAATCAACGGGTATGCGCCCGTTGATTGTTTTCAGCCTGATTTCGGTGTTGCTGCTCACGTTTTATATCCGTGAGGGCGAGGCTGGGCCGATTCATGCTGTGCGCTCGGGTGTAACGACGATTACCTCGCCGGTGCGCTTTTTGGGCTCGGCCGTGGCGGCTCCCTTCAACGCGATCGGCAACGTGTTCTCCAACCTCACGGCTTCGCAGGAGTCGCTCGACGACCTCAAGAAGCAAAACGAGGTGCTGACCTCTAAGGTCGCCGAGCTTTCCGAGGCTCAAAAGACTGCCGAGCGCCTGGAGGGCCTGGTCGGGCTGCAATCGACCTACAACCTTAAGTCGACTGCTGCTCGTATCGTCGGTGCGTCGGGTGATGCCTGGACCTCGACCGTTACCATCGACAAGGGATCTGCCGACGGCCTTACCATCAACATGCCCGTGACGAGTTCTGCTGGTGTCATCGGCCAGATTATCGAGGTATCGGCCAAGACCTCTACCGTGCGCCTGATTGGCGACGAGAACTCGGGCGTGTCGGCTATGGTGCAGGACACGCGCGCCCAGGGCATGCTGCAGGGTCAGGCTGACGGTACGCTGCGTCTTGAGTACGTGAGCGTCGACTCCGACGTCAAAGTGGGCGACATCATCGTGACCTCTGGTATTGGCGGTGTGTTCCCCAAGGGCCTGCCGCTCGGCACCGTTTCCTCGGTGGAGAAGTCTGCCAACGATGTGTACTACACCATTGTGGTGCGCGCTCAGACCACGGCCGAGAACAACGAGGAAGTGCTGGTCATCACCTCGCTGACCGACGAACAGTCGGCCTCGGATGAGGACGTGAGCACGGCCAACAGCACGCCGCAGGGAACGTCGCGCGATGCTGCGACCAAGACGAAGGACGAGAGCTCGGATGACAGTTCCGACACGTCCGAGACGACCGATTCCGGCTCGAGCGAATAGGGGGCATGTCCATGGATCTACACGAGCAGGGGATGAGCTCCCGCACGTTTGTGATCGCCGCCATTGTGTGCGTGCTGCTGCAGGCAGGCCTGGCACCGCAGATCTCCATTGCGGGCGGTCGCGTCAACTTCATGATTATCTTGGTGTGCCTAAGCGTGTTCTCGGGCGACCCGACCCGTGCCGTCGTGTGCGGTTTTTGCAGCGGGTTGTTCTATGACCTGTCCGCTGCCGTGCCGGTGGGCGTTATGTCGCTCCTGCTGACCGTGGGTTCTTTTGCCCTGGTGCACAGCGCCGTCGGTCAGACGGGCGGTACCCCGAGTGCGCGCGGCGTCACCGTGGGCGCCTTTGCGCTCGTCATTAATGTGATCTACAGCATCATCTTGCTGTTTATGGGTTTGGAGACGAGCTTTGTCGTGGCGATCTTCGGCCATGCGCTGCCGTCCTCGATCCTGACGGGTCTGGTTGCCATTCCGTTTTTGATGTCCGGCGTCGTGCCGCAGTCCGGCTATGGATTCTCCGCACGTGGCGGACGCCAGACGGGTATGCGCTTTAAGCCCAAGACCCGCAAGCTCAAATAGGGGAGGCCCGTAGATGTCTTCCCAGATGACGGTTATTATCGCCGGTATCGTGCTGGTTGTGGCCATCGTGGTCGCGCTGATCATCATGCGTCGTGGCGATTCCCGTTTTACCTACGATACACAGCATGGAACGGCCCCGCGCGCCACCGAGGGCGAAGGCAATACCGCGGCGACCGCCTTTAAGGGCCGCTTTTCCATCCTCACCACGGGTGTGGGCGCAATGTTTGCGGCACTTGCCGTCAAGCTGTGGGGCATGCAGATGGTCTCGTCGGACTATTACGAGAAGCAGGCCAATAGTAATCAGACTCGCACCGTTACCACACCCGCTGTGCGCGGTCGCATCCTCGACCGCAATGGCGTGGCGCTTGTCCAGAACCGTCCCTCACTTGCTGTCGTGGCCTACCGCGACCTTGCCGAGGATGAGGTTCTGGTTCGCCATCTTGCCAACGTGCTTGGAATGCCTTACGTGGCGGTCCTTCGCAATATTCAGGACAATACAGAGGGCGCCCAGAGCCTGCATACCATCGCGACGGACGTCCGTCGCTCCACGGTTGCCTATATTCAGGAGCATGCCGGCGAGTTCCCGGGCGTCAAGATTGCCGAGCGTACCGAGCGCCAGTATCCATATGGCGAGACGGCATGTCATATCTTGGGCTATACCGGCACCATTACCTCCGAGCAGCTCGAGGCCCAGAATAAGAAAACCTCTGGCGATGATGATGCTTCTGCTGGCAAGATTACGTACCAGTCGGGCGATATCGTGGGCCAGGCGGGCGTTGAGAGCTACTACGAAAACCTGCTGCAGGGCATTCGTGGCGAGCAGACCGTCAAGGTCGATGCTTCGGGCAATGTGACCGGTCAGGCCGGCGCCGTGCCCGCGAAGGCCGGCTCCGACATTAAGCTCACGCTCGACCTTAAGATCCAGCAGGCCTGTGAGACGGCGCTGGCGAGCGCTATCGAGCTTGCCAAGACCACTGGCTACAGCAATGCCGGCAACGGCGCTGTGGTGTGTCTCGATCCCAACAATGGCGAGATCTTGGGCATGGCGAGCGAGCCCAAGTTCGATCCGTCCGTCTTTATCGGTGGCGTCTCAAACGACGTGTGGACCGAGCTCAATGATGACAAGGGTTCGCACCCGCTGCTCAACCGCGCCATTAGCGGACAGTACATGTCGGCCTCGACCATCAAGCCGCTCTCGGCGCTGGCCGGTCTTGAGTTTGGAACCTACACTTCAACGCAGACAACCAACTGCACGGGCTATTGGACGGGCCTGGGCAAGGCTTGGGGCAAGCGCTGCTGGCTGACGTCTGGCCACGGCACCATGACGCTGCAGTCGGGTATCGCCAACTCGTGCGACCCTGTCTTCTACGACATGGGCAAGGCGTTCTTTTATGACGAGCAACATCCCGAGGGCCTGCAGGAGGTCTTTCGTCGCTGGGGTCTAGGCAAGACCTGCGGTATCGATCTGCCGAGTGAGGGCTCGGGCCGTATTCCCGATGCCGAGTGGAAAGAGTCGTACTTCACCGACGCCTCTGCCGAGGACCGCAAGTGGAATGCCGGCGATATGACCAACATTGCCATCGGCCAGGGCGACATCCTGGTGACGCCCCTGCAGATGGCGTGCGCCTATATGGGTCTTGCCAACGGCGGCAAACAGTACGTGCCTCACGTGTTTTTGTCTGCCGTATCGCGCGATGGTGACGGCGATGCCTATAAGTACAACGGCAAGGGCAAGAAGAAACGCCTAGAGGCCAAGATCAACAGCGATTCGGATTTGACTCTTGTCCGCAACGGCATGCACGACGTGATTTACACGGCATCGACGTCCCTAGCGGCGCACTTTGGCACCCTGACGCCGCAGGTATACGGCAAGTCGGGCACGGGCGAGAAAAGCGGCGAGGACGAATACGCGTGGTTCTGCGCCTATGCACCGGCCGATGATCCCAAGTACGTCATCGCTACTGTCCTGGAGCAGGGCGGCGGCGGCTCAGATACCGCGATGCATGTCGTGCGTGACGTTCTCGGCGTGATTTATGACGAGCCCGATACCTCTTCGGCCTCGGGCGATTCTTCGGTTCGATAGGAGGTTGCGATGGATTTTTCTCCGGCGGATCTGTTCCGTTCAACCAAGACCGGCTCTCGCAGCAGCCTGGACCGCGTCAACAAGCAACTCTCGGCCTCGCGCGGCACGTTTCGCCAAAAGGTGCATATCGGTGTGCTCGTGGCTACTGTGGCGCTCGTCGCCTACGGTGCCATCATCATCTGGTCGGCTTCGCAGTTTAAGGCCGATGCCTCGTTCTCACGACATCTGCTGGGAATCGGCATCGGTGCGGTGCTGGCGGTGTTGGTCTGGCGTACCGACCTGCGCGGTATTTCCAATTTCTCGACGGCGTTGCTCGTCATCGACCTGATCGTGATCTTCTCGCCCAAGATTCCGGGTCTGTCCTATACGGGCGGTCTGGGCATGACGGGCTGGATCAAGATTCCCGGTATCGGCTTGACATTCCAGCCGGTTGAGCTTGCCAAGCTCATCACCATCTTCTTTATTGCTACGCTTGGCTCGCAGTATAACGGTCGCATCGATACCGTTCGCGACTACGTCAAGCTCTGCGGCATGCTGTCCATTCCGTTTTTGGCCGTCGTTGCCATGGGCGACCTGGGCTCGGGCCTGGTCGTGCTGGTTTCGGGCGCCATCGTCATCTGTATGAGCGGTGCACGCCGCGAATGGGTGCTGTCGACCCTGGCCCTGCTCGTGGGCCTGGTGGCCCTCGTCCTGGCGCTCGATTCTGTCTTTGATTCGTTGCTCGGCCACGATGTGCTCATCAAACAGTATCAGATGAACCGTCTGACGGTCTTTATCGACCCCGATAATGCCGATTCGGACGATGCCTACAACCTGCAGCAGTCGCTTATCGCCGTTGGATCGGGCGGCTTCTTTGGTAAGGGTTTGGGCCATGCGACGCAGTCGGCCGGCGGCTTTCTGCCTGAGTTCCACACCGACTTCGTCTTCGCCTTCCTGTCCGAGACCTTTGGCTTCTGCGGCTCCTTTTTGCTGCTGTGCTTGTACGTGCTGCTGATCTTTTCGACGATTCGCGTCGCCTTTAAGTGTGAGTCGCTGTTCCTGCGTCTGTCGTGCGTAGGTATCGTCGGCATGTGGGCATTCCAGACCTTCGAGAACATCGGCATGTGCATCGGCATGATGCCGATTACCGGTATTCCGCTACCGTTTATTAGCTTTGGTTCGTCTTCGATGATGATCCAACTGCTGACGGTGGGTATCGTACAATCCATATGGCGGCATCGTTCGGGCGCCGCGTAACCGCTGGAGGGGTTTGCTATGAAAATTCCCGTAGATAAGCTGACCCGCGCTTTTAAGATGGGCGCGTCCGTTAAGAAGGATTCCGATACGCCGGTGCGCGTCTCGGTCTATCTGGATTCGTCCGCCTCGCGCTTTCTGGCCGAGACGGTGCGTGACGCCTTTGTGCCGCAGACGACCTCGGGCATTGTGCGCGTCGAGCGTCTGGCGGAGGAGCGAATTGCTCCAAAGACCGATACCGATGTGGTACTGGTGCTCTCGTGTGGTTCCGACCGCTTGGAGAGTGCCGTGCAGGAGCTCGTGATCGCCGGTGCGCCCGTGTGCGTGCTTGCCGAGTCTGCTGTGGAGGTGCCGTTTATCGAGGAGTCCACGCCCATGCTCGGCGTGGTAGCGGCAACCGATAAGACGTATCTGCTCGAGACGCTTGCCCGCTGGATTCTCGATCGCACCGACAAGGAAACGGCCTTTGCGGCGAACTTTGCCTTCATGCGCATCGCGGCGGCCAATCGTATCATCACCTCGTGCGCGCTCACCAATATGGCGACCGGTGCGCTGGCGTTTTTGCCGGGCGCCGATTATCCCGTTATGGCGCTGGCGCAGGTGGGTATGCTCTTTGAGCTCGCTGCCGTCTTTGGACGCGGCATTAAGCCTGAGCGCGGCTACGAGGTCGCGGGCGTGCTTGCCGGCGGTCTTGTGATCCGCGCGGTTACCCGCGCGCTCGTCAAGCAGACGCCTCATATTGGGTTTGCCGTCAAGGCGCTCACTGCTGCCGCGGGCACCTATGGCATGGGCCGTGCGCTCGTTTCGCTCTACGAGCGCGATGTCGACTACAGCCGTGCCAACGAGGTGGTCACTGCCACGTTCTCCCGCGTTCGCGATCTGGTGACCACGGTCGCGGGCGCTACCCGTCCTATGGCGTCCTATCAGGACGCATCCGATATCGCTGCTTAGGGGTTTTCCGTTGCGCGTTGCATACCAAGACTGTTTTCATTTAATTGAGCCGTTGCTCGCCAAGGTCGAGAAGCCGAGTCGCTATATCGATCACGAGTGGGGCACGCTTTCCAAGGCCGATGCCGACTACCGTTGCTGCCTGATCTACCCGGATGTGTACGAGGTTGGTCTGCCCAACCAGGGTATCGCCATCCTCTACAACATCCTTAACCAGGTCGAGGGCATCTCCTGCGAGCGTGGCTATGTGCCGTGGCCCGATATGGGTGACGCCATGCGCGAGGCAGGCATTCCGCTGCTCTCGCTCGAGGGTGCAGCGCCGGTCGCTTCGTTTGATATCGTCGGTCTGCATGTGCCGCACGAGATGGCGGTGACGAACTTCCTCGAGGCACTCGACCTCGCTGGCATTCCGCTGTTGGCGGCCGACCGAGGTGAAGACGACCCCATCATCATCGCCGGCGGCCCCTCGGTGTACAACCCCGAGCCGTACGCGGCCTTCTTCGATGTTATCCTCATCGGTGAGGGTGAGGAATCGCTGCTCGAGACCTGCCAGCTGCATCGCCGCTTGCGTGACGAAGGAGTCCCGCGCGCGCAGATTGTTGAGCAGCTTGCATCCATTGCCGGCAACTACGTGCCGTCGCTCTATGAGGTTCGTCACGACGAGCCCTGCTCGCCGCATGGCTACACCGTGCCGCGTGAGGGCAAGGATGCGCCGACCGTGGTCTACAAGCGCGTCGTTGAGGATTTCGGCGCCACGAATCCGCTGTCGCAGTCGTGCGTGCCCTATGCGCAGTTGGTCCACGACCGCCTGTCTATCGAGATCCTGCGCGGCTGCGCCCGCGGCTGTCGTTTTTGCCAGGCCGGCATGACGTATCGCCCGGTGCGCGAGCGCTCGGCCGACCAGATCGTCTCGTCGGTGATTCAGGGTCTGGAAAAGACCGGCTATGACGAGGTGTCGCTGACCTCGCTCTCCACGACCGACCATTCCTGCATTCGCGACGTGCTCGGCAGGCTCAACCGTCGCCTGGAGGATACGGGTATTCGCGTGTCTATTCCGTCGCAGCGCCTGGATTCGTTTGGCGTGGATATGGCCGAGTCAGTCGCCGGCGAGAAGAAGGGCGGCCTGACGTTCGCGCCCGAGGCCGGCAGCCAGCGCATGCGCGACATCATTAACAAGAACGTGACCGAGGAGGACCTGGACCGTGCGGCCAAGGCGGCCTTCGAGGCCGGCTGGAACCGCATGAAGCTCTACTTTATGATGGGCCTTCCCGGCGAGCGCGACGAGGACATCGTGGCCATCGCCAATCTGGCCGATCACGTGCTGGAGCTCGGTCGTTCCGTGGTGCCCAAGGCTCGTCGCGGCTCGATCTCGGTGTCCATCTCGGTTTCGGTCTTTATCCCCAAGGCTGCCACGCCGTTTCAGTGGTGCCCGCAGCTCGACTACGACGACGTCAAGCGTCGCCAGAAGCTGCTTATCACGAGCGTTCGCAACCGTGCCGTCCGCGTGCATTACCACGATGCCGAGACCTCGCTCATCGAGGCCGCGCTGTCCCGCGCCGGTCGTGACATGACGCCCGTCATCATCGATGCTTGGCGCTCGGGCTCTCGCTTTGACGCCTGGGTAGAGCATTTCTCGCTCGATAACTGGAAGGAAGCTGCTGCCAAAAACGGCATCGACCTCAATGAGCTCGTACACCTGCCCTACGAGTTGGATTGGCGCCTGCCGTGGGAGCACGTGAGCCCCGGCTGCACGCGCGGTTTCCTCGAGCGCGAGTACCGTCGCTCGCTCGAGGGCGTCACGACTCCCGACTGCACACGCACGTCGTGCACCGGCTGCGGGATCTGCCCCACGCTCCACGCCAAGAATGTATTGATGGGTGATCGCGCATGAGTGAGCGCCTGACCGACAACCCCTCGCTCTTTAGGCTTCGTGTTCGCTATGGCAAGCGCGATCGCCTTAAGTACCTGGGCCATCTCGAAGTAATCCATACCATTGAGCGCATCGTGCGCCGTGCGGGACTTCCCTATGCCGTCACGCAGGGCTTCTCCCCGCACATGCGCGTGGGCTTCTCTTCGGCGCTACCGGTGGGTACGTCATCGACCTGCGAGTGGTATGACCTTTTTATGACCGAGTTCGTGGCGCTCGACGAGGCGTTTGGGCGCCTGGCTGCGGCGTCTCCGGCCGATCTGGCGCCCATCGAGGCGGCGTACATCGACGTGCGCACGCCGGCGTTGACGGCGCAGCTCACGCGCCTGTCGTATCGCATCGACCTGCACTTGGATCCCGAGGCGCCCGTAAGCGCCGACGAGGTGCGTCGTGCGATCGACACGCTGCGCGCGGGCCACGGCATCGACTACGCGCGCGGCAAAAAGAGCAAGCGCTTGGATTTGGATCACACGCTCGTGTGCTATGAGCTCACGGCGGGGGAGCGCCCGGACCATTTGGTGCTCATGCTCGACACCCATGCCGACAACGAGGGCTCCATGCGTCCGGAAATTTTGCTTTCTGCTGCTGATGTTTTGTTGCAGGGCTTGACCCCGGGCGTGGATGCACCTATTGTTT
>OLNN01002240.1_pt1 | contig 14132 bp, 10 predicted proteins | sample 1672141 | NCBI WGS metagenome assembly OLNN01 (sample SAMEA3136652, study PRJEB25190) | human gut metagenome | biome: human gut; feature: human-associated habitat; material: faeces | place: Austria | collected 2013 | reverse complement strand
CAGAGCTGCCAACGGCTGTCCTGTTCCGGTCGGCAAAGCCGCCGGATACAATGGATTTCCATTTTATTTCGCCCTGCGGGGCGAAACTCTACGAGGTCATTCCGAAGTGGAGAATTGGAAAGGAGAAACGCAATGGAACATATGGTGCATGTTTTTCTGTTCGGAAAAAAATATGAGGTGCCCGAGAGCCTGACCATCATGGAAGCGATGGAGTACGCGGGCTACCAGCTTGTGCGCGGCTGCGGCTGCCGCAACGGCTTCTGCGGCGCATGCGCGACGATCTACCGCATTGCGGGCGACCGCGAGCTTAAGGCGTGTCTGGCATGTTCGACAAAGGTCGAAAACAACATGTATGTGGCGACGCTGCCGTTTTTCCCGCTGGTCAAAGAGGTCTATGACATCGAAAAAGTCAAGCCGACCCAGCAAATTATGATGCAGCTCTACCCCGAGATCTATTCCTGCGTCGGCTGCAACGCCTGCACGAAGGCGTGTACGCAGGGGCTGAATGTTATGCAGTACATCGCCTACGCCCAGCGCGGGGAGTATGAAAAGTGCGCGGAGGAATCGTTCGACTGCGTCATGTGCGGCGTGTGCTCGTCCCGGTGTCCGGCAGGCATTTCGCACCCGCAGGTCGCCATGCTGGCGCGCCGGCTCAACGGCAAATATCTCGCGCCGCACTGCGAGCATCTGGACGCGCGCGTGGTAGAGATCCGCGAAGGAAAATTCGAGGCGCTGCTGGAAAACCTGATGGGAAAGCCGCTGGAAGAGATGAAGGAGCTTTACAACCATCGCGAGATTGAAGCGTAAGGAGGAAGGCGAGATGTATACCGATCCGAAAATTCAGGAATCCATCCGCAAGGTCGAGGCGGCGCGGGCAGAAAACGTCAAGCTCAGCCCGGCGCGCATGAGCGCGGAGGAAAAGGAGAACCTGCTGAAAACCTTCCACCCCGACTATCGCGAAAACCAGTTTACCACGCTTCGCATCGGACCGAATAAGGGCGGCAAGGTGCCGCTGGAGCTGGCAGCGCTGCTGGAGGGAAAGCCCAGAGTCGAGCTTTCGCATCCGCATCTGGATGTGCCGGACTATGATGCGGACGTCCTGATCATCGGCGGCGGCGGCGCGGGCTGCGCGGCGGCGATTGAAGCGAATAACACAGGAGCAAAGGTCCTGCTCGTCACGAAGCTTCGCATGGGAGACGCCAACACCATGATGGCAGAAGGCGGCATGCAGGCGGCGGACAAGCCGAACGACTCTCCGGCGCAGCATTTTCTGGACGCCTACGGCGGCGGGCATTTTGCCGCGCAGAAGGACCTGCTTTATAAGCTCGTCACCGAAGCGCCGGAGGCAATCCAGTGGCTATCCGACCTCGGTGTCGAGTTTGACAAGGCGCCGGACGGTACGATGATCACGACCCACGGCGGCGGCACGTCGAGAAAGCGCATGCACGCGGCAAAGGACTACTCGGGTGCGGAAATCATGCGCACGCTGCGAGACGAGGTCCTGAACCGCAGCATTGAAGTTGTGGACTTCACGTCGGCAATCGAGCTGCTGCTGGACGAAACCGGGCGCTGCGCGGGCGCAGTCTTGCAGAACATGGAGACGAAGGAGATTCTCGTTGCGCGGGCGAAAACCGTCATCCTTGCCACCGGCGGCGCGGGGCGGCTTCACTATCAGGGCTTTCCGACGTCCAACCACTACGGCGCAACGGCAGACGGTCTGGTCCTCGGCTATCGCGCGGGCGCGAAGCTGTTATATCCGGATACGCTGCAGTACCATCCCACGGGCGCGGCGTTCCCGGCGCAGATCTATGGCGCGCTGGTGACGGAAAAGGTCCGCTCGGTCGGCGCGATGCTCATTAACGCCGAGGGCGAGGCGTTCATGAACCCGCTCGAGACGCGCGACGTTGCAGCAGCGTCCATCATCAGAGAATGCTCCGCGCGCAAAAAAGGCGTCAGAACGCCGCTGGGAGACGCCGTGTGGCTCGATACGCCGATGATCGAGATCAAGGGCGGCAAGGGCACAATTGAAAAGCGGATTCCCGCGATGCTGCGGATGTTCTCCAAGCATGGCATCGACATTCGCACAGAACCAATTCTGGTCTATCCGACGCTTCACTATCAGAACGGCGGTCTGCACATCACGCCGGACTGCCAGACGGATGTGGAGAATCTGTTTGCTGCGGGCGAGGTCGTGGGTGGCATCCACGGAAGAAACCGCCTGATGGGAAACAGCCTGCTCGATATCATCGTCTTCGGGCGAAACGCCGGGCGAAACGCGGGCGAAAAATCGAAGTCTGTTACGACCGGCGCGCTGACGCTGTCGCATGTGGCAGCGTTTGAGGAGGAGCGAAAGCAAGCGGGACTTCAGAACGAGATGCTCTCGCCGCGTCTGCTGCCGGACTATACGAGAAAGAAAGATTGAGGAGAGAATTATGCAGCTTGCAGAACTTTTAGAGGCAATGATGATCGTCAGCTTCGGCATTTCGTGGCCCTTGTCCATTATCCGCTCCTACCGCAGCCGCTCAACAAAAGGAAAGAGCGTCCTGTTCAGCTTCTTTATCCTGTTTGGCTACATCTGCGGCATTTCATCCAAGCTCATGACGCACAACCATAACCTTGCGTTCTATTTCTACATTCTGAACATCACCATGGTTTCCATTGATATTTGCCTCTATTTCCGAAATCTCCGGCTGGAAAAGCAAATCTCGTAATCAACTCTCAGAAAAAGCCCCTCCCAAACGAGCTGTCGTTCGGGAGGGGCTTTCGCGTTTGTTATTCGGCAGGAAGATCGAAGCTGTAGCCAAGGCTTTCCAGATAGGCAGCCGAGCGCCGCGCGTCTTTTGTGATGGTATAACCGAAGTGGTCGGAATAAGACCCGGGAGCGCCTGCATATACACGGTCTATGTAAGCATCGATCTGCTCGTTTGTCGGATCGAGAAAGAACGAGACGTAGATGGCGGCAGAGTCAGACATCTTTGTTTCCTGTGAGAAGGAGGTGATATGCGTTTTGCCGAGCTCTGTGTCCTTGAGATCGGGAAGGATGCAGGTCGTGTAGAACGTGAATGCCGCATCGCCGGACAGATAGCGGGGGAGCGCAGCATCTGCCATACTCTGCGAGCCGTAGTCCTCAATGCTGCAGTAGACAAAGCCGGAATCGTCGCGGCAGAACTCCTCCGGGATGGCATTGCGGCGGAGTACCATGGACTCGGAATTTAAAAGCGCATCATAACGGCAGATCAGGCTGTCCGGGTCCTTCTGCGCAGCTTCGTTGTCTGCCAGACGGTAGCAGTAGGAAAGCGCGGAGCCGTCTTTGAGGTAGTAGGTAAAGCGAACAGGGGTTACATTGGCTGCACCTGCCGCCTCATTTTCCTTCCGGCGCGCAATGGCGAGCTTTTGGAAGTCTGTGACTGCCTCAAGTTCGGACCGGCTGCGCGCCTCGCCGAGATAAGACAGATCAATGTAGGAAATATCATCTACCTCCGGCACGCGGGAATATAATCCCAGAATGTCATACCGCGCCGCCGTAGCGCCAAGCACAAGAACCAGACATACTGCGCCGAAGCGCAGCCATGTTTTTGCGCCCCGGAAGACAGCAACCGTTTTCTGAAGCAGCATCTGCGCGATAAAATATCCCAAAAACGCGCCGAGAATCAAAAACAGCAGCGCCCTGCGGAAGCCTTCGCTGCCGAACAGCGACGCCTGCATCGAAGAGATCACATAGGAAATGACGATGGAGCAGCCGACGGTAAAGCAGTAGAGAAACACCGGACGCAGCGGCTTTACCGCAATCACATCGCCGGAGCGCTCCATTTCACGGCGGCGGAAGACGAGAAGCGCGAGGATTGCAAATACAAGGCCGGCGCCTGCCAGAGAGGCAATATAGCCCCAGCTGGAAAAAAGATACCGGGAAAAATCCGCGCTGCCGTCTGCAAGCTGCGCCGGAAGGACGGAAAGCCCGTTGGTCATAATGTAGGCAATGGGGCTGAGACGATAGAAAACAGAGCCAAAGTTATGATAGATATTGCTCATGCCGTAGACAAACTCCGACAGCAGGGACTGCACAGAGTAATAGAGGACAGAGCTGGTAAAGTTTAAAATCACATATACCGCGGGCATGGCGGCTGCCTGACCGATGATCATCGCCAGAAGCACCGCAAAGCCGTAAAAGCCGACAAACGAAAGTGTGCTCGTGCCGAAGAAGCAGGCGCAGGCATAGAGCTGGGGGTAGCCATGCAGGAGCGTAACGCAATATGCAGTGAGAGCGGTCAGGAGGTTTACCAGCGTGACCATAAGCAAGCCGACAAAGAAATTGCTCAGGAAAAGCGCCTCGCGCCGCACGGGCAGACCGGCGTAAAAATAGGAGGTATTCGCGCGGAAGAGCCACGAAAACAGCAGCCAGGCCGCAAGAAGACCGATCAGCGCCGAAAGAAGCGTGCCAACCGTGCAGAACGTCAAAATTCGCTCGCAAAGACGACCGGTCAGAGAGTCGTAGTATTCCGGCTGATAGTTGAAGCTGATGAGATCGCCGGGCAGGATAAACAGCCAGAAGAGAAAATAGCAGGCCCAGAGCGGCAGTGTCTTTCGCAGGCTGCGCTTGAAAATCGCGCTGTCAAAGCACGAGGTTTTTGACGTCATAGTTCACACCTCCCAGTTCGTAGATGAAAATTTCCTCTAAACTCAGCGGCAGCAAATCGCACAGCAGGGGATTGCACTGCTGAAAAAGCCCCGCAATTTCCCGCCGGTCGCCGCGGACAATCAGCGTTTGGATCCTGCCAGTCATGGATTGGTGCAGAATATTGAGTTCCGGCGGAAGCGGTCGGTCGGTCACCAGCTGGACCTTTACGATGTTCTCCTGCAAATCGGAAAGCGAACGCTCCAGCAGCATCTTACCCTCGTGCAGCACGCCCACATGGTCGCATACGTCCTCCAGCTCCCGCAGATTGTGAGACGAGACCAGAACCGTCGTTTCCCGGGCGGCGACGTCCTCTAAAATGACGCTCCAGACCTGCTTGCGCATGACGGGGTCCAGTCCATCGACCGGCTCGTCGAGAATCAGATAGTCCGGCTGCGTGGAGATGGCAAGCCAGAATGCCGCCTGCTTCTGCATGCCCTTGGAAAAGCGGCGCAGCGGCTGCTTGACGTCGAGCGGAAAAATATCGCGCAGTGCGTCGAAGCGCGCATCGGAAAAATTGGGATATAAGCCCTTGTAGAACTGCCGCAGCTCGCGGATGGTACTGCCTGCATGGCAGCTCAAATCGTCAGGGATACAGGCGATATGCGCCTTGACGGACGGATTTTCAAAGACCGGCGCGCCGCCGACCAGAACCTCGCCGGAATCGGGATAGTAGACGCCTGTCAGGTGGCGGATGATCGTGGATTTGCCTGCGCCGTTGGGACCGACCAGACCGTAGACCGATGCCTGGGGGACCGTCATATTCAGCTCCTGCAGCGCCGTGAAGCCGTCAAAGCGCTTGGTAAGATCTTTGATTTCAATCATGCTTCTTCCTCCTTTGTGGGAATCTGCGCGAGAAGCTCCTCGCGCGTTGCGCCGAGCGCCATTGCCTGCTGTGACAGCGAGCGGATCTTCGAAAAAAGCTCCTGCTTTTTCTGCTCTTGCAGAGGGCGCGCCTCGGCGGCAAACGAGCCCTTGCCGGGGACGCTGATCAGATAGCCGTCCGCTTCCAACTCCCGGTAAGCTCTCTGGATGGTGTTCGGGTTGATGGACAAGGAACCGGCAAGCTCGCGCACGGACGGAAGTTTATCGCCCGGGGCGATAATACCGGACAGAATCAGACGCTTGCACTCCTGCTTGAGCTGCTCATAAATCGGCAGCGGGTCGCGGTAGTCCAGATGGAACGTAGGAAGCCCTCCTTTCAACTGTATTATTTGTTCTAGTACACTTATAGCACGCGGGGCAAAAAAAGTCAACGCCCATAAGAAATTCTTAAGAATTTCCAATGGACGCTGCTTCGCCTATGAAAAACCTCCCCGGAAGCAAGCTTCCGGGGAGGCGGGAATATTAAATGTCGAACGGCTCCATGCTCAGAACGGGATGACCCTTCTCAGTCAGGAAGTTCAGCAGCTCTTCGGGATCGCCCGAACCGCAGGTGGTCTCGTCAGCGACCATGTCGGCAAAGTTCTCAATGCCGTACAGATCCTTCGCGGTCTCGTTGATCTTGTCGCGGATCTGCTCCTTCAGCTCGCTCGGGAGCCAGACCAGACGGGCAAGACCGCCCTCAGCCTTCAGGAACTTATGGGAGGCAATATAGTGCTTGCCATGGCCCATGAAGCCCGGAGTCTGGACGCCGCCGCCGGTCATGGAAGCCATTTCGGAGAAGGTCATGCCGAGCGGGGTCATGCCGGCGAATTCACGGCAGGTGATGACAACGCCCATGGAGACGGGCTCGATGCCGCAGATGCACTCGAAGCAGCCGCAGGAGGTCATCGGGTCCTCGAGCAGGGAGTACAGCGTGACATGCTCGAGCGCGCCGTGGGAGTACTCGGCGACAGCCTCGTCAACATCTTCGTAACGACCGGTGCGCTCGTCGATGCAGCGCTCCTTGGTGACAACCTGGCACGGACCCTGCGGGTCGAGCTCGTTGGTTGCCTTTGCGTCCAGCCACGACACAGCGCCGCAAAGACCGAGACGTTCGGGGGTGACGATACAGACGTGGCTCGGGGAGAACGCCTGGCACATGATGCAGGAATAGAAGACAGGCACAGACTCGTCGGTCATGGACTTCAGGCGCTCGTCGCGCTTGTCGAAGATCTCGTTGGCGTGCTTGCGGAGCGCCGCGTTGGGCTCGTCGCCGACGACGATCTTGACCTGGCACTTGTCGACAACGGTGTCGAACTCGGACTTGATCTTGGCATACAGCACTTCGCCGATGTGCTTGAACTTGAAGCCGGCTTCATAGTCTGCCTTGCTGATACGGACACGGATCATGTCGCGCTGGCCGGTGTGCATCAGGCCCTCGACGCAGTTGAGGAACTGGTGAATCTTACGCTCGAAGACGGGCTCGAAGTCGGGCTGCATAGCCTTGCCGGCAACCTCGACGGTGTAGCTCATGGAAATCTTGGAGCCGACCGGAATCTCGTCGATCTCGGGACCCTCGACGATGATCTTGTGATCCTCGACCTCGGAAGCTTCCTTGGTGGTAACCAGCTCGAAGCAGTCCTTCCGGGAGCCGTCGATTTCGACCTGCATATCGCCCTTACGGATGATTTCGCCTTCGAAAGCGGAGGAGAAGGAGACGGGAATGTCGATCTTCGTGATCTTCAGCTTGATGCCGCGCGCCTCGATAGAGGTGTCGATCCAGTCCTTGGTGTCGTCATAGATGATCAGGGACTTCGGAACTGCCCACATATCGTCGTGGTCGTTGGTGATGACCGGGAAGCCGAGCTTGATGGCGCCGGCGCCGCAGGCGACGGTGATGTCGGGAACGGGCTTATAAGCGTTGACGAACGCATTGATGCGGTCGAAGGTGTACTTGTGGAAGCCGTCGCAGTCGCCGGGCTGGACGTTACCAAAGATCATGGCAGCGCGGACAACCAGGGAGATGACGTGACCGACGGACCAGATCTCTTCGCCGACGGGAACGACACGGACGGGGAAGCCCATGGAAAGACCAGCTTCGACAGCCTGCTCGATGATGCCGCCGATCAGGAAGACGAAGATACCGCGGGACTGATAGCCCTTGATGGTCTCGACTGCTTCTTCGGTGGAGGGAGCCGGTCCAATGATGACGACGAAGCCGGGGATATCGCCGGTAACCAGAGGAACACCGAGCTCACGGACTTCTGCGTCGACGAAGTGACCATGATAGTTGGTGCCTTCGTACGGAGCGTCGGTCTTGACGTATTTGCAAGCCTCGATCATTTCAGCCGCGATGGCAGTGCCGACGCCAGACTGGAAGATGGAGTTGGTGCGCGGCTCACGGAGCATCATTGCCTTGACATCGGCAAGGGTGTCCTGCAGCTCGCCGACGGTCGTGACCTTCTTGCCGATGTATGCATAGATACATGCCAGGCAGTACGCGGTCGAGGGCATGGTCAGGGGGGCGTCGCGGCCGACTTCGGCAACGATCTTGTTAACTTCTTCTTCGGCCTTGGCGAACATCTGGTCAGAGCCGTTGAAGACGCGTTCAAACAATGTCTTCATTGTTGTTATTCATTCCTTTCAGATTCATTCTTGGTCGATTCTTGCCTTGATGGCGCGGATCTCCTCCAGCGCCTGCGGGCTGCAATCGTAGGGAGAAAGTCCTTTGCGGTCGGCGTCGATGACGTCGGGGTTGTAGCTGATAAAGCCCAGCAGGTCGTCTGCAGGAATGCGGCTGCGAATGAATTCGCGGTCAGAATCGTCGCGGATTTTGTTCGCAACGACGCGGACCTTGGTGATGCCGATATCCTTTGCAAGGCTCTTGATACGCTCATAGGTCTGTACGCTTCTCGCGCCCGGCTCGATGACGACGATGAACTGATCCATCATGCTTGCCGTGCCGCGGCCGAGATGCTCGAGTCCTGCCTCCATGTCCATGATCACAACGTCGTCTTTGCGGAAGACGAGGTTGGAGAGAATCGCCTTGAGCATCACATGCTCGGGGCAGACGCAACCGGTTCCGCCGGTATCAACCGTACCCATCACGAGAAGCTTGACGCCGTTGATTTCCTTGGCGAGCTTTTCGGGGAGGTCCGAGACCTCGGGGTTGAGCTTATAGAAGCTGTTCTGGTCGTTGGCGCCGGTGCGCTCCTTGGCGAGCTGTTTCATTTTGGAGACAGGGACGATGGCGTTGACCTCTTCTTCCGAGAGACCGAGCGCCAGACCCAGATTGGCGTCAGGGTCGACGTCGGCAGCGAGAACCGTCCTGCCTTCGTCGGCGTAGAGTCTTGCAAGAGTGGACGAAAGCGTGGTCTTGCCGACGCCGCCCTTGCCGGTGATAGCTACTTTCATATGGTAAAGACCTTCTAAACTCTAAAATGTATCAGATGCCCAGAGCTGCACGCTTTGCTTCGATGGACTCGATCATGCGGTCGCCCAGCTTGTCGATATCCTTTTCAACGACGAAGTGCGCTTCGACCCACTCCTGACAGCCGCCTTCGGTACCCTGCAGAAGAGCGGTAACTTCGCTCGAACCCTTGGAGTACGGATCGACGCCGAGGTAGGTCTCGATGCCGGTTGCCACGACATAGTTGCCGATGGAAACAGCCTTTTCGGACATCCATTCCGGTGCGCAGCCGCAGAGCGGAATCTGAGAAATGTTGATGCCCCAGTCCTTTGCCAGATCGGCAGCCAGGACCATCATACGGGAAATGTCGACGCAGGAGCCCATGTGCAGGATCGGGGGAATGCCGACCAGCTTGCAGACGCGCTTCAAGCCTTCGCCGCAGTACTCAGCAGCTTCGAGGTTCATCAGACCTGCTTTCGCAGCAGCCTGTGCCGAGCAGCCGGAGACGATGACGATGATATCGTTCTTGAGGAGCTTCTTCATGAGCTCGATGTGCGCGGTGTCGGGGCGGACCTTGGGGTTGTTGCAGCCGACCATCGCGACAGCGCCGCGAAGAACGCCAGCCTTGACAACGTCAGCCAGAGGCTTCAAGGTGCCCAGAGCGTCGACGTGGGAGTTGCAGACGCCGTCGAGTTCCTTCTTGATCGCTTCGACCGAGTAGCCGACACGGGCGTTGGTCTTGAGCTGCGGAATGTTGACGAGGTCCTGGTTGCGGTTTTTGAAGTTCTCAACCGCCATCTTCACGATCGCCTTTGCGTTTTCAGCAGCGGTTTCCTCGTGGAACTCGATGTAATCGCTGTCCGGCATACGGGCAATGGGGGAGGTGGTGATGAACTTGGTGTGGAAGCACTTGGAAAGCGGACCAAGCGCGGGGAAGATACACTGCACGTCGACGACGATGGCTTCACATGCGCCCGTCAGAACGACGTTTTCCTGCTGCAGGAAGTTACCGGCCATCGGGATGCCCTGACGCATGGCAACTTCGTTGCCGGTGCAGCAGACGCCCGCAATGTTAATGCCCTTTGCGCCGTTTTCCTTGGCAAGCGCGATCATCTCGGGATCCTGCGCATAGAAAACGATCATCTCGGACAAAGAGGGGTCATGACCGTGGACGATGATGTTGACCATGTCCTTTTCCATGACGCCGATGTTGGCGGTGGTGTCAACGGGCTTCGGTGTGCCGAACAGGATGTCGGAGAACTCGGTGCCCATCATGGAGCCGCCCCAGCCGTCGGACAGACCGGCGCGCAGAGACTGCTTGATCAGAGCCTCAGGAAGAGACGAGCAGCCCATGTGGGTCATATGCAGCGACTGAGAAACCTCGCGGTCGATGGCGCGCGGCTCGATGCCTGCCTTGTGCCACAGCTCCTGCGTGTGCTCCGGGGTACGCTTGATAAAGCGCTGAACGCCGAAGGGCTTGCCGTATTCCAGCAGACCGACCTCTGCGACTTCATGTGCCAGATCGTAGATATCCTTGCCTTCGGTCTCGATGTCCCATTCTTTTGCGATTCTCTTCAGCTTTTCAGGGTCCTTGACCTGATATGCGCCGCCCTCTTTTGTCTGATACAAGGTGTGGCAGATCTGGCGACCGTGGTCGGAGTGCGTTGCAGAGCCGCCTGCGGTGAAGCGCAGGTAGTTACGCGCAACGATACCGTGAACGTCGCAGCCGCAGATGCCGCGCGGCGCCTTCGGGGTGATGCGGCAGGGGCCCATGGAGCAAATACGGCAGCAAGTACCGGCTTCACCGAAGCCGCAGTGCGGCGTCTGGTTTTTAACGCGCTGCTGCCAGGAGTCTGCGCCAACCTTCTTGCCGGTTTCAAGCAAGGTGTTGGTCGCTTCTTCCATCTGTTCAATAGTGATTAAGCGATCCCAATCCATCGATGATGTCTCCTCCTAATTTTTATGTTCTAGCGGCGTGCCCGGGTTGCTGAGGCGCAAAGCGGGCGCTGGGGAAAGCGGTCTGCCCTGGATGGACAAAACCGAGCGAACAGGCACTGCCGGAAACCAGACGGCAGAGTCTGCCCATTACAGCTTAATCCTATTCTAACAAGTTGCACGAAGATTGTCAACTCAAGCGGTGCGGTTTTATCGATATTTTCTTAATGTATTATTTGGGAGTTTTTTTCAGAAAAATGATATAATACCCCGAAAAAACCAAAGAAAACTGCCCTCGGCAACTTCCAGCCGAAGGCAGTTAAGGCTACGAATCCATATGAACATTGATATGAGGGTATGTCATTTCTATGTTAGATCGGCTGAACTCCCGACCCACTGCTTCGAGGACGTCGTAGTATACGTCCCAGTAGTCGCTGCCCGCCGTCCAGAGGCGCAGCGTATAGCTGACGGCGCTGTCGCCGTAGGCGCTGAGGCGGGCAAAAACCGGCTCTTTCTCCACACGCTTCGGATGCTGCGCCGCGCGCACAAGGGCAGCTTTTACCGTCTCGGGCGGCGCGTCGTAGCTTGCCTGCACGGTAAGCTCAATGCGCCGAAGCTCGCTTCCGGTGACGTTTGTGATCTCGGCGGAGGTGATGTGGCTGTTGGGAAGATAAACCAGCTGGTTGTCCGGCGTGGCAATCTGGGTGTGGAAGACGCCGATCTGGCGCACGGTGCCGGATTTTCCGCCGACCTCGATGAAATCGCCGACCTTGAACGGGTGCGTGGTAAGAAGGACCACGGCGCTGGCAAGATTGGAAAGCGAGTCCTGAATGGAAAGGGAAACGGCAAGACCTGCAACGCTCAGAATGGCAAGCAGCGATGAGGTGTCGATGCCGAGCGTGCCTGCCAGCAGCATGATTGCCAGAAACACCAGCACGATTTTGACCGTCGAACGGATGAAGGTATGGCAGCTGCAGTCCAATTTGGACGATTTGAGCATTTTTTCGGTCGCCTTGAGCAGAATTTTTATGCATACAATACATATCACCAGTAAGATAGCCGCAGAGACCAGTTTGGCAAAAGAAAATGTATCAAAAAATTTTTCAATGACAGATTTTGTCTGCGTCGCGTTTTCAGCCAGCTCTCCGGCAACCTGCGCGGCAAGCGGCTCGGCGGCGCTTAAAAAAAGAAAATCGGACAAAATTTTCTCCTCCTTCGAATTTTCTGAGGCGCGAAAACTGGAAATAAAATTGAAAGCCCGGAAAAATCCGCGCAGCAAAAATCTGCTGCGCGGACGGGAACTGGAAATGGAATCACACGTCCTGCGTGGGCGCGTCTGCCGCAGAATCCTCACTGTCGGGAGCATCGGGAGCGGGCGCGTCTGCCGCGCGGTCTTCCGGCTGCTCCGGGGCTTGCAGACGCTTTCCTTCGGCATTCACATACGTCATCAGCTCGTCGCCGGTGATGGTTTCCTTCTGCAGAAGGTACAGCGCCACCTCGTCGAGAAGCTCCCGGTGCGCGCGCAGAATTGCCTTCGCCTGCTCATAGCAGCTTTCCAGCAGCTTCTGAATCTCAGAGTCGGCGGCATAGGCGGTTTCATCGGCGCAGTTCATCATGGTGCTGCCGTCGAGATACTGGTTGGAGACGGTGGAAAGCGCCATGAGACCGAACTTCTCGCTCATGCCGTACTGCGTGACCATCTTGCGGGCAAGCTCGGTCGCGCGCTCGATGTCGTTGGATGCGCCGGTTGTTGCGATGCCGAAGACGATCTGCTCGGCAGCTCTGCCGCCCAGAAGTGTCTGCAGCTCGACGATCAGCTCCTCACGGCTGGACAGGTACTTTTCCTCCTCGGGCGTCTGCATCGTATAGCCGAGCGCGCCGGAGGTGTGGGGGACAATCGTGATTTTGGATACCGGCTGTGTGTGCTTCTGCAGCGCCGCAACCAGCGCATGACCGACCTCATGATAGGAGACAATGCGCTTTTCCATGTCAGTCAGCACCGTGCCCTTTTTCTCGGTGCCGGCGATGACAACCTCGAAGGAAACGAGAAGGTCCTGCTGGTTGACTGCCTTGCGCCCCTGGCGCACGGCACGAAGCGCCGCTTCGTTGACGAGGTTTGCAAGGTCCGCGCCGACCGCGCCTGCCGTCGCCTGGGCGATTTTGTGAAGGTCGACGTCCTCGGCAAGCTTGATGTTCTTCGTGTGGACGCGCAGCGTCTGGTATCTGCCCTGCAGATTCGGACGGTCGACGATGATGCGCCGGTCAAAGCGCCCGGCGCGCAGCAGCGCCTTGTCGAGAATCTCGGGGCGGTTGGTTGCGGCAAGAATGACGACGCCCTTGCTCGAATCGAAGCCGTCGATCTCGGCAAGCAGCTGGTTCAGGGTCTGTTCGCGCTCGTCGTTGCCGCCGAACTTGGAGTCTCTGGTTCTGCCGATGGCGTCAATTTCGTCGATGAAGATGATTGCGGGGGCAACCTTTGCCGCCTGCTGGAAGAGGTCTCTGACGCGGCTTGCACCGACGCCGACGAACATTTCCACAAAGTCAGAGCCTGAGATCGAGAAGAACGGCACGTTCGCCTCGCCCGCGACCGCCTTTGCCAGCAGCGTTTTGCCGGTACCGGGAGAGCCGACCAGAAGCGCGCCCTTCGGGAGCTTCGCGCCGATGGCAGTGTATTTCTGCGGGTTGTGGAGGAAGTCAATGATTTCGACGAGCGATTCTTTTGCCTCGTCCTGACCGGCAACGTCTGCAAAGGTGACGCCGGTCTGCTTTTCCATGTAGACCTTCGCCTTGCTCTCGCCGATGCCGCCGAGACCGCCGCCCATCTTCTTCGTCATGCCGCGCATGAGAAGCGAAAAAAGCGCATACATGAACATAACCGGCAGCACCCACGAGACGAGGAAGGAAACGATGGGGCTGACCTCCTCGGGGAGCTCGCGGTTATATTTGACGTTTGCCGCTTCGAGCTGATTGGTCAGCGCGGTTGTGTCCTGATTCGGAATCAAGCCCGTGTAGTAAAGCCGCTGCTGGCTCTTCGGCTTTTCTGCCTGGTCCTTTGTGAGAATGACAATGCGGTCGTCCGACTGGAACTCGACCTCGCTGATTTGATCGCTTGCGAGCAGCTCCTTGAACTCGGTGTAGGTGATCTCCGTGAGATAGGCGTTGGAGATGATAGTGCGGATCATACCGGCGATGGAGTCCTTCAGGTTGTCACCGGCCAGCACCTTGCGGCGCTGCTCATAGATGACCTCGCGC
>OLNN01002238.1_pt1 | contig 14139 bp, 13 predicted proteins | sample 1672141 | NCBI WGS metagenome assembly OLNN01 (sample SAMEA3136652, study PRJEB25190) | human gut metagenome | biome: human gut; feature: human-associated habitat; material: faeces | place: Austria | collected 2013 | reverse complement strand
GCGGCGGCTGTTGCGCTTTGCTGCAACCAAAACGAACGCCCCGGGCAGGTAATCCTGTCCGGGGCGTTTTGCTGTCGTATGGGAATTTTCTGCTTAATCAATGAAACGGGCGGGGTCAACGCTTTTGCCGTCCTGCCGGACGGCAAAGTGCAGATGCGAGCTCGATGCAGACTCCAGAAGCGCGCTTGCACCGACGGAGCCGATGGTATCTCCCGCGGTGACGCGCATACCGGCAGAAACGGCTGGCATGGCGGCAAGGTTGGAGTAGCAGGTCTCATAGCCTTCCGGGTGCGAGATGACGACGGTGGTGCCTAAAAATTCATCGTCGTAGACTGCGGTGACGGTGCCGGAGCAGGCGGCGCGGACAGGCTCTCCCGCCAGTGCGGCAAGATCGACGCCGTCGTGTGTGCGCCAGTCCTGCGTGGTGGCGTTGAAGGAAAGCTCCTGCATGCTGTAGGGCGCGATGCGCTCGCCCGAGACAGGCCAGACGCGGACTGAGAGCGTTTCGGCGGCAGGCGTCTGCGCGGCGGCGTCCGCCGTGTCCTGGGACCCGGCAGCGGAGCCGGACGCGGGCTTCTGCGCCTGTGTTTTTCCGCCCTGCTGCGGTTTGCTGCCGGACGAGGAGGACTTATCCTCCGGAATTTCCGCGCTGGTTGCGACGGAAAGGGTCTGCTCATTCAGGGATTTCTTCTCGGAAACAGCGCCGGACACAAACAGATAGCCGGAGATGCCGACTGCGAGAATGCACAGGAACAGGACGATGTAGTAGCCTTTCTCCTGAAGAAATTTCCTGAAGCGGTTGGATTCGGAATGTTCATTGTTTTGCATGGGTTACACCTCCTGAGCCTAGTATTGCCACGGCTCTGGAAGCATATACCTGCAAATGAAAGAATTATCTTACCCCGGCAAGCTCGCGCTCGGGCGCGAAGTAGCGGTCCAGACAGTATTTGAGGATGGTGCTTCGGGTGACGATGCCGATGAAGGCGTTTTTGTCGTCGATGACGGGGACGAAGTTCTGATCTGCGGCGACGAGGACGAGATCTTCGATGCGCGTGTCGACGCGGACGGGGTGAATTTCGCGGCGGGGGAGAATTTCGGAGATGAAGTGGTCCTCGGTCTGGCGCAGGTCCATGACGCACAGGCGCTTGAACGCCCAGAGAAGGTCACCCTCGGTCAGTACGCCGCAGTAGCTGCCGTCTTTATCGAGAACCGGCAGAGCAGTATAGCCGGAATTTTCCATACGTTCCATCGCCTGACGCAGGGTGGAGCCGGCTTCAATGTAGGAACACAGCGCCTTCGGCGTCAGGAAAAACAGAATGTTCATGTGTCTGGTCTCCTTTGATAGTTACGGCAGAAATGCCGGATTCGTGTTGGTTTTATATTTCAAGTTTACCATAACGAAGCGGGAAAGAAGTGACAAAATTGTGAATTACGCGCAAGGTTTTTATGTAAAACTTTTTTCTTGAATTTTGCCGCCGCTTCGTTTATGCTAAAGCCGGAGATCAGAATGGAGGGATGTCAATACATATGACACTGGATAAACTGCAGGTCGGCGGCAGAGGGAGAATTACAGCCGTCGGCGGAGAGGGGATTCTGCGCTGCAGACTTCTGGACATGGGACTGATTCCGCAGACCGTGGTTTCGGTCACAAAGGTCGCGCCCATGGGAGACCCGATGGAACTTCTGCTGCGCGGCTACAGTCTGACGCTGCGCAAGGAGGATGCCAGGAGCATCACCGTAGAGGAGGTGCCCGAATGATTCTTGCATTGGCGGGCAATCAAAACTGCGGAAAGACGACGCTTTTCAACCAGCTCACGGGCTCCAATCAGCATGTGGGCAATTTTCCCGGCGTAACGGTCGAGCAGAAGAGCGGGCAGGTGCGCGGGCAGAAAAACTGCACCGTGGTAGACTTGCCCGGCATTTACTCCCTGCGTCCGTATACGGCAGAAGAGATCGTGACGCGCGATTATATTCTGCGGCAGAAGCCGGACGGCATCATCAACATCGTCGACGCGACGAATCTGGAGCGCAATCTCTATCTGACGCTGCAGCTGCTGACGCTGCGCGTTCCGATGGTGCTGGCGCTCAACATGATGGACGAGCTGACCGGAAACGGCGGCAGCATCGACGTCAAGAAGATGGCGCAGACGCTCGGCATTCCGGTCGTCCCGATCTGCGCGGCGACGGCAGACGGCGTGTCGGAGCTGGTGGACGAGGCGGTGCGCGCGGCAGAAGGGAAGACTTTGCCGCAGGTGTATGATTTCTGCGAGCCGGGTCCGGTCCACCGGTGCATCCACGCGGTGTGCCATCAGATTGAGGACCATGCGCAGGCAGCGGGCATCTGCACGCGCTTTGCCGCAACGTGGCTCATCGAGGGCGATGCGTCGATGGAAGAGGTGCTCCGGCTCGACCAGAACGAAAAAGAACTGATCGAGCATTCGGTTTTGCAGATGGAGCAGGAGCGGGGACTCGACCGCAACGCGGCGCTTGCCGATATGCGCTACAGCTTCATTGAAAAGCTGGTGAAAGACGCGGTCGTCAAGCCGAAGGAGAGCCGCCAGCACAAAAGAAGCGTGCAGGCGGATAAAATCCTGACTGGCAAATACACGGCGATTCCGATTTTTATCGGCGTCATGTTCCTGATTTTCTTTTTGACGTTCCATGTGATCGGCGCGTTTCTGAGCGACCTGCTGGCGCTCGGCATTGACCGGCTGACGCAGATTGTGGACGCAGCGCTGACGGCGTATGGATTAAACCCCGTGGTGCAGAGCCTGATCATTGACGGCATTTTCGAGGGCGTGGGAAGCGTTCTGAGCTTTTTGCCCGTGATTGTGACGCTGTTTTTCTTCCTGTCTATCCTGGAAGACACGGGCTATATGGCGCGCGTGGCGTTTGTCATGGACAAGCTGCTGCGGCGCATCGGTCTTTCCGGTAAGTCGATTGTGCCGATGCTCATAGGCTTCGGCTGTACGGTGCCGGCGGTCATGGCAACAAGGACGCTGCCGTCGGAGCGCGACCGGACCATGACGATCCTGCTGACGCCCTTTATGAGCTGCTCGGCGAAGATTCCGATCTACGGCTTTTTCTCGGCGGCATTTTTCCCGGAGCATGCGGCGCTGGTGATGATTGCGCTGTATCTGTTCGGCATCCTGATGGGTATCCTTGCGGCGCTGGTTCTGGAAAAGACGGCATTCCGCGGCAGACCTGTGCCGTTTGTGATGGAGCTTCCCAATTATAGATTACCGTCGGTCAAGAGTGTGGCGCTGCTTCTGTGGGAAAAGGCAAAGGATTTTCTGGAGCGGGCGTTTACGGTCATTTTCCTGGCGACGATTGTCATCTGGTTCCTGCAGAGCTTTGATACGCGGCTGAACGTGGTAACCGACAGCGCCGGAAGTCTTCTTGCCATCATCGGACGACACATTGCGCCCGTTTTTGCGCCCTTGGGCTTTGCCGACTGGCGCTGCGCGGCGGCGCTCATCTCCGGCTTCATCGCAAAGGAGTCAGTGGTCAGCACGCTGGAAATCCTGCTCGGTACGAGCGCGTTGGGCGCACTTTTCACAACGAAAAGCGCGGTGAGCTTCCTGGTCTTTACGCTTTTGTATACGCCCTGCGTGGCTGCGATTGCGGCAATCCGGCGTGAGGTCGGCTCGGGGTTCCGCGCGGGCGTTATTGCGCTTTGTCAGTGCTGTGTGGCATATCTGGCGGCGTTTGCGGTATTTTCGCTGCTGCGGCTTTAGGAGGTCGGCATGGGAGCTTTGATTCTGGCGCTTCTGGCGCTCTGGATTGTCCTTGCCGTGCGGAAGCGGAAAAAATCCGGCGGCGGGTGCGGCTGCCCCGGCTGCACGGGAAAACCGGACGAGTGTAAAAAATAAACAGCATGCGCCTCCCCGCGGTCTCATACGCTGAGAACGGGGAGGCGGTTTTTATGGGGGAATATCTAAAGCGCAACGGAAGGCTGCTGCTTGCGGCAGTGGTGATTGTGCTGTTCTGCGCGGCGCTGCCGGAGCTGTTTGCGGCAGGCAAGGCAATCGAAACAGGCTCGTGGGGGCTGAGCTTCCGCGAGGAGGGAAAAGAGCCGGTCGGAAATGCCAGCCAGCAGGCGCTCGAGGACTACGACGCGGTCTACGTGGGAGACGGAAAAGAAAAGGTGATCTACCTGACCTTTGATGCAGGCTTCGAAAACGGCTACACGGCGTCGATTCTCGATACCCTCCAGGCGCACAATGTGCCCGCGTGCTTTTTCGTCGTGGGAAACTATCTGGAAACCGCGCCGGAGCTGGTCCGGCGGATGGTGAACGAAGGGCACATCGTTGGCAACCACACGTACCACCACTACGACATGTCGAAAATTTCCGATGCGGCAAGCTTTCGGAAGGAGCTTTCCGACGTGGAGACGCTCTATGAGCAGACGACGGGCGAGGTCATGCAAAAATACTACCGCCCGCCGCAGGGTATTTACAGCGAGGAAAACCTGCGCATGGCAAAGCAGCTCGGCTATCGGACGGTGTTCTGGAGCCTTGCCTATTTCGACTGGTATCAGGACGATCAGCCGACGAAGGAGCAGGCGTTTTCCAAGCTTCTTCCCCGCATCCATCCGGGCGCGGTGGTGCTGCTGCACTCGACATCGCGGACAAACGCGGAAATTTTAGACGAGCTGCTGACAAAATGGGAGACTATGGGCTACCGGTTTGCAAGCCTCGACGAGCTGTATGAAGCCGGTGCATGAGGAACCAATTGCGGGGCGCTGCATAACATGGAATGAGCGAGCGACAGACGCTACGTTATATTTCAGGAGGTTTCGTTATGTCTTGCAATAATTCTTCCGGTATCTGCGCCTTCGGCAACAGCTGGTGGTGGATCATTGTTCTGGTCATTATTTTTGTCCTGTGGAACGGGAACAGCAATGGCTGCGGCTGCGGCTGCGACAACGGCTGCTGCTGAACCCCGGACATAAAGGAAGGCGGCATTGCCGCCTTCCTTTACGTTATGGCGGAAAAAGCTGCGGACCGTTAGATTTTGCTTGTGTTTCCGCGCAGAACGCGATACAATCAATCGTAATACATTGCTGGAGGAGAGCGCGATGAAAAAGCTGCTGCTGCGCCTGTTTGTGAAGAACTACACCGATACGCGAAATCCGGCGGTCCGGACGCAATATGGAAAGCTTGCCGGCATCACCGGCATTTTCTGCAATCTTTTGCTGTTCGCGGGAAAGCTGGTGGTGGGGACGCTCTGCAAAAGTGTTTCCATTACTGCCGACGCCGTCAATAATCTGTCAGACGCCTCCAGCTCGGTCGTAACGCTTCTGGGTTTCAAGTTTGCCGGAAAGCCTGCTGACCCGGAGCACCCGTATGGGCACAACCGGATGGAATATCTGTCGGGGCTTTGCGTGGCGGTAATGATTCTGCTCATTGGCGCGGAGCTGGTCAAAACCTCAGTGGCTAGGATTGTCTCGCCGGAGCCTGTGGAATTTTCACTCGCAATTGTGCTGGTGCTGGTGGGCTCCATTCTGCTCAAGCTCTGGATGGCGGGCTTTAACCGCTCGCTCGGCATGGCAATTGATTCTGCTGCGCTTGCCGCGGCGGCAGCGGATAGCCGCAACGACGTGATTGCGACCGGCGCGGTGCTGGTATCCTGCGTGGTCGGAAAGCTGACGGGCGCCAGAATTGACGGCTGGACCGGGCTTTGCGTGGCACTTTTTATTCTGTGGTCCGGCATCGGCATTGCGAAAGACACCATCGACCCGCTGCTCGGCATGGCGCCGGATGAACATCTGGTCCGGCAGATTACAGATCTGCTGCTCGCGCAGGACAAGGTTCTCGGCGTCCATGATCTCATGATTCACGACTACGGACCCGGCAGGCGCTTTGCAAGCGCGCATGTGGAGATGGACTACCGCGAGGATGTTTTGGACGCGCACGAGCGGATTGACGAGCTGGAGCGGCAGGTGAGAAAAGAACTCGGCGTGGAGCTGGTCATTCATTACGACCCGATTGTCACCGACGACGAGGAGCTGACGCGGATTCATGCACGCGTGGTGGAAATTCTCAAGGGGGTCGATCCCCAGCTTGCGGTCCACGATTTTCGCATGGTGCGCGGCAGCCGGCATACAAACGTCATTTTTGACATGGTTCTGCCGTTTTCCATGGAAAGCCGGAAGCAGGAGCTGCGCGAGCTGGTAGAGCGCGAACTGCAGACGGACGGAAAGCAGTACCACGCGGTCATTACCTTCGACATGCAGGCGTTCAACGAGCTGCCGGAAAAGTCCGTATCTCCGGAAAAAACCTGAGCTTCCGGTGGAAATTAGGCTTTACTTTTTGGATGCCGTGTGGTATTCTTAATAAGCTGGCGCAATGCGCCGGAGCCCCTGCGCTCAGTTCCGGGAGACAGCCTGGTTTTTACACGGGCGATTCTGCCATACCTGCAACTTAGGCAGTGGGAAATGATTTTTGAAAGGTGGAAACACACTATGATGCGCAAAGAAGAAAAGACTGCTATCATTGAGCAGTACGCAACCCATCCCGGCGACACCGGTTCTCCCGAGGTCCAGATCGCTGTCCTGACCTCCAGAATCAACGAGCTGACCGAGCACCTGCGTGTTCACAAGCACGACAACCACTCCCGCCGCGGTCTTCTGATGATGGTCGGTAAGCGCAGAAGCCTGCTTGACTATCTTGCCAAGAAGGACATCAACCGCTATCGTGCAATCGTTGCAAAGCTGGGTCTGCGTAAGTAAATCCGCAAATAAAAAGGGCGGTCGCAGACCGCCCTTTTTAAGCACGTCAACCAATCCAACCAGCGCATGGGAGCTCGCTTTAGCAGTTGAAAGTAGCGCCTGCGGTCAGACGCCAGTTTCAAGTGCTAAACCTCCCACGCGCGCACAAAAAACACACAGGAGGTTCTTTCATGATTACGCACAAGCAGTACCCGAATCACCACATTTTTGAAACCGAAATCGGTGGGCGCACCTTTACGGTCGAGACCGGCAAGGTCGCTGAGCTCTGCAACGCCGAAGCAATCTGCCGCTACGGAGACACTGTCGTCCTCGTTACCGCGGTTGCATCGCCCCTGCCCAAGTCCGGCATCGACTATTTCCCGCTGACCATCGAGGTCGAAGAGCGGATGTACGCCGTCGGCAGAATCCCGGGCTCGTTTAACCGCCGCGAGGGTAAGCCCTCCGACCGAGGCGTTCTCATCTCGCGTCTGATCGACCGCCCGATGCGCCCGCTGTTCGATGAAGAGCTTCGCAACGACGTTGTTCTGACGAACACCATTCTTGCCCAGGACTACGATAACCCCGTGGAAATCGTCGCGTCCATCGGCTCGTCTCTCGTCATCGCCTATTCCGACATTCCCTGGAACGGTCCGACGGCGACCACCAATGTCTGCTATCTCGATGGCAAGTATATTGTCAACCCCTCGCAGGACGAGCGCAACGCCTGCCAGTGCTTCGTGACCATCGCGTCGACCCATGAGAAGGTCGTCATGATCGAGACCGAGGCAAACGAAGTCAAAGAAGACATCCTCATGGAGTGCATCAAGCTTGCCCATGAGACCAACGTCAAGGTTGTCGAGTTCATCAACACCATCGTCGACACCATCGGCAAGCCCAAGTTCACCTTCGAAAAGGCTGCTGTCAACCACGAGATGCTCGACGATCTGTGTGAGTACGGTCTGGACAAGATCGCCTACGCCCTCGACACCGACGACAAGAACGTCCGCGAAGAGCGCCTGACCGCTGCCGTCGTCGATTTCAAGGAGAAGTTCGGTGAAAAGTACGCAGACGACTGGGACATCCAGATCGATGTGTGCCTGTACAAGATGCAGAAGAAGATCGTCAAAAAGTGGCTGCTCGAGGGCAAGCGTGTCGACGGTCGTACGCCCGATGAAATCCGCCCGCTGGATGCCGAGGTCGGCGTTCTGCCGCGCGTCCACGGCTCGGGTCTGTTCACCCGCGGTCAGACGCAGGTCCTCTCCGTCTGCACGCTCAACACGCTCTCTGCCGCGCAGAAGCTCGATACCATCTACGACGAGACCGAGCGCCGCTATATCCACCACTACAACATGCCGCAGTGGTCCACCGGTGAGGCGCGTGCGAGCCGCTCCACCTCCCGCCGCGAAATCGGTCACGGCGCGCTTGCCGAGAAGGCGCTGCTGCCGGTCATTCCGTCGGTCGACGAGTTCCCGTATGCCATCCGCGTCGTCTCCGAGGTTGTTTCCTCCAACGGCTCGACCTCGCAGGCTTCGATCTGCGGCTCGACGCTTGCTCTGATGGACGCAGGCGTTCCCATCAAGCGCCCCGTGGCGGGCATTTCCGTGGGCCTGGTGACGGAACAGAATGACCAGCATGAAATCACCACGTACAAGACCCTTCTGGACATCATCGGTTCCGAAGACTTCTACGGTGACATGGACTTCAAGCTTTGCGGCACGTCTGAAGGCGTGACGGGCTACCAGCTGGACCTCAAGCTGCCCGGCATCCCCCTCTCCATTCTGGAAGAAGCCATCCACGTGGCGAAGGCCGGACGCACGGACGTGCTGAAAGTCATGAATGACGCCATTGCGGCTCCGGCCCAGATGAGCCCGAATGCTCCCCGCATTGAGACCACCAAGATTCCCGCCGACCGCATTGGCGAGCTGATTGGCCCCGGCGGCAAGAACATCAAGGCCATCCAGGCTGAATCCGGCGCCGACATCAACATTGAGGAAGACGGCACCGTGCACATCTACGCCTCCAAGCAGGAAGGCCTGGACCGTGCGCTGGAACTGGTCACCCGCATGTTCAAGACCATTGAAATCGGTGAACTGTACACCGGCAAGATTGTTTCCACGACCACCTTCGGCGCGTTCATGGAAGTGCTTCCCGGCAAGGACGGCCTGATTCACATCTCCGAGCTGGCCGAAGGCCGCACCGCCAAGACGGAAGACGTCGTTAGCGTGGGAGACGTGGTGACTGCCAAGTGCATCGGCATCGACGACAAGGGCCGTGTGAAGATGTCCGTGCGCGCCGCTCTGCGCGACGCCAAGGCAGCCGAAGCGGAAGCCGCCGGCATCACGGAATAACGGTTTTTCCATTGAGCCTTTAAACTTCCAGCCCCGTTTCCGGTTTGTTCCGGGAGCGGGGCTGTTTGATTGTTTAAGGGGGGGGTTGACTGTAAGAAGGGAAGGGCTGTTCGCGTGATCTTCCGGATGTTTTTTTGCTGTTTCAGGGAGGAGCCGGGAAAAATCAGGCAGCCAAGGAGAACAGGCTGCGGAAGAAACCGGAAGGCGGTTTTGTTTTTGCAGCGGTATGTTTCTGGACCGCGGGCTGGATTCGCGCCTGCGTTATTGCCGTTCCTTCCGTAAGAAGATTTTTTTGCCGTACGGCATTCCTGCGGGACGTCAGGGATGTTCCTTTTTCTGCACGGACGCCGTTTTCACTTCAGCAGAAGGAGGCGTGCACAGAAAGCGGCCCAGCAGATCCAGCGTGGCTTTCACTTCCTTCAGGTCCGCCAGCTCCCGGGGAGAATGCATGTAGCGGATGGGGGGGCCCAGAAAAGCGGCGTGGCCGCCGTAAAGCTTGACGGGGACGAAATTGGCCATGCCGGGCGGGAAAGCGGCGTCCTTCTGGAACGGAATCCCGTGTTCTTCCGCCAGTTGGAGCAGTTGGGCAGTGATAGGCTGGTAAAAAATTTTGTCATGAGTAAAAATGACGGGGCCTTCCCCCATGGCCTGGCGGCTCAATCGCTCGTTTTCTTCACGGGGCGGCAGGTCGTCCAGCTGGACGGTATCCAGCGTGCAGTCAATAACAATAGCTAGTTTGGGACGGTTCCTGCCGCAATACGCCGTGGCTCCTGCCAGCCCTGTTTCTTCCTGGGAGGAGGAAAGGAGCGTGACGTGGTATTTCAGGTCTTTTTTGTGCCGGGACAGGAAGGAGGCCAGCTCCATCAGCATGAAGGAATTGAGGCGGCAGTCCAGGCCGTGGGCCATCAGGCGCGTGCCGTGCAGCAATTCCGGCTTGGTGGAGGGAACGCCGCGCCGGCCGACGCTCAAGCCCATTTCCCGTGCTTCCTCCGCGCTGGATGCCCCTGCGTCAAACAGGATGTATTCCCCTCCTGCCGGAAGGGGCTCGCGGTTCAGCCACCAGCCGGGAACCGCCCCGGCAAAGGCGGTGACGGGGCCGTGTTCCCCGTCAAAACGGTAAGGGCAGGAAAGCATGGACTGGAAGTCCGGAAAGCCGACGGGCCTTACTTTCAGAAAGCCGGACGGAGTGATGCCTGCAATGACAACGCCCACTTCGTCGGCATGGGCGTCTATCAGCAATTCCGGTGCGTCCGGGTCCGGGCTGCGGAACGTAGCCCAGGCATTTTGATGCGCGTCCGTGCCGGAACTGTCCGCCAGGGGCGCCACGTGCTTGAGCCAGAATTGCTGGAGGGGGGCTTCCGCTCCGGAAGTGGAGGGGATGTCCAGCAGGGAAGCCAGACGTTCCATGGACTGGCCGCTGAAAGGCGGCTGCGTTTCCGGCATGGAGGCCACGCAAAGGTTGAAAAGAAGCAGTGGAAGCAGCAAAAAGCGGATAGAAGGCATTCCCCAGCCTATCATGGAAGAAGGGCGGGAAGCAATGCTGGAGGAATGAAGTGCGCGGTCCGCATGGCAGATTTTTTTGTTTCCCGTTCTTGACAGGATTTTTTTGGTTCCTATGATGCGGATGCCCGTTGCGTTTTACGGACACCCCCGCCATACATGATTCTTTTTATCATCTTCGTTATTCTTTTCCTGATTCTGGTCAACGCCTTTTACGTTGCCGCAGAATTCGCAGCGGTGAGCGTGCGCCGCAACATGATCCGGGAGATGGCGGAAGGCGGCAGCAAGGTGGCTGCCCATTTGCTGAGGATTTTGGAAAACACGAAGGAACTGGACCGCTACATTGCGGCCTGCCAGTTCGGCATTACCATTTCCAGCCTGATTCTGGGTGCGTACGGCCAGGTGGAACTGTCCGCCTACCTGCTCCCCCTGTTTGAACGGTTTGGCGGCATGGATTCCGTGATGGCCAATTCCGTAGCCGCCATTGTAGTGCTGGTCGTCCTGACGGTCCTGCAGGTGATTCTGGGGGAACTGATGCCCAAGTCCCTGGCGCTGCAGTTTCCCAAGCAGGCGGCCCTGTACACGTATTACCCCATGCGCTGGACGCTGACCTTCTTCGCATGGTTCATTGACTTCCTGAACGGAAGCGGTCTTCTGCTGCTTAAACTGTTCCGTCTGCCCCCCGGAGGCCACCAGCACATCCACTCCCAGCAGGAGATCAACATGCTGCTGGATGAAAGCCACCAGGGCGGCATGCTGGAGGAGGATGAACACGAACGGCTGCACAGCGCGCTTTCCCTGGCGGAACGTACGGTGGAGCAGATCATGATTCCCCGTTTCCAGCTCGTCTGCCTGGATGTGGACGCTACCCAGGAGGATATTCTGAACATGATTGCGGACAGGCCCCATACCCATATTCCGGTGTATGAAGGAAACCGGGAGGCCGTCATCGGCATGCTGCACATCAAGGACATGGTGGCCGCGTATGCGGAAAAGGGTGTTCTGCCCCCCCTGCGCTCCATGCTGCGGCAGGTGCCGTGCGTGATGGAGATGCAGACGGTGGAGATGCTGATGTCTCGTCTGCGGGAGGACAAGGCCAAGGAAGCCTTTGTGCTGGATGAGTACGGCAAGTTCGTGGGGCTGGTGACGCTGGAACGGCTGCTGGGTGAAATGGTGGGGGATATTGATGAGGAATTCATCCGCTCCGGGGAAAAGGTGGAATACCTGCCGGACGGTTCCGTGCGTATTCCCGGCATGATGCGCGCCCATAAGGCGGAATGCCTGGTGCCCTTCCTGATGAACGGCGCCACCACAGTGGGCGGCTGCGTGATCAAGCACATGTCCTGCATTCCGAAGGAGGGGGACCGCCTGATTATTGCGGGGCGCGTGCTGGTGGTGGAAAAGATGGACCACAACCGCGTTTCCTCCATCCTTCTGTTGCCTCCGGAGAAAAAGGAGGATGAACCTGCCATGGAAAGCGGGGTGGAATCATGATGACGATTTTTATTATTCTGCTGCTGATTGTACTGAACGGCCTGTTTGTGGCCGCGGAATTTGCGCTGCTTGGCGCGCCCCGCGCGGCTCTTGAGCAAATGGGGGCGTCCGGCAACATGGTGGCGCGCCGTGTTTCCCAGATATTGAAAACGCCCCGTTTGCAGGACCGCTACATTGCCACGGCCCAGCTCGGCATCACATTCGCCAGCCTGGGGCTGGGCATGTACGGGGAGCATGCCGTGGCCAGATGGCTCCACGAATGGCTGGCCCAGTACGGCTGGGCCTCCTGGCTGGTGGCGCATGGCGCAGCCAGCGTTCTGTCCGTAGCGGTGCTGACGTACCTGCACATCGTGCTCGGGGAAATGGTGCCCAAGGCTCTTTCCCTCCAGTACGCCACGAAGCTCTGCCTCATCATTACGATGCCCATGTACGTGATTCAGCTCTGCCTGTATCCGCTGGTGGTGGGCATGAACACCCTGGGCAACTTCTTCCTGAGGCTGCTGGGCGTGGACAGGAATGAATCCAAATCCCATTACCATTCTGCGGAAGAACTTCAGTACATCATTGAGGAAAGCCATGAAAACGGCGCCCTGCCGCAGGAATCCGGCCGCATCATGGACGGCCTGTTTGACCTGGAAGACCTGTATGTTCACCAGGTCATGACTCCGCGCGTCAGGATAGACGCCATTCCGGAAAGAGCTGGGCATGAGCAGATAAGGGAAATCGTGCGCCGCACCCGCCGTACCCGCTACCCTGTCTACCGCGGGGACCTGGACCACGTGGTGGGCATGGTGCATGCCCGTGACCTGTTCCGCATCATGCTGCGCGGGAAGGCCCTGACGTCCGAATACATCCACGCCATTCCCAAGGTGCCCAAGACGGTGAAGTTTGACAACGTGGTGGAGATCATGAGGAAGGACAATGTGCGCCTTGCCATCATTCTGGACGAGCATGGGGGAACCTCCGGCCTGCTGACCCTGACGGACGTGTTTTCCGAGGTGATGGGCTGGGACCGCGGCCGCATCAGAGTATTGACAGACCTGCCGCGGGACGCAGTGGGCTTCTCCTGCGACGTGTCCGGACTCGCCCGTATTGAGGAGCTGGGGGAAGCCATGGACATGGACTTGCAGAGTGAGGAAATCGATACTGTGGGCGGCCTGATTCTCAATCTGCTGGAAGCTCCGGCGGAGGAAGGGGACACTGTGGGCTACCGCGGCCTGGAATTCAAGGTGACCCGGACGGAGAACGGCGGTGTGGAACGCTGCACCGTAACCCGGATTACTCCACTGATGCGGGAGGAAGCTTTGGAAGAAGAGGAATAATCCGCGGGACTCAGGCGGGAATGCGCCGGAACCGCGTTGCTTTGTGCAAAAGTTCCTTGGTGGAGCGCGTATGATATGGCAGAATATTTTCCGTCATGTCCCAACCTGAGTCCGCCGATGCTTCCATGAAACGCCCCTCCATGAAAAAGTGGGTTGTTCTCCTTGTTGTTCTTGGGGCGCTGATCGGGGTAGGCACGATGATGAAGGCATGGATGGACCGGCGTTCCGGCGCGGAGGCCCAGCCGGCCGTTTTCTCAGGCGGCAGCGAGCACTGGGACCAGAATGAAGTTCCCATCTCCATGCAGTGCGGGGCTTGCCATGAAAAGGAATTCCGGCAGTGGGCCGGATCGGATCACGCCTGGGCGTTCCGCAAGCTGGGGGACCAGTGGGAATCTGAGGCGTTCCATAACATGAAGCTGAACGCCCACGGCAGCATTCTTCAATTCTCCACAAATGCAGAGGGGCGCATGGTGCATGACGGCCAGTCCTCAACCTCCTGGCGCGCGGACTGGGCCACGGGGAGAATCCCCCTGGTGCAGTACCTGGTTCCCGCCAAGGACGGCGGTTATCATACCCTGAGCGCCGCGTGGGACGTGAACCGCAAGGAATGGTTTGATATCTTTGGCAAGGATGCCCGGCAACCAGGGGACTGGGGGCACTGGACGGGCCGCGGCATGAACTGGAACACGCAGTGCGCGTGGTGCCACATGTCCCTGTTCCATAAAAATTATGATCCGGTCAAGGACCGCTATGCCTCCACCTG
>OLNN01002233.1_pt1 | contig 14174 bp, 17 predicted proteins | sample 1672141 | NCBI WGS metagenome assembly OLNN01 (sample SAMEA3136652, study PRJEB25190) | human gut metagenome | biome: human gut; feature: human-associated habitat; material: faeces | place: Austria | collected 2013 | reverse complement strand
ATGGCTCCCCCAACTGGGCTCGAACCAGTGACATCATGATTAACAGTTTGAATTTTTATTTTCTTTTAGTAGATTTTTTAAATAATGCTTTAATAATTGTACCAATTAACACAATAACTACTGCACCAATTACATATGGCATTATTATTTCAAATCCTTGTGATAGTCCGCTATTTAGTCCGTCACTAAAAGCCTGTTGTATTTGTTCATTATAATCTGCTATTGTTGTTGGCTCCATTATATTATCCTCCTAATTATTATTTATATCTCCAAAGTTTTGATTAATATTAATTAAGTTTTTAATATTCCAGTTTTGCTTTTGTGAATTAGTTAAACCAGTAATATAATCAAGACTTACATTGTACTTTTGAGCAAGTATAATTATTATATGCAAGGGTATTTCTCGTTCACCTGTTTCCCATCTTCTATATGTAGTTGTTCCAACATTTAAGAACTTAGCAACTTGAGCTTGTGTTTCATCTGCATCTTCTCTTAAATCTCTAATTCTATTATAAATATACACATATTTCACCCTAATTTTTTGTTTAATATACTATATCATAACTCCGTCTGGTGTGGTTGACTTTCACACCGTATGGTGTTATAATATGTTATGTAAACACCATTTGGTGTTACGAATATTAAATAAAAATTCGGTTTAGGCAACATAAAAAAGACACAAATTAGAGCTATTCTCCCGGTATGCATAACGGAGTATGTAACACTACGATTTTTAAGTTACTTAATGTCAAGTCTTTCCGAGTGTCCCTATAAAAAATCTATTCAAAAAAATTCAATCAAGGAGGCAACAAAATGAATGATGTAAAAATGATAGTAGGCTACCGTTCGGGTGAGTTTGTCACAGAGCAAGGAGAACGCATTGAATATTACAGACTTTCAGTTCTCTATCCGTCAGACGACACAACAGGACTTAAAGCCGAAGAAGTCAAAGTAAGAGATGCTCAAGTCCTCGAGAGTGCTAAGTTAGGAGCTTTTGTAAATCTTTACTTTGACGATAAGAAAAAGTGTATTCTTATCAAAGAAGTTGAAGATGTTGACGAAGAAACACTAACTGAACGCTTTTACAGCTGTTTGGGGGTTTAATATGCTGACAGGATTTGCACTCGGTTGTTGCTTAATGCTCTTATGCAACTATTTAATCAAAAAACACGGCGAAAAATTCCGTACAGGCGACGAAGAGGTTTGCTCTAAATGCCAGTTTAAAGAAGCTGTAATGTCAACTCTTGCAAGTGAGGACGATAATGTCAACGATTGATCAAATATATAATTCATTACAACAGCAAAACGAAATTTTAAATACAAGTTTTGCTTTCATTCTTGGCGGTATCTTTGTTATTGTTGGCATTTTACTTGCCAAAGGATTTAGCTTTTGGAAGTGGTAGTATGATTGAAACTTTTAAATTTTGTATTACATATGGCTCTGTATATGGTGCTGCTTTGTATATCATTGTTTCATTAATAGGTTATGGCTTGTATCAAGCCCTTAAGCTGATACGAGATACATAAAAATCTATGGAAGGAGTTAAAAAAATGGGAAAAATCAAAAATTTTGTGTGCAAGCATAAGAAAAAGCTTTCGGTAATTGCAACTGCCGCAGTAATGGCTGCTATGTCAGCTATTAACTGTTTTGCTGCAGAGGCTGATACTCCTGTATCATCTGACAATGCGTTACAAACTGCGTTGACTTCGTTTACTGACGCTTTGACGAATGTTCAGGGTAACATTTTGCAGTTCATTGTAGCTGCTATCCCAACTGCTCTCGCAATTTTCGGTGTAGTTGTTGCTGTTACTAAAGGTATCGGCTTTGTTAAAAAGCTCCTCGGTAAAGCTTCTTAAAATGTACCTCTCAATCAAATTTAGGGGCAGGGTTTTAATGCCCTGCTCCTATTTTTGTTTTAGCTTTTAGATTGTGAGGCACGCCGTAGGCAACTTCGGAAATCTGATGTATCTATTCTCTGAAAAAAGTTTTTAAAAAAAGTTTAGTCTTTACTCGGAAAAAGCAAATGATAAAATGTTTAAGCCGAGTGACTTAAAATGAGTTTTAGCTTTTGAGTTGCTCGGCGACTTAAAGCTATCATTTGCTTTTGGAGAGTCAAGACCTCCGCAGGAGCTTTTTTTCAAAAGTTTTTTCAGACAAAACATACTTTAAAATTTTATTAAAGGGGACATAAAATTATGGCAATATCCTTGTATAGTGGTACACCCGGCTCTTATAAGAGTTACCACGCAACTGCAGATATAATAAGTTGGCTTAGATCCGGCAATAATGTTATTGCTAATTTTCCTGTTAATACAGAGAATTATTTTAAGCGTAAAAAAATCGGTTCTTTTACTTTTGTACCCAATTCAAAGCTAACTGTTAACTATTTACTTGATTATGCTAAACTACATCACAAACAAAGTAGGAAAGCACAAACACTTGTTGTCATAGACGAAGCAAGCATAATGTTTAACGCTCGTCAGTTCGATAAAAAAGATAGAATGGAATGGGTTAATTTTTTCGCAAATCATCGGCATTTTAACTATGAATTTATCTTGATTGCTCAGAACGATAGAATGTTGGACAGGCAGATTAGAGGATTGCTCGAATATGATTACAAGCACAGAGCTTTAAAGAATTGGAACTTGGCTTTTGCTCTCCTCTCCCTCGTTTGCAAAGGTATTTTTCATTGTGTCGAGTATTGGTATCCTTGCCGCATTAAGACTGGAACGCAGCTTAAAAAGTTCAACAAGAAGATAGCTGATTGTTATGATACTATGGCACTTTTCAATTTTAAAGAAGATAAAAACAAATCTACTAATCAGACTTCCAACGCTGATGAAAAGCCTAAACAGCAAATTAATGTTGAAAAAATGAAAGAGAGGTTGCGAAATGCTATTAAGAATAAAAACCTTGTTCAGCAAGAAGAACATCAAAAAGCTACTTCGTAGTTCTCTGTGTTTTTTACTTTGCATAATGACTGTAATATGTTTCGGCGGTGTGCTTGCACCGGTACAGGCTCACGCTTTCGCATTAGTTGATGATGCTATTTATTTTATAGTTGCTTTTTTAATATGCTGCGGACTGACATTTTCGACAACATCTGCAGCCACTAGCGCAGCACAACAGTTTTATGCACAAGCTCCGCCGAGTGTTCAAGAAATTATAGACTATCAAGCCGAACAGCTGCAGAAAGATTCAGCTTTACCGTTTGGTGTGTTAGCCGTTTTAAAAAGTCAATGGAAATCTTTAATTGATGAGTTTATGGCTCAATTTCCGCAATACTGCAATATTGATCTTGATTATTCAAGTGCAGTTAAAAATCAGCTTACCGAGGATACACTTTTTAAATCACTTGTAGCGGGTACTACTGTTTCAATTTCAAATCCTTGGAAATCTGATACTAATATTTTTATTCAAACATCTGCTTCAACTACTTTAAGTTTCTATGGGCATGATACATTACGTAAAATTTTTGGTTCTAAGCTTTATAATCAAATTACTCAACATAGTTCAAATTTTCAAATTGAGAATAATACTCAATTCGCTGTATTAAGTGTTCCGGCTCTTGATTTATCTGAAATATTACTTATTGGATATAATAACTTTGATACAAGTATAGATTGTCCTTTGTTTTATTTAAGTAATTATTCTGATGTTCTTATTAAAGGTGTTCAAGTTGGTGCTATTGGCTCTTATTCTTTACTTTTATATAAAAACGAAATTTGTCAAGCTTCTTATGATTCTGCATCACAATCTTATACACTTACTTCTTCTGGTGGTAATGTAATTAGTCAATGGCTTGCTGATGATGTCATTAGCAGTAATGATAATCTTATTAATTGTGATGATTTAACAATTTGTAAACAAGATTTAACACGACTTCTTCTTGGTGAAGATGTGTTCTCTGTAGGTGTTGACGCTGCTCATCTTCCTGGAATTGACTCTTTCCCCTCTACTGCTGATGATATAACTGATGTTGGCACTTACCCTGACAGTATTGGTATCAGTGTTCCACAGGACTTGACAGATACAATCTCAAAGACCGCAGAAGATATTAGAACAGTTGATAAAGACAAAACAGATACTAAAGACGACACAAAAGAAGATCCTGACACCAAACCGAACAAGCCGTCAATTCCGGGTTTGAGCTTGCCGGAAATCCTCTTTAAAGAAAAATTTCCGTTCTGCTTGCCGTGGGATGTTTACAATGTTTTTGCTAATCTTGTAGCTGAACCCGAAGCACCTGTTTTTGAAATCCCGATGAAATGGGAGTTTTTAGATATTGATTATACATTAACTATTGATTTTTCAATGTTTGATGAAATAGCAAAAATTTCACGCTTTTTCAGTAGTTTGGGATTTGTTGTATTTTTGATTTTAATATCTAGAAAAGTGATAGGAGCTGAATAAAATATGGAAGTTTTCGGCGAGATTTGGAATTGGATATGCGATACACTATATGAATTGTTAAAAAGCATAATAGATTTACTTCCTGATAGTCCGTTCCAAATGCTTGATAATTCACCTATTTCAAAATATCTTGTATATATTAATTATTTCGTTGATTTTGCGTTTATAGTTGACACTCTTACGCTGTGGCTTGTTGCAGTAGCAGGTTATTATACATATAGCGTTATCTTACGAATGATTAAAACAATTGACTAAAAATATATTGACTGCGGGGTGGCGGTTTTAACCGCCGGGGCCCTGCAGTCAAAAAAATTGAGGAAATGGGTTTCCTCTCAGGGGGGCAAGCTAATAGCCCCCCTCTACATACAATCCAATCATATTATCAAAGAGAGGTATTTTTATGATGTTTAATGTTTATGAGGTTTACACTTGGGATGATGTTTCTTACACAAAATTAGCTTCATTTGAGAAGAAAGAGGATGCTGAAAAAGAAGCTGCAAGATTAAATGCAGAAAGACGCTCACACAATTACGAACCTGATCCGATTTGTTATTGCGTGAAGTCTGATTTGCAATATGATTTGCTGATGGAGAATTACTGAACTGATAGGGAAAAGGGGTTTTTTTATGGATACAAAAGAAAAAATTATAATTGACTGGTTTTCTGCTACAATTCCTTGTAAATCTTCTGAAACTACAGTGACCGGTATTGTCGAATTGCTCGGATTGTCTGATGTTCCGTGGGAGCGTTCTTATGGTTTCTATGGTTGGCAGTACAGAGAGACATTCTCTAATATTTCTATACATTTTGGCGGAGTTCAGCACGAAGGATTGATAATGCTTGAAATGTCCGGTCAAGGCTGTAGAACATTTGAAACCCTTGGCAATGGCGATTTTCTTTCACTTTTTAAATTTGTTTTTTCTGTTCCGGGTGCAAAAGTAACTCGTATTGATGTTGCTTTTGATGATTTTTCCGGTTATCTCAATCTTGATGAAATAGTCAAAGATACTTTAAATCATAATTTTATCGCTAAAACTCGCAAATGGGGTGTTAATATCTCTGACTCTGGTACTTGTGTAACTCACGGACAGCGTTCCGGCTCTGTTTTTATTCGTATTTATGATAAAGCAGCTGAACGCAATAAACAAGATGAGATTTCTCACTGGGTAAGATGTGAGTTGCAGATTAGACAAGATAGAGCTGTTGAGTTTGTAAGATTGTTAGTTGAAGAAAATGAAGTTGTTGACGATTTATATTTCGCTGTTCTTAATCATTATTTAAGATATGTAAAGATTTCTGAAAGTGATTCTAATAAGTGGCGTTCTGAAATTGCTGACCATTGGGAAAATTTTTATAATTATAAAAGTGTTCAAGAAAGGTCTATATATAAAAAGCCGGGTATGGAATATAACGCTGCTAAACTTCGTTCGGTTTATGGTGAGCGTTTCGCAGGTGGAATTTATACATATATTAATTTGTTCGGAGTTAATACACTTCTTGAAGATGTTGAAGCCGCAAAAAGTAAATTAAATCCAAAATATAAATTACTACTGCAGGAAGACGCAGCGTATAAAAAAGGCGTTGAAAAATACGGTTTTTATGAACACCCCTCTGTTGTCGGTTTGGATCAATTAGTCGATTGCGAGGTTTTATAAATGACTGTCAATGATGCTTATATAATTTTTATGCAGGAACAAAAATTTAGAGGTAATTCTGAATATACGCTTTCTTACTATGAAAGATGTTTAAAAATGTTTCTTGACTTCTGCGGCTCTGATTTAGATGTCGAAGATTTAGACATTATGATTTTTAAAAGTTATCAATTATATGTTTCTGAAAGCAGAGAAATAAATAAAATATCTGTAAGAACTTATGCAAGAGCAGTTAAAGTGTTTTATCGTTGGCTATACTTTGAGAATTTTATTGATATTGATATTAACAGATTAAATCTAATGAAAGCTAATAAAGATGTTATCGTTCCTCTGTCAGATAACGAAGTTAAGCAGCTCCTTAACCTTTATAGCAATAATTCTGTTATGGGGTGTAGAAATAAAACAATTTTAATGTTAATGCTCGATTGCGGTCTCCGGCTCGGTGAGGTTGTTAATTTAAAAATTCACGATGTCGATTTCAATAATCGTTATTTAGTAATTAACGGAAAAGGCAGTAAACAGCGTGTTGTTCCTTTCGGTTCTTCTTCTCTGAATCAGATAAAATGTTATCTAAATTATCTTAGTAGTTCCTCATCAGCGAGTAGCAGCTTATTTTTAACTCAAAAAAGCACTCCGGTTACACGCAATACAATTAAAATGCTCTTTGCCCGCATTAAGAAAAACAAAGGACTTGAGCGTGTCTATCCTCATTTGCTCCGGCATACTTTCGCAACCAATTTCATTTTTAACGGTGGAAATTTAGAGGTTCTCCGTTTACTTCTCGGTCACAGCACTATTAGCATTACACAGATTTACATTCACCTTGCTGCTCAAAAGCATCTTATATCTGATATGCAGCATAGCAACATTGATTTGTTGATGGACGAAAAAAGAGAGCAGATTAAATAATCTACTCTCTTCGTGGCTCCCCCAACTGGGCTCGAACCAGTGACATCATGATTAACAGTCATGCGCTCTGGCGAGTGTAGGGGAATACACTATGAAAGTATCATCAATACAATTACAATTTGATTTTTCATTTTTATATATTTTAGATATATGTTGAATATAATTTACGATATGAACGACTGCATAGAAATTTATTGTGAGTCTATAGTAACACTGTACCACTCATGAATGCTTGAAAAATTCAACTAAATTTTTTCTCCACACCTCAATATCTTGTCTTTAGTTTTAATATATATGACAAAAAGTCATCAAGGTGGGATTTTCAGCCGATTTGTCTATGTGGAACACTTCCAATGCTCCTCCGGGTCAAAGCTTTGTTAGAATATAGCACTTCAAAATGATATGTTATATATACGGGATACTTTCAACTATGGAACAGGTATACGCTGCTGCAACCAATGCCGCGTATTCTTGCCATAAATCATTTTTGTATGTATCACAATAGTCGCATATACCTCTAACAACCAAATATCCCACTGTATTAGTCCAAGTTGCATCCGCAACACCGGAAGCTTCCATTTCGACAGCTAATACTCCATATTTATCTTTTAGCATTTTTCTTTTATTGGGATTTTTGAGTAAATTATTGGCAGATGCAATGCCACCCATAAAAACCTTAGGATATTTTGTTCGAGTACTGTCATAAGGATGTTCACAAAGGTTTCCCTCCAAATCGTACAATTTATCAGTATCAACAGATGGCTTCATAAAACGTGAATTAGTGGAAAATTTATCAATATATTCATGCCAAGGATAAATATTTTCATATTCATTTACCTTGATAAAATCAATAGCTTCTAGTAGTTGTGCACTTGGTTTTGCAGAATTAGAACGCACCTCAATATTTTCAGGCGTTTCTTTAGTGAAATCGTACTGAGTAACGCTATTTGACACAACAATATCCCCCAGTCTGACCTGTTTTTCGTCATTTTGAAATGATGGAATCCCACCAGCAATACCAGTCATAATAATCGAATCTATTGATTTAAAATGATTTAACATATTAGTAACCCTTATAGCTGCTTTGTTATTTCCCATACCGCATAATCCAAGAGCCACCCTATGCTTTTTACCGTTTGCAGATTTTAGTTTGCCAACAAAAAATCTATGGCCTGCCCCTCTATCATCAAAAAAGCATTCTTCAACTTCGTGCATCATCATTTTCATAGCCGCACATTCTTTTGGCAAAGCAGTAATAATACCAATTTTTATATTGCTGTAATTTTCCATACTTTTTTTCTCCTGTATAGTATTTTTGCTCGATTTTGAATTATTTAATTTTCCCAAAATGCATTTCCATTCAGTTGAGTTTTTGAATTCAATTAGTTCATACGTACTACAATTATTTACAAAGTCTAAGGCACTTAAGTTCTTATATTTTAAAAGTTTAAGCTCAGATGCCAATGCATTATATGAAATATATTGTTCTTCATCATTTGTTCTATGTGGAAGAACGACATGAGAATCAATAATCGGGATATCTTTTAAACATGTAGCGTTAAACTCTTTTAAAAAACTAGAGATATATTCTCTTGTAATAAAAGTGTTCAAAAAGTAATCTGCATTTTTAATTTTTTCGTTGTCTATTGGTAATAAAGGCAAAATATAATCACTGATATAAGCCTTGTGTCCTAACTTTTGTGGAACCTCATATAATATATCTTCAAGTTTTGATGCAGGTATTGTCTCTAACGAAAAATTGACAAGTGTATTTCTCATTTCAAAATTATTGATCGAAGAATACCATCCAGATTTTATATCTAAAGATGCACTTCGTTCTCTCTTTTTTAATGTTCCTGGTAATATTATTTTTTGATTATCACACACAAAATCACGATAATGAAAGTATGACGATGAAATATTATCGCCATGTTGATTAACCTTTTTACTTAACAATTCATCAATATTATGAGAACTAGATATCAAATCAATAGCACCAATTTCATTTAATTCTTTTAGTTCGTTAAGTATTCTAAAAGACAAATCGGATTCAAAATAATTTGAGGCTGGTATTAAAATTTTCTTATTACTAATCAAAAATGCTATTCTTGTTACTAACTTAAAAACCGAATATAAATAGTTGTAATTATATTTATTTAGTGAAAATAATTTTTGTATTTCATTGTCCAAATGATAAATAAATACATCTTTAGTAAGCATATCTGTTTCCTCATATGAATTCAAATAATGAAAGTTGTGAATCAGTTGGTTCCTCCAGTACCATATTCTCCTTAATAAACTCCCCTTTTAACTTGTTAAGATCTCCGTTAAGGCATATGCAATCCCAAGCCATTAGTTCATCTTTTAACGGAGAATAAATATCATTAAACAAGAAAATTTTTCTATTCCAAGTAAATGCCATTGCAAGTTCAACTAATGTGTTTGCTCCTATGTAATTATCGATGCCTCTTTTTTTCGCATTATAAATCAACACTCCCATAGTTTCTTTATCTCTGATTTTTTTTAAATATGTGCGTGAAACTTTTTTCTTAAATTTCATAAATTGCCTTTCATCATAAAGACCAACAGTTTCATTTTCTTCTTTTGGCACAATGGATTCTATTCCTAATTTTTTAAGTTGATTTTGACAATTAACCATTTCCTTAAAAAACATCATGCTTCCGCAGATAACTATTTTTTTGGCCTTTACAGGGTTAACACTTCTCTCCAAATCAAATAAATCATTAAATGCTTTTTCTCCATCAGTACATAAAGAATAATCTGTTATAAATTCAACTTCACTTGAAAATGCAATATAAGCAAATTCTTCTGGTTTTAACACTTGCTTATTTTTTATAACTGGGATGGGAAGATCATCAGGATAATCAAAAAAATATATAGGCTTTTTTTTAGAAAAACAAAATCCTATTTCGTAGCACGTTGTCTTGCCAACATATCCATTAGGATTATATACATAAACCATGTCTGCTCTAATGATCTTATCTAGTGTTATCATTTGTATTTCTGCGGGGGAAAAATCTTTTTTATCCGATTCAAAAATTACAAAATCTCCGATTTTATCGGTTATATAAGATTCATTTGGTGACAACACACACAAACCCACTTTTTTAAATACTCGAATAATACTCAAAATCTCGTTATAATATTTTTGAAAACTTCCTATTATTGCTACTGTATGCGCCATATAACTTCCTCCGTAATATGTTATAAAAGATAAGGATTATTTATTAACCAATTGAAATTGTTTCTAATCCACTTTTTGAGATATTCATCCTCATTCACAATCGTATCGAATACAGGCTCATGAAAAGTCTGAATTTCCGCAAGTACAACAGGAAACTCAAGTGTATCATCTTTATTATTCGGAAAGTATTTCCATCGCTTTTGCATATCCTCATCATCAGCAAGTGCAACAACACGCTTAAAGCTATCTCTGCCATAGGGAGTACCACACCGCTGCAAAGTTTCAAATATAACTACCTGCAATTTTGCACCATCAAAATCGAATGTCCTTGAAAGATAATAAATATTATAAATCTTTCATTCTGCCTGTCAACTCAAAGCGTTGCAATATTACATTATTTTTTTGCAGACTTCAATTTTATTTGTATAACTGATTTCTTTATCGTGGAATATATTACTCACACTATCAGTCTACAACCTATAGTAATAATACTATAGGTTTTTGTCACTTACTTTTTAATATTGTTCTAAAATATAATTACATATTATCAAACATAACTTGTCAAAATTATCCGTATGTCACTACATCCTCAATATTAAGGCCACTTTCATTAAATATTTTCTTTAAATTGTCTTGAAAACAATTAGCATTAAAATCGTTTAATTTTACAATTATTAATTTACTCTTGGCTCTTGTAACCGCTACATAATGGTTGTATATACTTGACATATCAGACAGTCGATAATCCTCTGCAAATACAATTACCTGTTCAAACTCCAATCCCTTTGAAGAGTGGAATGTAATTGCGATGTGTTTGTATTTATCCGCTTCAAATGCCACATGAAAACTGGTATCAGAAATTGTTTTGAATAATTTGTTTATGTGAGCAGAGCGAGTATCATATCCAAGATATTCAGCCAATGCTGTGACACACGAGCCGAAATACTGCTCATCATCTATAGTCTCTTCAATTCTTTTGAGTAATCTTTTTACGGTGGATACTGTTTTGCGACTTTCATTTCCTTCAACAGGTATTTCCGAAATTACATCATATGCAGAATACTTTTCAATTATAAGGTATTTAGCAATTGCTGTATAAAGCCACGCTGTATCTGTTGTAATATCAGCAATAGGAGTCTGTGGGATATAAACATACTCTAAACCGTTTGTCGTTAATTCGCTTGCTCCTATTCGTGCGTTATCATTAGAAAAACGCAATAATGCTGACGTTTTATCGGGAACAATATTAGACAATACTTCTGTTGCCCAATTTGCCTTTGTAGGGGAAAGCCACACAATATTATCTATATTTTCCGTAGGATTGTAAAGACTTCTTGTCTCATCACATAATAGATTAGAATAATTCTGTATTTGTTGACAAGAGCGAAAATTATCTCCCATAAATATCTTTTTAAAATTGGGTTTGTTCCAGATGCTTTTAAAAGCCTCTGGATAAGCACCCCTCCATATATAAATCGATTGTTTTTCATCTCCCACAACAAAGGTTTCGATATTCAATTCATCACATAAATACATAAAGAATTTATGCATTGATTTGTCGCAATCTTGATATTCATCGATATATATTTTAAAATATTTTGCTTGAAGATAAAGCCTACAAGCCGAAGAATTTTCTACAATTTCTTGAGCCAAATCAAAAATAAAGTTCCTTTTATTATCTCGATATGAGCAGAGGATACCTTCATTCCTTATTTTTTCAATAGCTTCTTGAAAAGTATCAACTTTAGCTGAATAGTCCGTACTCATGTCCAAATCGAAATCAGCACCATAGACATCCTTCATAAAAGGCTTTATAACTTCCTCAATAACGAAACTGTTATTTGTTCCAATGAAGTGTTGAACTACATCGACAGACAATCTATCCTTTATTTCTTGTGCTGCTTTTATTGTAAAAGTAATTGCAGCAATAACTTTATGTGTATGGTTATCATCAATTTCCTTAGCAATTTTATTAACCATTGTATGGGTTTTTCCTGTTCCTGCACTTGCCCTTACTATTAAGTTACCGGGAGTTTCTACTATTTTCTCTTGAATTGGAGATAGTTTCATTCGGCAACCTCCTTCAAACATGCAAAGTTGTAATGATTATAGATTGTTCTGCAATCTGTACCCGAAAGTTTCTCAATCAACTCCACCATATGATAGTGCTTTGCATCTTGTAAATATTTAACAGGATTATCATTATCCAATAAAGCTGATAATCTATCATGCAAAAACTCGTCTAAATCATTTTCTAAATCCACTTTTGATAAGAAAATATGAAAGTCACTCCGTATTTTATCCAAAGTATTTATATTTGAATTATATAAACTCCTCTTGGCAGAAACAGAATTCTCTTGAATTTGTTTAGTAGGCAGACGCTTTTCCCCAATATAATTATTACAGCGTGAAAAGCCTAAAACGCTATATGTACCTTTTCCTGTTACCGCTCTCAAATCATTGTCAGTTTTTACCACATTAAAAATTTCAAGTTCATCCAGGATAGAAAAATATGTTTCAAATCCCACACCATCAACTGGTAAAATATATATTCCATCTGCTTCATAAAAAGGATGCACTACTGAAAGGACTTTGCTAAATAGCATATATTCAGATGGTCCTTCAACCAAAAGTACTTTGTTAGCAAAGATTGCTTCTGACAAACAACGGTTTAACATTTTCCTGTTTTTTTCATAAGCATCAGGCACTTTATAAAATGTGCTAATACTATTGATTTTTCGCTCACTATATATTCGAACTAAATTTACATTATCCATTTCATAAAGAACAAAAGGCGAATGAGTTGTTACAAACAAGTATGTATATTTGCTATCGGTAAAAAGTATTTGTGATAATGCAATCTGCATAGACTTATGAAGATGGTTTTCAGGCTCCTCAATTAAAAACAAATTGATTTTCTTTTCCGCATTTTCATCTGACAGTATGTCGTATATTGAATATGCCAATAACTTTTTCCTACCTTCCCCGGCAGTAGGATATAAATTATCATCATTATCTTGTTTAATATATGGGATGATATTTGAGTACAATCCCTTTACTGCGATTTCGGATTTTATTGAAACAGATATCCCTTCATCATGGAATTTTTGATATTCTGGCGTAAGTTTATCCTCAAATTCTTTAATTCCAGACAGAGAAGCAATATGACCATTCAAATCATCAACTGTATTTTGAATTTTTGCTAGAATATCTTTATCTTCATCCTTTTCATTTCTGACAAGCTGGCTCACATTCTTTTTAAATAGGGAATACAAATCAACATAAGAGTCAATATAAATGACATTAAATACATAGTCTATTTCATATAGATATCCTCTTTGCTTCATTTCGTAAAGATGATTAATATCACCACCCCACGATAATATCGGTAGAGCGAGCATTTCTGTTTTGCTATATTCTGCAAAAAGCTTTATATATACCTTATTATGCTCACTTAGCAATGCACCTTTTAGCTGTGCACGGAGTTTTTGACAATCGCTGTCAGCAACATCACTAATATCTATAGTAACGACAATCTCAATTGGTTTTTCAATCTGCTTATTATGAAAATCCGAGTCTAAAAGGTTTTGCTTACGAACCTCTTTATCAAATACATATCGTAGAGCGTATAAAAAATTTGTTTTACCCACATCATTTAGACCAAAGAATATATTTTTATTTGATAAATCAAGTTTAACATCTTCAAAATTTCTAAAGTTCTTTATTGTTATACTTTCAAATTTCATAAGTAGCACCGTCCATTTAAGCTATATCAACAATTTACATCTTTAATTTTCTATTTATTATTACACCAAATACCAAAAAGAAAGTAATCGTTTATAAAATATCAGTTCTATTATTCCGAGGGAAATTTCAACATTAATATTATTTGGAGATTAATTTGTACCACAATTGTTCTGATTGTGGTTTTTTATTTTAATTAATAAAAATCATTTTTTCCCTCTCGCTCCAATAAAGGATAACTTACAATTAT
>OLNN01002230.1_pt1 | contig 14195 bp, 9 predicted proteins | sample 1672141 | NCBI WGS metagenome assembly OLNN01 (sample SAMEA3136652, study PRJEB25190) | human gut metagenome | biome: human gut; feature: human-associated habitat; material: faeces | place: Austria | collected 2013 | reverse complement strand
CCGAACATTTTGACAATGTAGGCGAGGAGAATGTACTTCAGATGTTGAATGACATCGTGGCCGAACTGGAAAAAGAGGATTAATTTATTTTATTTATGTTCTATTGGGATCCATTTTCGATAAGTATCAGGTGTCATTCCCTGATGTTTACGAAATACAGCTCCGAAATAGCTGGGACTTTCGAAACCACATTTTTTTGAAATCTCAGCTATTTTTTTATCTGGAAAACGGTTTAGCATCACACAGGCATTCATAATTCGGATATCACATAATACCTGCATAATCGTTTTATTCATTTTCTTTTTAAAATAGGAGCACATATATTCCTTGCTCAGTCCGACCACTGCGCTTAATTCATCTAATGTAATTGCTCTTCCAAATTCCTTTTGCAGATATTCCACGCTGCCGTCCACGGAAGCATTATCGATGATCAGCACTTCATATCCGGGGGCATTTTGCTGCTCTCTGCACAGAGAAGTCATGCACTCTGCCAGATATTTCATTCCGTTGTAATTTGGTATAACAACCGTTATTTCACTCATAATGGTTTAAACTCCTCCGGATATTCCGGCAGATAGAGTAATCTTCCTCTTTGCCGTAACGCTTCGGACAATCGCAGACTTAAGGTTCGGATGTCCACTCCTGACGGCAGTACAGTTACATCAAATACCGGTTGTTCTTCCGGGCGTCTTCGTATCTCGGTATACGGAACTCCCACAATGTTCTCGAATACTTCCCGGCAGGAAGGCTGAATACGAATACAGCGAAGATCCAGCGCCTGCGCATCCTGGGACAACTCCGCTCTGTGAAGATATCCTCCGAATCCCTGCCACAGCCCCTCGTAGAACACCTTTCCGTCCGCAGTCATTCTGCCGCCGATGATCTTGCCAGTCTTCCCGGACAATACTCTGCCCCCCACGGCTGCCACATCCGGGCGGTTCTGTAATACATCTGTATACTGTAAACGATAAAATCCCACATGCCTGGTCTCACAGGCAGTCGCAGGGATCCCCCGCAGTGCGGCATGATCCCGCAGAGCCCGAAGTCCCGCCTCGTAAGCGTATTTTTTGCTGTGGGGATTGGCTGCCGTGGATGCCTCGTGACATCTCCAGTGATACAGCACCTTGGGAATATGAAGAATGCTCTTCTCCCCGGCCTGCCCGTCCGTCGCTAGCACTTCTGCCACAGCCCGTAATACCAGGTCATAGTCCTGGGCGCCGTCACATTCCGGTCGGAATTGCAGTCTCTTCATCAGTTCCGCATCCATTACCAGAAAATGACAGATATAGTTATTGCTGAGAATTAAATCGTAATTAAATTCTTCTTTATAATTGGGCTCATAGTATCTGGTCTCTTCTCCATCGCACTTATCCTCATCCGAATAGGCGAAGGCGACTTTGACACCTCTGTCATATGCTTTGATGATCGCATCAGCCATTTCGTACAACGCATCCGGTGTCAATACATCATCATGATCCAGCAGACCGATATACTCTCCCTTCGCATAGGGAAGCGCCTGATTGGTATTAGCAGCGATTCCCGCATTTTCTTTCAGATGCACATAGTGGAGCCTGGGATCTGCTGCGACAGGTTCTGTCTCGCCATCCGTCGGCTGCTCCTTCAGGAATCCCTGCTGCTTCAGTACCTCCTCCACACTGTGATCCTCCGTGGCATCTGCCAGGATCAGTTCCCAGTGGGGATAACTCTGTACCATAACGCTTGTTACCATTCGTTTCAGATAGGTCTCCGGAGTCCGGTACAGGGGTACCACAATGCTGAAGGTAATGGGATTGTCCCATTTTCTGTCACTCTGCTTTTCCAGTTCCGCTTCCGAACAGGGCACAAAAAAATAGCGGTCTGTCTCTGTCAGGCGCTCCCTCACAGAGATCCAGGTTTCCCTCAGGCCGTTACGTTGCAGATAATATAGAGTTTTCTTAAGGTTTGCCTTGTTTAGCTTTGCCACAGATACCTCCAGCTTTTCATAAAAGAGCAAACCGCCCTGCTCGGGCGATTCGCTCTTTTGAAAACTAATATGATTTATGGAGCACTGCCTTACAGTACTGCCTTTACATCCTCAGTCAGCTTCTCTACCTTAGCCTTTGCATCCTCTAAGCTGGTTCCCTTGACACCCATGTAGAACTTGATCTTGGGCTCAGTTCCGGAAGGACGTGCACAGCACCATGCATTGTCAGGAAGCTCGAAGTACAGAACATTGGACTTGGGAAGTCCTGTGGTAGTCTTCTCTCCGGTCTCCATGTCGATGATAACATCGTTCTGGTAATCACGGAACTTCTCTACCTTCAGATCTCCGAATGCCTTAGGAGGATTCTTACGAAGCTTCTCCATGATCTCGGCGATCTGTCTTGCGCCATCGATACCCTTCATGGTGATGGTATACTGGGTCTCCTTGAAGTAACCGTACTTCTCATACATGGATACCATCATATCCCACAGAGTCATGTTGTGCTTCTTGCAGTAAGCTGCTACTTCGCACAGACACATCACTGCTACGATCGCATCCTTATCTCTTGCGTGGGTACCTGCCAGGCAGCCGTAGCTCTCTTCCAGGCCAAATACGTAGTTGTTGCTGCCGGTCTGCTCGAAGAGTTTGATCTGCTCGCCAATGAACTTGAAGCCGGTCAGTACCTCGATCAGCTTTACGCCGTAAGCCTGCGTAATAGGTTTGGTCATGTTGGTGGTAACGATGGTAGTTACCAGTGCGGGATTCTCGGGCATGGTACCGGTCGCCGTCTTCTCTCTTAAGATATATTCTGCGATCAGCATGCCGGACATATTACCGGTAAATGCCACATACTCGCCGGTCTTGGTATCTTTTGCATACACACCCAGACGGTCTGCATCGGGATCGGTTGCCAGAACGATATCCGCATCCTTCTCCTTCGCCAGACGAAGCGCATAGGTAAATGCCTTGGGATCCTCAGGGTTCGGGTAATCCAGTGTGGTAAAGTCAGGATCCGGATTCTCCTGTTCGGGAACTACATAGACATGCTTGAATCCCAGCTCAGACAGGATACGTCTTACCGGCTTGTTACCGGTACCGCATAACGGAGTATATACGATCTTGATGTCATCAGCCATTTCCTGAATAACATCGGGATGAATGATCTGCTTCTTCAGCTCAGCCATGTACTTGTCATCGATCTCTTTACCGATCACCTGATAGAGGCCTGCTTTTTCCGCATCTTCTCTGCTCATGGTCTTCACGGTATGATAATCCTTGATGGCCTGTACTTCGGTGATGATGTCCTTATCGATAGGAGCGGTTACCTGTGCGCCGTCCTCCCAGTATACCTTATAGCCGTTGTACTCAGGAGGGTTGTGACTGGCGGTAACTACAATACCTGCAGTACATCCTAACGTCCGAAGGGCAAAGGACAGCTCCGGGGTAGGTCTTAAAGATTCAAAAATGTATGCCTTGATGCCGTTGGCTGCCAGACATCTTGCTGCCTCATCGGAAAACTCGGGAGACATGCGGCGGGAGTCGAATGCGATTGCCACACCCTTACTCTGTGTACCGCGCTTGATAATATAATTGGCAAGACCCTGAGTTGCCTTACGAACGGTATATACGTTCATGCGGTTGGTTCCTGCACCGATCACGCCACGTAAACCGCCGGTACCGAATTCCAGTTCCTTGTAAAAACGATCTTCCACTTCTGCTTCATTATTGCGGATTGCCAGAAGTTCCTCCTTGGTCTTCTGGTCAAAATAATCATCATTTAACCAGAAATTCAGTTCGTCCATATAACTCATTTTCCTATCCTCCTGTTTTATCGCTATCTTTCAATATCTTTCCATATCTTCAGTAAACGCTCTCCGGTGATATTTTACCATAGATTCCCTCTACTGAAAAGAATTATTTAACGTCCGCTAACTGCCGGATCCTTCAGTGCGTAATCGCTGCGATCCAAAGAGAAATTCGGATTGTAATAGGGATCTCCCGCCTCCAGTTCAGCCTTCCATTTTTCACGGAAATGCTCGGATTCTCTGTTGTAGCGCTCTGCCTTTTCTCCCTGATCGTCCAGTCCTCTGGAGATGGATTCGTAATGATACAGTTCCGCAAAGGGAGTCCACACATTCAGAAGTCCCAGTTTACGTAATTTCAGGCAGAAATCCACATCATTTAAAGAGATCACAAAGCTCTCATCCAGACCGCCCACCTGCTCATACAGGCTCTTTTTCACCAACAGACAGGCACCGGTCACCGCTGTAACGTTCTGGGTATAACACAGACGTCCCATGTAGCCTAAGTTCTGTACCGGGATGCGATAATGGGTATGTCCTGCCGTGCGGTGTGCTCCCAATCCGATGACCACGCCGGCATGCTGGATCGTCTTGTCCGCATAATACAGTTTGGCACCTACGGCACCCACATCCTCTCTCTGGGCATACATCAGCATCTCTTCCATCCAGTTGGCTGTGATAACCTCCGTATCATTGTTCAGCAGTAAAATATACTCACCGGAAGCATAAGACGCTCCCAGATCATTGACCGCAGAATAATTAAAGTCACCATGATATGTCACAATGGAAATCCGTCCGTCCCCGCTGTGCAGGATACCGCCGTCATGGCCGCAGACTGTATGCAGCTTGCATCTTTCTTCATAAGAATCATCGCCGGACAATCCCAACAGTTGGGAATAATAGTCCTTGATCTCCGGTGTGGTACTGTTATTTTCCACGACAATGATCTCGTAATTGCTCCAGGTGCTGTTCTTTTGGATCGAGGTAATACAACGCTTCAGATCCTCAACGTGGTCCTTATTGGCGATCACGATGGAGATCTTCGGATCTCCCAGGATCTGATACCGGATCCGGAAGATCGTGGCGCAGGCTCTGGTACTGGTGATCTGAAAATGCTTAAAGCCATGCTTTTTCAGATGATCTGCCACAGCTCCCTTTGCCGCCTCAATGGCATAAGGCTTCGCGTCAATGCTGGCTGCGGTACTGCCCTCATGGCTTCTCCAGTAGTACATCAGTCTGGGAACATGAACGATCTTTTCCGCTCTGTCGGTCAGACGCAGGATCATATCGTGATCCTGGGCACCGTCAAATGCGGTGCGGAACAGTTCCTCTCCCTCTAACAGTTTTCGGGAAAAAACGCTGAAATGGCAGATATAATTATTCGCCCGCAGATTGTCCGGTGCATAGTCCGGCTTAAAATGCATGGTCAGCATTTTATTAATATCATTTTCCTTGAAAGTGGTCTCATCACAATAAAGATAATCCGCACCCTGCTCATTGATCTCCTTCACATACGCATACAGTACGGAAGGATGTAAAATATCATCCTGATCAAACAGGCCGATATAATCTCCGGTAGCCAGCTTGTAGCATTCGTTGGTGTTATAGGAGATACCGCCGTTATGATCCAGGTGCTTATAGACGATACGACCATTCGCCTTCGCCGCGTACTCCCTGCAGAGTTCCTCGATATAGGAGTGCTCCGCGTCGGAACCGTCCGCCAGACACAGTTCCCAGTTGGGATACGTCTGATTCATGACGCAGTCCAGCATCTGGATCTGGAATTCCCTTTTATTGTTCCACAGCGGAACCAGAATGCTGATCTTCGGCATATAAGGGAATATCGTCTCTTCTTCCTTTTTCCGCTGCTCCGCATCAGGAAAGCTTCCGGTTCCGTAGGACTCCATCAGGCTCTTCTGGCGACTCTTGTTGCGGATCTTACGCAGGATATCCTTCGGTCCGCCACAATGGGACAAGCGATCCCTCTGTCTCTGTGCGAAATGGATCAGACTTCTCGCCGGACCCGTGGCTTTCCAGAATTTATTCTTTTTGATCCGGTCCAGTTTGAACTGCAGGTCCTCCTTTTCCGATTCCAGCACTACGATCTTGTCTGCCAGATCCGCACATTTTTCGTGCTCCCTCTCGTAGGCTTCTTGATAATTGATCTCAGACATGTTTTTCCTCCGTCAAATATTTTCCCGTTGTATTCCACAGTTTCAGCTTACTGATTCGATGGACCGCAAGAACGGCGATTCCATAATTCCCCGGAGGCAGCTGCCCTGTTTTCCGTTTCACACAGAAACCTCCCAGCGCCACATTTTTCTGGTCCGGAAGATTCTCCTCCAGTTCCTGCCGATATGCAGGTAAAATCTTCATGGACCATACCTTCCGGTCCGCCTCCCGCTGTCCCTGCATATCTTCGGGAAGCAATACTAAAAGTTTATCATAACATGCGTTATCATCTCCCAGGATCACACTGTATCCCTGGATCCGCTCCGGCCCTGCAGTCTCCACCCGTGCCATCAGGCAGTCATCCTGTCTTGCATTTTCCAGAAGTTCCTGCCAGCTCTCACATCTCCATGCCGGCTCCTGTAAAAGATTCCGGTCCGTAAGATATGCCGGAACCACACGGCTGTCCAGACCTTCCCGGTTCAGTCCCATAGGGTAAAAAGGATCCACTCCGCGGAACTGAGGATGCATCTGGTAAAGCAGTTCTCTCTCTTCCGTCAGGCGTCGCATTTTCTCGGGACTTTCGTCGCTTCCGCGGCTCAGGGATTCATGATGATATGCAAAACAGTCATTCAGCACCACATTGTAATATCCCATTTCCACCAGACAAAATCCCAGATCCACATCATTATAGGCCACCCGCAGTGCCTCCCGGAATCCACCCGTCTCCCGGAATACCTCTGTCCTTATCAGCAGACAGGCACCCGTCACTGCCACGCAATTCAGATCAAAACGATTTCTGCCAAAATAATAAGACTTATCGTCTTCCATGAACTGGAGCTTATGCACCGGTCCCACCGGCAGATTGACAATACCGTCGTGTTGTATTTTCACGGAATCCGGATAATACAGCTTTAGGCCCACGCTTCCCACATAAGGCTGCATAGCGCGGATCACCATTTTGTCCAGCCAGTCATTGCCGCTCACTTCTATATCATCATTTAAAAACAGCAAAAACTTTCCTTCCGCCAGTTCAGCTCCCCGGTTGCACATCGCTGAAAAATTAAATTCCGCCGGTTCATAAATATAACGGACAGGGACACCGCTTTCCCGGATCCGTCCGATCAGATCTTCCGTTTTTTGCTTATTTTCCGCACTGCTTCCGTTATCCACCAGCAAAATTTCAACAGGGAGCCTGCCCTCAGACCTTCTCGTCAGGGAACGCAGGCACTTCTCCAGTACCTCCGGATTATCTTTGGAGGGAATGATCACCGAGACCTTAAGCTCTCCTGCAAATAACTCTTTGGCACCTTCCGCCGCCCTGGAGGCCAGTTCCACCGCCAGCTGCGGTGACTCCTTTGTCAGCTGGTAATTTTCCCAGGGAGTGCACTCCCGGCTGTCCCGGTCTGCACGTGCATCCGGTCCCTGGATTCCTATTCCGTCTGCAGAAAAAGTTCCATGGAACAACACGGTTTCCATATGACCGATGGAATGACAATCTCTCTCGAACCCTCCGGCTCCCAAAAACAGGCGATCCATCAGCGGACGGATCTCTCCGGCATCTGTAAAAATAATTTCTTTTCCGGTGCTCTCGTTCTCTGTCACGACCGGATTTTCTCCCATTCTCTGCAGCAGACTGCTCCGTACCGCAACGACACTTCCCACATAGAAAAAGGCTCTGTACAGATCCGGTGACCAACAGGGTTTGTACCAGGGAATGCAACGCTCTCCCTTCTCATTCATCAGGTCTTCATCACCGTAGATGATTTCTGCTTCCGGATGCTTTGTAAAATAAGCGTTGATCCGCTCTGTCGCATTATCTGCCAGTCGTCCCGCCGCCTGTCGGAAAATGACGAATTCCACAAGTCCCGCGATTTCCCGGGGTTCCGCGCTTTCCCGGTCCTGCTCCGCTGCCCACTGTTCATAGGTGACCTTAAGCTGCGCCAGTTCTTTTTCGTATTTTTTATCCTGCTGTGCGATCAGCACCTGCTTCACCGCTGTCCGAATACCCAAGCTGCCGCTCCCTTCTTCTCCACTCCCATCATATCTTTTGCCATTGCCTGAGGGATCTGTACGATCTCCATTTTCACAGACAACGTATTCTCCGCCTGCCGGTTCAGCACATCTGCCCGGATCGTCATATTGGGATCCTCCGTGGCAAATATCACGCTGGGATGGTCCGCTCCCTCTTCGGATTTCAGGATTTTTCCGTTGGTAGTGAACACTTTCTTATCCTGCAGAGGAACCGGCTGTCCGTTCATGGACAGTTCCCGAATCTTACAGATGCAGGAACACATTGCCGGATCCAGCCGCAGATAATGTACGTTACCGTCGAATTTCACGGTAAACTCTGCCTCTTTTTCCGCAACATAGACATTTTCCGGAAAATAAGAATTTTCTTCGGAAAATCCCTGTCCCTTGTCTTCATAGATCTGTACCCGCAGTTCTCCTTCCGATTGATGGAAACGCCCGATCCATTCGGTGGGTTTATAGATTTCGCCGCCTAAGAGATTCCGGATCTCACCCATGGACAATTTCTGTCCGGTGACATATTTCTGGAATTCCCGCTCCTGCTCTCTGTACTGTCTTGCCTCATTTTCCGTGATATCCAGACGATCTAAGATCCGGTCCAGTTCCAACGCATTGCGTCTTTCATTCTCCAGAACATAACAGTAAATTGCCCGGAACGCCAGTGCTTTCGTATCTATGACACGGTCAAAGGTCCACTCGTAATCGATCAGTGTCCAGTGATCCCCGTCCACCAGAATATTGGCAAAGATCAGGTCAAAATCCGCTACCGGCACTTCTTCCCCGAATCCTACCCTCTCCAGATACTCCGCAAACAGGCTGTGGAATCCTTCGATATCCTGTCTGTCCAGACATTCATCCATCAGTTCCGACAACGGTCTGCCCGATACGAATTCAAATTCCGCATAAGGGATGCCGTCCTCTTCTCCCGGATGACAGACATTAACGTCCAGCCGGCTTCCGGCATAACGTCCTTTTAATTTTTCATACGCTTCCATCATATGGCGCACATGCGCCTCGGCTTCTTTGGTCAGCGGATATTTCCGCACGATCCGATTCCCCCGGTCATCCCGCAGAATCTCCGTACGGATGCGGAAGCTTTCCGCACGGTCGTTGGAATATCTGACATATTTCAGGTCCAGAGGCTTGCCGATCACTGCCAGATAAGAATTGGAAAATACAGAAAAAAGCCCCTCTTCCACGATTCCGTCAAAAGCACTTTTTTCATCGAATAACAACATTCTGTCACGGTCGAAATTCCGCAGATTATTGGACAGTTCTCCCCGGCCCGGCAGATATGCATCCGAATAGACCGTGGTCATGAATTTATAATCGGGATACGGATAATAAAAGCTGCGTTCTCCCACACCGCAGGCATCGAAGATCTTCTCCAGTTTTTTCCGGGAAAAAGTACGCACGACGCCGCCGTTCGGATAATTTTCAATTCCGGAAAACCAGTCTCCCAGGTGATCTTCCTTGCAGCCCGCAAAATATTTCAGTCCGTATTTGTTCTCAATAGCGATAACGATTCGTCCACCCGGTGCCAGATGCTTTTGCAGAATTTTCAGGAAATCTTCATAAGGTGTGCTGCCGCCTATGTAAGCCTGGCCGTACTCGAAGACACCAATGAGGCAGATATAGTCATAATCTGCGGGCAGATCCGGTTCCACATCCGTAAAATTGCCTATGTGGATCGTCACATTTTCACTTTCACTGTGCCGGTACGCATTGATCAGACTGCGCTTTTTTGAGAGATCCACGCAGGTCACCGATCCGGCTTTCCGGGACAGGGCTCCTGTAATGGCTCCGCAGCCGCTGCCTACTTCCAGCACTTTGTCCGTCTTTTTGATTGGAAGAAAATCCACGATATTTTCCCGCAGAGCCGACAGATGATACAGGATCGGCCAGCTTTTTCTCTCTGCGATGATCCGGTCATATTCCACGGTACTGTATTTTTTTACAATCTCCAGAATCTCGTCTTCCACACTGCCGTCACAATAATAATCCTCTCCGGGATACTTATCCAGATTCAGTGTTACTTTGCCGATGGTCTCTGTCATTCTTTATTTCTCCTCCGCATCCCACACTTTCGTGTTGGAATCCATATCATAATAGCCTACGGTGTTTTTATCGGATACTACTGTAATATTCAGGGCATCATACAGTCTGTGATAGACCTCAAAGGTATCCTGATTGTACCCCGTCACTCCCAAAGACAGCAGATATTCGCCGCCCTGCAGATTCATCTTCTGTGTAAAAGTCACATTTTTCACATCACCTGGTTCCACACTGTCTAAGAACGCCTTCTCGATCATGGTATTGGTACCGGTGATCTCCACACCGATAACATTTTTCACGGAAAATGCAAAAATCGGTGCCGGTATAGGATCCATAAACCGGACCTTCATATGGATGGTAAACATTGTCCCCTTCAGAATGGCATTGGTAGGCACACCCCTGTCATCCGTAATGTAAAATTCTTCGATCTGTGCCTGCTTTGTACCGTATTCCAGGGCATTGGGATTCTGTCCCTTCGCCTCCGCGGAAGCCTCAGCAGCATCTTTGGCTGCGCCATCCGCCTTTTTCGCAGCGGCTCTCTGCAGATCTTCATCATCTAAGAGATTCTCCGATTCCTTACCGGCATTTTCGGATTCATCGTACTGTCCCACCAGTACCCGTTTATAAGTATCGATCATGGCCTTGGGGCTGCCTTCTCCCAGAATATTTCCCTGGTTCAGCAGATAGACGCGGTCGCAATATTTACTGATACTGCTCAGATCGTGACTGACGAAGACGATCGTCTTGCCCATTTTCTTGAATTCTTCGAATTTATGATAACATTTTGCCTGGAAAAATACATCACCGACGCTCAGAGCCTCATCTACGATCAGGATCTCCGGCTCGATATTGATCGCCACTGCAAACGCCAGGCGGACGAACATACCGCTGGAATAGGTCTTTACCGGCTGATAGACATAATCTCCGATATCCGCAAAGCTTAAGATCTCCGGCAGTTTTGCCTCGATCTCTTTTTCAGAAAATCCCATCATAGTACCGTTCAGATAGACATTCTCGATACCGTTGTATTCCATATTGAAGCCGGCACCCAGCTCCAACAGAGCGGAGATACGCCCGTTGACCAGCACCCGTCCGGAAGTCGGATTCAATACTCCGGTAATGATCTTCAGGATGGTGGACTTACCGGAACCGTTGGTACCGATGATTCCCACGGTTTCCCCCTGATAGATCTTCATACTCACGCCTTTCAGGGCATAGTGGAGCTTATGTTTGGTCTTTTTACCGAATCCGAAAGCTTCCTTCAGACGGTCCGAAGGTTTATCATATAATTTATAGATTTTCTGGACATTATCAACTTCAATTGCCAGTTTTCTCTTATCCTGCATAATGTCTTAATCCTTTTCTTTCAGTGTTACACTGTCTTTATGGTACCACATGGCCAGAGAACGGTTGGCCTCATTGTCCGCATTCTCGGAGATTTCTCCCATGCACAAAAACCACGGGCGGAACTGATAGGCCGGCAGCTGCACATCTTTTTCCGGTCCGGACAGAATTGCCACCCGCTCCAGATATTCCTGATGGAAATTATAAGCCTCCCCGGTGTGCACATAATAATAGGCTCCGTAGGAAGAATAGTGACCCGCCTGATTGGATGATGCCCGGAAGATCACAAGACATGCCACACCGATCAGCACATAAAACCACCAGGCTGCTGCGCCGTTTCGTATGGCCCACTTCTGTATCGTCAATTGCCCGGTTGTCTGCTCCGCTCTTTTCTCCAGTAACTGTCGCAGCCACCCGATCCAGTAGATCTCATTCAGAAATAAAAGCAGCAGATAGGTGATTTTTACTGCATTCAACGTTCTGGACAGTCCCGCATGTCCCAGGGAATACAGGCTCGGTGTATAGCCGGTCGCATACAGACAGAAGGACAAGGCGAGTACAATCCCCGGATAATGAAAACGGTAATCCGTGCTTTTCACTGCCTGCCAGATCATAGGTACCAACAATAACATCACCATCAGAACCACCGGTCCGGTATATTCCGGAATGTGTTTCACGGCTTCCAAAAATGATCTGCCGATGGACTCTAACGGTCCGTAACCCCAGCCCACATAACTGCGGGCACGTACGGAATTTCCCGGAGCCGCCACATTCAGGCCGAAGCCTATGATATACACCAGTGTAGACGGCAGCAGCCACAGCCCCGTCCTGCGCCGTTCCACTACCACGCTGACCAGAAGGATGGTCAGAAGACACAATAATCCCTGCAATGCCGTGACGAAATTGCTTCCCGCCGTAATCATGGCAAGCAGAACCGATGCAGTGAATAACAGACCTTTCGCGGTTCTGCCCTCTGCTCTCTCCAGGCAGATGGCCACAGACAAAAACAAAAGTCCGAAACCATGCATTCCCACATAGTGGATCCCGCCGTTATACCAGTAGAAGCCGCTCTGCGCGGAATAGATAAACATAAATTCCGCTATAGTGATCACTGCCTGAATTGCCAGGCTGCTCCATTTCTCCATTCGGAAGACTTTCCGCAGGATCACGTGGGTAAACACCATGCTTCCCGCCAAAAGCAGTAACAGAATGAACACCGGTCCTAAGAAATAATACTGCTCTCCCCAGACAGCCGGCATCAGTGTCATGAAAAAAATAGAAGAATACGTTCCCTGCCATGCATACCACTGGGTTCTGGAACAATCCAGTGCACCGGAGATCGCCGCCCATTTCGACTGCTCCTGCTCTATGGCAGCTCTGGCAAATCTTCCAAAGTTATAGTCGTCATAATAAGGAACCGCATAAATCGTCAGTCGAAACAGTGGGATCAGTGCTAACAACAGCAGTCCGCAACAGCCCACTGCCAGCAGTACCCTGCCCGGCTTCCATAACAATATTTTTCTTAACTTTTCAAGAGCACCCTTCAATTACTTTCACCCTTTCTGTTTCCCCCACAACAGTTCCGTAATGCAGTACCCCGTTCCTTGAGCTCTCGGAATTGCAACAATCCATCGTACTATAGCACATCTGCGAAATGCACTTTCAGTCTCTTAAAGATCACAGCACCCAGTCCGAACAATACCACCGTCACGATCCAGAAATACATCGTGGAGAAGAAATCCCGGAAAAACCATTCTTTCTCGTAGATCGCACTGCGGTAGCCATTCACGATATAGACCAGCGGATTCAGCTTCAGGATCATGATCCACTCCGGAGACAGCGCGTCCAGATTCCATAAGATCGGAGTGGCCCACATGCCGATCTGCAATCCGATGCTGATGATCTGGGACAGATCCCGGAAAAACACCACTACCGCACACGTGGTGTAGCTGAGTGCCAGCACAAATATAAACAGGCAAAAACTGTAATAAATGATCTGTATAGTGTAGATTGTGGGGTAATAGCCGTAAATAGCCGCTACGATCAACAGGAGACACACGAAAAATACATGGATAAAAGTAGCCGCAATAATCTTGATGATCGGCAGGATGCTGATCTTAAATACTACTTTTTTCACCAGATAGTTGTACTCTAAGAGTGCATTGGTGCCGTTGTTCAGTGCCTCACTGAAGTAGAACCAAGGCACCAGTCCCGCTGTCAGGAAAAGTACAAAAGGCACTTCCACGCCCTCCCGCAGGGGTGTGCTGGTATTTCCCATGATCTTGTCGAAGACGATGTAATACATCGCCACGGTTACCACCGGCTGTGCCATCGCCCAGACCGCGCCCAGGTAAGAACCCGCATATCTCTTTTTAAAATCGTTTTTCGCCAGCTTCCAGATCAGATGTCTATTCTGGAATAACTCTACCGGCAGTCCGGTAAATTTATCGTACCAGTGGATAAACGCAAAGCATGCCGCCGCAATGACAACGCAGGAGATGATCTTTTTCGCCAGCTCCTGGCTTTGATCCACAGCAGGTCCCGGATTCTTATGGAACACGATGAGCAGAGCCATGATCACTGCCGCTGTCACGAACAGGGCAATACCTGTTTTCTTACTGATTTTCACACTTTTTTTCATGCTCTTTTTCCTTCATGTACTGTTCCAGAGTGCCCCACTTGGTATCCTTCTCGGATAATATCAGTTCCATACCTTCGGGGATGGGCCATTCCACACCGATATCCGGCGTGTTATATGCAATACCGCCCTCATCATCGGGATGATAAAAATCCGTACATTTGTAGCAGAACTCTGCGTAATCGGACAGTAC